>ERZ1292625.1476-Hain-H41-01um-R1-1476-length-27809-cov-7_pt1 | contig 27809 bp, 37 predicted proteins | sample MGYA00564400_ERZ1292625 | MGnify/ENA primary metagenome ERZ1292625 (study PRJEB36523, sample SAMEA6512639) | groundwater metagenome | collected 2019-01-08 | study: AquaDiva: Metagenomics assemblies of 32 groundwater samples | reverse complement strand
TTGCGGGATCGTCTAATGGTAGGACACAGGCCTTTGGAGCCTGGTATCTTGGTTCGAATCCAAGTCCCGCAGCCAAATGGTTAAACTTGGGGCGCATGAGCTTCGGAAAACAAGACCTTCCGAAAAAGAATTGTCGCAAATAAAAAGAAATCCGATTTATTTGGTCTTGGATAATGTTATTGATACTTATAATATTGGTTCCCTTTTCAGGCTTGCAGATGCTATAGCCGCTGAAAAGATGTATTTATGTGGAAACATGGAGTATCCGCCATCTTCAAGGATTCACAAAGCTGCAGTTGGAACAGAAGAATGGGTGCCGTGGGTCAGGTGCAATTCTACACCTGATGCAATCAAGGAATTGAAATCTCAAGGAGTGCAGATTATTGCCGTTGAGCAATCCCCACTAAGTACTAAGTACAATGTACTAAGTACTACGATCAAATTCCCCTGTGCTATCGTTGTCGGCAACGAAACAACCGGAATCAGTAAAAAAGTTTTAGACCATACGGATGTAATTGTCGAACTTCCGATGTTTGGGGTCAATCGTTCATTTAATGTCTGGGGTAGCTGTGCCGTTGTTTGCTATAAAGTGTTGGAGTCGCTCCGCTAGTAACTAGTATCTAGTCTCTAGTTACTAGCTTTTCAGTGCCTCATCAATCGTCAGTTTAAGTTGTTCAAAAGGAACTGCTCCAGGAATTACCCAAACCTCGCCTTTTTTGTTCATAATAAAGTTGCCCGGAGTTCCGGTTACACCGGCCGTAACTCCACCCTGATACTGCTCCTCTACTTTATCTTTATACTTTCCGCTATCAAGACATGTTTTAAATGCAGACTGGTTTAGTCCTGTTTGACCGGCATAAGTTGGCAATTTGGCTAGGTCTAGGCCGTTGTTTGAAGGAGTAACCTCAAAGATTTTGTCCACAAACTTCCAAAATCCGTCCTGCCCCCCAAGCTCGAAAGCGCACTCTGCCGCCTCTGCTTCTTTATCTGCTTTAGGGTGAAGTGTATCTAAGGGAAAATGCCTATAAACCCAAGCAACCTTGCCTTTATACTCATCAACCGCCTGTTGGGCAGTAGAATGGAACTGCTTGCAGAAGGGACACTCAAGGTCCGAATATTCAATTAAAATTACGTTTGAATCTTTTGAACCTCTTATGTGATCACTACTTATAACTTCCGAAATTTTCTTTGCTTGCTCGGCCGAAAGCTTGCCGTTGACGGTCCCTGCATCTGCCGGTTGTCCGGCTGTATTTGTGCCGGATGTTGGATTTCCTTTTTCAAGAGAAGTTACTTTCTGCCAAAGAATTCCTACTAAAAATGCCAGGGCAATTGTAATTAAAAGAAGTATGGGTACAAATTTTTCTATGATTCCGCTTTTTGGGGTTGTCCTTTCTTCCATACGAGTTTCAATTCTCACTTAAATTTTACGCTTTGTCAACCCGTAAATAAGTTAAAAGTTCAAAATGCAAAGTTCAAAATTTTTAAAACAACTTTTAATTTTTAACTTTGAACTTTTAATTCCTCAAGATGCTTTAGGGCATCCATTGCTGCCATACAGCCAAAACCGGCCGCGGTAACCGCCTGCTTATAGTGCCAGTCGTGCACGTCTCCGGCAACAAATATCCCGGGAGTCGAAGTTTTAGTATGTTCAAATATCTTCATATAGCCTCTTTCGTCTAGTTCAATTTTGCCGGAAAAAATTGAGGTTGCGGGCTTATGTCCAATTGCAACAAATAACCCATCTATTGGAAATTCTGAAGTTTCTCCTGTTTTGTTATTTTTGAGAATAAGTTTCTCCACCTTCTGGCTGCCCACAATTTCCCCCACCTCTGTATTCCACAGAATTTTTATCTTGGGATTATTTAAAACTTTCTGCTGCATAGCGGCCGATGCCCGAAAAGCCTCTCTTCTATGAATTAGAGTTATCTCGGAGGCGTATTTTGTCAAAACCATTGCCTCCTCCATTGCAGAGTCTCCTCCACCGACAACTGCTACCTTTTTGTCTTTAAAAAAAGCAGCGTCGCAGGGCGCACAAGAAGAAACCCCACGACCTATGAATTCTTTTACTCCGGGGGCATCAAGCCAAGTTGTTTCTGCCCCGGTTGCAATAATAATGGCCTTCGCTAAGTATTTTTGTCCGGCTGAAGTTAATTCGAAAGGATTTTTAGAAAAATCAACATTCTCTACATTTTTCTCCAAAAATTCTGTCCCGAATTTTACCGCGTGGTCGCGCATTTTTTTCATTAAATCAGGGCCCATTATCCCCGGAAGAGCAGGATAATTATCAACCAAAGTCGTAAGCATAAGTTGACCGCCCCAAGTTTCCCCTCCAAAAATTATTGTTGAGGCGGCTCCTCGGGTTGTGTAGATTGCGGCAGTTAAGCCAGCTGGGCCAGAGCCAATTATGGCAACATCCCAAGGTTCGCCTTCCTTCGGCTTTGGTGCAAATATTTCCGGTTCCATTCTTCTTCCTAGACTGATTGACCTGTAGGTGGAACTACCGGTGGAGTCTGAGGATTATCTCCTTCAGGAACTTCAGTTGTCGGTGTCCCCGTATCAGGTTGGTCAGTCGTTGGCGCTGGTGCAGGAGGAACGCCTGGTGTAACCGGTTCATTTACTGGTGGTACTACTGGCTTATTAGGGTCTATCGTATTTGGTGTATTAGGGTCCAAAATAAATCACCTCCTTCAAATTCCTTTCTTGATTAAATCGTCATATGCTTTTTTTCCTGCAAAACCAACTTGTCTACCAATCTCTTTTTCTTCTTTGAAAAGCACAGCCGTGGGAATAGATAAAACCGAGTACTTTGAAGCTGTATTCTGGTTTTCGTCAACATTTATTTTTGCAATCGTCACTTTATCTTTATACTCTTCCGAAAGCTCCTCCAAAACCGGCTCTGCCATCTTGCAAGGCCCGCACCATGGAGCCCAAAAATCAACCAAAACTGCAAGGGACGATTTTAAAACCTTTTGGTCAAAATCAGATTCACTTATATTAATAGTTGCCATCGCTTTTTAAATATACGCGTCTTTCACGCACGAAGTCAAGGGGTACTAGACAGTACCCCCGCAGACCCCGCACACACGCTACCGTGAGGCGTGGACGTAGACCTCGCGAACGGAAAGTGTTGTGTGGGGTCAATATGAGAAAATCAAAGCCGAACTTTTAAGGTTTAGCTAACCTTCTCCAGTTCTTTAAGAAGCTCCTTGTTTCTGATTTGCATATCCGCATCATCCAAAAGATAACGAACAACGCCCTCCTTATCGAGAATTATATAGGTATGTCCGGGAAATTGACCCCTATGCATTGAGGAATCTACTGTTAGCATTCCATAAGCCAAAGAAACTGTTCCGCCCGCGTCGAGAAGTACATTAGCAAGCGCCATCTTTTTATCTTGATTGACTGCGTCCTGCCAGTCCTTTTTTGGATCTACAATCACCGTATAGACTTCGGTATTTTTCTCGGTAAATTTCTTTGCATCGTCAACGAAAGCATCAATTTGATCCCAGCAACCGGGATAACACATCGCTCCCTCGCTGAAAAAAAGAACAACTCTTTTTCCCTTTAAACTTGCGAGATTAACTTCTTTGCCATCAAAAGATTGAAGCTTAAATTCCGGAGCAGGAGCGCCCAAAAGAGATTGAAATTTACTGTTATCCGCGGGGGCAGGGGGCGCATGATGGCTTGCCATATCATCGGTTGCGCTTTCTGGAGAAGAAGCTCCGGACGTTTTATTCCCACCGGATTTAACCGTATTAAGTACCAACACCGCTCCGACCAGTATTGCCATAAACGCTAAAGCAATTGCCGCCAAGATAAAAATCTGCTTAATGTTTGTGTTTTTTTCCATGATTTTTCATCTATTATTGCTCCAATTCATATTTTAATAAGGTCCTTCTCTGCACGCCCAAGCAAAACCGCGTTGGTTGCAACGATAATTGACGAAATGCTCATTAAAAGCGCGGAAACCTCCGGCCGAAGCGAAATCCCAAATTTCGGATAAAGAACTCCCGCAGCAATCGGGATTGCCAAAAGATTGTAAATCGAGGCCCAAAAAAGATTTTCTTTCATTTTACGCACAGTCGCCTTACTTAAACGTATCGCACGCAAGATGTCAGCAGGGTCAGACTTCATTAAAACTACATTTGCTGTCTCAATGGCAACATCGGTTCCCGCTCCAATCGCAATACCAATATCGGCAGTCGCTAAAGCCGGAGCATCATTCACCCCATCCCCGACCATTGCCACAAATTTCCCTTCATCCTGAAGTTTCTTAACATACTTGGCTTTGTCTTCAGGCAAAACTTCAGCAAAAACTCTCTCGACTCCAACTTTTTTTGCAATCGCTTCGGCAGTTTTTTGATTATCTCCAGTAATCATGGCTACCTCCAATCCTAGTTCCTTCATCCTAGAAACCGCGACCTTTGCATTTTCTTTAATTGGATCCATGGCCGCTGTTACTCCTGCCACTTTACCGTCAACAGCTAAAATCATTATCGTTTTGCCCTCCGAAAGAAGTTTTTCGATATCCGTCTTTACCGCGGAAATATCTATTTTTCTGTCTTTCATCAACCTTACCGTACCGACTAAAACATTTTTCCCGGTTACGGTTGCTTCCACGCCATGTCCGGCAATATTGGCAAATTTAGATACTTTCTGGACTCTTACAATTTTTCTCTTTTTTATCTCCGCAAGGATAGCAAGGCTTAACGGGTGGCTTGACCGAGCTTCAGCAGAGGCCTGATATCGAAAAACGTCCTCTTGGGTAAAACCATTTCCGGCAATAACATCTGTAACAACCGGTTTACCTTCGGTTAGAGTCCCCGTCTTATCTAAAACTATAGCCTGAATCTTAGAAACCTGCTCCAAAGTAGGCGCATCCTTAATTAAAATATTGTGTTTTGCCCCCAATCCCGTCCCCACCGCAACAGCAGTCGGAGTGGCTAGTCCCAAAGCGTCCGGACAGGCGATAACAACAGTCGAAATTGCGAAGGTTAAGGCAAAAAGAAGAGGCTGTCCTAATACAAAAAACCAAACAAAAAAAGTCAATAGTCCTCCACCAACCGCAACAATTACCAAATACTGCGCAAATCTATCCGCAATTTTTTGTCCCGGAGCTTTTGAATTTTGTGCGGTTTCAACCAGTTTAACAATTTGGGCAAGTGCTGTATCACTACCGACTTTGGTTGCGCCGAATGTGACCGAACCCGATTGATTTATTGACCCGCCAATGACCGTATCTCCGGCCTTTTTGGAAACGGGAATTGATTCCCCGGTAACAAGCGATTCGTCAATTGCCGTTTCACCGTCTATAATTTGGCCGTCAACGGGTACTTTATCGCCCGGTTTAAGAAGTAAAACATCTCCGACCCTAACTTCTGAAGTCGGAATTATTTCCTCTTTGCCCTTAACCAGTCTCCTGGCAGTTGGCGGAACCAAATCAAATAAAGCCTGAAGCGCGTCGGTTGTACCACGCCTGCTCTTCATCTCCATCCAATGACCAAAAAGGACAAAGGTGATAAGAAGCGTTGCGGCCTCGTAGTATGAATCGGAGCTTCCCAGAAAAGTTAATACAACACTAAAAGCGTATGCTGCGGTTATTCCAACTGCGATAAGAACCGCCATGTTTAATGTTTTTGCTTGTAAAGCCTTATAAGTTGAATAAAGAAAAATCCAGCCTGAATAAAAGTAAACAGGTGTAGTTAAAACTAGGGCAATCCAAGGGTTTGGCTTTACCAGCGAAAAATAAACTATTGGACCTGACAGGACTAAAGCAAAAAAGAATTTATTTCTGATATCTTCTTCCATCATCTTTGCCATTTCCCGTCCCGCCAAGCCCGAGTGTTCCATTCCCATCGCCATGGTCATACTCATCTTAAATTTCTCCCACCCCGACATTTCGGAAACCGGCTTCATCGCATTGTGGTCAACATGACTCTCGTGCAAACCATCTGGCTCTTTACCCCGAGGAGAATTTACTTCGACGAGGGGCATCCCGCATTTCGGACAATTTCCAGGCTTATCGGATTTCACCTCGCTATGCATAGGACACATATACCAAACTTGCTTGTTCATATTGTTTCCTCCGGATGCACCCCCAGCACCATGCGGTGCGGGGCATTGGGCAAATATATTTTTTTTCTCCATTTCCATAATTCTATCATATCCCCCCTAGGGGGATACCAATTCCATAATACACTACTCGTCAAACCTTTAAGCTAATTAATTGAAAAACTGAAAGAATCGGTAACCCCGTCAATTCCCTGCAAACTTAAATTGATATTTCTAGCATTTTTCTTTAGAGGCTCAAAAGAAATCTCTCCGTCCACATGATGCCCACCGCTACCTCCTGTCCAGGAAATCGCTTTGTAAGTGTTACCTTTTATATCTGTCAATTTAACAATATCCCGAAAATTGTAATCAAGGTTAATTGCGTGATTATTCAGACTTAACTCAAAAACCACCGGTTTGGAGGTTGAAACTTGTTTTGGTGTCACAACAACATCCACACGACCGAACGTCTTAGTTTGAGGGTTAATCTTTTTTTCCCCTAACAACTTATTAATAAATAAAAACACGCCGGTTATTACAAAGATTAAAACTAAAGCTATCACTAATATTTTTTTCATAATAGACTTCAAGGATACCCTGGATTTTAATCCAGGGAGGAATTGAACCTAATATATCATCCTCCCTCGGGGGAAACCGCAAACTTTAGTTTGCGGAGGATGTTATTTTATTTTCGAAACCAAATATATTTTTCTGGCTATATAAAAAATCCCAAATAGGTTTGCTAAAATTCCAACCAAAAAAATTTGAATTTGATATTGGGATATTAAGGTTACCAGTCCGGTCACTCCCAAAATCGGCAGAATATTAATTAAATAATGGCTGCAGCAGGAAACCATGGCAACCGCCGACGTGGTTCCTGAAACTGCAATTACCCCCGCACCGACACTTGCGGAAATCTTCTCTTTTAAATATGTATAAAGCCCAACTTGAATTCCAAAACCCAAAGCCAGTGCCAAAATAAAATACCAATAAGTTCTAAGTTGAATAAGTGCAAAATCCCATCCCGAAACAAAACTTAAGATTGAAAGATATAAAACGGCAAGCACAAGACTCGCCAGAAATCCAAAAATTAAACTCTTCAACTATTTTTCTCCTTTTCTCCAAAGCCATCTGATAGCAACAATCAGTAAAACAGTAAAAAGTATTTGATTCACAAAATCCAAAATTCCGCTTACGCCCCAAAAAGGTTGGGTTGTCCCCCAATAATTTTGCATCATTTGCTTCATATAATCGGGCATGGAATCCCAATTTCCGCCATTCCAACCGCTCCCAAACATATGTCCCATCATTTTTCTTCACCGCCTTCTTTCGCCCATCTATCCGGGTGGGCATCAAACATTTCCTTGTCCTGCTGCGAACAAAAGTAATAAGTTTTTCCGCTATATTCGGATAAAAACTTAAACTGGCTTTTGGGCTTTACCATCCCGCAAACCACATCTTTTACTATTTCGTCATCCATTTTTATTTAGTAAATTTATTGTAAACCCAAGTAAATAACCAGCCGGTCAGCCAACTTCCACCCACCGCAGTTAACAAGCCAAGGACATAATTGCTCCTGGGAGCTCCAGTCCAAAGTACACTCAAATCCATGCCATGAAACCAACTCGTGGCAACTATCTTCATACCATCCGGAAAGATTGCAACCAAGAGCGCACAAACCACATAAATTACTCCAACAACAACTGCCGATGCATTTGCCCAAGCCATCACATTTAATTTCATTTTTCATCACCACCCTTCGCCCGCCATAGCTTCAGCGAAGGCGGGTTTCGCAATTATTGGGCGCGCTTCGGAGTGGCACGCCCCCTCACTCATGCACCACAACTTCCACCAATGACTTCGTTAAATGGCAAGGGGCCGACCTGTTTGGTGATATTGGCTGCGCCATTTGCTGAAGAAAATTCCTGCCCCAAAACTTCCTTGGCATCCACTTTATCCCAATTTACTCCCTTATTCATAAAATATACCGCGGTTGTTAAGTAAGTGTCCGGAAACCAAAAAGAATTAAGCTTTAAAACATTTTTATAAATCTCCTCATCCGAGAGTCCTCTAGAAACCATCATCTCAACTGCCGCCAGTGCCGCCATGCCGTGATTGCAGTCGGGAAACCATGTGGAATTGCCGCAGCAAGGTCTATAAATATTTTTAGCAATTTCTCCCACTCTTTTTTGCTGCTCGTCATTTAAAGAAATTAAACTAAATTTATTAAGATAGGAAACAGCCTTGCCCTTTGCCAAAGTCCACCCTCCAGTTGAGGCAAAATTTCCCTGTTCTTTTTTATATTCTTTCCCCAAGGGGCCTTCGTCATAAACAATAGATTTTTGGGCTAATCCTGCTGCCCAAAGTAAATCAACAACAAACTGACTGTTGGCATTATCTATTTTTACAGGTATATCTCCGCCCTCAATTAGAATTTTTCTTTGTTCGTCGGTCAATTTAACCGCGCTTTCGAGTTTAGCCAAATCAATTACTCCAGCCTCAACCAATTTTGGCCCAACATCGCCCCATGTTATGGGAAGCGTAAATCCTCCGTCCGGCAAAACCTCTTTTGAAATTTTTTCGAGGTCATCCTTTTTGGCTTCCACCTGCACTTCCTGTTTTTTATTATCTACATACTTCTTGACTTTTTCGACGTTTAAACCTATAAAAAACCCGCCCGCTCCTAAAGCAAGAAATGCAAAAAGAATAACTATATTTTTCTTTGTAATTAACTCTCTCATTTAAATGACGTAATTAATCCAAATGTAAAATCCCAAACTTAAAATAAGTATGCTAGTTAGGGGAACTATTACCCTTTGAAACTGAAAATAAACTTTTCCGTTCCTTTTTATTAAATAATCATTTATGGCGTCGACTATATAAAAAACTACTCCTCCCAATAAAAGCCCAAAAGTCAGTTTATCTACCCCCAAAAGTTGCCCCGCATGTTTATTAATCAAATAGAATTTCAAATTTGTAATTACCCAATCGTTAAATGCATACATCGACCAAAGCATGATTCCGAAAAATGCGAGATAAAGAACCGGCCGCCAATAAGCAAATTTAATTTTTTTGGAGAGGGCGCCATCGGTCCAAAAAGAAAGCGCGCCAATCAAGGCAGCAAGCCAAAGGCCGGTTATTGCATCGTCAATCCCGAAAAAGCGAGCGATTGAAAGTCCGACAACTGCTCCTCCGACACAAAGGGGGCAGTGCGCTTGGACCGCCTTCGGCAGTCCAAAAAATATAAAAGTTATAAGGGCTAAAAAAATTATAATGGTTATAGGCTTCTTCATTTAACAACTACTCCTTTAAATGTTAACTCTTTAACCCCGGTGTCAAAATAAAGCCAAACAATTCTATCAAAAGCACCGACGCCGGCGGGGCCGTGGGCGGCGGGGTCAAACTTAACACTAACTTTTGCGCTGTCTCCATTTTTAAGTTTCAAATCCAAAAAAGGGTTTGCGTCCCCAGTCATCTCCATGCTAAAAAATCTGGTTTCCTTCTCTCCTATTCTTACACTTGCAGTAGTGCACATACAAGACGTTGCAATTTTAAGAAGCTGAACACCCTTTCCCGAAGTATTTTTAACCTCATATTCCTTTGTAACCACCCCGCCGTTTATTGGCACATTGCCCAAATCATAATTTCCGGGCGTTGACTCCATCCCCAAAACGGTGTTTGTAGGAATTTGAGAAACCTTCTTTTCCTTAAACGAAATGAAAAAAGCCAATCCAACGATAACCAGAAGAGTAAAAGCAAAGGCGCCAATTATGAATTTAGTTTCATTGGTCATCTAGTTTTGTTTTCTGAAAAGATCGACTACCTCATTTATCAGCTTTTCATTTTTAGACTTGGGTCCGTGAATATCTTTAAGTACGCAAGTGTGAAGATGGCCATGAAGGACAATTTCATCGACTCTCTTAAGGGCCGCCTGAACTGCACGATTCTGGTGAATAACGTCCAGACAATATGCCCCGTCTGAAAGCATATTTTCGACTTTCTTAAGATGCCCTTCTGCAATTTTTATCCTATTTAACGCCTGTGATTTGAAATTGGTTTTCATTGAAAATTAGCTTATGTTATCCCCCATAGGGGGGTATGTCAAGGGTTGTCTTTTTGGAATATTTGGAATATCATTTGGGTGGCATGAAGAGATTTTTCCTACCGGGAACTATTATTCTGACAATTCTTGCGATTATTGGCGGGGTCTTTTTCTTTTCAAAGCCCCAAAATCAAACTTCTAACCTCCAGCTTCCAACTTCATATGAGTACTACTGGGGCGATGGCTGTCCTCACTGCGCTGTCGTTGAGGAATTTCTAAATTCCTGGGAAAACAAAGACAAGGTTCAAATAGATAAAAAGGAAACTTGGAATAACCGAGAAAATGCTAACCTACTAAATCAAAGGGCGAAATCATGTAGTATTCGTCCAAGCGAAGTCGGAGTCCCCTTTCTTTTTACTCCTGACGGAAAATGCATAACCGGCGATACTCCAATCATCGACTATTTTAAAAGTTTAGAACTATGAAGATAACGAATTATAAAAGTTTATTAGACAAAGTTGACAAAGTAGTTCAGCAAAAAGATTTGGATTTATCAGCCGACGAAGACCTTTCAATTGCAATAATGAATCTTATTTCAATTGAGGAGCATTTGTTTTTTACCTCTCAAAAAACCGGTAAACCGCAGTATCTGGAACTATTAAATGAGGTTCGATTAATGCGGACCGGACTTCTCAAAAAAATAATTAAAGATTACGAAGGTGAAGTTTGGTGCATTTCAAAACACTTATTGGCTGCCAGCATGCGGGTTATGGAGGTGGGCACCAAAGAACTTAAAAAAGGAAATAAAAAGGAAGCCTGGAATCTCTTTGAAAAGTCCTATAAACTTTATTCTTTATTCTGGGGAATAAATCTTGGCATAGTCAAAATGCAAGATACTAGATACCAGATACTAGATACTAAGAATGTTAACTATGTTGACGAAAGCGGAAAAAGGAAAGACTCTGAATCAGTTTTCAGTAAATTAGGAAACCTCGTCCAAAAAGCAATTGACTGCTGCAGAGAGTAAATTGACTTCGTAAGAAAACTTGCTAAACTTGCGGCATGACTCAAGAACATCTTTCCATAAATTCATCCCCAGAAGCTCGCCAAAAGGCAGCATCATTAATGGTAGTAGCAAAAAAAATATTTGCAGGCTTTGTCACCGAGGACAATGGAAATAACCCATTGCCTCCAGAATCATTAACTATTACTAAAATCAACGGGGTAAAACTACCTCTATATGTTCTTACAAATAGTGAAATCTCCATTGATCCGACCAGTCATTCTCGTTGGGTGGGTATTATGCCTAATCAAAAATCTAGAGAGCATCTGGCCATTGAGTTTGGTAATGGGCCATTTTTTAGTTCTTTAGGAAGCCTTTCAGAAAGATGTTTGTCGGTTACCTGCGGTGTGGCAAAAGGAGACGTGGCAGTGATAAGAAATGGCAACCTTGATACAGATTATTCAGTAGGAAATCGCACAATTGCCGCTTGTGTAGTTTTTGCAGGAATTTCAGGAAAAATGTCTATGGGCGATATAAAGAGGTGGAAAGGTTTTGTTGCAATAGATTAACCCCTAGAGTTTAATTCCATAAATTTTTGAGTATTTACTTTTAATATAATTTAGAAAATATTTTGGATTTAGAGGCTCGCCCGTAACTTTTTTAACCAACTCTTCGGGCCAGTATAAAGAACCATATTGATGGATATTAGTTCTTAGCCAAGAAAGAATTGTCCCTAATTCCCCTTTTTCGACCAATTCATTTAATTGAACTTCTTTTTTCATTTTATTTGTAAATTGGGCTGCATAAAGATTTCCTAGAGTATAGGTTGGAAAATAACCCATCGGCCCGTGGCTCCAATGAACATCCTGAAGAACTCCTTCTGCGTCTGTCTTGGGAACTACTCCTAAATATTTCTTCATTTTATCTTTCCAGATTTTCGGTAAATCATCAACTTTTATCTTGTTATTTATAAGAGCATTTTCGAGTTCAAAACGAAGGGCAATATGCAGGTTATAAGTAATTTCGTCCGCCTCTGTTCTTATTAAGCTTGGTTTAACCATGTTAAAAAGTCTAAATATTTCTTCGGCCCCAAGGCCTGAAAGTTGGTCGGGGTAAAAAGCGTGCAAAATCGGGGTTAAAAATTTTGTAAATTCCCAAGAGCGCCCAATCTGATTTTCCCAAAATCTGGATTGGCTTTCGTGGATTCCCAAAGATACTCCCCCGGCCAAAGGCGTAGAGGCATATTCTTCGGAAACTCCCTGTTCATATAAAGCATGCCCCGTCTCGTGCATTCCAATCATTAACGAGTCTCTAAAATCATTAGGTTTATATCTATTTGTAATTCGGATGTCGAAGTTTCCAAGAGTTGTTGTAAACGGATGAGTGGAAATATCCATTCTGCCGGCTTCTAAATCATAACCCATTTTCTTAAGAACAAAAAGGCAAAGTTGTCTTTGGTCGTCGGCAGAATAGACGACATTGGCATCAACCACATCTGAATCCTGTTTGTATTTCGGGGACGTTTTAATCTTCGTCAATATTTTAGTAAGCGTAGATTGAATGGTCTTAAAAATTTTACCAACCTCTTTGGCGGTTAGCCCGGGCTCAAAAAGGTCAAGAAGTGCATCATATGGATTGTCTTTGTATCCTATATGTTCGGCCACTAATTGGTTAAGTCTCACCATTTTTTTAAGATGCGGTGCGAAGATGGAAAAATTGTTAGCCTTCTTTGCTTCCTGCCAGGCAATAAATGATTTTGCTGAAGTTTCGGCAAATTCAATTATTATTTCTTTGGGGACTTTGTGGTAAAACTTTGCTCCCCAGTTTAAATTTCTAATAATCGCTTTCTCGTCCCCCGTAGCCCTGGCGGAGTGGGACCTCTGATTCGCTTTCTCAAGAAGTGACTTAAATTCCACCTCCAGCCATTTTTCCGAAATCAACTTGGCCATATAAGCAGTTTGCTGGGCGCGTTCTTCCGAGGCTTTTGATGGCAAGTTGACATTTAAATCCCAACCCAAAACTCCATCGATTTTCCCCAAAGTCGAAATCTCTTTATATTTTTCAAGAAGTTTTTTAACCACCTTATTAGAAACCCTCATTACTTTCATAGAATTTTTCTCATGTCTTCTTCCACGGGGACCTTCTCAAAGCCCATGTTTTTTAAGGCCCCTCTAAGAAACGGTTCTGGCAGTATAACAATACTGTTTGCACCTCTGCCCCTAGCCAGCTGTTCTCTCATCTCGGTCATCTTTTTCCAGATTCCCCTTCGTCTATATGAAGGGTCTACGTAAGCGGTAACTAATTCCCATTCATCCATACCACGTCGTTGACTAACTGTTGCAAAACCAACTAATCTGCCTCCTTCCTCCGCAGCAAAAATTACCGAATCGTAATCATCTAGTGTGTCGAATAATCTCTCTTCAACCCTATCCTTAATAGCCCTATATACATCGTCTTCAAATTCAGAACCCAACTGGCTTATCTCTTCATTATGAGGCTCCAACAAATCTTTGCCCTCGCCCCTCTGATAAGTAAAAAACTCTATTGACATGCCGCAATTATAGGATTGAATAGCCGAGGGGTCAAATTAACTACTCTGTGGTTTGTTCGGGGCCTTTGTTGTGGAAGGCTTTAATAAACTCGGTGCACTAGTCCAAAAAGCCATCGACTGCTGCCGAGTATGATTTTAAAAAACCCACTTCCCGTTTTTCTGGACCAACTTGTCATCAAACCAAAGCTCCCCGCCCTCTCTTAAATCTTTTATCATGTCCCAATGAAGTGCCGAAACATTTTTACTCAATGTTTCCTTGTATCCCTTACCGAGAGCTAGATGGATAGTTCCCCCAATCTTTTCATCAAAAAGTATATCTTTTGTGAAACGGGTAATTTGATAATTATTTCCAAGACCTAACTCCCCGATTCTTCTTGCACCAGCATCCATATCAAGAATCTTATTTAAGTCTGCTTCTCCTTTTTCAGCCGTTGCGCGAACCGCCCTTCCCCTCTTAAACTCAAGTCTTATTTTGTGATATTCTCGACCCAAATATAGGGCGGGAAACGAGTAGGTGATAAAACCGCCAGCCGCATTTTCAACAACTGAAGTAAAAACTTCGCCGTCCGGCATGTTATTTTCTCCGCCAGCATTAACAGCCTTTCTGCCTTTTATTGAAAGAGTTAAATCGCATTCTGGCCCAGTAATATGAACCGATTCTGTGGCGTCAACTAATTTTCTTAATTTCTCCTGTTCTTTGAATTTTTTCTTCCAGTCAACATTGTTTATTGCATTAAATACAAATCTCTCATAATCCGAAAGCGACATGTCTGCCTCCTGGGCTTGGGCATCGGTCGGAAATCTGGTCACTACCCACCTGGTCTTTTCGACCCGATAGTCAAGAATTGGTCTTATCACTTTGGTTCTTTCTGAAATCTTTTTGGCGTCAACTCCTGTTAAGCCTCTAGTATTAATTGACGACCCGATTCTCATATAACAATCCATTTTTTTCATCTCATCCATTTCCAGTTGGGGAAAAAATTTTATCTGGGAATCTGACGCATTCTTAAAATAGACCTCGCTAAATTCATAATCACTAAAATACACCCTCACCTCACTTGCACCCTTTTTAATAAGGAGTCTATAAATTTCAAGGACTAGGGGTCTGGCTGGAAATTCGGAGAAAATCACAATGTTTTCACCTTTTTTAAATTTCAGGGAATGTTCAACCAAAATCTTTGCCTGTCTGGAAACCCTTGGGTCAATTAAACTCATCTTGGGGTATATGATACGAGTTTTTAAAAATTTTTCAAACTATTCTGTAGTTTGCTCGGGGCCTTTGTTGTGGAAGGCTTTAATAAACTCTGTGATTTTATCCTTATCAACATTATCTAGCTTTAAAATTCTGCCCCAGGCAGTTAATGTAATGGGTGAATCTAGATTTAATCTGGGGACTACAACTACACGTTTGGCAGCTTTGGTAAATTCTGAAAGTTGAGTCACGAGGTTCTTGCAGGAATCAGTTTTGAATGATTCTGGCAATTCCAATTCTACTTCAGGCGGATTATCGGGAGTAAACCAGCTCATTCCCCCGGTTGGTTGCACCTTCATATGCTTCAAAAGCTCTCCGGAGTCGGTCGAATCTTTTGTCGGCTCATCATGCGCCAATACTAGAGCTGGAGAGTAAAAGAGTGGAAGAGTAAAAGTTAAACTCTTGCTCTCTCGCTCTAACGCACTTTTACTCTCACAGTCGTACCAAATAATTACATAGCCGTGTTCCATTGAGTGAATTAAATAGCCGTCGGAAATTAAGCGGTCATAAACTCCCGGCTTTGCCCAAACCGGAAAATGGGAACCGGAAGTTGGGGGATTTGAACTATAAGTAACTCCGGCGATATCGGTGACGTGTTCACGCCCGGCGTCGGCGACCGCTTCTCCCGGAAGAGGTTTTGTAGAGCCTTTAAATAGCCAATAGCCCCCAGCGGCAAGTGCGACAAGAACAACAAGCCCAATTCCCCAATTTCTTAAGTTCTTAAGTCCTTCCGTTCTTTCGCTCTTCTGTTTTTCTTGTTCCCTTAATATCTTTCTTCTTTCGTGTCGGGGTAAATCCTGCAAGGAATCATCCATGGGGAAATATTACAGCAAAAAGCCGAAAAGTAAAATAACTAAGAAAGTAGCAACAACGTAATAAATCGTCCGGGTTCTATCCAAGGTAAAAGGCACATCTTTCAGCCAATTGGAAAATCCTCCGGTTTCTCTTAGGTCGATTATTTGGTCAATTGACAAATGCAAAAGAAAGGCCAAAACTAAACCCCGTCCAAAAATGCTGCCGGAGGAACTTATAACCAAAAACGAAAGTACCAAGAAAATAATTTGGAAAAAAATCGTATGGAAAATAAGTTTGGTTCTTTCGTATCTGGTTTCTGCCAAAAGGTCCAGAGTTTTTAGAATCTCCCCTTTCCCCAGCATGTAATTAACTCGTTGCGAGGTTAGCTCTTGAGGTCTTAAAAAATAGACATACAAAAAATGGTCAAGGTCGGGCATTAGCGTTCCCAAAATTCCGCCCAACCAAAAAGGCCAATACAAAAGACTGAAATAGCCTCTAAAAAGAGAAATGAGGATAAAAAATGAAATCAAAAAGGCAAAATGGATGAATAATTCTTTCTTCACTAAATAAGTTATATCATAACTATCTACCCAGAAGATACTGAAGGAACTTTTGGAGTAAACCCTCTGTGCTTGCGCCCTGGACTGAAGTGCACTGGCAAGAGGTGCCAGTCCAAGAGCAGCCTGGATATTTCGCACATTCGGTCGCTGGGTCATAACTGCCTCCACTGGAAGGCGTGCTATAAGTCCCACTAGAGGTTGGGCTACTTTCCGGTTGGCTACATTGGCAACTCGAACCCGTCCACGAACAACCAGGATATTTGGTACACTCACTCTGCCATTTTTCTTGATAATCCGCGGTGCTTCCACACTGACAGTAAGAACCTGTCCAAGAGCAGTTATATTTCTTGCACTCCGTAGCTGGGTCTCCCCCATAAATTGTTCCACTTGTACATTGACAAGTTGTGCCCGTCCAAGAACAATTAGGGGTCTTTGAACAGTATTCAGCCGGGTTTCCTGACCCTCCAAATTCTTGGCAAGCGGAGGGGTTCTTCTCACAATAAGCCCGACAAGAGGCCTCGTCAGTACAGCCGCCAGGGCCACCAAAGCTACCTCCGTGGGCGGAAGCGAATTGTTTACAAACTTCAAAGTTTGAAGGATTGGTACAAAATGCGCGACAGGTCTCCTCGGTTGTGCAGCCTCCAGGACCTTTATATTCATATCCTCCAGAAACTCCAATCTTTCTTGCAAATTCTGCACACTTATCACGATTTCCCGGATTCTCACAGAAGTTGCGACAAGTTTGATACGAATTACAGCCCAAAAACTCCTTTGCGCGACTTAAGAACTCGCTTCCTCTCGGGTCTTCCTTGTAACCGCCAACAACACCAATACTTTGGGCGAACTGGTGACACTTATCGAAATTTTCTTGCTTCTCACAAAAACTTTGACAGGACTCAAAAGAAGTACAGCCCAAGACAGTCTTCGCTCTGGCGAGCATGGTCTGACCAACCTGAAATTCTTCTTCTTTGTAGAACCCCTTTTTCTTGGCAAAATCGATACATTTGTCTTGATTAACCGGGTCTTCACAGTAAGTTCGACACTCTAAATAGTCTTTACAGCCTGCCAGCTCGGAAATTGGAAAAGTAATGTCATATTTAGCCGCAATTTCTTCGGGAGTTTCTTGTGCCGCCACCGTCCGGCCCACAAAAAACATTGTTAAAAGAAGCACTAATAGCCAAAAAATTTTGCTTTTCATTTTAGGGCGTCAAAGGGATTTTTGTATCCCGAAAAAGGATTTACATATTGAGAAGACGTATCTAACGGATTTTTGTATTCTGCGGTTAGCTTAACTTGCCCTTCTGTTGGGATTTTAATAATGCTTGGTGCGGGGTTTTTGATGGCACCTTTGTAGATGAGTAAGAGTCCAACTGTTATTACGGCTACTACACCCAATGTTACAATAGGTATAAGCTGTACTATTCCTCTCTCCTGGGACATTAATTATTTATGAAGGATTGTAAAGCCTTTGTCAAGTCTACGAAAAATGAAATCAAAAAGGCAAAATGGATAAATAACTCTTTCTTCATGGCAGCTATCTAAATTGTAACATTTCTTCACACCATAACCGAAATCAGGAAAATAATAAGTCCGCCGACGACATCGACGACATAATGTTGTTTGACAAAAAGAGTTGAGAAAATAATTGATATACCTACAACTAAAAACAATAACCAATACTGAGGAAACGCCAAGATTAAATACCAAGTAGTAATTGAGGAGCAATAAACATGGCTACTTGGAAAGCCGTTTGTATCAAATTTGTCAATTTTATAAAGTTTTTTGACTATTTTCTCCCAAAATCCTGTTACTTTAATCTCCGGTCTTCTGACCCCGTTGGGGAACAAATACCAGATAATGTCAGCCAAAATGTTTGCAACGATGAAACTTTCTAAGAAGTTTGTCACGACAGCAGTATTCCAGAGAAAAACGAAGCCAAGAGCGACATAAGGAAAGAATAAGTAAATATATGGGATAATAAAAATTGGAATTAATGGAATTTTACGGTCAATTTTTGACTCCCAGTAGTATTTACTTTTCCTGCGATTTAAGGGAAAGTACAATAAACCCGTTGCGATAACAATCGTCAAAAGAAATAGTTTATTACTTATTAAGTCCTCCAAAAACATCTTTCTAAATTTACATTGTTTTCATTCCTAAAGGTAACTCCTTCTGCCAACAATCTCCTTCTTTGCTCGGCTGCCCCATCAAACGCAAAGTTCGGAGCAAGACGGCCGTCTTTGTTTACAACTCTATGACATGGAACAAGTGGATTTTTGTTAGCGTGTAATGCCCATCCAACCTTTCTTGCATCTTTAGTTCCTAAGATTCTAGAAATGTCTCCGTAGGTGGTTACTTTTCCTGTAGGAATTTTCCTCACAACTTTATAAACTTGGTCAAAAAAATTCATTTTTTGGCATTCTTAAGTTGCTGTAATTTCCACATGAACAGCTTTGGTTTACTCTTTACATTATAAGCATCTTTGACAAAACTGCGGGCAGAGTCTAAAAATCCCCGGGGGGTTTCTTTGGCAAGTTTAATATATAGAGAAACTCCTTTGGGGTCTCCCAGTTCCTGAGCCAAGTCATATCCGTATTTCTGAAATTCACGCGATATATATTTGTCGGTATCGTCAATTTTATATTTGTCGAGAATGTCTCCTACTCTCGTAAGTGGCTTATTTCTTTGCATACTTTTCCAATTACTTTATCTAAAATTACTTTCTCTTCTTTTGTAAAGTCCTGCAAAACATACTTTTCCCCTCGTGGTACCCGTGGTACTCCTGATACTTGTGGTACTTTTCTATTTTCAACTCCAACTCTTACTCTCCAAAAATCGGCTGTGTCTAGTGCCTCTTCAATCGATTGAAGTCCGCGGTGTACTTTCGGTCCTTTGCCAAATTGTATTTTATAGCTACCCAGTGGGATATCGAGATCATCGTGAACAATATACAAGTCATTAGGCACTAGAGAATAAGCGGAGCTTGCGCCTTTGGCGTAGGCACTAGTTAGCTTTTTAACAAAATTCCCCGATTCATTCATAAACTTGTCTGACTTGAAAATTTTACAGCGAAGCTGGTTATTCACTTGCTTGGAGTTTTTGAGTTTTTGAGTTTTGGACAATTTATCGGCTACCATATATCCGACATTATGCCGATTGTTTCGATACTTCTCCCCGGGATTACCAAGTCCTATGATTAATTTCATGGGTCTATTCTATCAGACTAATTGCTCTCGATGAAGGGCACGAAGCGAAAAACACCAAACTCTTTTTTCTTAACTTTTCCGCCTTTTTTCTTTATAAATCTCGTCATTTTCTTATCCCCACCTTCTCCGATTGGCGCAACCATTATGCCGCCGACTTTAAGTTGGGCAAGTAATTCTTTGGGCACTCCATCTCCAATCCCGGCCGTTACTAAAATTGCATCAAAGGGCGACTTTTCCTTCCATCCAAACTCTCCGCTCCCCATTTTTGCCTGCACGTTTTTAAATCCCAGTCTCTTTAATTTCTTGGCTGCCTCGCTTGCCAATTCCGGAATTATCTCAACCGTATAGACTTTATCAAACAAAAACGAGAGGATTGCTGCTTGGTATCCGCTTCCTGTCCCAACCTCAAGTACTTTTTTTCTTAGACTTAGACTTGAACTTACAAGGTGAGTCATAAAGGCAACTGTATAGGGCTGGGAAATCGTCTGGCCGTAACCAATAGACAAAGCAGCGTCCGAATACGCAATATCCTTATCTTTTTGGCTTACAAACTCTTCCCGGGGGACCTGGAGCATTGCAGAAAAAACTCTGGGGGAATTCAAACCATATCTTACCCTTATCTCCTGAACCATTTGCTCACGCGGGTTCATCAACTGACCCCCTTTATGCTTTACTCGCAAGCTGTCTTGCAAATTTTCCAATAACCGGAAGTTCCCACTCTTGTCCTTGCCAGGCTTTATAAATCAAAAGCAGCCAAAGTACAAATTCGACAATCCAAAGTAGCGGCAAGGCTAAAGCCAAAATTATGGTTATACCAAGAACCATATTCAAAACAAAGGCCGCAACAGAGTAAACTATCGATTGCATAGCATGGAAACGAACATAAGGGTCTTTCTCAATAACCAAAAATATTACCCCTGTTATGGGTCCCAAAACATAAGAAAGCGCGCCAGATGTGTTTTTATTTAATCCTGTACCTGCCATAAATAATCACCTTCTTCCTGACTGTTTTCATGATTTCAAAAAAGCGCCCCCTGGTCAATAGCCTCTTTAGCCTCCAATTTCTCGGCTCCCTCCTTCCAGATTCGCACTTTTCCAAAGACTCCGTCATATCCAGGCTCAATAACAATATCGCCGGAGCGAACTTTTGATATCCCATCCATAACCTTGGTGCCCGCAATTTTTTCAATATCGGCCAATTTTGTTTCTAAAAGTATCGCAAATTCGCTCCCAAAGGTATTAATCAACTTATCATATTCCAATAAAACAGTTTGACTTCCCACCCCCGAGCCCAATGCCTCGCTTAGAATTTCCAAAAGCGGAACCAGCATCACATATCCGGGCCTCTCCTTACGTTTGTCTTTTATCCAACGTACGCCAAATTTATCTTTGATACTTTCCGTCTCAATCTCAATCTTTCCCAATTCCTCCACCCGCGACATAACTCCAACAGTCAGGGGTTTTCCACAAACCGGGCAGATTGTACCCATTTTTCTGGTTTCATTAGGAGAATAAACAACTTTGCAATTTCTGTGTCCCGTATAGTGATATTTCCCCTCTTCCGGATAAAACTCTATGGTGTAATCGATTTTATCCGGCCCCTTAGCGCAAATAGCATTATTTAAAGCACTAAAGCTAATTTCAGATAGTTCAAACACCGTAGCTTCGCGGCCCAATTTCGCCGGGGAATGGGCATCGGAAAATGAGACAATCCTTCTCTTTGTCAATTCTGCTATCCTCCAATTCATGGCAGGGTCGGAGGAAAGCCCGGTTTCCACAGCTGGAATATATTTTTCTAATTCCCCAAAAGCTTCTTCCAAATGGTCGTATCCACTCATGCTTCCGTAAAATCCGAACCACGGAGTCCAAACGTGGGCCGGAATTATTATTGCGCCAGAATTAACCGAAAGCGCAGTTTCAACTATCTGTGAAAGGGTCAGGCCAACAATCGGTCTTCCGTCTGAAAAAAGATTTGCGCCTTTAGCCGTAAGTTCCTTATTAAACTTTTCTACATCCGAAAAAGTTGGAAGGTAAACCAGAATATGAATTCTTCTTCCTCGTCCTTTGTCTAAATAAATGCAAGAAATCTCGCTGGTTAATAAAAATCTTAGACTTAGACTAGAATCTTTGATTTTATAAACCCCTTCTCCTCCCTCCTCCAAACCTGACTGAAGCTCCCTTAACCACATGGGGTGGGTGAAGTCTCCGGTTCCAACTAAATCTATTCCCTTCTTTTGCGCCCATAAGGCAATTGTCGGAACGTCCATTTGAGGAGAAACTGCACGGGCGTATTTTGAATGAACCTCCAAATCAGCAACAACCTTCATGGACGGCCATTGTAGCATTACAAAAACTCAACTACAACGAAGATTAAATAAAGAATAAGTAAAACAGCCGCCTCCCAACGCTCGAGCCGCAGTTTGCTTCTGGTAAAAAGCCAAAATACGGAAAAAATCGAAATAAATGCAATTGCCGCAATTAAATATTCATTAAATGCTACCAGTTTGATTGGCGATATCAGCACGGTTACACCAAGTATCAATGTTGAGTTCGCAATAATAGAACCCAACAGATTTCCAAAAAACATTGTCGGCTCTTTATCTTTAAGCGATGTAAAGGAAAACACCAACTCCGGCAAGGTTGTCCCTATCGAAAGCACGATAAGTCCTATTAAAAACAAAGGAATGTTCGCCGCAATTGCCACATCTTTGGCAATTTTTACTATTAACCCGGCAGAAAAAAGCAGTGCGGCAATACCGAGAAAAAATCTAATCGCTTCCTTGGTCCGACTGGTATCTACATGGTGAATGGAACGCAGGAATCGATGAAAAAATATTCCCTTTTTAATTTGTTGGGCTATTTGTATAAACCGAACTTTAAAAAAACTCGTTGCATAGGCGCCGTAAGCAAGAAGAAGAATAATCCCGTCAATCCTGTCTAAATCTCCGTCAAGAACCAAAATTATTGGAAGCAGTCCCGCAATTGCCGCTATCCAAATTTCATGCTTTATAAATTCCCCATGAACATTAACGTGGCCGGCAACTAATGCTGATATGCCTGCAACAAGAGATAAGTTGGTCACATTTGCTCCTAAAATATTACCCAAAGATAAATTAGAAGACCCTTCAAGGGCAGATGTAATTCCCACAAACAATTCAGGAAAGGAGGTTGAAATTGCAATAAGAAGCGCGGAAAGTATAAATAATTTTGTGTGAGTTTCGGCTGCTAAATGTCTAAGCGCAATAACAACTTGTTCCGATGATTTCATTAAAATAAAACAAAGTACAAAAATGAAAATAATAAGGATTATGGTTGTCATAATACGGAAATGACGACTCTTGCAGTGAAATAACCGAAAAAGGCGAAAGCAAAAACCATAACAAGTATTCTTAAAACAGAAGGGTAAACCTCCCTCTCAAGAGTTGTAAGATTCAAAAACAGCGTTAGGCCTATATGCACAAACATAGCCACCGCATTGATTATCGCCTCAAGGGTCAAAAGAAAAAGCGGTTCCCTGAAATTTGTCATAAAAATAATTATGCCCACAAAAATTTGTGCCCACAAAAATGAATAGTAAATTTTGGGTAAACTTTTTGGCTGCCAGGTATCTTTTTTAATAATTAAAAGATTTTCCGACATAATTCGGCTTGTTGCATCCATTACGGTCATTTGGGTTGAAAAAAGCATAAGCCCGCCAACAACCAAAAAGAAAGTCCCGAAAATTGGCATTATCGACATACCAATACTCTGCGCTTCAAAAACTACGAAATCTATCCCGGCTCCCGGAGTCGTTGCGCCATATGCCGATACATAAGCCAAAAGGCCTAAAAGGCAAATGCTAAATATTCCTGTTCCCCAAAAAACAATAAGGTGCTCCCGGTTAATAAGCTTCCACCAGTTTCTGAATCTTTCTAGGTTGTTTTTTGTCATTTCAAATCTTGTCCCCTCCAGTTTTATGTCTTCGAGTTTGCCCGTCAAAATACTGGTTATGCGGCCGCTATATTTTCCCATACCATAGCCTTTTTCTTTTATATAAAAAGATTGGGCAAGATTGAGGTTCCCACCCGCACCGGAAAAGGCGAAAGCAGCCAAAAATGAAGCAATCGGAATTCCGGCAGGTAAAAATCTGTAGCCTTCCCCAAGTCCTATCATGCCTTTAAATAGCATTGCCCAATCGACTGTTTTCGCCATATACAAAGTCAAAAAAAATATCGCCGGTACCCCAAGTCCGATTAAAATCATGGAAAACTTTTCCATTGTTTTATATAAAACAGGACCGAGGGTCAAAATTACCCCCATCAAAAGAAGCATGGCAATCGCAATAATGTGCGTTTCGCCAAATCCTATTGCTTCTCCGACTAATTTTGCGGAGGCCGCAACAATTCCCGGCCAGGCAAAACCGGCAAATGTAGAAAAGATAAACCAGAATGGCGCCCACTTAAGTTTTCTGGCAAAACCCACAAAAATACTTTCTCCCCGAACCAGAGAATATCTTTCAATTTCCATATTGATGAAAAATTGCAAAGTTATTCCCAAAACCGCACCCCAAATTATGCCCATTCCAAAATTGCTGGTTAAATACGGCCAAAGAATTATTTCTCCGCTTCCCAACCCTAAACCCAGAAGAATAAACGAAGGTCCCAGAAGCTGCCTGAATCTTGGAGCTTGCGGCATAGCCTCTACCGAGTGGTCTCGCATACACTCATGCTATACCCATTTCACTTTGCTTTACAACCATAAATAATGAAATGGGGGATCATAATCATCTTAGGAGAGTTGCAAACTCGAATAAGATGGTTATATCAGAAAAGTCACACCTTTTGCATTTTGAAGAGCCCCTCAAGTTCCCTTAGGGTCGTAGCTTCGCTGGGATTTTTGTCGTCTCTAAGGTTAATGAGCCTGGGAAATCTTAAAGCCAAACCGGCTGTATGTTTTGGACTTTTAGTAATTTCATCCGCGGCAAGTTCAACAACAAGACTTGGAATTACCCAGAAATTCGGCGTTAGATCTTTGTGAACTTCGTATTCCTTTGGCTTTTCCCTAACCTTAATCTTCTTAAGCCGGATGTTTAATTCTCTAAATTTTTCATCCGTAATCCCGGTTCCCACCTTAGTTACGGTTTTAAACACTTCTCCGTCTTTTACCCCAACCAAAAACTGGCCTACCCCAAATCCTGACCTTTTGCCCTTTCCTGTCGTATAACCCATGATTACGCAGTCAATTGTGTCAGAAAGCCTTCCCTTTTGACCTTCCTCTTCTTTCATTTTTACCCAATTCCAACCGGTCCGGCCGGAAACATAGAGCCCGCTTGCCTTTTTTGCAACAACTCCTTCAAGTCCCATTTTTAAATATTTCTCATGAAGTTTCCGGATTTCTCCGGGGTCTTGTGTCACCGTGTATTCATCAATCTTCAAGGGGCCTCCATTTGTAACAACTTTCTCAATTTCCTTTCGCCTTTGGACATAGGGTAAGTTTAATAAGCTTTTGCCGTCACACAAGAGCATATCAAAAACCTGGAATTGCAAAGGGACCTCGCCCGAAGTTTTTTCAACTTCATGCTTTCTTCTTCTTTGAATCGTCTTTTGAAAATCCAAAAACATTTCGCGTTTTCTGTCTATTCCCACGGCTTCGGTATCTAAAATTGCTTCATCCGCTTTGATAAATTTACCAATGTCCTTAAGTTCTGGAAACGTACCGATATCAATTGCATTCATGTTCCTGGTAAAAACTTTGACCGTCGCATCTTTTTTGCGGTAGTGGATAAAAATTCTCAAGCCGTCAAATTTGGGCTCCACCGAAACTTCTCCCATTTTTTTGATCATCTCGGTTGTGGAATTCAACCTCTGGGCAAGCATGGGAACAACCGGGACTCCAATTTCCGGCTTGGCATTTTTGATATTTTTTTCTTTTACCAATTTTGCGATATATCCAATATCCGGTCGGATGTTGTACGCGTCCTCGATTTGCTTCGAAAGCTCCTTGTCACCCCGGGACAGGGCATTAATAATTGTCTTTTCGGAAAATCCAAGCCTTAACCTCCCCACTGGAATCCTCGCAACAAAACGCGCCGAAAGAGGATCAAGTTTCCCTAAAAGTTTTGCCATTAGCGAAATTTTTCTTTCCTGGCTCCCTTCTCCGCTATCGCGTGCTACGGCCAAAAGCTGCTCATAAACATTCGCCACAGACAAATCAGTATCTAGTGCCTCGTGCCTAGCGCCTAATTCTTGCGCTACGTTACCCAAATCCCCCTCTTTTCTAAATAGAGATTTTACTTTTTGTAAATCTTCATCATAACTAAGTGAAATTACACTAAGCATCATCCTTTCCGCCAGATTAAGCAGCACTCCCTCGTAACTTGGGGCTAAAATTCCCAATATTAAATAACAAACTTTGTCGATTTCGTCTTTGCCGGTTCGCGAAAAAAGTTCGGAGAGAATTTTTGTTATTTCAATGCGGGAAGGGGTTTTTTCAAGCTTTTCTAGATATGAAGAAAGGTCTTTAAATTTCATACCCACAAATTATACACGGCTCTTTAAGTATGTGGAAAAGAAAAAGTAGGCAAAAACAACAACTGCGATAAACATCAGCCCGAAAACAATACTGATGAGCCCGCTCCATTCCTCGTGCATAACTTTATTAAGTCCCTCGCCAATTAAGGTCAAACCGAAAAGCGACGGCAGAACCAAAATCATATATAGAAATTGCGGGTCAGTGGCAGACATTTTATTTAATTTATTTCGCGATGACATATCGCGAAGCTTTGGTACTACCCTCCTTTTTGATTATACCTTTCTTTAACATATCTGTAAGGTCCCTTAAAACCGTATCTTCCGATACCATTGGCAAAACTTTCCTTAACTCCTGCATATTTCCCGAACCTTGGTCCGAAAGATACTCAATAAGTCTCATTTGCCTCTCGGAAAGGGCAATTTGCTGGCCCATTTTAAGCTTAAGTCTGGTATCAATTGAAAGTTTTTTAACTTTCTCTTTAATTTTAGAAAGTTCGGCGGCAACTACTTCGGTAAAATATTCAAGCCACGGCGTCAAGTCTCTTAGGCCGATATTTTTGGATTGTTTATCCACTTCGGCAAAGGCTTCATAATAACTTCCCGGATCTGAATCAAAATGCTCTTCCAGTGAAAAAAATCTTTTGATATCGTAGCCTTCCTTCAGAAGAATCATAGAAGCAAAAGCGCGGGCGCATCTTCCGTTTCCTTCAACAAAAGGGTGAATAGCAACCAAAATATAATGCGTAATTCCTGCTTTAATTATCGGATGGACTTCGCCTACTTCGGGGCTATTTAACCAGGCAAAAAAATCTTCAATCATATAAGGAACCTCAATAAAAGGCGGCGGCTGAAAAATAATTTGCCCGCTTCCTTCTTCTTTAACTACTACCTGTGTGGTCCTAAAAACTCCAATTTTTTCCTCTGCAATAATTTTGTAAGTAGTAACCCTGTGGATTTCTTTAAGCATTTCCGGGTCATAGTCGCCTCTTTTTGCGGCCAGCTCATCCATAAGGGTCACAACATTTCTGTAATTTATAACCTCCTGAATATCCCGCGCCCTCGCATAAACTTCCTCGCCCTCCAAAACTTTCTTTGTCTGAATCAGAGTTAGGTCGTTGCCCTCAATGTGGGTTCCGTGGAAAACGGTCCGAACTATTGCGTCCGACTGGAATTGTTTTTCAAAAGAAGGAACCAAAGGAGCATTTTCGATAACCTCACGGGCAGCCTCAATCGCCCCAATGTTACGCAAAATCTTATTACTAATTAGGTATTTCGGTTGATACATAACCTATATTACCGCAGATTTTGCGGAAAAACAATGGGGTTACTTTTCTTCTTTCCTTCTTAATGCGGCTTCGACTCTACTGGCATGGGTTCCAACTCCCTCCTCAAGTTTTGATCTATTAATCTCAAACTGTCTGTTCCTATACTGCTCGAGAGTAAGAAGACCTTCTTCTGGAGGAACTTCCGGCTCGGGTGGAACCATTGGCTGCCTCTGTTTTATTAAGTTAATTACTCTCCTCACCCAACTCTTTCCTGTACCGGTTAATGGATCTCCCGGGCTTTTCAGTTCCCAAACCACCATGATTTTCTGTCCAACTTTGGGAGTTCTTCTTGGCATCTATAATGAAATTATAGTTCTACTATAGTTTAATTTTATCTATTTTACCAAAATTTTTTACAAAATGCGGGTCAGTGGTGGTAATGATAGTTTGTTGATTTTTAGATATTTCCATCACTATTTTTCTATGTTCATGGTCCAATTCCGAAAAAATATCATCCAATAAAAGAGTTGGCTTTTCCCCCGATTTTTCTTCGATGAAGGCAAGCTCGGCGAGTT
>ERZ1292625.1474-Hain-H41-01um-R1-1474-length-27841-cov-11_pt1 | contig 27841 bp, 35 predicted proteins | sample MGYA00564400_ERZ1292625 | MGnify/ENA primary metagenome ERZ1292625 (study PRJEB36523, sample SAMEA6512639) | groundwater metagenome | collected 2019-01-08 | study: AquaDiva: Metagenomics assemblies of 32 groundwater samples | reverse complement strand
TAATTCATCTTTTTCTGCAAGTTGTTGGGCGTAGTAATCACCCGCTACTTTTGCCGCAATCTCGCCAGCATCATCCCAACGCATCTGATCGAACGGTTGTTGCATCATCACTTCAACAAACTCTTTGGCAATTAGTTCAGCTAGTTCTATTGGGTTGTTTGGGGAAGTCATTAGTGATTCCCTTTGCAGTCAGGACAGTTGCACTTGTGCAGAATGGGAACGGAACCTGAGCCAGCAGAATTGAGCATGGCGGTATGAGTCGCACACCGACGCCAATAGACGTTCCCTGCGTAACCCATCGGACCAGTTGTGCAATCTGGACAAACAACGATGGCACTCATTCCGCCAACTCCTCAAACTCTGTCTCTGTTAGGGAAAGAGAGATACGGATGTACTTGTCGATTTTCTTCAACGTGTACGGGGAGCCGGTATCAAAGAAGTAGTCGCCCCATTCTGCCGATTCCCTTCCTTGCTTTATAAGGGTACGGAGAGCTGCCTTTGCTTGTTCGGTAATTCGTTCCTTCTCGGAATGTTGGTATTCCTGTGCATACGTCCAGCCAGCTCGTTGTATGGCTTTGGCTACTTCCTCAATTATTGAAGGGGGAGGTTCTGGTTCTTCGGTAGCAAGTATGGCGGCTGCTGCCAATCGGTCTAAAAGCTCGGCGCTTTCCAAGTGACCCCAGGCTTCCTTGATCGCTTGTCTGACTCGTTCTCGTTTATCCATCATTCCCATCCTTCATTGCCTGCGCACAGATCATTACGACACCAACCGTTGTCAAGTTCTTCGGTGCAAACCGGACACGTTTCCATTACGCGGCTACTCTTTCTGCTTCTTGCCCGTCAACTAACTTACTTTCAATCCATATATCCCGCACAATCGCTTTCATAACCAACCTCATTGCCCTCTTATGTTGGTGGCTTAACCCCAACCGACTATCAACTACTGCCGGTTGTCCCTTTGGCCCACACATCAAGCACTCCACTCCATGTACTGCCGTCCCATACTTAACCCTTGCCTTGTCATACACCGGCCTGTAATAACTTTTCTTATTCTTAACAATGACCTCAGCCATCGTGTACAAAATCACCCTTGCCCTGTCGTTCCAGTTCCCCTGCACACCCTTCTTGTGCCTTGGTGCGACACCATCCCTAACATCTAAGCCGCAATACGCCCACAACTGTCCAACAGTTTTCCTATCACTTGGCTCACCAATAACAGCCAGCAACTTCCCCACCGTGTTATACCCAATCCCAGGTGTCCTAGCTACCCAGTCCCCCAACTTGTGGTTCTTCATTGCCTTTTCAATTTCTCTAGTCGCCTGAACTTCCAGCTTCTTAATCGCAACAGACATAGCTTCTAACTGCTGTGTACTGCCAGCCTTGTACTGCTTGATCGCTCGTATGCGGTTGTCTGTGGCTATTCGTGTTCGTTGTAAATCCTCAGCCAAGTCAGCAGCTACCAACAAATGCGCGGTTATTAAATCTTCTTCTGAACCAATTACCTCATCCATTACAAATTGCCACAGCGTTCACTGGTTGGGTATCGATGATAACTTTTTGGCCGTGGCAAACTATTTCGAGCAGCGTGGTCAATAAGGGTAAAAACGCCAGTACTATGGCTGCTCGAAAACCTATTCATAATTAACTGCTTCTAACGCAGCAAGTACAGTTGCTTCGTCAAGCTGCTTTACCGTCTTAACGTGCGCCTGAACCATGCGCTTAGCCAGCTTCTTATACGCCTCACCTTGGATACGGTAACTATCAGAAATACTAAACCTTTGTTCACTAAGCCACTTCAAATCATCAACCGTACAATCGCCAAGGAATTTCCGTTCTCCATTAACAGCTTCTCTACGGTCTAAAACGGTACGAACACCATTCCATTTAGACTTACCTTGTTTAGTTGTTGCATGAGTCAACGTCTTGCGTTCGGTTGCGGCCTGTGTACTTGCGAACCACATCAGTAGCTCTCTCAGCACCATCTCTTTCTGAACTGAATCCAGCGACGCCATGATTTCTTCAACCACATCTTGTGGGTCTGCTGAATCGCTATCAGCCAACGCTTGTCTAACCAGCTTATTTGCTTTTACTACCGTTCCCATTCCCTTTACCTATCCTTACTCGTTAATCCATTTCCTTAACATCTGCCAACGCATCAACCTCTACCATCAACGCATCAGCCACAACCTTTAACCACGGATACCTAGGTACTCGTTTCCCATTCTCAATCAGACTCAAGTAGCTATGGTCACAACCAGGGAATCTCGCCAACTGTTGCTGACTCAGCCCCAGTTCCTCTCTGCGTTCCTTCAGCTTCCCCTTTTTCATCTTTATTACTTTGTATTTCATTTCTTTGTCCCCTCTAACGCGGCAATCAGTTCATCCGCCCGCTTCTTACCAATCCCCTCGACTCTTAATAAATCTTCTCTACTTATCCGCCACTCAAACGGGCAGCCATACTTCTCAACAATTCGTCCAGCTATTTCTGGCCCCACCTTGGGCAGCCCTTGCACCAAGTGCCGAACCCATTCCTTGTTATCACTTGTGCCCCAGTTCCTCGGCCCTACCCTTCGCACCAACGCGGCATGCTTTTCTTTCCGGCTCCAATGCACAAAGTTCTTAATAGCTACACCTGTTCCATGCGTATTAGGTGTCTCTAAGTACCAAACACCTTCGTTCTGCAACGAACAGATCAATCCTTGGTGAGACTGTTGTGTCCAGGGCTGTCCATACTCTCTGCCCATCATTGACCCTGACCCTGACCACTCGATCTTCCCCTCCATAATCAGCATGCACTTGCCACCCAGCTGCTTCATCTGAGCCACTTCATAGGCCAGCCGTCCATCAGCAGCACTAGCAACAAAGTCCTTAACCTCTTTCCGCTGCACGCCCCACCATTCATCATGCGCTTTCCACAGCACATCACAGCCGTAATGTTCCGGCGTCGAACTGGTCAATCCCAGCTCCCTTAGCGCCTTGGGTTCAGTTGGTGCTATCAGCATCATCAACCTTCTTCTTCACAACAGCATTCCACTTAGCTTTCTTAACCAAGTAGTCCTTAGCAAAGTCAGTAAATTCCTCACGTTCAAAACTTTCTCTACCTCTGTCCTTCACCCCAGTCATGTACCACTTGCCAATACCCTTTTTCTCAAACATCAAAATGGTGTTGAACTTGTGCCCCATTTCTTTCTGACCCTTGGGCTTCCAACCAATCCCGCCATACGTTTCTTTATTAGCTTTTGATTCTTTAATCTTGCCGCGATCATCCATCAGCTCAGCACTTGCAGCCGTACAGTAAAGATTCATCTTCTTGTTAATACTTGCCTTCAACATTTCCCGATAAACCTTGGCGTGTGTCTGGGTGATACTCGGCCAGTCCCGCATGCCATCAAACGGCGGGCTGCCATCATCATCCTTCTCTGCCCTTATTGCAGCATCCATCAAATGTTGGTCTAACCCCTTCCCATACACAATGTCACTAAACCGTTCCTGAGCTAATCCCCACATGCTCCCTAACATATCTATAACAAGCCAGTCCCCAGCCTTGGCCTTCTCCTGTATCTCAGCCAACGCATCCATATGTTCGTCAAAGCTGTCGCAGAAATACACATGCACATTCCCGCCGTTATCAGCACTTAACTCTGGCATTTCGTTCTCAATGATCGGCGTTATTCCCAAATCATTATCAATTACATAGAAATTCGCGTCAGGGCAACGTTTGGCAACAGTTAATATGGCATTACTTTTCCCACTACCCGTATTTCCATACACCAATATCCGTTCAGTCGAATTAACACTTGGTTCCAACGGCATTATTCTTTGCCCTTTCCTTCTGCTTCAGCAATCTTTATTGCCAGTTCATAAATCAAATCAATGTTGTCAGCAGCAATCGTTTCTCTTTCATCAAAGTCACCGCGCAGCATCCAATTCAGCTTCTCCAACAATCTTTTCCCCAGTACAACCTTCTGGTAAAAGTCAAGATCACATTCCTTCTTATCAATCTCAACTACCAACTCAGCCAGCTTTTCGCTAACCAATTTGTACGCATCATCCCTGGCCCATCGTTCCAAAGGGTCTTCAATTTCTCTTGGCATTAGTTACCTTCTCTTTCCCATTTAGCTTAACCTAGTTTTGTTACTAGGTCAAATCATATTAAAAATTACATGCAGCTCTTTGCGCTGCCCAAGTCTGTTGAATATACTCAATCGGTTGCAGAAAGTCACTCGCTGCCCTGGCATCTTGTACCTCTGGCGGGGCATGACTGGCGTGGCTGTATCCGCCGTAGTTATTCCACGTACTGTCAATCCACTGCAAAAGACCACTCGCCGAACTCTCTGGGTTCTCAGCTGTATAACTTCCACCCGATTCCTCCAAAATGATGCAGCCCATAAGCGTCCCACGGTCTACATGAGCCAACACAGCCGGTTTAAGGGCCGTTGTGGGGGGTACTGACACGTATGGAGCCATCGTCGTCGTTGGCTTAACTGTCGTACTCGTCGTACTGGTCGTCGTACTACTGCTAGTCGTTATCGGTACGTCTGAATCACCTTGAGCTTCACCGGCAAAAACAACTACCAGAATCAGAGCAATAGCGACACAAACCAATATAAGATACCGTTTCACACATACCTCCTATAAGGGGTGGCAAAAACGCTAGTCGGTCGAACTGTCCCTTATAGGTCTTTAGTTCTCCCAAACCACTCTCCGTAGTATTCCGCAGCCACCTAACCGCGCCGGAGGCGAAGGGCAGTCTTGCCCGCGCCTCCGGTATTAACTCCCCTACTTCTTCTTCCGCACCTTCACAAACCTTGTCTCCTTATTAAACCTCATGTACTTATCCAGCTCTATCCCCGCACTAGCCACAGCCCCATAATCCAACGTCTTCCGCCACTGCACCACATCATCAATCACATACCCATCTGTCTGCACCTTCCCGCCCTTAATCCCCAACCGATCAAACGTAGCCACCAGCTCAGCAGTAACAGCCTTCTTATCCTCAGCCAGCCCCTTCTCCTGCGCCCTAATCTCATCCAGCCTCAGCGCTAGCTTCTCCACCCCAGCATCGTCAACCTCCAACACTTCCTTCTTATCGTCCTCATGTAGAAAGCTAAACGGACACGGGTACGCCGGATAATCACAAGCCTCTGGTATCTCCTGCTTCAAATAAGCATCCTCAACAACATTCACAACCTTCTTAATGTCGCTAAACAGCACCGGCGGCCTATCAAACTCATACACATACACTTCATCAACAGCACTGCCGTCAGCGTTCTTAACCCCAACCACGAAATACAGCTTGTACAGCTCTTTCACATGCATATACAGGCTCACCTGGTACGCATACTGCTTAAACCCCTTAAACTTGTGCCTCTCCCACTTCTCCCACGTACTCTTACTAAACGCCTTAACCTCAACCAGCGCCTCGTTCCGTACCTCGCCATCAATATGGGCGCGGATAAGACACTTCCCACCCAGCAACTCATACTCCAACTCCTGTTGCTGATTAACGACCTTTACCCCAACCTTTTCTTCAAACCTTCTAATAATCTCGTCCTCAAACCTGTTCCCCTCATCGAACTTCTTCTGCATCCAGTCCGGTGTTGCCTGCGCCTCAATTCCCATCCGCGAGGCAATCAGTATCTTCGTGCAAGTCCCAATCGAACTGCCCCTATACACAACCCGTTCAGTATCTTCTTCTACATATACAGCTGGTCTGTTGTCACCCATAACTTCTTCTCCTCTATTCCTTTTCCTCTGCAAAAAAATAACGGGTGGTGGAAAGCAGGTACGAAAACCACCACCCGCCCGTCAAGCTGCATGCTTTGCAAACACTTCCCAGCTCGACGAGATTTATTAGCTAACTAGGTCTACCGCGTCTGCCCAAACTTCAGTAAGCAACGTTTCACTTATTGAATCGTCACTAACTTCGCTAAACACACGCTCTTTGAACGATTTCTCGTCCCCGCCGTTGCCAGCAACCTCTTGTGCGATATGAATTACTTCTAACTTAACTGGTGAATCAACATCAGGAGCCGCAGCAGTACCGCCACCATCACCCAAATACTCACAAGGAATCATTCGGTCAGTAGTTATGCCCAGTTTCTTAAACACGAACTCAGTTCGCTTCAACTTAAAGCTCTTACCAACCCAAATAGCAGCGTCCTTTTCGTCAGCATCATCCAGCCCAGTACCTTCTAAGTCCAAGACAGCAGTAATAACTGTTCCCATTGCGCTATTCGCGTGGAAAGTCTTGTCACTGTTACCTGTTTCATGTACGACAGTCTTGCCGCCTTCAACAATGTCCCAGCCCTTACCAATACCGTAGTTATATCCAAACTCTTTCCATGTTTCACCATCGTCAAAGCTCTGCATAACTTCCCAGTGCAACTGATTTCGTGCGTCAGTTGTACCGTCTTCCCTGTCAAACGTTACCGTGTCAAAGTAGGCATCAACAATTTTAACGTCTACATATTCCGGTAATCCACTCTCTGGTTTCTTCATTCCATATTCCTATCTATCTATTTACTCTTGTTTTGTATCTGTTGTAACTTCGGATACACCTGCAATCGTTCGCGCCAACTTTGCGGCAGCAAACTGTTATCCCCCCGATTTCTCGGTACAAATCTTTCAAACTGTTTGTCCAGTATGTAAGTAACGCAACTATCTTGTTCATGTCGCATTCCTCTCCCACTCATCTGCACAATCTTTCTTACCGTTGCAACTCGGTACCACTCTTTGCCACCTGGTCGGTTCATCCGCGTGCTTACCTGCTTGTCACCCAAACTTGGGTAAGGAACCTTAGCCACAATCACTACGCGGCACAGGTCGTCAGGAAGATCAATTCCCCTGTCCAAGCTCGACGCAACTAACACAGCATTAGGTGTTTGTTTATACCTACTAATTGCCTCTGATCTTTCACTTGCCTTGTTATACCCCAGTATACACCTATCGGTTACTAAGTCAAGGTGCTTTACTATTTCCTCAGTAATTCGGTAGTTCACCGTATGTATTAAGATACGTTCCAGCGGGTGCATCTTGACCAGCGACTCAACCCCAGCCAATAACTTCTCAATTTCCCATGCCTTCTTGCTCATATCAGCCACCGGCACCCTGTAAACCCTTGAATTCTCCACCGGAAACACACTGGGCATCTCTACAAACTCCCAATCACCCTTAAATCCCAAGTCCTTCAGCATCTGTTCAGCACTAATAACAGTCGCCGACATCAACAACCACTTCTTACTGTGCCGCCACAGATACCGCTGCCCGTGTTGCTGCACCGTCACCGGCTTAAATATCAACTGGTCTTCATTCCCTGCCCGTATCCAGTCGTCAGCACTATCTTCCAAAAATCTCTCAACACTCCCCTTCAGCCGAGCAAACTTCTTCTTACTCTTAGTCTCATCATCTCTACTGCCCAACGACTTCAGCTTCCTGTCCAACGCCGGTAGTAGCTCCTCAGCCATCCACTTCCGAATAGTTGTCTGGTGTGTCCCTTTTCTCGGTGCGCGTACACCCAGCTCATACAGCGCCCTCTGAGTGATAGCCAGTTGTATAAAGTTCGTTAGCTGGTCTTCCACCGTGTCGCACTCATCAAGAATTATCAGCTCCTGCCCACTAAACGGGCTGTCCTTCACCAAGTTATTGATATATAACGCATACGTTGTATTCAGTACCGCCAATTCCCCAGTTATCGCAGCCATCTTTGCCACCTGGTACGGGCATTGCCCAACCACCGGACAGTAGCTACACACCGACTCACCATCCCCAATACTCTGCTTATTACAATCATCACAAGAGAATTTAGGGAAGGGGTACTCAACAACATCCCCCACCGGATAGTTCGCTTTACCCTTAACAACCTTGGCGTAGGGAAAGTCCCGCAGTATTTGTTCCTGTAATTCCAAGCCGCTGCATATATACAGCCCATTAACCCCTAAGTTCCGCCGTACAGCTTCCCCAATAATTGTCTTGCCGCTACCAGTTGGCGCATCAACAACAACTATCTTGGCCCCAGCCGCATACGCATCACTGATCTTCTCTAGCGCGATTAACTGTTCAGCTCTGAACTCAGTAAACCAATCAGGCCACTTTTCCATATTCCCATTTCCCTTAGCTACCTATTATTTAATTAAAACATCGGTGGTTGATTACGTTTTAATTCTTCCCTATACATCTTCTTGTTCTGTTCGTCTTGGTATTCCAGCCACTTCGTCCACTCTTTCAGCGGCGTAATCTTCCTGTACAAATCAATATGGGCTACTGCACAGTTTTCACAAATATAATCAACTTCAGCTTCTCCACTTGCTGTTGTCGAATAAATAACCTGGGCTTGGTACTGCGCCCCTTCATCACAGAACTCGCATTCCATCAGTGGTTCAAACGGGGTCAACCAATTACGCTTCTTCATTACATCCCCTTTAGAATTAGTTTGGCTCGGTCAGCCAGTGCCTTTAGTTCTATTTTTTTATTTGTTTTACATTCAGCTAATTCAATTTCAAGATCGTTAATAACCATTTGTACGGTTACAACATCATTAAGTATTTGGCTGTCCTGTAATAGCTTGTCATTCAATACGAGGCAAGCATCTAATCGTTCTCGTTCAGCGATAACGGCTTCCTTTGCCAATCGTCTTTTGGTCTGTTCAAAATACTGATTAGCTTGTTCAGACAACTGATTATTCTTGGCGTGGTGGCTAAGTATTCTAAATACTGAATCTCTAACTAATTCAGATACATCTTTGGCTTGAGTTTTATTTGAGCCAAGTAGATTTTCCATTTCCTCAAATACGACACCAGGAAACTGGATAGTTCGGCGCTGGCTCCCATGTTCGTCACTTGCGTCACGCCCGTAGAACAGTTTCTTGTCTTGTTCCTCTTTATAGCTATTGAGGTTGACTATTTCTTCTAGGCCAGTGTCGGTTATTTTGCCCATTAGAAGATCAGCTAGCTAATTCAGTTTTGGCTGCAATAAACACTTGGAACTTACCTTCTTGGTCGCGTTTAACAATGTAGTTAATGTCAGGGTGTTGCCTTGCCTTTTTAGCCGAACCATAAGCAGCCATGTAGCTTGCATATGACTTTTCTATTTGTATTGTTTTGTCAGGGTTAGCAAGAGCCAATTCGATCTCTTGTTCCCAATCTGTTTTGCCCTTACCAACAAACGATGGTTTGTAGTCGGGTATTTCTTTGCGGTTTATTAGTTGGCCCATGACGACACCCTAGCACAAGGTGGATATACGGGGTGAATTAGAGGGGTGAACTATATTAAGTAGGTATGAAGGAATGTTATTGCCTACAATGACGGCAGTAACATCATCATCAATCCCGATGGGTACATACCTACATACATAGGTAGCTATGTAATGGGGGGGGCTTCTTCTTTGGGGGGAAGTGCGAATGCGGTGGAGCTTAGTAGCGGTGTCAAGCCAATGTCAAGCACCCTTATAATCCCAGGTCAGAGGGTATAAACGGAATAGGCAGTGTAAATGTTTGTTGCCAACTACCCCAGAAACTCGGTTATTCCTCCTTCATCATCGACCTTTATTACTTCAACTGGTGCCTGTTCCCTGCCGGTGGCGCGTTCAGTTAGCGCGTAACCGTCGATTAGCGGGTAAAAGTGTTTGGGCAGCCTGTTAATGCTGGCCGCCCATAGACATAGCTGCCGCAGATACCAGTAGTTAGTTGCATCTAGCTGCCCTGCTGGTTCTAGCGGTGTCTTCTCCATCCAGTCTTTAACTGTTAGGGGGCTAACACGTAATGCCTTTGCAAACATTGTGCGGCTGTATGGCGCGTCAGGGTTTAGCGGTGGGAGCTTACGTCTGTTGCGTAGTGGTTTCTGTTTCACTATATGTACAACTTTACATATGCAGCCATGAGTTTGGCAGCTAATTGCAGCCGACTATGGCGCGTCGATGTCCTCGGCTAGTTCTTCCTGTATTTCGTCCCAGACATTATCGACGAGGTGTGTTGCGATTTCTTGATAGTCGATTAACGACTTTGCGCCGGAGAATAAGTCGCCGACAAAGCCGGTGGTTAGTATGTCTACCCCGCCGGAGCTGTCAATAACCATTGCTAAGTATTGGTCGATGTAAGTTTCGACCGATTCAGCAACACTGTACGCAGCTGTTTGTTTGTCTTCAGGGTCAGTTAATATCGCGTCGCGAATTTCGTCTGTTAGTTCGGCGTCGAGGTCGAACCAAAGTCCGACTAGCCATGTTTCGCGATTTGCCCATCCGTTGTACCTGTTGTCATTAGTCATGCTGTTGCCTCGTAAGCATCTACCGCCTCATAGCCACCGTCACGCGCAAACGCATTACCGTAGGCTTCATTAGCTAAGTCAAAGGCTAAGTCTTCCGCTTCGTTCTCGTCTTCAGCTTCTACTCGAAAAGTCACTGATACATTTATTACGTACATCATGCTGTTGTCTCTCTTTCTGGTGTTGCTTCGCCTGCTTCTAATTCTTCTTGCCGTTCTCGCCAAGAATCGTAAAGATCGTCTTCGTCTGGCTCGTAATGCCGACAGTTCCCTAGATAGTTTTCGTGGTAATGGTGGTATATGTCGCAGAATTCTTCTTCTGGTTCAGCTGGTTTATTCATCGTCTTGCCCCTTAATAATTGTTAGTCGGTTTGGTAAAAATGACCTGGTTCCGGTAACGCCGGTCGGGTTGGTTGGCCGGACATCGTAACTACCGTCTTTATTTGGGCCACCGACTACGCGGTAAATACCGCGCAGCCGACTAACCCGTACAAGTTTGTTATGCAACATTTAGCCCATAACCTTGTCTTCGTACGTTTCCCAATTCACTACGCCTTCGCGGGTGATTAGGTTCGCCTCGATTAGCGAGTGTGCGGTGCGGCCGTAATGTCCTTGCAGCTGCCACGCCATGCCGGAGCTAATCAGTTCGCCGAATAGTTCCAAGGTTCCGATGTCGTCAAGTTCCCCTGTTTCGTACTTAATAATTTGGTCGATTTGGTTGTCTGTCATTTTGTCCTGCTTTCCTCTATATAACTAGTTTAGGTTCTAGTTGTTACTCTGTCAAGTCTATCGGCACGCCGTGTGTCGCGTGTAAGTGTTTGTTTTCGAATGTCTTAGTTACGGGTTCAGCTGCTGCTTGTGAAATTTTCACAACATATTTAATTTTCACGCCTGTTTACCCTCCTTGCCGCCTAATTTGCCGCGTAATGCCGCCAACTAACTACGGTTGATTAGTTCCGCCTGCCATAGTCCTACGGCGTCCTGGTCGTATTTAGCTGCTATGGCTGCCAATTCCGGCCTAATCGCGTCGAGATCATCGACCAACAATTCTAAAGTCGCCGAGTCTTCCCGTACACCTTCCCATTCTGCTGTACCAACTTTCACCGCTTGAAGGTCGCCAAGTGCGGCAACCTCGGCGCGAAATTGCGCCCACCTGCTAGCGGACATCGGTGTTTCCCCAACATTCCGGCCAATACTCACGCCGATATATTCCGCCATTAGTTGCCGCCGATAATCAACATAAACCGAATAAACCAGACGGCTAGAAATATCACGGCGCCAACCTTCACTATTGGCCACACGTAGTCTTCTACCAGATCAAACATCTTCCCGATTCGCCGCGTCATATCGCCGCCGCCTGGCCTAACTCTTGCTTGTATTCGGGAAGGTCTACGCCATCACTCCAAAGCGCAGCCGCTGCTCGTGCCTGCTCGATTCGCCGCAGCGTATCTAGCCCTGCCTGCCATTTCTCTTGCATCTCATTTACCTGCTTTATTCTGCTTGGTTCCGCATCTCGGCACCGTGCGCCGCGCTAGCCGATTGACCAACGCGGCACCCGCTACCTAGAGGCTAACTAGGCCCAATTCTGCTAGTGGCCGCGCACCCTCGGCTGTACACCTAACCAGCGCCAATGCATCGGCTAGGTCGTGTTTGCCGTGTAGATAATTGTCGGCCTCGACCTCTAGCCGGTCGCAGATCATTAGATCGTTTTCCAATTCCGCCGCCGATAGCGAATCACTACCAAACGCGCCGGAGATTAGAATCTTGCGGCTAGCGGCCGCGACATCCTTAGCAACCCGCGCCAGATACTCTGCTTCTGGGAAGTCTGTCCAAACTTGGGCTATTTCACCCTCGGAAAAGGTCGCAACCTCCAACTTGATTAGTTCAAGATTCTCATCGTATTTGCTTTGATATTGCATCCTGTTTACCTGCCTTTTATTGCCGAGCTATTTGCCCCGCTATCAACCAGTGTAGCACCTTTCACCTGCTAGGTGTTACCCTGTCACCGTTATTATCGGCACCTATTCCCCCAACATAACTACCATTTTGTGCATTATCCCCTAGGGCTACGCCTGCTTACTGTCCGTGGCCTGGCCCTTATCCCCAACCCTAACCCTCTAGTTGAGGTTGAGGGTTTAGTTAACTGTTAGTGGTTGCTGCCCTGGCTGCGGAACTCTAAGGGTCAAGTAGAGGTTGAGGGTTTGGGCTTATATATGTATGGGAGAGGGGATATATAAACAATCGAACCACCGGCCACCCCCCACGCACCCTCCTCGCTTCGCTCGGAGAAATAAATAGTACGTAGTTCCTTCAATGTTTGTTTTTCTGTGCTAATGGTTAAATTGTTTGACCGGCCCCAGTGACTACACCCCCCACCCTTATATGTTGTGTAGGTATGCTCTCCCAATCACAGACATTTAGTACCTAAGATGTTGTAGCAATGGCACGAATTCTAAACTCGCAATGGAAACAAACTAACGACCTACGAACAACAAACCACCAACATTGCGCCGACCAAAACGTAAGAGTTAACTAGCCCATCATGGCCCGCATATTAAACTCGCAATGGAAACGTTTCGACGAACTACTTCGCGACGGAATGGCTGTCGCCCATGCTGCGCAAAAATGCGGCATTGGGAAAGACACTGCCTACAAACACGTTGCGCGAAAAAAAGCCGCCGGTTTAGAATCCGATGTTGCCGTCGAAAACATTTACGTTGCCGAAGACGAAGACCTGCCCGACCCAATACCGAAACACTTGCTAACTGGCGACCCATTAACCGCCCTTTCCGACATCACACTGTTTGCGCAACGTTACTTTGGGTTCGTACTTATGCCGTGGCATGTGCACGCAACACAACGCATACAAGAACTTTACGAATCAGAATCCGACAAGTACGTAGTAATCAACTGTCCGCCAGGTGTTGGAAAATCTTCCTTCTTTACCGAAGTGCTTCCCGCTTTTATGACCGCACGTGACCGCACAATTAAAGGGTTTATTGGCTCAATCGGCCAAGAGAACGCGAAGATGTATACCTCCAACCTTGCCGATCATTTTGAACGAACCATCCCAGTGTCCCGTCGCCAACGTGACATCGATCGTGGCTACGCAACATTCGCCGCGTCAACACTTTCCCGCGACTACGGCAGATTCAAACCAGACGCTGGCGAAGATATGTGGCGGCAAGATCGGTTCAACGTTCTACAAACAAACGGCGCACCACGTTCTGTAAAGGAGCCAACTTGGGCAGCACTTGGTTACAAATCAAAGTTCATCGGCCACCGCGCAGACTTCATAATCTGGGACGACCTTTACGACGCTTCAACATTCGCCACCGTCGAGTCCCGCGACAAACTTAAAAACTGGTACCTCAATACCGCCGAAACACGACTCGATGAAGGTGGACTATTTATATTGCAGGGGCAGAGATTAAGTCCCGACGACATTTACAACTTCGCACTATCTCTCCCTGACATTGACGAAGACGACGAAGAACCAGATGATTTCTTCATCACCCTTGCCGACCGCGCCGACCTTGACACCATCTCCCGCGACTTTATTGACGCAGCCACCGACCGCCCCCGCTACAAATACGAACACATCAAATTCAAAGCACACTACGAAGACCGCTGCGAGTCCGACCATTCAATGGATGCCAAGCCCTACCCATACGGCTGCCTGCTCTACCCCGCCCGCGTCACCTGGAAGCGAATTAACCAAGCCCGTTCCGCCGACGAACGGAACTTCAACATCGTCTACCAGCAAGAAGACATTGACCCAGAAGAAGCTCTGGTCAATCCCATCTGGATAACCGGCGGCACCGACAAGTCCGGTATTGAATTCCCAGGCTGCTACGACGACACCTTTTCAGTAGGCCAGCCCCCGACCGGCTTAACCGAACCACTCATTTCTGTCTGCACAGTTGACCCATCCGCCTCCAACTACTGGGCAGTTCAGTGGTGGCTGTACCACCCCGAAACAGAACACCGCTACCTAATTGATATGTTCCGTGGCAAACTCGACGCCTCAGAATTCCTCGACTACAACCCAGTCACCCGCACCTACTCCGGCATTATGGAGGAATGGCAGACCCGCGCCAAGGCCGCCAACCACCCCATCACCTACTGGATATTTGAACACAACGCTGCCCAACGCTGGTTCTTCCGGTTCGCAGCCCACCAAATCTGGGTACAGAAATCCGGCTCCAACGTCATTACCCACCAAACAACAGCCAACAAAAACGACCCCGACTTCGGCGTTCGTACTGCAATCCCCAACGCATACAAACGTTCCCTTGTCCGACTCCCCGCCAAAGTTCCCTCCGACCTAATCATGTCTAAGCAACTTGTTTACGAATTAACCCGCTACCCAGACGCCGCAACCGACGACACAGTGATGGCAAACTGGTTCCTTGAATGGAATCTCCGAAACATCTACACTCCTAAGCTACACTTCCAGCGCACGCGGCGGCCACGCTTCCAACTCGTTGCCGCAAGAAGGTAGGTTGTAGTTAATGCCCAAGCCAGTAGAAGAAATACATCACAAACTTCAAGAACGTATTCGGTTTCAACAACCAACCACTGACGCACAAACTCGCATCCGAGATATATTCAATGGCGACGTAGCAGTTCCTGTCCTCGACAAGTCCGTCGAACCTGCCATTATGAATATCGCACAACAAGGCGCCGAAGCACTCGCCCAGCGGATGGCATCGACCCAACCTGAAATAACTTTCATTCCCTACAAACGCGGCATCGACAAATACGAAAAGCTCGCCAACACTCAACGCGACGTTGCCTATTCATTCTGGTCAGAAAACCGTATGAAGCTAAAGGACTACCGGCGCTACCTTTACCTCGTAACCTACGGGTCGGCCCCAGTCATAATCCGCCCAAACCCAATCACCAAATCTCCCATGTGGGAATTGCGCGACCCAATCACTACCTACCCAGCTCTCACCAACGACCCCGACGAGCTAACCCCAACCGACTGCATCTTTACATTCCGCCGCACCCTCTCTTGGATAAAACGTTATTACCCAGAGGCTGCACGCAACTCCTTCTTCAGCAAATACTCCATGCAGAATCAATCATCTGACGACAAGCTATTTACTATCCTTGAATACAACGACCACGCTGAAACTGTCCTCGCCGTTGCTGGCCCATCAACCGACCAGTCAATCGAGAACCACTATTCCGTTATGAACGATACGCCCCAAGCAATTCTTCTCGACCGTATCCCCAACCGCGTTGGCCGTTGCACAGTAGTAATCCCTGGCCGCACATCCCTCGACCGGCGCCAAGGACAGTTCGACGGTACCTTCGGCCTCTACACAAAGATGGCCCAACTAATGGAACTCCAATACGAAGCAGCTAAACGCGGCGTATTCCCCGAACAATGGCTGGAAGGTCGATCTGGTGAACTTGCAGAAGTAGTTACTGACGCTGACCCTGAAAACGGAATCGTCGGCGTTACTAAAGGTGGCGGCATGAACAACATTGCCATCGACCCTTCCTACGCCTCCCTCCCAATGCTTGACCGACTTGAACGTTATTTCCGTCAAGAAGGTGGCGTCCCAGTCGAATTCGGTGGCGAATCTGGCTCCAACATCCGCACCGGCTCTCGCGGTAACGCCGTCCTTTCCGCAACCGTTACCTACCCAGTCCAAGCAGCCCAAGAAACAGTGGCCCAGGCCAAAGAACTTGAACTACAACTAGCAATCGAAACCGACCGTAAATACTTTTCCACCGACAAACACGGCGCTACCCTCTCCAAATCAACCTACGTAAATTGGAAGGGTGCCCGTGGCCGCATTGACTACACCCCTGCCGAAGTCTGGGACGACACAACTGAATGCCATGTTTATTACTCTCAAGCTGGCGTTGACGCCAACGGCCAAGCCATCCTCGCCGGACAACTAAACGGTGCTGGGTTCCAATCGCGCCGTTCCGCAATGACAGCCCTCCCCTTAATCGAAGATGTCGAACAAGAACTTGATTTCATCCAAGCTGAAAAACTAGAAGACGCACTTCTCCAAGGTATCCAGGCCAAAACAGCTGACGGTACCCTCGACCCCCTCTATGTTGCCAAGATGATGAAAAACATTCGCTCTGACAAGACAGACTTAGCCGAAGCCTATATCCAGGCCAACAAACAGGCCCAAGCTGACCAGGCCAAACTCCTTGCCGACCAACAAGCCCAAGCCCAAGCTGCCCAAGCCGGTCAAGGCGGCACTAACCCCGCCATCCAACCTGGCCTTTCCGTTCCTGGCGGCCCAACAGCTGCCCTTCCCGACCCAGGAATCCAAGGCCCATCACAAGATTCACAAGACTTACAAGCTCTACTCGGTAATCTTCGCCTCACACAGATGCGAACCCCAGCCGAAATGCCAGCAGGAGGATAACAATGGGTGGAACAGGCTCAGGCGGAACTCGCACCGGCAAAACCGGCACTGCCTACACAAATCGCACAGACCTAGCTGCCAAACCACGCGCAGCTGCCCCAGCCATCCCCGTTGGCCCCCCATCCTCCGTCCCAACCAGCAACCCCAATCTCCCAATCGGCTTTTCCCCTACCACTGCCCCCATCTCTGCACCCAACAACCCCCTTGAACAATCCGCCCGTCCTGACGAACACGTTATGCATGGCTCAGCCTCCGGCCCTGGCGCTGGCCCCGAAATCCTGCCCCTTGCTCCCGACCCAACTACCGACACCCACCTATTCCTCAAAGCTATGTACTCACAAAACCCTGACCCAGACATAGCTCGCCTTCTCGCCTCTTACTCTGAACGTTACGGCCTGAACTAAATGGCAACACCACGCTATTTTCTCCCTGATTCCCAAGTCATTCCCCAGATGTACTCCTGGCAACAACAAGAATCTAAGTTCGCCAACTACCAAACCCAGGTCGCAACCCAGCCATCCCTGGCTGACAACGCTAAATCCATAATGAATCAGTACCCCACCCTAAACCCTGGCCTCGTTACCGCCCTCGCCCGCCAAGGTTTCGACGGTGATAACCCCTTAGTCGCCCAACTTGCCGAACTTGACTACAACCAAACTGCTGACGACTCCAAAAAACAATCCTTCTGGGGCAAACTCGGTTCCCACGTCCCCAAGCCAATCCGTTCTGCTTCCAAGTCAGTAGGTAATGCAGCCAGCTGGACAGCTGATCACACTGTTGGTACTACCCCAGTTAAATCTGTCATTCGCCCCGTTGGCGCCTTTGCCTCCGGCGTATTTGAAACAGGCGAAGGGACAGCCCGTAACATCTGGCGCGGTGCAACTGATGATTCAATGTCAACTGGTGATCGTCTTGCCACTGTGGCCGGTGCAGTCATTGACCCCCTTACTGGCCCAGCCCAAGACTCCTGGTACCGCGTTACCCCCGACGCCCTCCCAACCCCTACCGAACAAACAACCTTCGTAAACGCTTACGGCCCTAACGCCCGTTCCCAGCCAGGCGGCATCCAAACCGGCTCTGGTTTAATGATTGGTGGGCGAGCAGCTGCCGACACTGAAGCAACCCAAGCCTCTGTTGCCACCGACGCCAACGGTAACGCCTGGAAATTCGGCACAATCGCTGCCGAATCCGTAACCCACTCCGGCTTCACCCCTGTTGAAGAATGGGGCAAACGTAACTACCAAATGGTTTCTGGTCTAAGTGAAATGGGTGCTGCCATCTTCTTAGACCCAGTAAACAAATTCAAACTCCCCAACCGCGCATTCATTGGCGCAGAAGAAGCCTCCCACCTTTCCAACCTTGCCTCTGCTGAATCCAAGATGGCTGCTGCCCAAAAGGGCATTGGTGCGACTCTCCGCGCACAAGCTGCCGGAGAAATAACTTCAGCAGTTGCCAACAACCACCTAGCCCAAGCTCATTCTATTTACGGGAAAGCCTCTGACGTATATAAAGAAACAAAGTCTCTCCTTTCCAACGGCGTTACCCCTTACGCAAAAATCAACGACACTGCTCAATGGCTAGATAACTCCCACTTTGGCCGTTCCACCGTCAACTACCTTTCCAAAACATCCAACGCCCGTGAAATCTGGCTCAAGTCCGGCAAGAAGCTAGACCCAGAACTAGCCGCCAACCTCGCCAAGCAGTCCGACCCAACCACTATCAAAAAACTAATCACCGACCATATGATTTCCAACGAGGGAAACTTCATGGGGGCTTCCGGTACCCGCGCCAAATGGGGCGGCGTTGGCTACTCCATCGACAAACAGTTCCGCAAAACACCTTTCGCCCACCTCGGCACTTCCGCCACCACCGGCGCCTTCCGAGCTACATCATCTAAAACCGAACTACTTAACAAATACGAAACAGAATCTCGCCTCCTCAAACTCCCTGACGAAGACATCTCCAAACACTGGGATACCATCGTTGCTTCAAACGACCCCGAAGAAATCCTTGAAACCCTTCTCACCTCGCGTGAACAAGGAATGGTTAAGACTTTTGACAAACTGATGGGGAAAGAACGGACTCGCATCACCGACAAAGCGGCCAAGTCCCAACCAAAAGGCGTCACCACCACCCTCTCTCCTGAACAAACCACCAAGTTCGGCGACGACATTCAAGACGCCCGTGACAAAGTTGGCGCTGCTCTTGATTCTGTCTTCAAACAAACCCGTGATGCGCTAAACCAACGCCACTTCGCCTTTGGCCCCGCCGGTTTAGAAACTCCTTCAGTTATCATCAACGGCGTAAAAGAGTCAGCTCCTGAAATTCGGTTCCCATTCCAAATGAAGGATTTTGAACTTCCTGTCATGGACAACCGTTCTCTGCGCCAACTCACTTCCAAACTTACCCAACCTATTTATTACGAACATTTGGCTGAAAAAGCCCTCGCCGGTGACGCCCTAGAAGCAACCCTCGACGTAACAGGCAAACACCGACTTGCTCGCCGGTTCGGTTCAGTTGCAGTTCACTCAATTCTTGCAGCAGACGTTCTCAACAAAACATTCAAGATCGGTCGCCTTGCCCGTATTGCCTGGCCGATCAAAGTTATAGCTGACGAACAAGCCCGTATTGCTGCCCAAGGTCTATCTTCCTCTTTCTTCCACCCTGTCCAAGCCATTGGCTACATGATTGGCGAAGACGGTTCCCACATCTCATCCCTCGCCAAGAAACTAAAGATCGACAAGGCCATCACCCCCCTCGCCAAAACAGATGCCCTCGGCAACCCCTTCTCCTCCACCGAAGCCGCCCTCCGTTCATCTTTCCTCTCATCTCGACAAGAAGAACTCGGTTCCGAAATCCTTTCCCACAAAAACACCATCACCACCCGCACCACCAAGATGGCTCCCATCATCAAATCCCAAGAAAAAGTAAACTCCCAAATCGGCGCCATCAACAAACAGCTATCTGAAGTCACTGGTCGTTCCAAAGCAGCCGTTGCCCGCCGCACCGCCCTCAAAGCCGAGCGCGACGCCCTTACCAAAACTTCCCTTGACCAACAACAACTCATCAATCTCCACAAAACAGCTATCGAAAATTCCCACACATCCATAGCTTCAGTAGAAAAAACCCTTGAAGGGATTGGTAAGGAAGCAGACGATGTTGCCCGTCATGGCGCAGATTTCTACAATGCCCTATCCAACAACAAAGGCACCCCTTACGAATTTAACTCTGTTGGCTCAAAGAAGTTTTACCTAGCCAAACACAAACCAGGTAATGGCGCCTATGACGAAACTCATGTTGAAGCCTGGCAGCACACCCTGCGCCTAGCTCAACACGACCCAGTTCTCTCCCGCGCTGGATACATGACACGCGAAGAACTAGAGAAATGGTTTTACAAATCTGATGAACTTAAAGACCTACAAGCAACAATGGCCTGGCGCGGCATTCATTCTGACGAAGGGATTAAAGCCTATCTTGATGATACTGTCGCCCGCGTCCACAGCCTTACTGCCAAAGGTGATGAAAAACTAACTGATCTTCTTGCTGGCCGATCTCAAGATTTCACCAAGGATAAAGACCTAACCGGCTATCTCAAAAAACAATTCTCCTCAACAGACGCACGCGGGGAGAAACACTTCCACGAAAACGTTCCTGAACTTCTTGTTGGCCGTGATTACCACCAACTGGGTAGAACCGGCGATCTCCAACAACTTGGAGATCGTGCCGTCAACTTCATGTTCAAGCACCTCATGTCGTCACCAACTGACCGCCTCTCTCGTTCTCCCTACTTCCGCCAAGCGTATTACGAAGAAGTTTCCAAGCGTCTTCACTATCTTTCCCCTTCTGAACTAGCCAAATTTGAGAAGTCCCTTCCAGGCGTTGGCCTTGACAAACAACTCCTAAAGAAAGTCAAAAGCGGCATAGACGACGCCCGCAAGGCACACAAAATTCGTATTGAACCATCTACCACCACCCTTGACGACCTTGACCAAGTTTCCAAAGCTGCCACCCTTGAACGTACCCAGGCTCTCCTCTACGATGTCACCGACCGTTCACAACTATTCGACACCCTCCGCTTCATTTTCCCATTTGGTGAAGCATGGCGCGAACAAATTAATGTCTGGTCAACCCTTATCAAAGAACGCCCTGGCCTCGCCAATCAAATTGGGCACATTGCTGAAGGTGCCAAGGATTCCGGCGTTGTCTTCACCGACCCACAAACCAACGAACAGATGATTCATATTCCCCTCTCCCGCACCCTTACCAAAGCTCTAGCTGGTGTTCCTGTCGATCTTTCCATGACCACCAAAAACCTCACCATGTTTGGTTCAACCGGCCTTATGCCTGGACTCTCCCCTGGCGTGCAGATGGCTCTTGACCCACTAATTAAAAACAACCCATCACTAGATGGCCTTCGTAAATTCATATCCCCATACGGTGAGCCAAGCGGATTAAAGGCTTACACCCAAATGCCTACTTGGATGTCTATGGCAAAGAAGGCTTATGACGCAAATGGGCAACAGCTTAAAAACCCAGAAACTGACAGGGCATCTGCTGCTGCATTTGGGGCAGCTCTTGACTACCTCTACTCAACCGGCGATTACGGTTCATCACAAGCCGAGCAACAACGCCTCAAAGAAGACGCAACATCTTCTGCTAAATGGCTTCTCCTTATCAAAACAGCTTCAAGCCTTATCGCGCCATCAAGTATTGACATGAAGGGCGTTATTGAAACCTCAGCCAAACACGGCACAGTCAAAGACGTTGTTAAGTACAAGCTGATGGACGAATACAACAAACTTCGCGCCAACCCCGAAACAGCAGCCACTGCTGATGCAACCATGTTCGACCGTTACGGCAACGGTATTTCCCTAGCCCTCCAACACCAGTCCCAATCCCTAACCGGCTTTGGCATCTCATCCGAACTTAATGACTGGGCACGTAGGCACCCTGACCTTGTATCTAAATACCCCAAAGCCTATGGATTCTTCATAGACGCAGAAGGCGACGACCCTGAATTCAACTTTGAAGAACAAGCCCGCCAACTTAAACTCGGTGAACGTAAGCGGCTGTCCCAATCCGACCGCCTAACCCAAGCCAACCAAGTCCTTGCTCGCATGGAACTTGACAACATCCGAAGTCAATACGATTCAAAACAATTATCTTCGCCAGAAGGTAGTCAATACATGCGTGAATACAAAAACTACTTAGCTGAAAAATACCCAGGGTACGAACCAACTGAATACTCCTCATCCAAGGTTCCAGCTAAAATCCGCGCTATGAAGGAAGCTATGGCTGCTGAACCAGTTTTCGCCAACTCCTCTATCGGCCAATCCTTAACTGAATACTTCGGTATAACTGAAGACCTAGACGCCAAATACGGTTCTCCTAATTGGCGGACAAGTCAAAGAGGGGCGCCATTCCGTCAATACGTTCGTGAATACGGTCAATACCTAACCGAAGTAAACAAGTCCTTTACCAACATTTGGCAGAATACCCTTCAGTACGATATGGCACAAGAAGAAGACGCGACTCAACTAGGTCAGGCAGGATAAAATGACAGAACCATTTGGCTCAACACGTATTTCTGGTCAACCACCAGCACCACCACAACTCGATCAAACCAGTGGTAACTACATCTTCCCATCATGGGTACAACAAACAAACGGTCTACCTAGTCAATTCACTGGTTCAGGATACAAACCTCAATATAAATACGGTGCCCAGTTTGCTCCTAGAAAATTGAGTGATCGACAAATCAACGACTACAAAACAAAACTTTACAACAGCGGATTCTTTACCAACGAAGCTGCCGCAGCATCAGCGCAATACTCCGGTCGCTGGTCTACCGCCGACGCAGCTGCTTACGAAGATGCTCTTGGTGAGGCCAACATGCAAGGCGTAACCGTTGAAGAACTTTTCTCTCAGCGTTCTAGCAACCCCGACCTACAAAAAGCTCTCTCCCAAATGCGATCTGGCCCAGCCAAAGCTCCCAAACGTGTTCTCCTTACCAACCCCGACGACATCCACGCTGCCGTAAAAGCCGCAGCCAAACAAGAACTTGGTTACGAACTACCCGACGACGCAATGGGCCAAGCAGTTTCTGAATACCAATCAATGGAACGGGGCATCCAACTAGCCGACGCTGGCGGCACTTCCCCTCCCTCTATGCAAACCTTTGCCGAAAATCAAGCGCGTGCTGCTGACCCAACGGCTGCTGCCGCGCACGACATCACTAACCAATTCTCATCATTCCTCAACATATTAAAAGGCGTTGGATTAGGAGACACTGGATACAATGGCGAATAGAAACCAGCGAGGTATCACCAAATGAAAGACTTAAAAGGTGGCGGTGGCGTTAATGCCAAAACTGTTCGTTGGGGTTCTATGTCCCCCAATGCTCAAAAGTTCTTACACGGTGATTACAAAGGACGGCTATCTGCCCATGAAACAGATGTCGTTTTACTGTGGCTTGGAAAGATGGGTTATGCCAATTCCAAAGTTAAAGATGTCGGAACAAGATTTAATCAAGGCGTAACTGCCTATCGTAAAAAGAAGTTTGGGGATGAATACGCAGTTAAATTCGCTCAACCTAACAGCACCCTTGACTTCTCCTCTGGCCCTGGCGGCGGCGGTGGTTACTCTGGTTCATACACAGCTTCAGCCCAATCCGAAGAAGAAAAGAAGCCAGTTACCGAAAACGAAATCCGCGCATACCTCCGCAAAAACTTCGGCTACCTTGCAGCTTTCTACGACCACCCTGAAATTGGTGACATCCTCCGCAAATCCGCAACCAAAGGCTGGGACGAAGCCCGTATGCAGGGCGCCTTATTTGAAACCAAATGGTGGAAGAAAACCTCCAACTCCGCACGTCAATGGTTAGCTATAACAAAAACAGACCCTGCCGAAGCTAGGCGCCAACGCCAAAAGATGCGGGCAAATATCTCCGACTTAGCTTCTAAACTTGGCCTCGACTTAACCTCCACTAATTCAATAGCTGAAACCGCACTAAAGATGGGCTGGGACGACATTGAAACAATGCGTGCCCTTGCTACCAAACTAAAATACGACCCAGAAGGTGAGTACAAAGGTGACATTGGCACTACCTACGCCAACGTTAAAAAGGCAGGACAAGATCAACTTGTCCAACTTTCATCTCACTCCGCATTCAACTACGCCAAACAGGTAGCCCTCGGTCAGATGGACGAAGATAACCTCACCTCAGAAATGCGTAACAAAGCCAAGTCTCGTTTCTCTTACGACCAAAACATTGCTGCTGCCCTCGACTCTGGCATAACAGCAGCTGACTATTTCGACCAGCACATTCAAGACACGGCACAACTCCTTGAAGTTCCCAACGAAAACATCGACCTTAACGACCCTAAATACTCAAAGATCACAGACTTTGTAGACGACAAGGGTGTGCGTCGCGCAATGACACGCGCTGAAGCCCAAACCTACGTCCGTGGTCTTAGCGACTGGTCAACAACTCGCCAGGCGCACCAAGAAGTAGCAGATAAATCAGAACAACTCCTAGAACTATTTGGACAGGTATCTCATGGCTGAAACAACCGACGCTTGGGCACAGCTCCAAGAAATCTTTACCCGCTTTGGCCTCACTGGCCTCGACGCCTTCCTCAAAGAACAAATTGTCCAAGGCAAGACAGCAACAGAAATTTACCAACAAGTTCGTACCACCGACACTTGGAAGACCCGTTTTGCCGCAATCCTCCAACGCCAACAACTCGGTCTACCCCCCATCTCCGAAACAGATGTCGTTAATTACGAAAAACAGATAACCGCTATCGGTCAGGCCAACGGCATCCCTATCAACACCTTCACCCGTTCCTACTTTGACAACCTTCTCGTCAAAGACCTATCCGCCGACGAATTCCAAGCCCGCGTTACCAACTTCTACGTCCACCTCAACCAACCAGACAATGCCTCTACCATGTCTGAAATCCAACGCCTCTACCCAACCATCTCCTCTGGCACCTTGTTCTCCTACGCCACCAACCCCGCAATAGGCCAGGCCAACCTCGACAAAGAACTACTAGCTGCCCAACGTGCGGCTGCTGCCAAGACCACTGGCTACGGGGAACTTGACCGCCAAACAGCAGAAGGACTCGGCGTATCCCAGTCTGACGCACAGCGTGGTTTTGCCCAGCTAGCCCAACAAAAATCCCTATTCACCGCTGGCCCAGGCGAAGACCTGGACAACCCCAACATCTCCCAGGCTGACCAACTGGATGCCACGTTCCGTGGTAATGCCGTAGCCGCCGAGCGTATCCGTCGCCGCAAGGAACAAGCCGCCTCCTCATTCGGTTCGGGCACCAACTTTGCCAACACCAAAGAAGGCTCAACCGGCGTGGGTCAAGCCCAATAGCACCCCATAACCCTTCATACCCTTTCACCTCATTCCATGCTATCTTTCCCATCACCGGCTTAGCCGAGGGTTCGTAGCTACCTAAACAGCTATATCTCAGGCTCCTTATTCCAAGGCACCCTGAATCCACCTATCCCGTAATACGCCTCCCGTATTCCGGCGCACCCAAGGAGAGAAGAAATGTCAGAAACAGGAAATTATTCAATGGACGAATACGAACAAAACGAAGAACAAACACAATCCCAATCGACGCAGCCTTCTGAAGGCGGCAAACTACGTTCTGAGCTTGAAGCACAAATTGCTAAAAACGCAGAACTAGCTACCCAAGTTCAGTCGATGCAACGTGAAGGCGTACTTCGTGATGCTGGTCTTCAACTCTCCGATAAACAACGTCGCGCACTTGAAGCAACCCATGAAGGAGATTGGACAGCCGATCTTCTCAAGGCAACGGCCAAAGAACTGAACTTCTTAACTGACCCTTCTTCAACTCAAACCGCACCACCCCCCGCACAACCAAATCAACCCAACCTCGACCAACCGTTATCGTCAGATGAACTTGATTCAATCTCTCGTATGCGTGAGTTTGCAGCTGGGCCATCTGGCGGTGCGAACCCTACCGACGCTTTCATGTCTGATCTCGACTCAGCGGTAAACAAAGCCATTGTTGATGGTGATGAGAACGCTATGCGGGACTACTTGCAATCGACTGGCTGGGGTGAAGGGGTAAGAAACCGACAACGATCAAGCTAAGGAGCTTAGATGGCTACAACCCAAACGTCTGACTTACTTACCGATACAGTTGCCTATAACAAAGTTCTGCGCTACGGACTCCACAAGCGTAACTACTTTGACCAGGTAGCTACGGTGCAGTCATTCCCACAAACCCACCCTGGTTCATCTGTTAAGTGGAACTTCACCACTGTTACAGGTTCACAGGACATTGAACAAACATCAACCTTGACCGAAACAACTGACGTAACACCCGTTACTTTGGCTGATTCAATGGTCACAGTTACCATTTCAGAATATGGTGCTGCTGCAAAGGTCACTGCCTACCTCATGGCAGTTTCCTACCTAGATGAATTGCTTCGCGCACTCACCTGGGTTGGTAAATCGGCTGGTGCTACCCTCGACCGTGTTGCTCGCAACACCCTCGTAGCTGGCACAAACGTTCTGTACTCCGGTACAGCAACAGCCCGTAATGACGTTGCTACCTCTGAAAACCTCACTGGTGCCAACGTTCGTCAAGCAACTGCTTTCCTTCGCAAGAAGTTTGCAGATACCTTCACGATGGACGACTACATGGCGTTCATTCACCCAGACGTTTCCTACGATCTTCGTGGTTCAACGGCTACCAACAACTGGTATGACGTTGCACAACGCAACGAAGGTGGCGGACGTATCTGGCGTGGTGCAATCGGTAAATTTGAAAACAACATCTTTATTGAAACACCATCAGTTGGTATCTTCACTGACGCCGGTAACGGTGCAGGAGCAACTGGAACAATCGATGTGTACCCAACCCTATTCGTAGGTAAGGAAGCACTCGGTAAGGCATGGTCAGAAAATGGACAGAACGGCCCGCAACCTCGCGTTGTTGAGTCACCTGTCATTGACAACCTGCGCCGTTTCCAAGGATACGGTTGGCACTGGATTGGTGGCTATGCCCTAGTCCGAGATGTTGAAGAACTGGTTCGTTACGAATCAGCTTCCACAATCGGAACCAACGCTTAAATCCCATAACCCGTTAGGCAGCCACTTCCGCCTGTGGCTGCCTAACACCCTTTAGGAAAGTCGCTATGTCTGATTCTGAATACATAGAAAAACTTAAATCAATAGGATTCAATCGGCATCAAGGCATGTCCCATACTTTCACCGACCAACACAACACCACTATCACCGAACGTTGGGACGGTTCCAACGAATCCGTTACTGTCCGGCCATCTGCCCTTAATGTCGGCAACAAAGTACAGGAAGGCAACAACTAATGGCTCTATCAGCATCTGGTGTATTTGGCACCACACTGCGCGATCAATTCGACGCATCACAAATCGCATTTAACTGGACATCTGACACCATCAAAGGCGCGTTGTTCGATAACTCCCTAACCCTCGACTACTCAGCCGACACTGGTTACGGCTCAGCCCCATACAACGCTGGCGAAATATCAGGTACTGGCTACACCGTCGGCGGCGCAACACTCGCATCCAAAACCCTCACTTCCTCATCTGGCCTCGTCACATTTGATGCTGCTGACCTTCAATGGACTAGCGCAACAATCGCTTCTGCATATGGCCTACTGATCTACGACGACACCCTCGCCGCTAACAACGGCCTCTGCACAATCGCATTCGGTGGCGCGTACTCAGTTACTAACGGAACATTCAACGTAGTTTTTGATTCTGCTGGCATTGTCCGGTGGGACTTCACCCCGTAAGGAAATTTTATGGCAGATAACGCAGAAGGTGGCAACCCAGGTTCCGGTATTGACATTGCTACTGATGATGTCGGTGGTGTTCACTATCAACGTATCAAGGTAGATTTTGGTGGAGATGGGGCTGCTGCCCCAGTAACTACTGCAACCCCTTTGCCCGTTGTGCAAACAGGTACTCCTGATCTACCAACTGGCGCGTCAACCGCTGCCAACCAGTCAACAATTATCGGCCATGTTGACGGCATCGAAACTGTTCTTGGCACAATCGACACCGACACCGGCACTATTGCTGGCGCTGTATCAGGCACAGAGATGCAGGTCGATATTGTCTCTGCAACCGCCCCTAGTAATTCGACTTCAA
>ERZ1292625.1472-Hain-H41-01um-R1-1472-length-27848-cov-26_pt1 | contig 27848 bp, 27 predicted proteins | sample MGYA00564400_ERZ1292625 | MGnify/ENA primary metagenome ERZ1292625 (study PRJEB36523, sample SAMEA6512639) | groundwater metagenome | collected 2019-01-08 | study: AquaDiva: Metagenomics assemblies of 32 groundwater samples | reverse complement strand
TTTTATTCTTCACGTTATACGGATTCCACTGGACAGGCTTGGCCCAACCAAAGGTAAATCCAGCTATAGAAGTGATAAGTGGTACGATAAGAGAGCCAAAAACCTCAAGATGCTTCAAGGGGTTAAGGGTCAGTCTTCCCTGCAATCGAGGAGTTGGATCCCCCAAAAGTTCAGCCGTGTAGCCATGAGAAAGCTCGTGAATGACCACGGACATAATAAGAATAACTATTGAAACTATGAAAGTTAATGCATCCATGCTTGCCAAATATATGGATTATGATAGCATGACTAACACTATGGCTAAAGTATGTGCAATAACAAAGCGAGGTTCAATGGTAGCAGGTGGATATTCAAACGCCACTCGAGCTACTCAGTTTAACCCTACAGGAATGGTGCGAAAGTATCCTAATCTTCAGAAAAAGAAGATTTATGTTCCTGAACTCAAGAAGTCTTTCAACCTTGTCATCTCTACTCGAGCCCTCAAGACTATCCAGAAGCGAGGCGCATTCGCAACTCTCAAGAAAGCAGGAATCATATAAAGAAAAAGCCGCGAAAGCGGTTTTTTCATTTCTTAATCCATCTCTCCCCATCGGAAATGAGGTGCATCGTTTTTTCTTTCGTCGAAAAAATGAATTCTGGATCAATAGCCTCGACCAACTCTGTAAAAACCTTTCCGCCGGCCATACTATTGTAAAACTCGACAATATTTTCTTTATTTGGCTCGAGATTTTTCAAAATATCCTTCTGGATAGTTTTTGATAAATTCCCTATCAAGTATGCAGAAGTATTTCTATGTGAAATCTCCAATCCCAATTCTGGCAAGCTGCTTTTATTAAACTTGAAATCTTCATAAGGAAAAAGAATTTTCAATGTGACTTCTCCAGCTTGTACCTCATCCCCTCTCTCAACTTCTTCCGTATGGATTTTCTTTTTCCTGATTTCTTTCATGAGCTGTGTCAGGACAGTGCTCGTCGCCAAAAGCTTCGGCATAATTATTTCCTCTACTTCATATCTATCAATCACTTCAATCAATCCGCCGATCTGCGCAGGCGTGGCGCTCGGGATAATTACATAATCAATCGCCCGAGAATAGAATGGCATCACATTGGTAATCTCACGAATCACTTCTGAATTCTGTCCTCCGCCGATCAGAATTGTTTTTCCTTCCGGTGTCCGAACGAAAATTGACCTACCTTTATTCAAACTAAAAAAATGCACCTCTAGCAAGAGTTTTCTGAATTCCCATTTCCAAATGTAGGCGCCCAATCCCACACAAGCAAGCAACAGAGCCATCGCAAGCCACTTCCAATTTTTCTTGAAAAAAACCATGATACAATCATAAATGAGTCGAATGAAATTTTAATGAATTTAAAGAAAACCATGACAACATACACAGAAAAAAAGTTCAGCATCCCAGCTCTCAAGGGAATATCAGCAAAAAGTATTGAGGAACATCTCAAGCTCTATGCTGGCTATGTGAAGAACCTCAATGAAACGCTTGAAGGTAAGCAAGATATTCGTCGTCTTGGCTTCGAATACAACGGCATGAGGAATCACGAAGTATATTTCTCAAGCTTGGAAGGAGGAGCAAAAGCGATTTCAGATGGATCACTCAAGAAGCAGATAGAAACTGATTTAGGGTCTTTCGATGCTTGGCTCGAAAAATTCAAAGCGATTGCTCTCACCCGAGGCATAGGCTGGGCAATGCTCTACTATGATACAAAGCAAAAAGCTCTCATCAGCACCTGGGTCGAGGAGCAGCACATAAGCCAGCTTCAGGACTGCCCTCTCATCCTTGCTCTCGATATGTGGGAGCACTCCTACGTAGCTGATTATCAGCCTTCAGGAAAAAAGAATTATGTGGAGGATTTTTTCCAAAACTTGAATTGGGAAATCGTCGAGGGAAATTTCGCAAGCGCCACGAAATAGCTCGCGTAGAAGCCGATAACTATCCAGAAGGAAAACTTCGGAAGATCAATTGAAGCGAAAGGCACGTGTGCAAAAAAACGGACCATCATAAGCTCATAGGATAACAGGATGTGGGAAACCCATCCTGTTATTTCTGATATGAATGTCGAAACAAAGCCGAGCAATCCTGTAAGTGTAACAAAAAGCATTGTCGCAGGAATAATTGAAAGAACAAGTATATTCACAACCATACCGATAATCGAAAGCTGTCCCATCATGTAGAGGATGTATGGCGAAACAAAAATCTGTGTCGCAAGCGTTGAAGCAACCAAACCCCTAATTCCAAATCTTTCCGTTATGAACCCAAGTCGCTTTTCTATCGGAGATGAAAGAAGAATCAATCCAAATGTCGCAAGAAAGGATAGTTGAAAAGACGGATCATAAAGAAGAATCAAGGGATTCTGGATGAGCATTAAAGCAGCCGCGACGAAAAGCGCCTTGCCGACATTGTAGTCCCTTCTCAAAAGCTCACCAGATAGTGCAATCACAGCCATGATACAAGAACGTACAACAGTCGCTCCGCCCCCAACAAGAATTCCGAAACCAACGATTCCCAAACCTCCCAAGATAATTCCAATGGTTCTTGGTAAAAAAGAAAGAAGTCTCCTAATAGAATCTGCAACGATCGTAATGTTATAACCAGAAAGAACGACAATATGGATGAGTCCTGCCATCCTGAAATCATCAATCAATTCCTTTCCAAGCGCACTCTTCTCCCCCACGACCAGTCCGCCTGCGAGTGCTGCATGTGGTTCACCCAAAACTTTCTTTATATTTCCGAGGAATCCCTGCTTAATATTGAAAAGCGTTTTGGAAAGTAAATTTCCCTCACCTTCACTGATAATTTCAATCGTCGGTTTCTTCATTTCAAAATAGATGCCATCCTTCAAAAGAAAATTGATGTAATCAAACGTTCTTCCTCCGTTGCTTTTGAAATTGAATGGTGCGGATAATTTCCCTTTCAAAATAATTTTCTGACCATATTCAAAATCGAAATATCTTTCTGTTTGTACTCGCAGTGAAACATTTTCTGTTTCACTATTTATTTTTTCCGCGCGTACTGTAAATGTTTTTGTAAAATCCTTTACTAAAGGCTCATCAGAAATGATTCCAAGCACTTCAACGCTTTTACCAGAATATTTTTCTACAAATGCGTCTCTATCATTGTTTCCATATACAAAATAGCTTCGAGCACATATCGATGCGAGTAGAATTATTATGAAAATGAAATTAAACTTCTTGTGGTTCACCTACCTAACCTAGCAAATCAAGATGAATTTTTAGTGAATTTTTATTGAGTATCTAGAATGAGCGCCGTCATAAAGCTTCGTTGGCTCATTATCAGCAAATGTCGTAGCAATCTCATCACATCGGTTGTTTCCTGGATTTTCAGCATGACCCTTAACATAAGTCCATTTGATATCTTTTCCTTCAGACGCTTCGAGAAGCCTTTCCCAAAGGTCGCGATTAAGCACGGCTTTCTTTTGCGAGTTCTTCCAACCCTTCTTCTGCCAGCCTACAATCCATTCAGTCATGCCCTTTATTACGTATTGGGAATCAGAGTAAAGAACAATTGGTTTTGCAGAATCTACGGAGCTCAAAGATTCGATTGCCCCAAGCAATTCCATCCTGTTATTTGTTGTCATATCTTCTCTTCCACCAAGCTCCTTGGCTGTAGTATCAGAAACGACAATAGCTCCCCAGCCTCCAGGACCAGGGTTTCCTCGTGATGAACCATCAGTAAAAATCGTAATTGCGCCTTTATTCATGGGCTATAGTATATCAACAATTCTCAATCTAAGCTCTGTCCTGCCTCGAAACATTGACTTCTCCATGGTCGCAATAAGATCAATCAGATCTGTAGTTTTTATCGCTTCCCCTTTCTTATTTTTAAATTGCTCAGCAGTCATGAAAAATCCCATAGCATTTACACTTTGTCCATTCTCCTTTTTAAAATTCAATTCCAAATGATTCTTCTCTTTTCCAAACTCCTTTACTCCAGCAATCTTAATGTTCCTAAAAATAAATGTCGGCTTCTTGTTCCCCACTCCAAATGGCGCGAGCTTCTCTATGCTTCCGTATGAATTCCAATTCACATCATCAAGGAGAAGTTCCATATCAATAAAATCAGGATCAATTACTTTATCTTTTTTTGCGAGTAAATCAAAAGCAGCATTCAAATGATCATCAAGATGATGTATTGCTTCATTCGAAACAGCAAAGCCTCCTGATGCAGCATGCCCACCGTATTGTGAAAAAGTTCCTGCAGAAGCTTTGTGCATAAGGTCGACCACACTGACAGTTTCGCCCGAACGGCAAGAACCCTTAATGACACCGTCACCGTCCCTCCCCCAAAGAAATGCTGGCTTTCCATAGTCTTCAGCAAGATTGTTAGCAACAAGTCCGAGCAACGAAGGTCGCCATTCCGGATTTCCAGCAACGATTACATTGCGAGGGTTATCTGCATGTCGCTCAGCAATTATTTTCTTCACCTCTTTTACCAAAGCAGCAACAGTTCCTTTTCTCTCATTATTTATTTTGTCCAAATGCTGCACATATTCATGCGCCTCATGGTCATCATCAGTCGCAAGCAAACGAAATGCATCCATCGGCACGCCCATGCGCGAAGCCGCGTTGATGCGCGGTGTGATCATAAAACTGATATCATCTTCTGTCAGATGTTTCTGAGGAATTTTCAAATGACCAAGCAGTCTCATAAGACCCTTGCGAGGACTCATCTTGAGAACTCTCATGCCAAAATGTGCTAATGCACGATTCTCCCCTGTTAGCGGAACCATATCAGAAAGTGTCGCGAGTCCTACCATATCGAGCAGCCATTTCTCATGACCTTCCTTCATTCCAAACCTATTTAGTTTAAGAATAGCTTGAATCAATTTGTATCCAACCCCAGAACCACAAAGGATTTTTTCAGGATATTCGCAGTCCTTCTGCTTGTGATCAATGATCGCAAAAGCCGGTGGCAGTTCTTCATGAGGCTCATGATGATCCGTAATGATCACATCTATTCCCTTTTTCTTCGCAAGCTTCACAGCATCAATATCTGAAATCCCGCAATCAAGCGTAATAACCAAATCCACCTTCTCTTTTGCAAATTCTTTAATCGCGTCGGTGTTCAGTCCAAATCCTTCATCGTGCCTATGCGGGATATAGTTCGTAAAATTCTCATATCCTATTTTCTTAAAGAAGTCATGAAAAATAACTCCAGCAGGAATACCATCTGCATCGTAATCGCTATACACAACTATTTTTTCCTTATTTTCTATTGCTTGAATGATTCTTTTTGCTGCCTTTTCAGCGTCTTTCAATAAGAATGGATCGTGAATATGCTTGCTGTAATCAGGGTTGAGAAATTCCTGCTTTTCCTCTGGAGTCTTGATACCGCGGTGAAAAAGAAGATTATCAATGAAGTCCCCGTTCGTCTTTTCCCTTACTTGGTATTTCGGCATGAATACAAGTATACCAAGTTTTTAAGGCTTATTTACTTTACTTCAACCCCTTTTCCATTTCTAATTTCAAACAATGTATAACTAGAATTCTTCCTATCATTCTTTTCATCAAAAGCAATGATTCCACTAACGCCCGAGTAAGATTCAGTTTTTAGATATTCTTGAGTGTCTTTAATGTCCATCCCTCTTTCTTTCAAAGCGTTTGCAAGGAAATAAACATTGTCGTACATAGTTGCACAAATATTCTTCTGCGGACACTCAACTCCGTAAACTTCTTTATACTTTACCAATAACGCATCAAGCTTTGCATTATTTTCTAATACATAATCTGCACTCAGGGTGTTCTCAAGAAGATTTGAATACTTTGAAATTAAATCCTGTGACTTTAGTATATTTTCATTAACTATGAGTTTAGGCTTATACGCCTGTTTCTGCATTTCACCAAGAACAAGATCTCCGCTCGCAACTGTTTGAGGACTTACAAAGACGGCGTCGGGTTTTTCTGACTTTATTTTAGTAACTTGAGTCCTAACATCAGTTGAGCCAGAAATAAATCCTTCAGAAATAACAATTACATTACTGCCTTCAAGATATTTTTCTAAATTAATTCTTAATCCCTTGGCATAATCTGTTTCCTCATATATAACACCGATGGTTTTATACCCTCTTTTCTTTATCTCTTGAGCAAATAGCTCTGATTCAACTTCATCAGATGCATAATTTCTAAATACATATGGCGACACTCCACTAATCTTAGGTGAGGTTATTGCTGATCCGAGTAGAATCTGATCATTAAGCTGCGGCGCAATACTTAAAACCGTTCCGCTACAGCCGACGGCGAGGAAAAGGTTTATCTTGTTTACATTCGACATTTGTTGGAATATAGAAGTTGCAGTTTTTGGATCACACTTATGATCTTGAAAATCAATCTCAAGCGGTCTTCCATCTATGCCTCCACTTTCATTGATCTCGTTAATCGCAATCTGAACTACTCTTTGGGCAGGCTCACCATAAGAAGCAAGGCCCCCGCTTAGCGGAAAAAGTGCTGCAATTCTAATATCCGACTTGTCTCTAGTGCCCATAAACACAGCTATCAATGCCAAAATAATCACTGCAGCTGTTATATAAAGCGTTTTATTAAATTTCATATGTGTTATTTATTTTCTAACATGCTTAATTATACTCATTTTTTAGTTATTGTCAATATTTTATGACTTAATTTCGATGATTGACTTTATTTCAAATGGGGTTTATGATAATTAATATAACTTGTCGTCAAAATATAACAACATGAATAACCAGCAAAATATAGATACTTTGAAGAGTTTGGGCTTATCGGACCAAGAAATAGTGGTCTATACTGCCCTTTTAAAATTAGGAGGCGCTGACGCTACATTATTGGCAAAACAAGCAGGATTAAAACGCACAACGGCATATCCGATACTTGATAGACTCATCAAGCAAAGTATTGTGATAGCCTATGAACAAGGAGCAAAAAAATTCTATTCCCCTATCGCTCCAAGTAAGCTGGGTGCGTTATTTGAGGAAAAAGTGCAAAATTTCTTCAAAATTGTCCCTGTGCTTGAAAAGATGAAGTCTGAAAATACGCACAGGTACGGGATTCGTTTAATTCAAACAAAGAAAGATCTCAGACATTTTTATAACAATATACTTGACGAGTATAAAAATGGAGAGTATCTCGTTATCGGTAGTGCTACTACATGGCTCAGTGCTGATCCAGAGTTCATGCACGATTTTCGTAAGCGAAGAGCAATGAATAATACAAAGGTAAGGCTGCTCCTAACAAGTGACTCTGAAAAAGCTGAGGGACAAAAAGACTCTACCCTTCTTAGAGAATATAAATATCTGCCGGACAACCATGCGTTCAAAAGTACTATTGATATATACAAGGACAAAATAATCATCTTGGGGCCTACAGTGGACGCACTTGCCGTAGTTATTGAAATACCACCAATGGTAGACGTGTTCAAATCGACCTTTGAGGTTTTATGGGGTTTTCTACCAGAAGTAAAATAAGTTACAATAAACATATGGAAACCTGCATTTTCTGCAAAATAGTTAAAAAAGAAATCCCTGCGAGTATCGTCTACGAGGATGAAAATTTCCTTGGCTTCTTAAGTATCGACCCAATGTCACCTGGCCACACTCTCGTCATTCCAAAGGAGCACTACAGGTGGGTCTGGGATGTGCCAAATGCTGGAGAATATTTTGAAATCGTGAAAAAGATTGCTTTGGCTCAAAAGAAAGCCTTCAATACAGAATTCGTCTTGAGCAAAATAGTCGGCGAAGAAGTTCATCACGCCCACATCTGGGTCTTTCCGGATAATAAAGTTGCTGGGGACAAAAAGGATTTCGAGAAAAACAAAAAACTAATACTAGATAATTTGGAGTAGTAGGTTAGACAACCAAATCCTGATGGCGTAGTTCGTGAAGGATTTTACATGGTTCAACAATACGAGGATCGATGATGCTGTAATAGATATTCAAACCAGCACGTCGAGGAATAACAAGGCCATTATGACGCATGAGGGCTAGGTGCTGGGAAAGATTTGCCTTCGGGAGCTTTGTTATTTTCAAAAGATCTTCAACAGAAGTCTCTTCCCTTTTCAAAAGATTAAGAATCTCGAGTCTCTTTGGGTTCGCAAGAATCTTATAAATCAAAGCATTCTTTTCGAAAGCCTCTTTCGGCAAAACAGATGGCTTCTTTGAAGTTGCTGATGATTTCATAGTTTCGTAATTATATATTATCTATGAGGATAATCAATGAGAGAAAAAAGCTTCTGTGCAGATATTCTCTTCCTGAACTCCTTTCTCACGAAGCCCTTTCCACATATCCCTCACGAAAGGTATCGAGCCACATATGAAGAATTCGCTGTCCTCAGGATCTTTCTTGCCCACTATATCCCCTATTTCAATCCTTCTTTGCACATCTGCAGGGTCCAAACTCTGTTCCCGAGTCACAAAGAAAATCGGCCTGAAATTCGAATGGGTTCGTGCCAACGCATTAAATTCTTTTTTGAAAATAAGATCCTCGGCTGTCTTGCTACTCTGCAATAGAGTTATTTTGCGCAAAGGAAACTGTTCAACGGCTTCCTTTATCATTGCACGAAAAGGCGTTACACCAATTCCACCCGCAATGAGCACAAGGGGTGACTTTTCTGATTCGCTGAAGAAATACCCATAAGGCAGCGATGCCTCAAAGGAGTTACCCGGGGACATAGAGCAAAGCTTATTCGAAAAAAGACCAATTGCTTTCACTGTTATTGCAAATGCTTTTTCTGAAGGCGCACTTGATATGCTATACGCTTTGCCTTCAGGAGTTCCGAGTTCTGGAAAATATATCGTGATGAACTGGCCCGGCCTATATTCCGGAATCGAGCCATCTTCAAGCATGAGGTTTAAAGTCATGATCGTCGGGGATTCTGCAATTTTCCCCTTCACTATGAACTTTTTTTTAATTTCCGTTTTCATAATCCATAACCGCCTCTCTAAGTGCATTCTGTCCGAGCACCGAACAATGATATTTCCTGTCCGGCAGGCCTGACAGCCTCTCAATGATGGATTCGGGCGTCAGTTTCTTCGCTCGTGCCAAAGTCATTCCTCCGTTCTCAGTAGCCATCACTGACATCATTGATGTAGAAGCAATTGCGGAAGCACATCCGAAAGTCCTCCATTTGCACTCACAGATTTTTCTTGTCTTCTTATCGATCCGTATCCAAACGACCATCATATCCCCGCATGCCGGACTTCCGACAATACCGACGCCATCTGCCACATAGTCTGCCTCATCCAAAAGGATATTCCTTGGGTTAAAGAAATGATCTTTGACGATATCGCTATAGAGCCAATTCTCGACATCACACGAATTTTTAACTGTCTTATTTTTTTTCATTTGTTTTAACCGTTAAGGCCGAAATTGCTGATAATCTTTGGGCGATGGGCGGAAAAACTTTCAGGACATGATCAAGATCGGCTTTTATGGTGCTTCTCCCAAGAGAAAATCGAATGCTACCATGAGCAAACTCCGGCGTCTGTCCGATTGCCATAAGAACATGTGAGGGTCTTAGGTCGTAAGCAGAACATGCAGATCCTGTCGATGCTTCGATTCCAAGCTTATCAAGCATAAGAAGGATAGACTCACCTTCGATGTGCGGGATGGAAATATGAACATTGTTCGGAAGCCTCGAAACGCGATTACCGTTAAGAATCGAAAGTGGTATGGCAGAAAGAAGTTTTGAAATAAAATAATCTCTGAGACCCGAGAGTCTTTTTGATTCTTTATGTCTCAATCCATCAGCAATCATGAGCGCTTTTGCCATACCAGCAATGAGTGCAATATTTTCCGTCCCAGCGCGCAAATTACTCTCCTGTTCCCCTCCGACAATAACTGGTTGTAGTTTTATGTTTTTTTTCTTAAAAAGAATTCCGACACCCTTCGGTCCGTATACCTTCGAGCTATTTACTGTCATAAGATCGACTCCCAATTCCTGCACATCGAGCGAAAGGAATCCGGCAGCCTGGCAAGCGTCCGTATGAAAAAAAGGCAATGCCCTGTTTCCATTATCCTTCTTCCATTCTAGAATCGCTCCAGCTAATTCTTGAACAGGCTGTATAGTGCCTATTTCGTTATTTGCATACATAACAGAAACAATCGTCGTCTTTTCAGTCAAAAGTTCTAACAAGGGTTCAATTTTAATACAGCCATCAGTCCGGACCGGTGCGATACTCACTTTAAATCCCTCTTTCTCGAGCATCCTCGCAGATTCCATGACGGCTTTGTGCTCAATTGCTGAAATAATAATATGGTCACCTTGCGATTTATATGCACGCGCAATACCGAGAAGTGCAAGATTGTCTGATTCTGTTCCTGATCCAGTGAAAATAATTTCCTGCGGTGTACAATTCAAAACTGTTGCAATGTCGCTGCGAGCCTGTGATATAGCCTGACCTGCACGCCTTCCACTCGAGTGCATTGAAGAAGCATTGCTATATTCTGGACCGAAATAAGGCAACATTGCTTCAAGCACCCCCGGATCTGTCGGGGTTGTTGCAGCATAATCGAGGTAAATTGTTTTAGCGTATTCCGCAGTATTTGACATAATTGTTCATTTTTTCCTGAAGGAGCGCGAATTCATCATCTGAATATGAAACTTTTTTCCTGAACTGGGGGTTGAGAAGCTTGTTTGGAATGAATTTCTGAAGGAAGTATTTTTTTGCTCCCCTGATTTCATGTCCTATCTCATCGAAATCCTGAGGAGACAGCTGAGCCTTAATCACTGTCGTACGGAATTCATAATCAATACCTGACTTCATGATAAGAGCTATGCTTTCACGTATCGCTACAACATCGACTGGTCGTGCGACAGTCTGGCTATATTTCGAAAGCGGGGACTTTATATCCATAGCAATGAAATCAACAAGCCCCTTTGTAATAGCCTCTTTGAGCACACCTGGATTCGTACCGTTCGAATCAAGCTTTACAAGGAAGCCTTTTTTCTTCACCTTCTTCATGAATTCGATGAGCTCGCTACCGTGCATGGTTGGCTCTCCTCCTGTTATCACTACCCCATCAAGCATTTTTGTGCGCCTATCAAGGAAACCCAATATCTGCGCTTCTGTTATTTTCGTCTCGACAGTCTCATCGACAAGTTCTGGATTGTGACAATACGGGCATCGAAAGTTGCACCCGATCGTATAGACCATACAGGCAACCTTGCCGGGATAATCTATGAGTGTGCACTTTTCGAATCCTCCGAAAACCATATTAATGGGATTTAGTCTGAGACCTGATTGCCGCTTTCAATTCAACTTCTGGAACAAATGTATCTCTGAGTTTATATTCCTCCTGCTTTCCGGCATTCCACTGACTGACTGGTCTGAGATATCCGACGACTCGTGAATACACTTCACATGCAGCATTGCATGTCGGACAGGCATGCTTTTCACCTGCAATGTATCCGTGAGACGAGCAAACACTGAATGTTGGCGTCAAAGTAAAATACGGCAACTTATAATTCTCACAGATTTTTTTGACAAGAGAAGGCACTGATGAAGCATCTGCGATACGTTCTCCCAAGAAAAGATGAATTACTGTTCCTCCCGTGTATTTCGTCTGAAGCGTGTCCTGTATATCAAGTGCTTCAATGATGTCATCAGTGTAATTCACCGGCAGATGCGATGAGTTCGTATAGAATGGCTGGGCGCCGCTTGCAAGGTCGCCCTCATTTGCAACAATGATATCTGGATAAAGTTTCTTATCCTTGAGTGCAAGACGATATGCAGTTCCCTCAGCAGGACTTGCTTCGAGGTTATAAAGATTTCCTGTCTGCTTCTGGTAACCAACAAGTCGCTCTCTCATAAAATCGAGTACCTCTCCGGCAAACTTCCTTCCCTCATCATGTCCGATATCACAGCCGATGAGATTGAGTGCTGCTTCATTCATTCCGACAAGTCCGATAGTTGAAAAGTGATTCTTCCAATATTCGCCATATGATTCCTTGATCTTCCTGAGATAGAATTTTGTATATGGATAGAGGTTTGCATCAGTAAATCGCTCAAGTATCTTTCTCTTGATCTCAAGACTTTCCTTTGCAATATCCATCTTCTCTGCAAGTAACTTATAGAAGACTTTTTTACCTTTATCCTTTCCTTTTCCTTGTGCGAGATATCCGAGCCTAGGAAGATTGACTGTAACCACACCAACTGAGCCTGTAAGAGCATTTGCTCCAAAAAGCCCTCCCCCTCTTCGATCAAGCTCCTCAAGATCGAGTCTCAATCGACAACACATCGACCTTGTATCTTCAGGCTTCATATCTGAGTTCACGAAATTGCTGAAATACGGAACGCCATATTTTGCTGTAATTTCCCAAAGACCCTTGAGATTCGGATTATCCCAATCAAAATCCTTTGTAACATTGACAGTAGGGATCGGGAACGTAAACACCCTTCCCGCAGCATCCCCCTCGCTCATCACCGCGAAGAATGCGGTATTGAGCATATCCATTTCCCTCTGGAACTCAGAGTAGGTTTCATTCTGTGGCTTTCCACCGATAATGACTTTTGTTTTTTTGAAATTCGGAGACGGCGTCAGGTCGAGCGTAATATTTGAGAACGGAGTCTGGAAACTGACACGTGTTGGGACATTCATATTGAATACAAATTCTTGAAGAGACTGCTTTACTTCATCAGATGTAAGTCCGTCGTAACGAATGAAAGGCGCAAGGAGCGTATCGAAGTTTGAGAAAGCAATCGCACCCGCTGCTTCCCCTTGCAGGGTGTACATAAAATTCACAATCTGACCGAGCGCAGTTCGGAAATGCTTTGGAGGAGCTGATTCAATCTTGTCTGAAACCCCGCGAAAGCCTTCTGTAAGAAGATCCAGAAGATCCCAACCCACGCAGTATATCGAGAGCGTCCCAAGATCGTGAAGGTGCAAGTCCCCATTTTCATACGCCTCTCTAATTTCTCGGGGATAAATCTTGTTAAGCCAATACGTCTTGCTGACTTCAGAAAAAATATAGTTATTGAGTCCCTGAAGAGAGTACCCCATGTTGCTGTTCTCTTTCACCTGCCAATCAAGCTTCTCAAGATAGTTGTCGATAAGCCCAAGGGATGCCGCTGTCGCAAACGCCCTCATCTCAGCATGTTGTGCTCTATAAAGAATGTATGCTTTTGCCGTCTTTTTATAACGAGACTGCATGAGAACCTTTTCAACAATATCCTGAATTTCTTCTACGCGCGGAATATGCTTCTCTGTCTTTTCCTTGAGTGACGACTTCATGATCTGAGAAACCTGCTTAGCAAGAATCTTTGCCTCTTTCCCATCAAATTCCTGTGTCGCATTTCCCGCATTCGCTATCGCACGCTCAATTTTCTTCTCTTCAAAAGCAACTTCCTTTCCGTCACGTTTTATGATTTTTTGGGGCATTATTTTAATAAAAAAAATTAATATAATGCCATTATCCCTCTAGTTTCGAGATTTCGCAATTACGAAATGATGGTCAGCAACGGAAACTTATCTACGTCAATGCTTTGATTCCAGGTAAAGTGCCTTTTGCGAGATAATCAAGCATTGCACCACCTCCTGTAGAAACGAATGTGAATGAGTCAATAAGCTTAAGTTCGGTAATCGTAGCAAGCGTATCTCCCCCACCAACGATGGTCTTGGTTCCTTTCTTTGTCGCATCAGCAAGAACTTCAGCAAGCTGTAGAGTCGCAGCCTTGTATCCAGTCTCATAAGCACCGAGTGGCCCATTCCAAAGGACATACTTCGCTTTTTCAATTTCTTGACGAAGCATTTCTACCGTTTTCATTCCCGCATCCATGATTGCTGTATCTTTCAGAATACTATCAAGAGGAAGGAGTAGTTTTTGATTGTGGATGAAGCTCGACAAGTCAGGTTTTTTTTCAGAAATCATAGAAGTACCAATATCTCTCCCCTGTTCCTTGAAGAAATCATTTGCGAGAGCACCTCCAATAAAGACCGTATCCGCTAATTTCATAAATTTCTCAACAAGAGGAAGCTTGGTATCGAATTTAGCACCACCAAGAATAAAAAGGAATGGCCGATCAGGAGTGAAAGCAGAGCTCAAATGCTTCACTTCTTCCTCAAATTGGAATCCTGCGTAGCTTGGAATGAATTCGGTAATGGCACAAACTGAAGCGTGGCGGCGATGGGATACTGAAAAAGCTTCGTTTACATAAATATCAGCAAGAGATGCAAGCTCCTTTGCAAATTTCTTATCATCCTCCTTCTCCCCCTTATGATCACGGAGATTTTCGAGTAAAGTAACTTTGTTCTTAGTGCCCAAAGCTTTCTTATAATTCTTCTCGAAGACGCAATCGATACCCATTTTCTTGAGCGCCTCTGCCACAGGCTTCAATGTAGGATCGTCCTTCGTCTCGATATGACTTATCAAAATAAGCTGTGCACCTTTTTCAAGCATGTATTTTAAAAGAGGCAATGTCTTCTTTATACGAAAATCATCAGTGATGATCCCGTTCTGGACCGGCACATTAAAATCAACTCGAATAAGTACCCTTACGCCATCCAAACTCTCTACTTCTCGTATGTTTTTCATTTTAAATAATTAAAGAAGATCAACTGTCTTAAGCAATTCAGTAAAACCATCAGAATTAACGCTCTCTCGACCTACAAGCAAACCGTCAACCTGCCCTTTTACGATAATATCCCCCGCATTCCTGAAGTTAACGGAGCCACCATAAAGGACAGGGGTCGACACTGCCTCATCGTGGCCATAAGCATCTGCTAGTGATTTCTTTACAAAAAGAGACATCTCATAAACAGTTGCAGGATCCATTGCTTCCTTTGCGCCAATTGCCCAAACAGGTTCATACGCAACGATAAGCTTACCTATAAGCTTCTTCGGCACTTTATTGAGAGAGTTCTTTATCTGGATCTTTAAAGCTTCGAGATGCGTCCCTTGTTCATTCCTTTCCTTTTCACCAACACAAAGTACGACACGCAATCCAGCTTCAAGAGCTTGAGTAACCTTCGCGGCAATTGCCTCATCCGTTTCTCCCTTTGCCCTGCGCTCTGAGTGACCAAGGATCACATGCGTCACTCCGATATCCTTAAGCATAATTGGGCTAATTTCCCCCGTGAATGATCCTTGTTCTTGAAAATATGCATCTTGAGCGCCGATCGAGACGACAGATTCCCCTCTTTTCGTAAGCAAAGCTGGAATATAGACAAACGGAGGGCAGACAACAACTTCGGTCGAAGTCAGCTTCTTTGCCATATTCTTCGTAGAACGGAAAATCCGACGCGCTTCATCGAGCGTTGTCGGATTCATCTTCCAATTGCCGATAACCAGCTTTTTCTTCATGGAAACAGTATACCACAGAGGTAATTCTTATCTAATCTCCTCCCATGATAGAGTTGTATACTGACTAGAAGTTAGAGGAAAAGATGGGGGTGGTCCATAAAGAAGATTTCCGTCGTAGACAATATTTCTCGTGTTATATCCGGTACCATCTGTATATGCATAACCATAACGCAGATTGCTACCAATCATTCCGTAAAGGGTTAAAGTGTCTCTATCATAAAAATTAGTACCATTAACCCTACACGATGATTCATAGTAATATCTTCCAGCTTTTCCATTCTGAGCAATAAGGGCAGCGTCTATTTCTAGGTCATTCTCACTTATAAGTCCTGTTAAAACATTGCCTTGAGAAATAAGAGCAATTACATCGGTTCCGTCCTTGTTTGTATACAATAAATCCGAATTAACAATAATATTTGGGCGCGTACCACTATCAGGAAATTTTGCTGCCACAAGTGTAATACGTGCACCATTTATCTGTCCGTCTACCCATACATTATCCTCCATAAAAATAATTCCATTCGCTGGATTTGGATAATTATTAAGAAATGTCTGGCTATAACCGGAACTCGGATGATTTACAATATTTCCTGAAGAATTGACTCTGATACTCCATATTCCCCACCCCGTTGTTCCATCGCTATCGCAACCGCTTGGGGCTGAGTGTAGATTGTTGACCGTATAGACATCATATGTGTCATTTGTTTTGAATACAACATGATAACCCTGTGCACCTGAATTCAAAAAATGTTTTCCGTTTGACTGGGCATTGGTTTTCATTTGTGAAAGATCTGAAGTAATACCATTAAAATCAACAGTTGCTACAGGAAAATCACGGTTTGCCTTAAAAACGTCCTGACGATTAGGAATAGTAGTTGGTGGAGTTGCATCATTATTTAATTCTGATGGACCAACTGTCGTATATACTCCAAACTGGTACCAGGAAGCGCTGACATCGGTATCAATATATTTATCCTTTGCACTTGTTACTATATTGTATGCAACACCGTCAAATCTAACGCCGCCGTTCGAATGGATCGGGCCCTGAACTATGGTACCTGCACCAAAACGCATTGCTGAGTTCGCTACCACTGCATACTTTGCAAATGATGGGATGGCTAAAGTAGCTTGGATTTTTCTGTATACAGACGGGTACTCGGTTACTGTTCCCTTTGAAACGATTTTAACAAGCGTTGAACCAGTTAAAGGCGGAGTAATAGTCAGTTCGAATTTACCTATGACATTTCCATCCTTGTCTTCGAAATCATGAATGAAAGGACCGTTAGTCGTGGTTGCTGTTCCATCCTTGTAATCATTCGGCGCATGAGCCAAGTGCCATCGATAGTAATCAATGCCCGCTTCTGCGATTTGAAAAGCTTGCTCGCGGGCGCTTAATTGCTTCGTATTCTTGAGCATATTCCCTCCCCAAGTAACCAAAGATGTCGTCACAATGATTGCGATGACGCCGAAGACAAGAACATTTACTAGGATAAAGCCTTTTTTCATAGATTATCTTTAATATTTCTTAAGCTGACCTGTGATGTATACAACCGCGGAATCGGGGAGCGGTTCGGATCGGCATCGATCATAAGATTGATCTTTACCAAGCGAACATTCGTAACAGTAACGGGTTGTGTCAAAGGTGTGGTCGTTCCCGCATAACTACTATCATAATATTCAAAAAGCCCGGTACTTGTAGCGTTCCTTATATTATACGCTAGGGTTGTGAAGGTTTCGTTCCCTGCAACATAGACAGCTGGTGATCCTGTAGGCTTAATTGATCCCCTTCTCAGCGTATAAGGAATTGAGGTTGTGGAAATGTAGTATCTGATCTGCTCCTTCAATCCATCACCGTCAGTATCACTGAAGAATGTCATTGTGCTTGTCGCAGCTTGAGCTATTGCATATGCTCCATTATTGCTCGGGGATGCAGTACGAAGTTCCTTGACCATGACTCGAAGAATATTTCGAGCATCCTGTGCGCTTGAGATGACATCTTGCGCGTACTTATTGTTTACAATGACGTTTCTCTGAAAACTACTAATAGCAATTGCAATCAAACCGAATATACCAACGACCACCACGATCTCAGCAAGGGTGAATCCTTTATTTGATTGATTACATAAAAAAGAATGTTTCATATTATGGTGAAAGAATTACTTCTTGTTCTTTCCAATTTGAACTGACGCTCACATCGGTTATTACCTGTGTCGTATATCCTGATTTTGAAATAGAAATCGTATATGTTCCTGCTGAAAGACCTGAGAATATAACTTGGCCAGGTGGCGTACATGAAGAAGTCATAGTAAACGCAATATCAGAAATATTCGGGGTCACGGCTGGATCTGCAGAGTGCAAGAAAACCTTATATCTCAAATATCTATCATCATTGTGGACGGACGAAATCGTCGCGTTTGAAGTTGTGTAATACGTTCCAGCTGTTCCGTCAGGGCCGAGATATGTCCATGTGGTGTCGGTAGACGAAGCATTCGTAGCAATCTGAAAACGTACGCTCGGTGTACCATCTGAACTTGCAGACACGGGCTGATCGGTCGGTGACCATACAAGACTGTGAAAATTGCTCTCTGATCCAGTATCGATCGTCGATGATTCAAGGATTCCGTTCGGATTGTACGATCCAGAGACGTTTTTCAATTTGATCTCTCCCCCGTCCACATCAAGGAATCCATCATCAGCAGTGTAATCAACCCCAGCTCCTCCAGACCAGTTCGTCTGGTTTATGAACCCTCGATCCGTGATTTGCGTCTCATCGTATGATGTTCCTGTGACCTGTACAGTCGCGTCTGTGATAGGAAGCTGTGTTGAGCTGTCCTTCACAGTAACAAGCAAACTTCTTGGATTCTTAGTTGCTACGATGAGGTCGACTTCCTGCACGCTATCAGGATTTAAATTGATAGGGTTAAGCGGATTTATACCCACAATATCATAGGTGGCATCTGTCCCAGTGATCGTATATGACCCCCACTCCATTGAGCTGTTTGAATAAGCTCCAGACCCGTCTGTTGCAAGGTTTTGTGAATACTTCGGAACGCCAACACCTACAAGACCACTGCTCACAAGCGAGAAATCGATTCCCCCAACCACAGCACAAGTCGGTGTAAGACTTGAAAACGAAATAGCACTCAATTTGTCGATTGCAAAGCTAACCTGCGTAACCTGTTGCACTACAACTGTCGCGTGTAACTTGAGAGGGTCAGGATTCCCGACTGCTCCATCTGTGTATGTCCTGTCAGTTGAGTATCCTGATTTCGTCACAGTAATCTCATACGCCTCAACTCCTGGGGGTGCATCAATAATCTGAAGAATTCCGCTCGTATCAGTCACGTCGTCAATAATGATATCTGGATTGGCCTGCGTATTAACTATGTGAACATTAGCTCCAGAAACCGCAACACCATTCGCATCAAACACCCTAACGAAAAGTGCTCCATTCGATGAAGATGTCTCGAGTGCTCTCGGCGCGACTGTAGTCGTCAGGAAAAGAGACGCAAAGGAATTGCATGCAAGGCAATTGATCTCAAGTTCAACAAGTTTATTATCGGCTGGCGAAAGATCATTCGGCGTACCCCCGATCGTTCCATCAAACGGAATGTCGACGTTTCTAATCGTTGTCGTAACTTCAAATGTCACCCCGGCACGGACGAGCGTCTGGCTGTGTGGAATCTTTCCATTCGGAAGACCTCCCTGAATACCCACGTCTGAATATGCTAGGTTCCTAATGATCTCAAACTGTTCGTTTGCAAGATTGAGCCCAAGTATCTTGTACTGATTCTGATTGATCAAAGTGAAGAGGCTCACATAGGCTTGATATGAGGCAGTGGCGATGACAAGAAAAACTGCGACTCCGACGAGCGTTTCGACAAGCGTAAAAGCCTTGTTTTTTAAAATCTTATATGACATTTACAAGTGAATACATCGGGGAGATCATGGCAACTGCGAAGAATCCTACAGCCGCACCAATGAATACCATAAGAAACGGCTCGATGATGGTCGACATATCTTTTGTTTTCTGTTCAACGTCATCCTCATAGAAAACCGCCACTCCGATAAGCATCTCCCCGATCTTTCCTGTCTCTTCTCCCACGTTCATCATCTCTCCAAGGAAAAGCGGGTAGAGTTTCTCGTTTTCGGTAAAGATTTTTGAAATAGGATCTCCTTTCTTGATTGCTTCGCCTGCCCTTTCGAGAATTTCCTTGTAATGAACGTTTTGTATGACGTCCTTTGTGATGCGGACAGATTCGACAACATCAACGCCGGAATTGAGAAGTGAAGAAAGAGTTCGTGCAGTTCGAGCGGCATTCACTTCCTTTATGATTCCTCCGATGACAGGTATTTTCAGGATAGCGTAGTGAATGACGTTTTTTCCACTTGCACGCTTTGACCATACAACGAGCGCTCCTATGATTACTGCGATAACTAAAAAGACAACAAGTCCATGATCGCGCACCATATTGCTTGTAAACAGAACGAATTTCGTTGACAACGGAAGATCGAGCTTGAGTTCTGTAAACGTCTTCATCAGGGTCGGTACGATATAAGTAAGCATGAGAATCGCAATGAGGATCATGGCGATAAGAATAATCGAAGGATACATCATCGCACCCTTCACCCTTCTCTGAAGCGCGTAGTTCTTATCCATTTGAAGCCCGACGATCTTGAGAGACTCGGCGAGATTTCCGCTCTGCTCTCCCGCAGAAACCATTGAAATGAAAAGTGGAGAGAAAACGTTCTTGTAGTTGCTCATCGCTGTACTCAAGGTCTTTCCCTCGCTCACATCCTTCTGCAATGAGATAAGAATATCTTTCATGGCCTTATTCTTGGTTTGGCGTTCCATGACAGAAAGCGCTCGAGACATTGCGAGCCCTGCAGTAATCATAGACCCGAGATTGCGTGCGAAATTTATCTTTTCCTGCGTCTTTACTTTATTAAGGAATGAAATCGAAAGTGAAGGCATCTTGAAAAAGGAACCCATTGCTCCCTTCTCCTGCACATCAACAACCTCTTCTCCGCTCTCCTTGAGCATACGATAAAGCTCATAGCGATCCTGCGCATCCTTTTCGCTTTTATATATTTCGCCTGTTGGCTTCTTTGCTTTATAAATGAAATGTGACATGAAAATTCTTTTGAAAACTTATTCTGAGATCACTCGAAGTACTTCTTCAATCGTTGTATCGCCCTTAACTGCGTTGTAGATTCCATCCTCAATCATTGTTGTCATACCCTCTTTCTTTGCTTGCGTCTCAATTTCTCCACTCGTTGCACCCTTTATGATAAGTTCCTTGATTGTCTGCGTTACCTTGAGTACTTCATGGATACCGACTCGACCCTTGTAACCATCGTCTTCCTTTGAGGCTACTGGCTTAAAGAAAGGAATCTTTTCCCAAGTATCGCCAGCCTTCACAACTTTTTCAGCTTTGAGCAAAGCGAGAACTCGATCCAGATCCACGGTCTTTCCAAGAGAAGCGAGTTCTGCTTTTGTAAGAAAATATTTCTCCTTGTTTTCTGAAAGCCTTCGCACAAGTCGCTGTGCAATGATGATGTTAATAGTTGAAACAAGAAGGAACGCCTCGATTTTCATATCGAGAAGTCGAGGAATTGCACCGGCTGCGCTGTTGGTGTGAAGCGTCGAGAGTACAAGGTGACCAGTAAGAGATGCGTTCACTGCGAGAGACGCTGTCTCATTATCTCGAATCTCTCCCACCATGATGATGTCAGGGTCCTGTCGCACGAGCGTTCTCAACCCAGAAGCGAATGTAAATCCGATTTCAGGCTTCACCTGGGTCTGATTGATCCTTTTCATCTGATACTCAACCGGATCCTCAATCGTAGAAATATTCACATCAGGCTGATTCAAAATATCGAGGATAGTATAAAGTGTTGTCGTCTTTCCGGAACCGGTCGGCCCAGTTGTTAGGATCATTCCTGTCGTAAGCTTGCTTGCATTATGAATTCGCTCAAGTCCTTCCCCATGAAAACCAAGGTATTCCAAAGTAAATCCAGAAACGCTTTCTCGAAGGAGACGCATAACAGTCTTTTCTCCATAGTATGTCGGGAGCATTGAAACTCGGAATGAAACTTTTTCATTATTCATCTCAATTTTAAATCGCCCGTCCTGAGGAAGACGCTTCTCATCGAGCTTAAGATTCGAAAGCACTTTTATACGTGCAGTAATAGAAGGCTCTGCGTTCTTTGGAAGCACCATGGCGTCATGAAGCATTCCATCGATGCGGTATCGAACGAGAAGCTGGTCATCCATCGGTTCAATATGGATGTCGGATGCATCCTGAATGATCGCGTGCTTGAGCAATGTATCGACAATGCGCACTACTGGAAGATCCTGAGCGATCTTCTTGAGGTCTTCTTCTGACGCTGGCTCTCCTGATTCTTCTGCAATAGTCTTGAGCGTCTCTGATTCCTTTTGAATGATGTCGCCGAACTCTGCCTTAAGCGTCTTTTGATACTGCACGATGGCGCTCTTCATTGATTCCACATCTGTGAGACGAGGAAGAATCTTCAAATTAACCTTCTTCTTTATGAAATCAATAGCAGAAAGGTCATCGACATCGAGCATGGCGACTTCGAGCGTTCCTTCGTCCTTCTTGAAAGCGACGACGTTGTGAGTTCGAGCTACAGGCTCAGGAATAAGTGAAAGAGTCTCAAATGGAATCTTCCTGGTCTTGAGATCGACAAAAGGAATGCCAAGCACATAGGCCTGCATCCTTCGGAGATTGTCTTCTGTGATTTTTCCTGTACTAACGAGTATTTCCCCTATTCGCACGCCTTTCTTATCAGCTTCCTTTTGCGCAATTTCAAGATCAGCTTTGGATACGAGATTAGAATCGATAATGAATTTATTCAGCTGTGAATCTTCGATGAACATAGGGGTGTTGGCGTTAATTATAGCAGAAAAAGGCCCTTCTTATGGGCCTTATTGTGTGTAAAAGTGAGTAGCTTTACTTTTATTAAATAAAGTGGTATACTGTAGTTAAATCGGTTGATCTACGTCGGTCAGCCAACAACTCAAACTTGTCCGCTACTCGAAAGTCAAAACTATGAAAACTAAACTCAAATGGTTGGCGTCTCTTGTCGCTACCCTTCTCACAGTCCTCGCACCCGCATCGTGGGCGCAAGGAACGCTTCGGTTCGATGTCTATGCAGGCGTTGTGCAACGTCCAGTATCACAAGCAACGATCAATGGCATCGTAGAAGCAGCTCGTGCTGGAACTCCGCAAACTGGAAATTGGACCCCTGTTGCAAACGGCAGCACCATTCCACTCGCGCTGTTATTCAACTTCGGCACAACAGGAAGCGGCTTACGCTACGTCCCCGCCATCTCAAGAACCAATGCATTTACGCTGGCGCAAGTTGGATACACCACAAGTGACCCTGTCTTTGGTTCATCATCCGGGAATTTCAGCACTTACGGCAACCTCGGTTACGGCAAATATTGGGGAGCGGACGGAGTGTCCGGACCTGATGACACTATCGTCACAGGCAATAACCCTAATGCGCTTGTGAATGAGTTCTACTTCTATGGCTTTGGCCTAACGATCGACGGTGGGAATACACCCATCAACGATCTAATCAATTCATGGAAGGATTTAACTTATCACGATTTTGGCATCACCCTCGGAACTGAATCTGTCGGGGGTCGAATCAACTTCAGCGCCAACGTTCCAGAGCCATCATGCGGCGCGATCCTGTTGTTCGGTTTGATCGGTCTTCATTTAAAGAAAAGGAAGTGAAAAATCTTCCACAAGAAAAGGCGTGTTGCTTCGTTGCGACACGCCTAATCTCTTTTTATATGGTCTCTATATTATCTTTCAATAATAGTTCCAGATCGTCGGCACATGTTTCCAACAATTTTGAATCCTTGTGGACAATAGAACTCACAAGAAAGTGGTGTTGTCGCTGAAGTACAAAGTGCAGAAGTTGCTCTAAGTGTTGAGGTCATGTTTGGTGCATATGATGAACCCGTACAGAGTTGCGCATTTGTAGGTGTAGGACAGTTTAGAACTGGTGGCACACCGTAAGGAGTAATTGTAATCGCTACTTCCTTATAGTGAATATCATTCATATTGTCCCAATAAGATAGTCTCAATTTCTTAATTGTTGTTGCGGTAATTCCTGTGAATGTTACAGAAACTCCCTCTACTGAGCTGTCGCTAGAGAATGGGGCACCGTTGTAGCTTGTTGCTCCCAAGCTTGCTCCCGGCCAACCAATCACACCATCAGTATTGTTTGCGATTTGAACATTGCTTACATTGTCCAGCTCCCATCGGACTTTCACTGTTGCAGTATTATCTTCTCGTGCTGTTATAGATGTTGAACTATACCATCCCGTTCCATCTGCATTCACTGTGAGATCTAGGTCTGAAACCTCTTCTCCCCCTCCACAATTCGGCTCACAGTTTGGTGGAGTGAAAGGCACTCCAACGTTTGAACTAAATGCAAACCATCCCACATTCACATCTCCCCATGCATATCCCTTGAAATTTCCTGTTGCAGGATCGAATGTAATTCCTTTTGATCCATCAACGAATCCAGAAGGATACTTCGGAGAAGCGTCACCTGTGTCTGAAAGTCGGATCCATCCATCCCATCCGTCAGTTCTGCTTGCACCAAGGCAATCACCAGAAACTGTACCTGCACATGCGCGAGCCCAGCCTGTTACAAGACCAGTAGCAAGATCTGTTGAGGCGCTTGGATGAGTTCCATCAGTAGCATCAAAGCTCACCCATCCAATGTTCGGAGACCACGCGAATCCGCCGAAGTCTCCGACAGATGATCCGGTTGTCGTAGAGAAATTCACTCCATATGCAGAACCTGTTCCCGCACCAGGATTCGTAGAACTAAAACTGATCCATCCGATATTAGATGACCATCCCCATCCTTTAAGAGGAGTGGTTCCAGCCTGCGCTTTAGAAGTGACGACGAACAAAGAAATAATTAAAACAACAAATAAAAATAGCTTTTTATAATTCATACACATAATAATACTACTAATAGTATGCTAACTCCATCTCCACTTGTGGATATGTACGCATTATGGTATACTCTTTTCAACTGAGGTTCGCTGCGAGGCGAGCTCATTTTTTTAAAAAAATCATAAAAATCACATATGTTTGATCTCAAAGTAATACATTCAGTGCTTCAGCAGCTCGAAGATGAGCGAGGAATTCCAAAGGAAAAAATGTTGGAAGCTATTGAGCTTGCTCTCGCAACAGCTTATAAGAAGGAATACGGCAAGAAGGGCCAGATCGTCCGAGCCGTTTTCGACAATAATTCAGGAAAAGTGGAATTCTACCAGGTAAAGATCGTCGTCGATGAAACAAAGGTCATCATGGAAGACGAGGTTGACGAGCAGGATATCGCCAATATGGCAGAAGAAAACATCCGCGTCCGATTCAATCCAGAACATCACATTCTCCTCGCAGATGCCAAGAAAATAAAGAAGGGTGCTGCAGTAGACGATGAAATCATCTTCCCTCTTGAAGAAAAGGGAGATTACGGCCGAATTGCTGCTCAAACAGCAAAACAGGTCATCATTCAGAAGATCCGAGAAGCAGAAAAGACGTCAGTTTTAAGCGAATACGGCCAAAAAGAAGGGGAAATCGTCTCTGGAACAGTACAAAGAATAGAACGAGGAGCTATTTTCGTGGATATGGGCCGTGCTGTAGGAATGATCGGCTACGAGGAGCAGATCCCAAGCGAGCGCTACAAGCAAGGAGAACGAATCCGAGCATACCTTTATGCAGTGGAAGAAACGCCAAAGGGCATTGTTTTGAAGCTTTCTCGATCACATCCCAAGTTCCTAGCTAAGCTTTTTGAGATTGAAGCACCAGAAATTGCTCAGGGAACCGTAGAAGTAAAGGCTATCGCTCGTGAGGCAGGTGCTCGTTCAAAGATCGCCGTCAACTCTACAGATAGCCATATTGACCCTATCGGATCACTTGTCGGCCAGAGAGGAGTCCGAGTTTCAACGGTTATGAGCGAACTTGCTGGTGAAAAGATCGATATTATCCAATGGAACGAAGATCCTGCGACATTCATCCAGGAATCCCTTTCCCCTGCTAAAATCATCAAAATCGACCTAAATAATGACGAAAAGCGCGCTGTTGTGCATGTTTCTGAAGATCAACAGTCTCTTGCTATCGGAAAAGGAGGTCAGAATGTGCGCCTTGCAGCAAAGCTTACAGGTTGGAAGATTGACATACAGTCAACTCCTATTGCTGAAGTGGCAGGAGTAAAGGAAGCTTAGTCTCACGTGGTATAATAGTTGCTTAGTCAATTAATTATACAAACATGAAATTAACTACAAAAATAATGGTCACGGCTTTTGTTACAGCCATTTCCCTAAGTGCAGCTACTGCGCGAGCCGAGGATAAGCCACTCAATCCCCTTCGTGCACGGGCTGAAGCAAACAAGGAGATTAGAAACGAAAAATATGAAAACTTGAGAGATCTCAAGGCCTCAACATCCGCCATAATCAAGGATATGCGAGGAGAATTCCGAGATGATAGGAAAGAATTCGGTAGCACCTCAATGATGGTGCGAAAGGACCTCCGAGCATCTACAAGTGAGATGTTCAGGAAGTTCAAGGATGACCGAAAGGAAATCATGCTGAAAATGCGAAAAGACTCTTTTGAAATCCGAAAGAACGCCCTTGTCGAACATTTGAATTTCGCACTTGAGAATCTTGGGAATATCAGAGATCGAATCAATGAAAGAATCAGCAAGCTTGATGCGGAAGGAAAAGACACATCTTCAGCTGAAGCAAAGCTCTCAATTGCAGACGCAAAGATCGCAAGCGCGAAAATCTCTATTGACGCTCTTGTCGAGCTTGATGGTGATTCAGTAAACACCACAGCGACATCAACAGCAGAAGTCGAACTTTCTAAGCCTCGACAGGTTGGGGATGCAGCAATCAAGGCAGTAAAAGATGCTCGTGATGCGCTCAAGGAAGTCATACAAGAAATCGTAAAGCTTGTCGGCAAAGGACGGACAATGAATGCAACGACGACAGCAAGCACGACGACAACAATTTAATAAATAATTCACATCGAACATATGGAACCAAACACACAAAACTCAAGCGGAATGATGAATGGGATTCCTCCAGTGCCAAAAACTGATAGGAAAATAGGTCCTATCATCGGTGCCCTCGTCGTCGTTCTTATCATTATAATTGCTGCCCTCTGGTTTTTCGGACAGAAGCTCAGCACTTCTTCTGAAACTACTAATGAACAGCAGAATGTCATAAGAAACGAGGCTGGACTTTCAACATCTACAAATGAAGCTGATCTTGAGGCAGACCTCGATGCACAGCTCGAAGATGTCGACTATAGCTTCTAAATTAAATCTGAAAAATCTTTCAAGAAAACCTCTTCAAGCGAAGGGGTTTTCTTTTGGGCAATAAAACTTGCCAAACTACCTCCCAAAATGTAGACTTTGAAAACTATGAAAAAAACATCAACAAAGAAGGAAGTTGCAGCTTCCAAGGTCGAGAACATCAAGATCACAAAGCTTGATAAATCTCAGGTAGAAATTACTGGCGCTATTTCTGCCGAAACTTTTTCTTCATTCCGAAACAAGGCTCTTCAGAACATCAATGATGAGATCACAATCGACGGATTCCGAAAAGGAAAAGTTCCTGAAGCTATCCTCATTTCAAAAGTCGGAGAAATGCCGATCCTCGAAGAAATGGCGGAACTCGCAATTGCACGTGTCTATCCTGAAATCGTGATCAATGAAAAAATTGATGCACTCGGACGGCCAGAAGTTTCGATTACGAAACTCGCTGCAAACAATCCTCTTGAATTCAAAATTGTCACAGCAGTCGTTTCTGAAATCAAACTCGCTGATTACAAAAAAATCTCAAAAGAAGAAAGCAAAAAAGAAATCACTCCAGCAGAAGTCACTGACAAGGATGTCGACGAGGCCCTCCTCCGAATCCGAAAGTCTCGCGCAGATCATTCAGGACATGATCATGAAAAAATGACGAAAGAGGAACACGAGAAAGCGATTACGGATGCAATGCCAGAAATGACAGATGAATTTGCAATGACGCTCGGTGACTTCAAAAATGTTACAGACCTCAAAGAAAAAATAAAAATCTCTCTTGCTGAAGACAAAGTTTCACAGGCAAAGGAAAAGAAGCGAATCGCCATTTCAGACAAGCTCATCGATGAATCAGAGATCGATCTTCCAGAAGTATTGATCGAGAGCGAACTCCGAAGAATCGAAGCACAGTTCTCTGATGACATCGAACGAATGGGTGTGAAACTTGAAGACTATGTAAAGCATGCAAAGAAGTCGATGGAAGAAATTCGAGCAGAATGGAAACCGTCAGCGGAAAAGAAAGCGAAGCTCCAGCTCATCCTCAATGAAATCGCAAAGGTTGAAAAACTTTCTCCAGATATAAAAGAAATTGAGGCAGAGGTTAATCACATTGTGGAACACTACAAAGATGCAGATCGAGAGCGAGCAACCATCTACGCTGAGACCGTTCTTACAAACGAAA
>ERZ1292625.1167-Hain-H41-01um-R1-1167-length-33459-cov-28_pt1 | contig 27864 bp, 28 predicted proteins | sample MGYA00564400_ERZ1292625 | MGnify/ENA primary metagenome ERZ1292625 (study PRJEB36523, sample SAMEA6512639) | groundwater metagenome | collected 2019-01-08 | study: AquaDiva: Metagenomics assemblies of 32 groundwater samples | reverse complement strand
CCACGACGGTCGCCACGGCGGACCCGCAGTACGACCACGCCGACCTCCAGGTCGGCAGCCTGACCGTCGACGACAACCTCCAGGTCGACGGCAACGTGCTCCTCGGGTCGGCAGCCGCCGACACCATCGCGATGAACGGGCAGGTCTCGACGAACGTCCAGTTCGTTCGCGGGACCAACCGGACGGTGAACATTGCCGCCGCCGCGAACGACACCGCGGGCGACAGCCTGACGGTGGTAGCAGGCGCAGGCGGACCGGCTGTGGCGGTCGTGGGTGGCCTCGGCGGGGCGGCGGCCTACGGGGCCGGGGTTGGCGGTGCCGGGACGGCGGCCCTGCTGGCCGGTGCCGGTGGCCAGGCCATCGTCGCCGCTGGTGACGCCGGGGCCAACGGTGGCTTCGGCGGTGCCAACGGTGGAGACCTCCTCCTCCGGGGCGGTAACGCCTCCGGGGCGGGCACGGACGGCGTGGTCCGGATCGGGGCGACGAACACCTCGGCGGTGATCGTGACCCCGGCCACGACCTTCTCGGCCCTGGCCGACTTCGACCTCGGGATCACGGTGGCGGCCGGGCAGTCCATCCTGGGCGACGGCAACCTGACCGTCGGGGTCGTGGACGGGGCCTTCAACCTCGTCCTCCAGATGGGCGATGCGGCCGGGGTCCAGAAGGTCAGCTTCGAGGACTCCGCCGACGTGGAGGTGGCCTCGGTCAACTCGGACGGCCTCGGGACGTTCACCGGGATCAGCATCGGCGCCACCGGGGCCCGAGTCGTGAAGGACCTGGGGCGGCTCTCGTCGGGCTGGATCCGGTGGGCCCTCAACAGCAACGCCGCGGACACCGTGACCATCGCGGGTGAGGTCTACACCGCCGTCGATGGTGCCCCCGGCGCTGGCCAGTTCCAGCGCAACGGCGGCGGCGGCATCCCCGACACCGTGACGAGCTTCGTGGCCGTCGTGAACGCCGGGACCGTGGCCCGTGCCATCGACGTTGGCGGGAACTGCGTCGCCCTCATGGCCCGCCTGACCACGCAGACCGACGCCGTGATGACTTTGGCGGAGTCCTCGGCCGGAGTCCGCACGGTCGTCTCCGGTGTAACGCTGCTCGGGCGCTCCGCCCCGGCGGAGCGGACGCAGATCGGCGGTTCCTACACGGCCCTCGCCGCGGACGTGACCTCCTGGGCCGCGGGCAACGAGGCAACCGTCGCGGGCTTCCCGTCCACGGTGCAGCCGGTGCTGCTCTCGCTCCTCATCCGGGCGGCCGCGGGAGCCATCAAGAGCAACGCGACGGTGGCCGCCAGGTTCGTCCAGTCGGGCGCGAACGAGTGGGCGCTCGTCGTGGGCGACGCCGCAGCCGTCATCGCGGCCACGGACATCATCACGTTCCTCGGCCAGGCCACGGTCTAGCGGGGATAGGAGACCACCCTCATGCCTAGCGAAATCAGCACCGGGCAACTGGCCACCGGACTCCTCTCCGCCGACACGGCGGGGCGGGCCAAGATGGCGGCCGGTTTCTTCGGCTCCACCGAACTCGGCTCGCACTTCGCGGCCGGGGCACGCCCGGCGGTGTGCCGCGGGGCGGCGATGACCAACCGCCTCAACATGGCCACGGTTCCGGCCAACACCGAGACCGTGACCATCGGGGCGAACATCTACGAGTTCCGCACCTCGACCCCACCCGCGGGCGGGACCGCCGGGCGCATCTGGGTCTACGAGGGCGGCGGGGTCGTGGCGACGGCGCGGGCGAACCTGGTCAACGCCATCAACAACGTCGTGGACGCCCCGAACATCACCTACAACGGGACGGTCACGAACCCCCTCGTGGCGGCGGTGTCTGGTGCCGACGTCACCGTCATCTCCTCGGCCGCCGTGGGCTCGGCCACGGTCGCGGCCTCCACGTCGGCCTTGGCTTGCACGGACGGGCTCGGTGCGGTGCTGGACGTCTGGGACCAGGCCACCATGTACGGCGGCAAGGCCGAGAACACGCGCTCCGCCGCCGTGTCGGGCGTCGCCATCGTGGGCCAGATGGTCACCCAGGGCTCGGTGGCGTTCCCGTTCCCCTTCGTGCCCACCCGGGCGATCGTGGTGGACCGGGCCCGGCCGCACACGGAGGTCGTGACGATCGCCGGGCAGTCGGTCTCGGTGACGATCGGCGGCGGGGCCGCCCCGATCGCGGCGGGTGACACGATCGACGTGCTGGCCTGGGAGTAGCACAACGAAGCGCAGGAGGCCCCGCGGGGCGGGAGAAGCCCCCCCTCGCCCGCCCCCGGGGCTGCCTGCCTGAAAGGAGGAGGGGAAGATGCCAGCCATGCTCGGAGGCCCCGGAAGGGGGCCAGCCAGCCTCGCCTACGACTACGACAACGCCAGGCTCACCGCGGACGGCGCGGGCCTCGTCATCATGCGCCTGATCCCGAGGCCGCCGGAGGATGTGTCGTACTCCGCGGACACCATCCGGCTCGGCGTGCAGAGGAGCAAGGACATCCCGCCCGGGGCAACGGCGTCGCCCGTTCTCCCGGAGCACCGCGCGAAGTGGGAGCACATGCTCGCCACCTACGAGCGGCTGCACCGGGACTTCGTGCCCCCGGACCCATCCAAGGCGCAGGACGCGTCGCCGCCACCCGCGCAGCCCGGCTACACCGCAGGGCGCCGGCGCGGCCGCCCCCCGGGTAGCGGGAAGAGGGGCTCCGCTCCCGCCGAGGCGTGAGCCTCACCCCGCTGCAAGCGGCGGAGATCGTCCGCTGCAAGGCTGACTTCCGCTACTTCCAACGCACCTACCTGCGCCTCGTCAACAAGGACGCGCAGACCGTCAACATGAAGCCGAACGCGGCGCAGCGGTCGGTGGCCGCCGACCTCGCCGCCTTCCAGTGGCTCATGTACCTGAAGTCCCGGCAGCTTGGCGTCTCCGCCGAGGTGGCCGCCTGGGACTTGTGGAAGGCGATGTTCAACCCGAACGTCCACGTCCTCGTCGCCGCCCACCACGCCCATTCCGTGCAGGAGATGTTCAGGAAGTTCTACTACACCTACTACGTCAACCTCCCCGACTGGATGAAGGACGCGTTCTGGCTCCGGGGCACGAAACGCAGCGTCCCGAAGAACAACGAGATCCACTTCTTCCACGGCGGGCGCGTCGTCATCAGCAGCGCCAACTCGGAGAAGGCGCGCTCCGGCACCTACAACTACCTCCACCTCTCCGAGTTCTCCCGCTACCAGAACCTCCAGGACACCATCGCCGCCGTCCTCGGCACGGCGACCCCCGGCGCGCAGGTCGTCTTCGAGACGACGGCGAACGGGCCGAACGCCGCCTATGAGATGTGGTCCGGCCTCGGGGAGTTCGCCCAGGCGCGCCAGATCGAGCGCCGTTTCATCGGGTGGCCCGTGGACGAACGGGCAGTCGGGAAGCGCGTCGGCCTCACCGGGGATCGGTACCGCGTGGACCTCGGCGTCAACGAGACGACGGGGCAGAAGGAAATCTACGAGGTGGACTTCGCCACGGAGCCGTTGAGCGCCCTGGAGGTCCAGTACCAGAAGGACCACGGCCTCAGCATCGAGCAGATGGCGTGGTTCCACTGCATCCTCACGCAGAAGTACGCCGGCTCGTGGAACACGACCAACCAGGAGTGCCCGATCACGGCCGACGTGGCCTTCATCCTCGGTGGCAAGCCCTACTTCACGGTGAAGTACATCGAGGCGATGCACGGCGAGGACGCCGAAGGGCTCGCCGTGTTCGACGAGCCGCAGAAGTTCCGCACCTATGTCATGGGCGTGGACGTGGCGAAGGGCGGACCCGACGGCAACTGGTCCGCGGCGGCGGTCATCGACGCCACGACGCCCTCTGACCTCTTCGACGTGGCGACGCTCGGGGGCCGCTACCCGGTGCTCGACTTCGCCCGGCTCATCCACGCCCTCGCCCTGAAGTACCACGCCTTCGTCAACGTCGAATCGAACGACGCCGGAAGCGCCGTGATCGAGATGCTGCTGGAGCTCCACTACCCCTACCTCTCCCGCCGGGTGCAGTTGACCCGGGCGACGGACAAGCTGGAGGAGCGCGTCGGGTTCCACACCGGGGCGGCCAGCCGCACCCTCGCCCTGGGGAAGATGCACGACGCCCTTGCCCGGAACGCCTACACGCCTCGCTGCGACCGCATCAAGCGGGCGATCAACGTGTTCGTCTACAACGACAAGGGGAAGCCGGAGGCGGCGAAGGGGAGGCGTGACGACTTCGTGTTCGCCCCGGCGATGGCGATCATCTGCCTCGACCAGATCGGGCGGCACCGCGAGGACACCACGCACACCCGGCGCCCGGAGACGATCCAGGAAGTGCTCCTGTGGGAGCGCGCCACGGGGCGGGAGTACATCCCCGACTACGAGGTCTTCGGCAACGACAACGACGGCGGCGTGGCGGACCAGATCCTGAGCGGGCGGGGGCCGCGCAGCGTCATGGACATCATGAACCGGATCAGCGGCGTCGGCGGGAGGTGAGGCGGTGGAGAAGCACCGGATGGACGCTCGCAGGGCCGCGGCGATGTCGAAACTGCTCCACGAGAAGGGGCGGACCTTCGCAGAGAAGGTTGCCTACGTGCGGGAGCACATGCCCGAGGTGGACGACCCGGAGGCGTTCGTCGCGGCGGCGCTGCGGAAGGCGGGGGAGTTGAAGTAGAGCTACTTCGGGCGGCCTAGCGAGCGTACGTCGTCTGCGCCAACGAACCGGCCGGCAACGGGCGCTCCTCGATGCTCTTGATCCGGCCTGCGTACCGATCGCGAACCGAAGGACGGGCCTCGCCAGCGGGGCGAGGCTGCCGTGCTCCCTGCCACTTCTCCCCGCTGCACTTGCAGTCGCCGACGTTGCACGACTGGCCGTCGCAGCAGTCGCCGTCGCAGCACCACTCGTTGTGATGGAGCATGAGCAAGTGCCCGCATGCGCCGCACCGCTCCGGGTGGGTGTCGATCCACGCCTGCTCGTCGGGGCGGAGGGTCATGCCCTGACGGTCACGACATTCCCGTCGCCGCTCCCGTGCGCGCCGGTGGCCCGCTCGTGCTTCCGGTACTCCTCGAACGCCTTGGCGGACGTCGGCACATGCCCCGGGGACCACTCCGGGTGCTTCGCACACGACACGACGTAGGACTTCGACGCGGGAGCGGACGGCGCATCGTCTGGCGTCGCCTTCTTCGGGGCCTTCTTCGCTGCCATGGTGGGCTCCTTCTACGTTCCCGGCGCCCGGACGTACTCGATGGCGCCGCCTTCGATCATGGTAGGCTCTACGCCCGGCGCGTGGAAGTACGCCCGGAAGTAGAAGGACCAGCGGTTGTGCTCGAGGTCCAGGCGCACGACGGCGCCGTCGTCGTCCGCCAGCGTCGGCCTCTTCAACCAGATCACCTCGTCCGAGGCCCTGCGCAGCTTGTTGTCGATCCGGTCGAAGAACTCGTCGATGACGTGGCGGAACTGCGGCCAGACCACCTCTTCGACGGGCATCCCACCAGCGATGGACTGGATTTCGAAGTCCGTCAGGTAGCCGCCGAGCACGACGCCGTCACGGATCCTCTTCCGGCCGTCGATCTTCCAATCGACGTCCCGGCCAGGGAGGGCGCCCGCCGCCCGGTCAGCGAACAGCAACCGCAGCATGGCCCCGAAGTTCGGTATGGGACGGCTCACGACCGCTCGCCCTCCGGCGTCCGCGCAGCGAGACCGGCGGCCGCATCCGTGACCTCCCGCGGCGGTTCCCCGGGGGGCAGCGGCGGCGCCTCGACGGGCGTGCCGGCCTTCTTTGCCACGCACTCGGCGCAGCGGTGCTTCTCGACGCGCCCGCTGGAACTGATGACCGTCTCCGGCCACCACCCCTCCGGGAGCCGGACCTCCGGCAACGCCTGCTTCCACACGAGCGTCTGGACGATGGCCGGAACCTCGGTCCGGGCTCGCCCCCCGCAGAAGTCGCAGGTGCAGTAGTACGCGATCCGTGCCTCGATCATCGGTCAGTCCCTCCGCCTGCGCTCGATGAAGCGCAGGATCTCCGCCTCCACGAACCGGACGATACCACGGCGCGCTCCGGTGAGCCGCACCACGCCCGGGAGCTTTCCCTTCTTGGCCCACGCCCGGATCGTGTCGGGCTTGAGTTGAAGCATCTCCCCTACCTGCTCGGGGGTCAGCAGACGCTCCGGTGTCCCGTTCATGGGAGCGCACCGTAGCACGACACGGAGGCACGCGCAAGCACGCACGGTGTCAGACAGGCAGAGGCGCCGGAATCGGCCCCCTCCGTGCTTGCAATCGAGGGCCACCTTCTCGCACCCTGCCCGTCAGGAAGTCGCCCGTGTCGTGGGCGTTACCCACGTTGGCGACGGACGCGGAGGGAGCCCGATGAAACTGTCCGACGAAGTCAGGGCCGAGGCCATCGCGAAGTTCGGGGGAGGTGGCGGAGGTGGCGCCGAGCAGGCGCCCAAGCCGGAGGTGAGCGCGGAGCCCGCGCCCGACACGGCAGCAGCGGCAGGGTCGGCAGCGGAACAGGGCGAACCCGAGAAGAAGGAACCGGCAGCGGGCGCCGAGACGAAGAAGCCCGACGCGAAGGCGGAAGCGGCGAAGCCACCGGCCGAGAAGCCGAAGGCGGAGACGAAGAAGCCCGACGCGACGAAGCCGGAGACGCCCGAGGCCGTCCAGGCCGCCGGCGCCCCGGCGAAGTTTCACGAGCGGTACACGAGGCTGTACCGCCACACCGAGAAGGTGGAGAAGGAGAACGCCGAGGCCCAGGGCGCCATCGCCAGCCTCCGCGACGAGGCGGTCGCCCGCATCCGGGCGCTGGAGAACGAGGTCCGCACCCTGCGGAGCGTCACAGCGCAACCGGCCGCGCAGCCCGCCAAGCCAGCGAAGAAGGATCCCGACTGGCTCGCCAAGGCCCTCGGGGACGATGGGGACGATGGCGATGCCGACCCCGACAAGGGCCGCTACGCCGAGGCGCTGCGCGGGATGCGCGGCGAGTTCGAGAAGAGCCTCGGCGAGAGGGACAAGCGCCTCTACGAGATGGAAGTCCGCTCCGAGGGTATGCTCCTGGAGCGCGAGATCAAGGCGGCCGTCGCCGCCAACCCCGGCGTGTTCGAGACAGACGACAAGTTCGAGCAGTACCTCGCCTCGGTCGTCCAGCAGCAGCCGGACGCAGACGTGGCGAAGGTCGCGGCCGCATACACCTTCCGGGTCGAAGCGATCCGGGCGCAGGTCCGGGCCGAGATCGAAGCCGAACAGGAAGCCGCCCGCGCGGCCGCCCCCGCGACGCCGCCTCCGGCCGCCGCTCCCGGTGCTCCGCCGCGTCCGCGCGGCGGTGCCGGGGGAGGCAGCCCCGCGGCGCCCGGGACGGACACGTCGGGCAAGAAGCACTTCACCAGCATCAGGGAGGCCGCAGCCGCCGCACGAGCGGCGCTCGTCGGCGCGTAGCCTCTAGGGGTAGTCCGTCATGCCAGCAACCCTGGGAACCATCAACGTCGAGGAGACCTGGACCACCTCGACCATCGAGGCCGTCCTCAAGGAGTACTTCCTCGGCCCGCTGTACGACACCGTGAACCGTGAGGTCGATCTCCTCAAGGCGTTCCAGAAGGGGATCGTCGAGTGGTCCGGCAAGCGCGCCATCGTCCCCGTCCGCGTCGGTCGCAACACCGGCGTCGGGTCCGCGGAAGAGAACGGGCTCCTGCCGACCGCGACCAACCAGGTCAAGGAGGACCTGAACATCTACGCCGCGTACGTCTACGGCACCTTCGAGGTGACGGGGCCCGCGGAGGCGGCCGGCGAGAACAAGGGCATGGGGTCGCTCATCAACGTCCTGGAGGACGAGATGAGCGGGATCGAGGACGACCTGCGGAACTACTGCGACCGCACCATGTGGTCCGGCCGCCGATGCGTCGGCTTCCTCAACGAGCACAAGGCCGGCGGCGCCGCCGCGACCTGGGACTTCTCCGGCGACGGGACGCAGCTCAACGGGCTGATCGGCGAGAGCGCCGCCCCGGACATCGTCATCATCCGCGGCGACACCTACGCGACGGTCGCGACCACGACCATCACGTCGGTCAACATCGCCGCAGGGACCGTGGTGATCGTCGGCGCCGTGGACACCTCCGGGGTCGCCAACGGGTTCGGCTGCATGCTCCTCGTCTCCGAGACGTTGCTCACGAACGCGAACGAGCCGCAGGGCGTCTACGGCAACCTCAGCGAGCCCACGCACTTCGGCGTGCTGCGGACGAGCGCGGGCGGCGGGCGCACGACCCTCCAGTCGAACATCCTCACCGTCGCCGTGTCCGGCGCCCACGACCGCACCACCCTCACGGCGCGGTCCCTCCAGCGCGCCCTCGGCGAGATCCGGGTCCAGTCGGGCGACGACGCCGACGAGTTGTGGTCGCACGAGAACATGCGGCAGGAGTACTTCTCGCTCGCGACCGGCAGCCCGAACAGCATCGCCTTCGACCCGAAGACCGGCGCCACGAAGATCGACATGGGCGGGACGGAGATGACCTTCGCGGGCAAGCCGTGGCGCACGAGCCGCCACTGCGGCACCGGGCTCATCTTCTTCTCCAACCGGGACTCCTGGGTCGTCGCGGAGCTCGGGAAGTTCAAGCTGGCGGACATCGACGGCAAGACCCTCCAGCGCGTCGCCAACCGGGACGCCGTGGGCGGATACGTCCGGTGGTACTACCAGCTCGTCTGCAAGGGGCCGCGGAAGAACGCGATCCTCTGCGGCATCGACTTCACCGGCGCCACGTAGTCCTCTCCGGGGGGCGGCGGCAGCCCGCGGGCGCGAAGCCGCCGCCCCCTCTCCTCTGACGACCAGCGCCCGCAGGGAGGCGACGCCGTGGTGATCGCCGTGCTTGAAATCCTCGGCGTCGTCCTCCTCGTCCAAGCGAACGCGCTCGCCTTCCTCGCCCTCCGGCACCTGTTCACGCGCCAGGACTACCGCTTCGCGTGGCTGCGCGCCGCCAACGGGGGCGTCGCTGCGCCGGAAGCCGAGGAGCCCGTGAACATCAGCGACTACCTCGCGTGGCGGGAAGCGCAGCGGCAGCAGGAGGAGGCGTCCTGATGGCCTACGGCGGTTCGGCGTTCCGTAGCTTCGACTCGCGCCTCGGTGCCAGGCAGGAGGCCGCCCGGCGGGCGGCGGAGGAGCGCCAGAAGGCGCAGGGAACCGAGGCGGCGGGCGTACTCCAGACCGGCGGTACGCTCCTCGGGGCGCTCATCGGCGGGATCGCCGCGCCCTTCACCGCGGGCGCCTCCATCCCCGTGGGCATGGCAGCGGGCGCCGGCATCGGGAGCGCCCTCGGTGGTCTCGGGGCTGCGGCCGTGTCCCCGGAGACCGTGGACGTGTCCAAGACCCTCCCCGGCGGACTCTCCGCCCTCGACAAGCTGCTCGGCCTCGGTGAAGAGGAATCCCCCGGCAAGGATGGCCTGCCGAAGCCGAAGAAGAAGTCATCCGGTCCCTTCGACCTCAGCTTCGGCCGCTGATGGCAAGCGTCCTCGACAGGTTCCGCCTCCTCGTGGCCGGCGGCGAGACGGGCGGCGAGGAGTCCGCCCCGGACGGCGACCCGCTCGCCCTGGCCGGACCGGCAGCGCCCGCGCCCAGGCCCCCGCCGGACCTCCCGGCAGCGTTCAGCAAGGAGATCGACGAGGCGAGGAAGTACCGGCGCGTGGACGAGGACATGTGGGACCTCTGCCTGCGCTTCGTCGAGGGCTTCCAGCGCCTCCTCACGTCCACGGGGAACACGGTCGCCGCCCGCTTCCAGGTCGGCCTCGCTGGCGACATCGTTCACCGCAAGTCGTCCGACCACCAGTTCAACATCCTCCTGACGCCGTGGCGGTTCATGCTGTCCCGCCTCGCCATCGTCTACCCGTCGATGGGCGTGCTGCCGGCCTCCAACTCCGTCGAGGACATCGGCAAGAGCGAGGCGTCGGAGCAGGCGCTCACCTACTACTGGTGGCAGGAGGACGTGCGGAAGCTCGCGACGGCGTGGACGCGGTGGCTCACGCTCACCGGCAACGTCGGCCTGTGGAACGTCTACAACCCCGGCGACGGCCTCACCCACATGAAGGTCGTCTCGCCCTACGACATCCTCCACGAGCCCGGCGCCCTCGACCCTGATGACGCCGACTGGACGGCGGTGCGGACCCTCTACAAGCGCGACGTGCTCAAGGAGGCGTACCCGAAGCACACCAGGGCCATCGAGGAGGCGACGCCGGTCGGCCAGAAGCCCACGTCCCGCGGCCCGAAGGACCGCATCGAGGTGTGGGACGTCTACTGGCGCGCGGGGTGGCACGGCGTCCTGTGCGGCGACACCTGGCTGTGGGGAACCGACGAAGGCGAGGGGTGGACCCCGAAGGGCGGCGAGATCCCCGTCCAGCACATCCGCTACACCGTGATCCCCGACCGCCTCTACGGCCTCGGGATGATCCACGCCGCCATCGACCCGGTGCGCGTGTTCAAGGAGAAGAACGACCAGATCGTTGACGCCGTTCGCGTCGCCGCAAGCCCGAAGGTGCTGATCCCGGACTCGGCGAACGTCCCGAGCACAGCGTTCAAGGTCGTGGGCTTCGAGAAGATCCCCGTCAGCGGGCTTGGCGCGAACCCGTCCTACATGCAGGCGAACCCGATCCCCGAGGCCGCCTTCCGCGATGTCGCCCGGATCGAGTCCCTGATCATGGACATCCTCGGCGTCCACTCGACGAGCCTCGGCAAGACGGCGCAGAACGTCGAGTCCGGCGCCCACGTCGAGGTGCTGACGCAGAACGACGCCTCGCAACTCCAGACGACGCAGGAGGACATCGCCTCCGCCGTCCGGGAGCACGCCCGCGTCGCCCTCGTCCACATGAAGGCGTACTACACGGAGGAGCGCAGCCTCCGCATGTACGACGACGAGGGGGAGTTCGTCTTCGGCCAGATCCAGGCGACGAACCTCGTGGACGCCCCGGAGGTGTTCCTCGAGGCCGACAGCCTGTTCCGCGACGGCGTCGTGGAGCGCCGCCGCAAGGCGCTGGCCCTCGTCGATGCCGGCGTGCTGACCCCGATGGAGGCCGCCGACGAGATCGCCCTCGGCACCCGCTCCAAGCGCCTGCTCGACCGGGTGTCGGCGCTGTCCCACGCGAACGAGATGCTGCGGGGCGTCATCCAGGGGGCCGCCATCCAGGTCTACGCCACCGACGACCTCGACGCCTTCGAGCGGGTCTTCGGCGGCGCCATGCGGAACAGCAAGGTGTTCTACGCCCTGCCGCCCGACGCGCAAGCCCGCGTCGCCGCCGCCTACGCGCAGATCGTCCAGATGAAGCTCGGGCCCGCGGGCGTCACCGCCGACCAGGAGCAGGTCGGCGCCCTCCGGGCAGCAGCGAACGCGCCGGGGCCGCCGGGTGCCCCGGGGCCGCGGCCGATGCCCGCGGGGGTGCGCTCGGCCCTCCCGGCGACCACCTCGGGCATGGCGCGCTTCCCGCGCCCCGAGGCGACGCAGGAAGCAGCGAACCGCACACCCACGAGCACGGGGTAGCGCCGTGTACGTCGCCGACGTAGACGCCATCTTCATCAGGTTCTGCAACGAGGACGACCCGACGTTCCTCGACCCGGCGCAGCGCGCGATCTGGCTTGCCCGGGGCTACGCACAGTTCCGCACGTTCGTCCGCAGCTACGACCCGAACTTCTACCGGGCCGAGGTCACGCTCTCGCTGGTGGACCAGGACTCCTACAACCTCGCCACGGGCGCCGTGCAGATCCTCGGCGACGCCACCACGCTGACTGCGGCCCGCCTCTCCTCGATCGTCCGCGTCGAGTCCGTGGATGCCTCCGGTAACTGGCTGTGGGACTACGACGCCGCGGCCTCCCTCGCCGAGCTTCGGATCCTTCCCAACTCGTACCTGCTGCAAGGCCAGTCGCTCTACTTCTGGGCTCGGGAGACCCGCACGATCCGGCTCGTCTACTGCCCCGTGTCGGCGGTGGACTGGACCGAGATCGACGTCACCGACCTGGAGGACATCGACGACCTCGACGAGTTCCACGACCTCATCGCTCTCTACGCCTACCTCTTCTACGCGGTCACCGACGGGGCTTCGAACAGGCAAGTCGCCGAGCTTCGAAAGGACCGCGAGGGCGCCCTGCGCCGCTACCTCTCCATCGGCCGCAACCCCGGGGCCAGCGACCACGTAGCGGCTGCGTAGCCGTGGCGGACGAAGGCGCCACCGAGATCGACTTCCTCCCGCCCGGGATGGGCGTGGACACGCTCGGCAAGGGGCCGTACCTCCAGAACCTCGAGCGGCGCGGGGACGCGTGGCACGTCCGGCGAGGCTTCGGGCAGGTCGCGCAGTTCGACACGACCTTCGCCTTCGACAACGTGACGGTGGAGCGCCACCTCGGTTCCGCCTACATGAAGACGGACTTCGGCCACGAGCAGGTCATCTCCGCCTTCCGCGTGAGCACCTTCTCGGGGTCGCTGTTCATGGGGTCGGACGCCAGGGACACGGGGCAGTACCTCGCCGCGTACCTCATCACGATCCACGACCTCACCACGCACGAGACGTGGGAGGAGATGCTGCACCCGAGGACGGCGGGGCAGATCGCCGACGTGGAGCGCCGCCACGGCCTCTACGAGACGAGCCGCGACGAGAGTTTCGAGGACTACACCACCGGGGACGAGAAGCCCTTCTTCTTCCGCGAGCTCGCCGACACCCTCTACTTCGGGAGCCGCCGGGCGGGGTTGTGGGCCTACTTCCCGGCGACGTTCCGGGGGACGCGCACGCAGCAGGTCAACGGCCATGACCGCCGCGACTGGCTGTTCCGAGGCCCCTGCGAGTCGTCCCTGCTCGTGCAGGCGACCCCGGCGAACGGGATCTTCGACGGCTACGCCTACCTCGGCACGGCGAACTTCCCGAAGGCGGACGCCGTGGTGCCGTTCCTCAACCGCCTCGCCTTCCTCGACGGGCGCGTCGTCTACTTCTCCGACCCCGGGCGGCCGACGAGCATCATCGGCCTCAACTTCGCTCAGATCCCGTCCGAGAACGACCTCACCGCGGCGCAGGAGATCGGGGGCAATCTCCTCCTGTTCACGGAGAGCGAGACCTTCCTCTACCAGCCCTCCACGGGCGTCCTGCTCTCCGGTGGCCGGCTGACGAAGGCCCCTGATCACGTTGGCTGCGCGAACCCGAACGCCGTCACGAGCGGCGGCGGCCTCGTCGCTTGGGCGGACGCCCGCAGCGCCTACGTCACGAGCAACGGCCTCGACATCAAGGACATCGGCCAGAGTGAGGACGAGGCGGGGATGCGCGAGTTCTGGCGCTCCGCCGTCTCGAGCCCGCTCACGGCCTACTACCAGCAGGCGGGCTTCACGAACCTCGCCTCGGACCAGCCGCGCATCCAGCACGCCTACCGGCCGGAGGGGGCGCACGTCGTCTACGATGACATCCGCGACGCCTTCATCTTCGGCTTCCCCGAGATCGCCTTCGCCCTCACCTTCGCCCGGGGCCGGTGGACGGTGTGGAACTTCGAGTCCGTCGCGGCGGCGGCGAACACGGTGCGCGCCCTCCGCAACATCCGGTCGCCGTGGTTCCTCATGGGGGAGGACGATCTCTTCCTCGTCGGGTCCAGCGAGGACGCGGCGATCACGGACGCCTCGACGATGGGCGGCACGCCGGGCGGGAGCGCTGGCGGCGAGAACGTCACCGTGGGGTCGTGGTACTTGCTCCGCTACGGGCGCGGCGGCGGCCTCGACCGCTCCATCAGCTACGACGTGGAGGACATCCGCCGCATCTCCGGCAAGGTCTACTCCTTCGACGCTGTCATGCCCGCCGCCGGGGCGCAGTCGGCCTTCTACGTCGGGGAGTGGATCAAGGTGCCGACCGGGTGGACGTTTCCGAACGGGGCGACGCCTGCGACCGCCAGAACCTACCTTCTGCCCGTGGATGTGGTCCCGGGGCAGACGCTCACGAACCTCCCAGACCGCCTGACGCTCATCGTCCGGTTCGATAACCTCCTGTGGGTGCCGTTCCTGCGGACGGGCACGGCGGAGGTGGACTTCCTGCTCCCGTCCGAACGCCTGGAGTCGGCGCCCGGCTACTCCCCGGGTGCTCCCGTCATCGGCAGCAGCGAGGTGCAGGTCTACGACTCCGGCACCGGACTCGTCTCCGCCACGGGCAACGAGATCCGGCTGCGGTGGAACGGCGGCGTGGCGGGGTACGTGGCCGCGAGCCCCTACCAGCCGAACATCAATCTGAACCTCCGGCAGCGGAACCCGCTCATCTACCTCCCGTTCCGCTACATCGGATCGGTCGCGATGGACGCCATGAGCCTCGGCCTCCGTGGCGTCACAGCGACCATCGCGCGCGTCGCAGGGGCCGACCCCTACACGGCGAACGCCGAGGTGCTCGCTTGGCAGCAGGCGCAGTTCAACAACCGCCATTCGACGGACGCCGTGGCGCAGCCCGTGGATTGGATCATCAAGTCGGACCAGATCGGGCTTCGCGGTAAGCTGCAACTGCTCCTGCGGACGATTTACCTCAAGCTCCGGTCCCACGGGTCAGCAACGACGGTGGTGCCGACCGGCGGCAGCGTCTTCGGCCTCCTCAACGTCCTCATCGGGTCCGACTGGAAGGGGTGGACCTCGCAGATCGTGGACTACGAGGGCAACATCGACGACGTGGCGAACGTCCAGACCATCCGCAGCCGCCTCCGCAACGCCGCCGCCGCGATGGTGACGCGCGTCTTCGAGGGCGTCGCCGCCCAGTGGGGGGACCCCACGGTCTCGACCCGCGGCAACTACCTCGTGGACGACGAGCAGGTGGACACCGTCGCCGTGTCCGACGTGGTGAAGGGCGAGCACGTCGAGGTCATGCTCTTCGGCCACGTCCGCAACACGGCGGAGGCCCTGGCCTTCGACTCGGCGAAGGCGGTGGTGCGGCCGACCTCCGGCCGCCGGCGGAGGGGCCGGTGAGCGCGGGGAACGTCCGGGAACTCCACCCGCGGGGCCAAGACGGGCGACAGCCCCTTCGGGACTCGGAGGAGCGCGAGCACGGCCGCCGCGCCCTGGCCGGGGCCGAGATCGTGCTCCCCGAGGAGCCGATCACCGAAGCCCGCACGATCGACAACGTGCTCCTCCTCTCCGCCGGGGCGCACGGCGGGGCGACGCTCACGCGGCCGTTCACGCGCATCCTCGGCCTTTCCGACACCCGCATCGAGCGCCGCGTCGTGGTGCAGGAGGATGCCGTGTTCTCCGGCATCCACTTCCTCTCGACGACGCGCAACGCCGAGCGCAACAACGCCGTCTCCCTCGTGTGGGTGCGCTCCGGCAGCGTCCTCTTCAACGGCTGCATCTTCGAGAAGGCCCCCGGCGACCCCATGTCAGCAGTCGCCGCGGACAGGGAGTGCTACGTCGTCGTCGAGAGCGGAGCCCGGGCCGCGTTCAACGGCTGCTTGTTCAAGGGCGTCCCGGCGAACGCAGGCTTCGTGGTCAACCACGTCGCGGGCCCCGCCGCGGACGTGATCATCGTCGGGTGCGTCAACGCCACGGGGCAGGCCCACAACGGCGTCACCACCATCGCGGAGGTGACGTAGGTGGGCGACGCCGTGGACCCCGAGACCAACCGGAACGCCGTCGTTTCGACCACGATCAAGGAGATCGAACTCGGGGCGGAGTCCCTTGAGCGCCAAATCCTGCGGACGATGGAGAGCCTCCTGCTTGAGCAGCGCCGCACCAACACGTACCTCTCCCTCATGTTGGGCGAGGTCGTTCAGGACAAGGACGTGAACCGATGATGATCGAAGGAACCACGAGCGACGGCACCCGCAAGGACGTGCCCGTCGATCCCAAGGGCTGGCTCCACACCGACGCCAAGGCTGAGGGCGCCCCGTACCACGTCGCCCGGGACGACGCCCGCGTGTTCCGGGCCGTCTCGATCGACACGGCCGCTGCGGGCGAGTACACGTTCTACCTGCGGAACGACGACACGGAGCGCGACCTCGTGATCCGCTCCATCCGGTGCGGGAACGTGGTCACGACGCTGTACAAGCTGCTCAGCGTCACCGGCACGGCGGCCGGAGGATCGGCGCTCACCCCGGGCAACTCCACGGTGGGCTCCCCGCGCACCGCCGACGTGACGTGCCGCGGCGACGGGGCCATCACCGGCCTGACCGCGGCCGCCACCCTGGGCATCCTGCGCGTGAACACCAACGAGTCCGACGCGTTCGAGATCCACGACGACGTGCGGATCCCGCAGGGGCAGGCCGTCGCCGTCGAGTCGGACACCACGGCGGGCGGCATCGAGGAGATCGAGGCCATCTTCTTCTTCGAGCCGGCGGTGTAGTTGGCGCCATGAGCGGCAGCCGCACCCTCACCGACGAGCAGTTCGCCGCCGGCACCACCATCGACGGCAACCGCCTCGACCGGGCGATGGAGGACCACGAGCGGCGCGTCAACAACGTCCGCAAGGGCGACCTCCTTCGGCGGTTCGTCCAGACGCAGTTCGTCGCGGGGTTCCTGCCCGACCCCATCGCGGCGGGCGCCCTTCCGATGCTGCCGTTCATGCTCTGGAGGAACACGGCCGGCTCCGTCTCAGGCACCGTGCCAGACGCCTACCTGAACCCACAGCGCATGAAGGGCGTCTACAAGGATGACGACCTCGATCCGAGGGTCTGGACCGCCTCCTTCTACTTCAAGCACCCCATCGTCATCGTGGACGTGCTCGCCTTCCTCCAGACGGACACGACGGGCACGCCCTACGCCAACACCTTCACCTACGGGGCCCCGGTGCCGCCCCACCGGGCGACCGGGGACCCTGTGAACGACATCGACCTCCTCCTGACCGTGGACAACCCGTGGCGCCCGGAGGATCAGGCGGCGAACGCCGTGGAGATCGGGCGCCACAACTTCCGCGGGACGGCGGAAGCGTTCAACCGCGCCGGTCCCCCGGGGGCGTGGCCCGACCTCCAGACGCCGCACCCTGGCGGGGCGCTGCGCGGGATTGCCATCCACGCCCGCGACCTCAACATCCCGCTCCACCGGGACAGCCGGGCGCGGCTCTCCCTCGTCATCCCGCACTGGACGGGCGACCTCCCCCCGTGGGGCGTCAACCCGGAGACGGAGCAGTATTACACGACGACCATGACCGTGCTTGAGGAGGTGGAGGACTAGGTGGCGGCGATCACCCGAAGCCGGCTCGCCCGCGGTGCCAAGCTCGACCGGGAGCACGTCTACACGCCCCTGACGAGCGCGGCCACGGAGCTTGCTGCCGGCATCGAGCAGGAGCAGATGGAGGCGCCGCACGCCCCCTTCCGGCTCAACTTCCACATCCCATTTCTCGACGGCAGCTTCTTCAATCCTAGTGGCGTGGCCCGCGGCGCCTTCATGATCCCCTTCGTCCTGCCGCCGACGCAGGACTTCTTCGACGACGACGGGCAGGTCGCTTCGACGACGCCCGACCTCCTCCTCGACGAGCTGTCGATCTCGTTCGACCAGCGGTGCGAGTCCGCGTCGATCCACGGATTCTCCGTGATCGGCGACCGCGGCAAGCTCGACTACGACAACGTGGATGAAACGCGCTTCCGGTTCCGTCTCATGGAGAAGACGATGCTCGTCTTCGACGCGGCGGCGCCGACGATCCCCGAGCGCGAGATCCTGTCGGTCAGCCTCCCGTTTACGTTCTTCGACAGCGACGACCTCAAGCAGAACCCGTTCATCCTGACGAACATCGGGAAGGTGCTGCACCCCTACCGCACCTACGTCATCATGATCGACACGCAGCCGGACCCAGCCGGGACCGGGCTCGGGCTCTACTATGCCCCCTTCTTCTTCGCTCTCGTCGCCCTCCAGATCAGCCTCCGCCTGCGATCCATCCTCGTCCCGCGGGACACCGGCAGCGAGGTGCAGAACGCCCCGCAGCGCCACCTCATGCAGCACGCCCCGGCGGTGGTCACCATCCAGACGCCGGCCTTCGTCGCGGGGGTGGCGGCCATCGAGGCGAACACGGCGACGGGGGTGCAGACGAACGTCGGCGTGATCGACGCCGTGTTCGCCAACAAGCTCGCCGGCGGCATGACCGAGGAGTCCGACATCTCCCCGGCGGAGCACATCGAGGACGACGCCGCCTACGAGGTGATCGTCGTCCCCATGTTCCCGCTCTCGGAGTCCGTGACCGCGGCGAACATCGCCCGGCTGCCCTACGTCGGCGCGGCGCCCTACACGGCGCCGACAGCCGACAGGCGGCTCATCCCGATCAAGTTCCCGTTCGTGCTCCACCACGTCATCGCCGTGCTCAATTGGGCCGATACCCCGGCGGGGACGAACCCGAAGCCCGCGGACGCCAACTTCGTGACGGACATCGACGTCGGGATCATGACGGGGGCGCGGGCCGACGACTACGGCTACCAGCGCCTCGCCTACGCGACCTTCACCCCGGCGGACAAGAATCTCTACCTCCTCGACCGGATCAAGGAGCGCATCAACGGGGCCATGTCCGACGGGGACTACGACCAGGAGATGCTCCTGATCCCGACCGTCTACGCTGCGGCTGGCCCGTACGGGAACTCGTACGACCTCACCGCGGGCGGCGTGCGCTCGGGGCCGCCGATCTTCATCGGGCGGTCGAACAGCGCCACGGAGAACCGGAGCGGGATCGCGACGCTCCCCGGCGGGGCGGCGGGACAGTCGGCCATCGAGGGCAAGGAGCAGTTCATCGAGTGCCGGTGGCGGTTCGGGGACTCGGCGACGGGGCTCGGGGACGCGGCGTCGTACCCGGCGACGACCGTGTTTTGCGGATTCGGCTACGGCGGGCTCCTGTACCTCATCGGGAAGAAGCACCTCGCGTGACGTTGGCACCCGCCGTGCGCGACCGTAGGCTGGAGTAGGAGGCGAAGGATGCGTAGGCTCGACGATATCCTCGACCCGGAGCGGAGCTACGAGGAGAAGCAGAAGAACATCGCCCGCGGGCAGGCCGCGGCCGACCTCGCAGCGCAGATCCAGAACAGGGGCATCGGGATCCAGGAACAGGGCCTCTCGGATCTTCGGACTGCGCAGGAGAGGGCGCGGCAAGCGATCCGGCAGAAGGCAGCGAAGGCCCTCGCCTACGGCCTCTCCGGTGGCACACCCCTCACGTCGGGGGCGAACATCGCGGCGGCCCAGCAGTCGGCGCTAGACGTCGGTGCGGCGCAGGGCGAGTTCGACCTCGGGGCGCAGCAGGCGATCCTCGGCCAGCAGCAGTCGATCCTCGATCAGCAGAACGAGGCGGCGCTGGCGGACCTTGCCGCGTCGCAGTTCGCTGCCGAGGCCGGGACGGAGGGCGAGCGGCGCGCTGAGGCGCTCGCGGCCGCCAACGCCGCGGTGGACGCGGCGAAGGAGAAGTACACGGGCTATATCTACGATGACCCCGACATGTACAGGAACGAGGTGGAGCGGATCGCGCGGATGCAGACGGACCCGGCTGTCGCCGCCTCGGTCAGAGCAAGAAGGGACGAAGTCCGCACGGGCTGGAACGACTGATGGCGCGCCTCATCCAACCGGGAGCAGGATTGGCGCTGCGCGGCGTCCCGTCGGGGCAGGGGGCCCGCGTCGTGCCCGGTCGAAGGACGACCCCGCAGGACATCACGGCCCTGCTCGCCCTCGCGGACGCAGTGGGCGGGTCGCAGGCGCTCGGGGCGCTCGCGTCGGGCGTCGGGGCAGGGATCGGGAAGGTCTCGGAACTGCTCGGGGGCGGGCAGCGCGACCTGCGAGCGGAGGCGGCCCGGCGGCTTTCGGGCCTCGAACTCCCGCCGGCGGAAGGCGTGCAAGGGCCGTTCAGCCCGTCCGGGCCGGAGCCGTCGCCCATCGCACGGACCCCGGAAGAGGCGGCCCAACTGGATCGGGTGACAGCCGAGGCGGAGAGACCGGCGCGGTTCAGCGCCCTTGCGGAGATGGCACGTGAGTCGGCTGGGGGGCCGTGGACGTCAGAGCAGTCGGCGCAGATTGACCAGATGGCGGAGCGTGCAGGCCTCGCCCAGCAAGCCGCAGCCGGGGCACCAGCACCAGGGCTCACCTTCCCGCCACTCGACACCGGCGCGACGCAGAGGGATCCCAGCGTGCCGCTGACCATCCCTCCGAGGTACATCGGCGCCGGGAGGTATCCGCCACCTTCGCCGGTCAACCTGCCGCCAGACATCATCCGGCCGAGCAGCCCGGAGCAGCTTCGGATGGAGGCAGCGCGGCGGCTCGCCATCGCCGCCACCCTGCCGCCGCAGGCCCGCGGCGTGCTGTCTGCGCTCGAAGCCGGACAACGGGCGTTGCCCGGAACCTCCTCGGAACAGGTGCTCGGCGAGATGGCCGCCGGACCTGTCAGCCGCACTCCCGGTTTCGTGTTCGACGCGAGGACGGGAAGGATGCGACCGGCCACGCCCGAGGACGCCGTACCGGGCGCACCCGCCGGACCCGCGGGGCAGGAGTTTGTTTTTGGTGAAGGTGAGGTGCCGTCGATCGTGCAGACGGATCGGGAGCGGGTGCAGCGACTCCTCTCCGCCGCTCCTGGTGAAGCACCGACCGTCCCCGGCCGGGCGGTAACGTCCGCAGAGCAGCAGGCGTTGCGAGCCTTCGCAGCGGAGCGACTGGCCGGACAGGGGCGTCCTCCTGCATTCGCGACGCCGTTTCCCACGGGACAGCGGCCGACCCCGCTCGCTGCGTTCCCCGGGCTGCCGTCGCGCGGCCTGCCCCCGGCCGAGTACCCTGGGATGCAGTTCACGCCGCAGGAGGCGCAGCAGGCGTTCTCCCCGCCCGCGTCGGCCCCGGCGGCCGTCGCCCCGGGCCTCCCCCCCGGTGGCGGCGGCGAACTCGGAGCCCCGTCGCCCGAGCAGATGGAGGCCCGTCGAGCCGCCCGCGTCGAGAAGCTGAACGTGATCACGGACCGCATCGCCGAGGGCATCGCGCAGGGGGCCTCCGGCGCCGACGTGATCGCCGCCCTCGTTCGCCGTGGTGCCGACCCGAAGGAGGCCCGTGACGTCGTGCAGGAGGCCGTGGCGCGCGTGTCCGCTCGTGCGCCAGCCCGCGCCCCCGAGGCCGCCCCGCCCCCCGGCCAGACCTTCGACGAGCGCCGGATGCAGGAACCCGGGGCGACCCCGGAGACCGCCGCCCGCACGGCAACCCTGGAAGAGGCTCTGTCCCTCGCCGCCGGCGCCGACACCCCGGAGAAGCAGGCCGCCGCCATCCGGGCGGCGACCACCGCGGCGAAGCCACGCACGGCCTTCGACATGATCTTCGGCACTCACCGCAACCGGGCGGCGGCCGAAGTGAAGGGGCTGTTCCCGAGGCACGGCATGGCCGAGACCCCGGCGCAGGCCGCCTACCGCGGTGCGATGGCGGCCCGTCTCGGCGCCAAGACAGAGATCGAGAAGGCCGAGCAACCATCGAAGGTCGCAGGGCGCGAGGCCGCGGCCGGTCTCGCCGGGGAGCGGGCTGAGGAGTTGGAGAAGACCCGCGAGGGCCGCATGGGGCTCACCGAGGCACGCACCAAGGAAAGCGGGGCCCGCGCCGCCCGCTACACCGCCCTCACGGACCTGGAGCAGAAGCGCCTCGAAGGCCAGATCAAGCGCATCAACCAGCAGATCGACGCCGAGACGCGCGGCGACAGCCCGGCGCAGCGGCAGATCGCGGTCCGTCGCCTCTACCAGAACCAGATCGACAGGGTGCGCGCCTTGAAGTCGTCCATCGCGGGGCAGATCCGCGACGCCATGCGGGACTCCAGGAGCGAGGAGAGCGACAAGCGCGAGTTGGCCGTCGAGCAGTTGGGCTCCATCGAGATGGAGTCCGGCCTCCTCTTCGAGCAGGAGAGGCTCGATCAGGTGGAGGTCGGCCTGAACGCGGCGCGCGCCTCCGCCCTCGGCGAGAGCGTCACGGACCTCATCAAGCAGGCGACCCCGCCCGCCGGCAGGTCATCCGAGGACATCCTGAACGCCATCGAGGCGCGCTAGCCCGCCGATGCCTTCCGCCCGCGAATGGGCCGCAGACCTCCGCCGCCGCGGTGTCGCAGCCGACCGCATCGTCGGGGCGCTGCGGAAGGTCGGGGCCATCGACGACGCCGGGAACCTGCGCGCGGGCATGCTCGACAGGGACATCGAGGAGTTGGGGGCGTGGGCGACACCGGAAGCCGCGGAGCGCCCGCTCGCCCCCGAGGATGTGGCGCTTGAGGAGTCGGAGGCCGAGCCGCAGCCTGCGGAGGCGCCGCCCGGCGTCGTCAGGATCGAGGCTCCAGCGGGCGCCACGGCGCCCATGAAGCGCCACGCCGCCCTCAAGGCGATGCAGCATGAGGCCGGACTGCCCGACCTCGGCGTCACGGCGCCGATGTCGCGCCGCCCACCGCCTCCGGCCGCCGGGGAGCAACAGCCCGCCAGGGTGGTCTACGCCGCCCCAGGAGACCAGGGGCCGCTCGGGGGGCGCCCTGACACCTCCGACCTCCCGAAACGCGCACAGCGGGCCGTCTCCGCCCTCGGCGACCCCCGGGAGGCGCACGACACCACCGAGAGGATCCGCGAGGCGATGCGGCGCGGCATCGACTTCGAGGACGAGACCCCGGGGACGGACGAGAAGGGGAAGCCCGCGCCGGTCGGCCAACTCGCCCTCGACGCCGTGCTGGAGAAGAACCCGCCCCGGGACGTGGGCGTCGTCGAGACCGTGATCAAGCGCGGCTACGCCATCGACGCCCGCATCATCGGTGCCCTGTCCGGCCTCGTGACGGGGGCGAACAAGGGGATCGAGGAGGCGATGGGGAAGCCGCAGGAAGTAGGTGCCCTCCCTCCGCCCGCCGACATCGCCGAAGCCTTCGAGGCCACGGAGAACGACCTCGCCGAGCGGTGGTTCGAATCCTCCTATCGGGCGAAGCACCCCATCGACGCCTCCGTCGCCTTCATGCAGAACTTCGCCACGGACCTTCGCGACAATGCCCTCATGATCGCAGAACTCGCAGGGAAGGTCGTCGGCGCCGACATCTCGCAGGAGGACGTGGCGAAGCCCCTCGGGGAATTCCTCGCGCAGCAGTACGGCATCGGCCAGGAGGAGGTCGGGGAGGCCATGCTCGCCGGCGCCATCGGCGGCACGGCGGCCTTCTTCGCCCACCCCGTCGAGACGGCAGCGACCAGACCCTTCAGCACGGCGCTCATGCTCGCGCCGACCCTCAAGGCCATCCCGAAGGCGGCCATCCCAGCCCCGGTGCGTTCCGTGCTCGCGAAGGCGGAAGTCATCAAGGCTGGCATCAAGGCCGGCGCGGGGGCCACAGTCGAGCAGGCCGGCATCCAGGTCCGCAAGGTCTCGCCGTTCAAGGGCAAGCGCATCAGCGGCGCGGAGCGGTGGGCCAGCGCCAAGCGATGGTTCGGCCAGGAGAACATCGAGCAGGCGACGCCCGAGGCGACGGCGCAGATGGAGCGCATGATCAACGCCCCGAGGGAGCAGGCGGCAGCGGTCCGCGGGGCGGCCGACGAGATGGCCCGCGCCATCGAGCGCGGCGAGGTGGACCCAGCCACCCTGTTCGAGCCGATCGTCATGGAGCCCTCCGACCTGCACGGTCGCTTCGTCGCCGACGTGATTGCCGACATCAAGGCGGGCGTCGATCCGACGCAGCCTCCCGGGACGGCCCCGGTGCCGCCGACTCCCGGCCGGGAGTTCGCGTCCTTCCTCGACCTGTGGAAGCGCGCCGCCACGCACGAGGTCCCCGAGGTCCGCACCGCCATCGAGGCGAAGCTCCGGCAGGTGACGCGCATCCGGGACTACTACAAGCAGCGGGTGAAGGATCTGCGCGCCCTCGACAGGCAGATACGGGCGATGCCGGATGATCCAACTGCGCCACCAGGCACCGCCAGGGCCGCCGCCGCCGCAGCCGCAGGACCGAAGCTCGCACGGCTCCCCGAGGCGATGGAGGCGTTGAAGCGGTACGAGGAGGTCGTGGCCGCGGGCGAGCGCATCGTCGGCGGCCCCGACACCGTGGCGAACCGCCCCGGCGCGCCCGCCTTCGAGACGACGTACCAGATCCCGATCGAGTACGAGAAGGGCCGCGCCCGCTTCCCCGCCGCCGTCGCCGCAGAGCGCGAACGTCTCGCCCCGCCGGCCGAGACCGCGACGCCGGGGCAGTTGAAGGCGGCGTCTGCGGCCCGTACCAAGCTCGCCCTCAAGCACATCACGCCCGAGGAGTTGGAGCGGACGCCCGCCCTCGGGCACGTCGGCACCGTCGTACAGGCCGAAGGCCAGAAGGTCGTCACCCCGGTCGCCGAGGAGTTCACCCTCGCGCAGAACCCGCGCTTCGCCGAAATGGCCGACGCCTTCGTCGAGGCCGTGGCGAAGACCTACCGCCCGGCCGCCCTCGTCAAGCGCGCCGCCGAGGGCATCCTCGACATCGAGCAGGCGCGGCTCAAGCGCACTGGCGGTGCAGGCTTCATCGGCCGCTCCGGCGCCCTCCGCATCCTCGGTGCCGTGTTCAAGGACGTGAGCGCCCAACTCGTGCGGTCCCCACGGATGCGGGCCGAAGTCGTGAAGGCCATCCGGGCACGGGCGCCTGAACTGCCCGCCGAGCACATCGAGGGCCGCCTGCTCGACCTCGGCGAGTCGCACCTCCTCGAACGCCCGATCAACTACGTCGAGACGACGGCCGGCAAGGCCGTCAACTACCTCGACGAGATGGCGGACGTGGCCGCGAAGAAGCCAGAGATCATGAACCTCGTCCGGGCGGAGGCGCTGCGCGAACTCGCCGAGGTCGTCGCCGAGGACGCGAGCAAGGCAAGGGCGGCGGGCGCCATCATCGACACCATCGTTAGCTTCGGCATGGACCGCTTCGAGGCGCCCTACGTCGCCTCGAAGTTCGTCCAGCGCGTCGCCATCGAAGGTGGCCCCATGCCCCCCGCCCTGAACCGCATCGGGCCTGCGGAGCTAGCGGCGGAACTCGCCTCCCCGGGGCGCGACTACATCGGTCGGATCGCCTCCGCGGCGCGCATCAGCCGCAAGGCCGCGGCCCGCCGCCTGGAGCGCATCACCACGTCCTTGAACAACGACTACGCGCCGCCGTCGAAGTCCCTGCGCGATCACATCCCCACGTCGGCCGACTTGGAGCAGGCGCTCGTCCCGGGCGGTGTCCTCACCCCACAGGAGTCGCCGTTCGGGATCACAGCCGTTCACCGGGGCTTCGAGTCCACCGCCGGGTGGCTCTACAAGGCGATGGACGCCGCCGAGAGTCAGAAGTGGTGGCGGTCCGCGCAGCGCATCGTCGGCATGAACCTCACCGCCGGCAAGCCCTCGACGCACATCTACAACTCTTTCTCGAACATGACCCTACAGGTGCTCCGGCGCGGCACGCCGCCGAACTTCGCGGAAACCGCAAAGGTGTGGCTCGGCGACTACCGCGGCGGGAAGCTCGCCGGGACGCAACTGGAGAAGATCCTGCGCGGCGTCGAGCGGTCGGGCCTCACCAACACGACCGTCGTCGAAGCCGAACTCGGCACCATCCGGGCGCCGACGCCCCTCACGCCCGGCGCGAGCAAGGTGCTCAAGCCGTTCCACGCGTGGCGTCGCGGCCTCGGCCGCGTCTACCGATGGGGCGACAACGCCTTCAAGATCGACGAGGCCGTGCGGAACGCGAAGATCCTCGACGGCCGGATATCCGAACTCGCCCCGGGGGACACCCTCGACCTCAAGGTCTCTCGCCGCCGCATCGCCACGCTCCAGAAGTTGAGCGACGGCGACATCCAGGTGGCCGTCCGCAACGTCGGGCAAACGCCGTCGCAGGCGGTCATCGTCGGCGGACAGGAGGCGTGGAACCTCGTCGGGAGGGCCGCGGCGAAGTCGGCGCAGGCGCTCTTCTTCGACTACTCCGATGTCGGCAACTGGATCCATGCCCTCCGCTCGGCGCCCGGGATCGGCCTCGTGAGCCCGTTCCTGACGTGGAGCTACAAGGCCCTCGACATCCCCGGGATCAAGCGCGGCCTCGTCGGCGAGTTGCTGCTCGGGGACGCGCAAATCCTCACCCCGTCGAGCAACGCGTCCGTGAACGCAGCGCAGTTCCGTGGCGCCGTGGCGCTCTCGGCACGCCGCCTCGTCATGATGAACGCGATGCGGGCCGACGTGCTCGACAAGGACGACCGAGCGTTGCGGAGCATCCTGAACCGCGTCCCGCGCAACGCCGCCCTGATCGTGCTCGACAACGTGACGAACCCGGGCTTCGTCGGTTTCAAGGACTGGCAGGCGTCCTACTTCGCCGAGCCCACCGACGCCCTCTTCCGGCTCGGGATCGGGGCCTACGTAACGCTCTCCGAACTCGCGGGCGGCGACTTCGCCCCGCAGACGCTCTACCAGCGGGACGCGCGCGGCAAGCCGGACTTCGCCCTCGCCGGGCTCTCGGACGATGAGCAGCGCGGCATGATGTGGCGCCGCAACCTCTGGCGGAAGAACGCCACGGGCGAGTTGTGGGCGCTCGACGACGGCCTCCGCCTCGCCGGTCTCTCCGGGCATCCACTGATGCAGCTCGTGTACGACATCCGGGCGTCTGCACGCCCCGGGCGAGCAACGGCCGTGTCGCCTGCCGCGGTCTGGCGCAACTTCGACGCGCTCCTCACCGGCGGACTCGTCGGGGACGTGATCGACGTGGGCATCGCCGCCGACGACCCGGACAGCCCGTGGTCCTCCCGCGCCCTGGAGCGTGGCGGCAAGGACTACCCCCCGGAGGCCGACGATGACGTGCGGTGGGCGCTCCGCAAGATCACGTCCCTCGGGTGGCGCGTCGAGAAGATCGGCCCGAAGGCGAAGGAGCACTTCTCCGACCTCCGCGCAGCCTTCCGGTCGTCGGTGCTCAAGGCCGGGAAGGACCGTCTCGCCTCGTTGAAGGCGCGCGGGGCGACGGCCGAGGAGATCGACCCCGTGAAGGACGACTTGAAGTTCCTGGCCCGCATCGTTGACGAGGAGATGCGGGCCATCGAAGATGGCTACCGCGACGTGATCAAGAAGGTCAGGGCGCCCCGGGACCCCGAAGTGGTCGAGGAACCCGAACCGGCAGCAGCAGCAGGAGGACGGTGATGCACGGACATGACGTGATCGATCGGTGCAGCAAGCCGGTCATCGGGGACGGGTGCTCCGTGATCTCGATGGCAGCGAACGCCGTGGGGGGGACGGCCGAGAGCGTGGACGCCCGGATCACGGCCGCAGCGGAGGCGAGCGCAGACGCAACGGGGCTCGGGCTCGTCGTCGCCGTGCAGTTCAGCAACCCTGCCGGCGGGAACCCGATCTGGCTGCGCGACGCTGTGCTCGGGGCGGCCACGGCCAGCGCGGGTCTCCGCATCGCCGCCGGGGAGAACAGCGAGATCTACGGCTGGCAGCAGGGCAACGGCTTCCTCCTGGAGACGGACCACACCGTCTACCTGCTCCTGTTCCGGTCCTGACGCCGTGAGTTGCCCCGACCCCTCCGTCTTGGCGAAGTACCCCGCCGGGACGCCGGACCGGACGCTCCTCGCGGTCACGGCGACGTGCGAGGCCCGAGGCGCACCGCCGACCGACGACATCGCAGTCATGCACGTCATCCTGAACCGGAGGCGGCGCAAGGGCCGGTTCCCGAACAGCGTCCGCGGGGTGGTCTTCCAGCGGTGGCAGTTCTCGTGCTTCGCGACGAACGACCCGAACCTCAAGGTGGCGCTCGACCCGGAGCGGCACGCGCTCGTGGTCTACCGGCTGCATCTGGACCTCGCGGACGGCGTGCTCGCCGGGACCATCGTGGACCCCACGGGCGGGGCGGACCACTACTGCACGGAGTCGTACTGCCGGAACCCGCTGCTCTGCCCGAAGTGGGCGCGGGGGCGGGGGGTGACTTCGGTGCTGATTGGGCCGCACCGCTTCTTCCGGGGCGTTCGTTGACGCCCGGCCGCCTCCTCGCGGCGATCGGCTTCGCCGCCGTCGTGGTCGTGCT
>ERZ1292625.1471-Hain-H41-01um-R1-1471-length-27866-cov-6_pt1 | contig 27866 bp, 24 predicted proteins | sample MGYA00564400_ERZ1292625 | MGnify/ENA primary metagenome ERZ1292625 (study PRJEB36523, sample SAMEA6512639) | groundwater metagenome | collected 2019-01-08 | study: AquaDiva: Metagenomics assemblies of 32 groundwater samples | reverse complement strand
TTGGCTGTTCGCCAATTAAAGTGGCACGCGAGCTGGGTTCAGACCGTCAAATCTGAACGAGGGACATCAAACACGGCGGCTTTACACAGTAATGTGTATCGAACAAATCGACTCATATCGGTGAAGGCCTGGCATATTAGATTTATAACCTGTCGTATGTTAGGATAATACCGAGGGAAGTCGTGTATGAAAAATATTTCGTCAACGCAAAAAGCGTATCTAGCAGGATTTCTGGATGGTGATGGCAGTATTTATGTAAGGTTGAAACCAAACGACACTTATCGTTATGGCTTTCAGGTAGCTCCTTATATAGTGTTGTTTCAATCCCAAAAAGAACGTCAAAATTTCGAGAGAATTTGTCATCTTGTCGATCTCGGTTATATACGAGAAAGAAAAGATGGGATTTTGGAATATACCATTGGCAGAGAAGAAGCAATTCGTTCTTTTCTATCCTTAGTTAGTCCATACTTAATTCTCAAAAAAGAACAGTCGAAACTTATGATAAAGATCCTAGATACAAAAAAAGAAGTCGAAAATTCAAAAGACTTTAGCGCGTTGATGAAATTAATTAATCGTTTTCAAGAATTAAATTATTCAAAAAAACGTAAAATTCGTACATTGACCCCGTAGAGACTTGGTTTTAAAACCAGATGGAATCTTTGTGATTCCATAACACGTCGATCTTCCTAAAAATGTTTTAGGAAGGTGGTATAGTCCAATAGAAGCGTGAGACAGGTCGGTCTCTATCTGCTGTAGGCGTTTAGCACTTGAGGGGAGTTGGCCCTAGTAAACAACATTGCTACTTCATGAAGTAATTCATGATGACAATTCGGCTAATAACGGTGAAATCTTTATTCTTCTGGTTCGTTGATAGCCAAAACTTGACTCGGTCCCAGAGTTTTGGTACAATTTACTCGAGGACCAAAAATTAATAAAGACAATACCGTGGGAAGTCGTAACCACGAAATAAACTAAATCTATGAACGAAAATCCTGAAAAACCGAAGCCTGGGGAAAGCAAAAGGCTAGAATTAATTGATAGGAGAGCACAAATTCTGTCTAAGTTAACCCCAGAGGAAAGAGAAGAATTGACGAATCTCGAAGAAGAAATTCGTAAATTGACCACACCAAATTTTTAGTTATTAGTAGTTATTGACCCCGTAACGACTTGTCCAGTTGTAGTTTCTTAAACTACAGCTGGGCGGATGGAAGTTTTTGAGCTTCCATAATACGCCGATACCCGAACCCCGGAAGGGGAGGGTAAAGATATAGTCTATGCACGTAGTGATACGTGAGTACATGACGAGAGGACCGGGCTGAACAGACCTCTGGTCTACCGGCTTTGCTACCAAGTGAAGTGCCGGGTAGCTATGTCTGGAAGGGATAAGCGCTGAAAGCATCTAAGCGCGAAGCCTACCCCAAGATTAGGTGCAGGTCTCCTGGAAGACTACCAGGTTGATAGGCTCTAGGTGTAAGATCCGCAAGGATTTCAGCCAAGGAGTACTAATAGACCGTTGCCAACCATCCCAATACTGACTTTTCAAAGTTTCATCTAAATTTTCGAGTTTTAAACGAAGAAAATTCAGCCATGAAACGAAGACCCCGCCGTGGCGGGAACTATAATGCGACTTAATTTAAATTAACTGCGGTTTTTTGTTGTCGGTGTTCTATTTCGGTGTGTACCACCTCTTCCCATTCCGAACAGAGAAGTGAAAGTACCGAAATCCGATGATACTCCTTTGGGGGGAAAGTAGGATATGCCGACAACAAAGCACCGCAGGCCGAAGCTTCATCTGAATTTTAAGTTTTAAACGAAAAAATTCAGCCATGAAACGAAGGTCCCGGGCATATGCCCGGGATTCCTATATACTTTATCAAGCCCATTTTGGGCCGTTTTTAGTATTCCCACAATTTAACTTGACCCCGTTAGAAATAGACCACTCCCAGTGGCTCCGCCATGCCTTTAGCGGGGTGGATTTCTAATGGGGTTGACACCTTCTAGGGGGGGGGTAAAATTGGGTTATGTCAAAAGAATCATTTAAACTAGAAGAAGGTGTTCCAGAAGAAGAACCCACCCCCAAAATCGAACCCGTCCAAAATATCGAAGGAGATAAGAAAATGAGTCAGGGGCTAGAGTCACTTAAACAGACTATTAAAGTTCTCGAAAACACCTTAGCTGATCCAGAGTATTATAATTCGATTTATCCGCCAAAAAGGGAAGCTTTTTTGAAGGCCATAGATGAACTTGAATTGGCAGCCCACAGACTTCTGAAAGGATAGATAACCAGCATCCTAAAAAATACGCCAGCAAAACTTGTTGGTATGTTTTTTGTTACAATCTAAATTATGCAAATCAAAATAAAAGTTATCACCAACGCCAAAAAAGAACGCATTATAAAAGATGGGGAGATTTTTCCGCGCGCCAAACGAGAAACAGCGCCTCTTTTCGAAAAAAAATCCCATTCGGGCGAGGGGATATATAAAGTTTACGTTTCTGTTCCCCCTATCGAAGGTCGGGCTAATCAAAGAATTATTGAACTCCTCGCTGACTTTTTTAAAGTCAAAAAAAGCCAAATCACTATCATTTCCGGCCTTAAATTCAAAGAAAAAATCATCAGAATTGATTACTAATTTTACAAACAAAAATATGATAAAATGTAAATTCAATAAAAAGGTCGATAACGATCAAGAAAAACATGAATAAAAAAACTATTTGGATTCTAATCATTATAATAATTGTCGTCGGTATTATTCTTTTAACTAGTAGTAAAGAAGAACCTACTACGCCAACTAAAGAAAATCAGCCTGCAGCCGAAACACCCGTGACTCTTAAACCCGCTACCGGCAACATTGATGATGCGGTTAACTCCATTCTTTCTGAAGCCGGCGCCGATGCTCAAGCTCCAGCCGATACCAATAGCTCACTCACCGCTCCGGAAGATTTTAGCTCTCTTGATCAATCTCTAAACACAAGCAATATCCAGTAGCATGAAAAAATTCATTATCTCTTTAATTGGAAGCGCCCTAATTGTTCCCTTAGTGCTACCGTCTATAGTTTCTGCTCAAGGTACTTCCTCAAGCACTAAAGAAGCTAATCGAGGAATTAGTGAAGTCTGCGTCCGCATTAGATCTCGCTTATCGGAGATTGATCAAAACGTTGGTAATCGCCTTAACGAACTCAAATCAAAAAAGGAAACCCATCGGGAGAATATCGAGAACAAATGGAATGAGTTTGTGGCGAAAAGAACCGAAAATAGAACCGAGCGTGATGCCAACTTTACCGAACACTTCGACAAGCTTATGGGGAATGCGACTACTACCGCTCAAAAATCTGCCGTCACCGCTTTTCAAACTGCCGTGAAGGCCGCGGTGAGCGCTCGGCGCACTGCAGTAGATGCCGCAGTTAAAGCTTTCGAAACCGGCCTTAAAACCGAAATCGATAAAAGGCAAACCGCGCATCAAACTGCTTTCACGACTCTTCAGACCGCCATTAAAGTTGCGGTTGATAAAGCCAAAACCGATTGCGCTTCAGCTACCGACGTCAAAAGTGTTCGGGACGCATTAAACACGGCAATCAAAACTGCCCGAGATGCTTTCCAAGCTGCCGTCAAAACCGATCAGGACGCTTTCCAAACCGCTTTCGATTCTCTGAAATCAGCTCGTAAAACTGCGACCGACAAGGCTGCGGCCGACTTCAAAGCCGCCATCGAAAAAGCCCGCACCGATCTAAAAGCCGCTTTCGGAAGTTCAGTTAATAGTACGACTACCGCGCCATAAATCCTTAAGAAGATATATCAAAAAACGGCTCAAGAACTCACGAGCCGTTTTTTGATTCGCCGCTTAACTCACCAAGTATGAGAATCATTTCATTATTAGAGTTTAGTATATTGAGTTATAATTATTCGTATATTCGTACTAAATTAGTAATCTGTAGAGAAAAACATGAATAGGCGATTAAAACAACTCATTTATGGTTTTTTTTATTTCCTCCTCCTCGCGTTTATTGGCTGGGGATTCTATTTGAATTTTATTAAAGCTGATCCAACTTGTTTCGATAAAACCCAAAACCAAAACGAAGAGGAGATTGACTGCGGTGGCCCCTGTAGCCTAAGTTGTTTTCCTGCCGGATTTAGTAATAAATTAGAAATAATCCAGCAAAAAATTTTCCGTCTCGATAGTGGGCACGTTAGCCTCTTCGCCGAAGTTAAAAATCCCAACGCCGATTTCGCCGCCAAAAATTTCAAGTATACCCTCAATGCTTACGACAACAGCGATAAGGTTATCGTAGGCATAACCGGAGATTTATTTTTATACGCCGGCGAAACTGGATATATCCTCGCTCCCAACTTGGAAGTTGGGTCTTCATCCCCGAGCCGCCTCGAAGTGATTTTAGATAAAGCTGAATGGGTAAAAAGCGATGATTTCAAAAAACCCGAAATCAGCATAGAGGGTATCTCTTTTTCTACAGACAATAATCAAATTAAAATCAGTGGTTCTTTAGCTAATCAAAGCATTTGGAAATTAAACGAAATTAAAATTATTGCTATTTTCAACGGTCGTTTCGGCAAACCAGTAGGAGCATCCGAAACGGAACTCCCCGTTATTGCGCCCAACACGCGTGAGCCCTTCGCTATCAGCCATCCATTTCTTGCCGATGTTAATTTGCCCGCCACTCATTTCTTTATTCGGGCTAAAAGCGAGTGAAGTAATTTAGCTTACCCCTATTTATGAGTCTCTATATTCCTCTTGGTTTTTTAATAACTTCAAGCCTCGTTGTCCTCTCGAGTATTTCCTCTCAAATTTTCCTACTCCAAGGCGCCTGGGTTCTTCTTAGTGTTCTGATTTTCTTAATTTTTTTCTTTGTAGATTGGCGCTCTTTCCTGAATTATCGCTGGCTGGTTTTGGGTTTATATTTTTTTTCCATCGCTCTTTTAATCCTCACTCACTTTAAAGGGATACTCATCCACAATACTCGAAGCTGGCTCGCTCTCGGCCCTTTTACTTTCCAACCGGTTGAGCTCGTCAAAGTCAGTCTGATTCTAGTTTTTGCCGGATTCTTTAGTCGCCGTCATGTGAGCGTTGCTCGTTGGCAGAATATATTTATATCTTTTATTTACTTTGCGATTCCCGCGGGCCTAGTTGCTATCCAGCCTGATTTCGGTTCTCTCCTCGTTCTATTTGGAATCTGGTTTGGGTTTCTTCTTGTAAGTGGTTTACCTCTTAAGCGTCTTTTGCTCGCTTTGTTGATATTTTCCCTTCTGGGCGTTTTTATGTGGTCTTCTATCCTAAAAAATTATCAAAGAGACAGGATAGTCGCTGTTTTTTATCCCGAAAAAGATACTCTAGGTATTAATTACAGCGTTAACCAAGCAAAAATCGCCATCGGCTCGGCCGGATTTTTTGGCAAAGGTTATGGTCAAGGCAGTCAAACCCAACTGGGATTTCTTACCACACCAGATACCGATTTTATTTTCGCCGCCCTCGTTGAGGAGTGGGGCTGGCTCGCTGGCATTTTAGTCTTATCCGCCTTCATTTATATTATTTTTCGGATTCTCAAAATCGCCTCGCTGGCCGACCAAAATTTCGAAAAATTCATTTGTGTCGGTGTAGCCATGGCTCTTAGCTGGCAGTTTTTTCTCAACATCGGTTCAGTCCTTGGTATCTCTCCCGTTATCGGAGTTACTTTTCCCTTTTTAAGCCACGGCGGGTCAAGTCTTTTGACAAGCTCGTTTCTCGTCGCTATCATTAATTCTATCGCGAAAAAATCATAGCCTTGGAAGTTATTTTTGAACTAACGTATGCTTGCCTACAGAAAGCCCTTTGAGATTATCTCCAAAAAACTTTTCTTCTTCTCAGCCACCTCCCTTGTTTTGATTTTTACGCTCTCAATTAATTTTGGACTTAGGTCTCCGGGCGGGGTTTCCTCGTCGAGTATTTTTAAAATAAATTCCGGCGATAGTTTTCTTAGTATTACCAGCCGCCTCAAAAGTGAAAATTTAATTCGTTCTCCGTTCGCTTTCAAAATCTTTGCTTTCTTAACCGGATCCGCCAGCAAGCTAAAGCCCGGCCTTTACGAACTTTCTCCTAATCTAAACGGCAATGAAATTATTAATATTCTTATTCGAGGGGGAGAGGAAGTCGAGGTCACTATCCCCGAAGGGCTTTCGGTCGCGGAGGTCGACAAAATACTCACCGACCAAAAAGTAATTTTATCGGGCGACCTTATCGAATTTTCAAAAGACCGCGCCCTCGAAGGCTGGCTCTTCCCTAGTACTTATAAATTTTTTACCGGTTCAAAAGTTGAGGATGTAGTCGATATTTTTTTAGAAGGCTTTGATACAAACATCAAACCAATTCTTGATAGCAACCCGGAGAAGTTTGAGTCGAATTTAGTTCTTGCTTCTCTAGTTCAGGAGGAGGTGTCTGATTTTGAAGATGGGCGGCTAGTGGCCGGCATTCTTGAAAAAAGGATAAAGGTTGGAATGCCCCTCCAAATTGACGCCACTATCTGTTATATTAAGAAAAACCTTTCAAAAGAGGGGGGTGTTTGTTATCCCATTACCAAACTTGACTTTAAAATTGACTCCCCTTATAATACCTACCAACATAGAGGTTTGCCGCCGGGACCAATAGCTAGCCCCGGTGTTTCTGCTGTCCGGGCTGTTTTAGATAAAAATTCTTCTCCCTATTGGTTTTTCTTAAGCGATCCTAAAACCGGGAAGACTTACTTTTCTGAGACTCTTGAAGAACATAACGAGAAGATTTTTCTTTATCTAAAAAAATAATTTGAGGCCTCTTTGTCCGATTTTATAAATAATTAAAAGAATAGAGAGTGGATTTTTGTCGATACCACTTTGTTTGTATTTAAACGTCGCCTAAAAATATAAACCCTAAAGACAATGCTTAAAACATTGCCCATCAAAAATTTTGGTCGCTTCAAGCCCCTAACCGAAATTCCGGATTTAAACGAAATTCAGTTGGAGTCCTACAAGCGATTCCTCGATAAAGGCCTAAAAGAAATTTTTGAAGAAGTTTCACCCATCCGAGATCACTCCAGTAAAGAATTGGAGCTCTATTTCGAAGAGTCTCGTTTTGATGAACCTAAATACAGCGAAGAAGTTACTATAGAACGCGACGGAACCTATGAGGCCGCGCTTCGAGTTAAGGTAAGGCTCGAGGATAGAAAAACTGGGAAGATCCAATCTCAAGAAGTTTATTTCGGCGAATTTCCGATAATGACAGTAAGGGGTACATTTATTATTAACGGAGTTGAGCGTGTTGTCGTTTCCCAGCTTATTCGGTCAGCCGGTGTTTATTTTACTGCCGTACCATGGCGTGGGAGGAATCTTTTTGGCGCTAAAATTATACCCAACCGCGGTGCTTGGCTTGAGTTCGAAACCGAAATCGACGGCACGATTGCTGTAAAAATTGATCGCCACCGAAAAGTTCCCGTCTCTGATCTTTTAAGAATTTTTGGCGTCTCAGATGAATCGATTAGAAATTCTTTTAAAGATATTGATAAAGGACCAGTTAAATTCATTGAAGCTACTCTTAAAAAAGACGCAGCCAAAGATTTATCCGAGTCCTATATGGAAGTTTATCGCCGGTTGAGACCGAGCGATCCGGCTACGCCCGAAAATGCCAAAAGTCTTATTGACGCCATGTTTAAGCGGTTTGATCGCTACGATATCTCCGCCGTCGGTAGGTTTAAAATGAACCAGCGCCTCGGCTTTGATAAGAAAAAAACCGAGCGTCTCTTGGGCCAAGACGATCTCTTGGCTATCGTTCGTGAAATTATTCGTTTAAACAATACTCCCAATGCTGAGCCCGACGATATCGATCACCTTGGTAATCGCCGGCTAAAAACCGTCGGTGAACTTCTTCAAGGAAGGCTAAGAATTGGTTTTGCCCGGCTTCGCCGTATTATCCAAGATCGAATGTCGATCCTAGATAAAGAAACACTTATTCCCGCCCAGCTTATCAACTTCCGTCCCATCGCCGCCGTTATCAAAGAGTTCTTCGCCTCTTCTCAGCTCTCACAGTTCATGGATCAAATCAATCCCTTAGCCGAGCTTGAACACAAGCGCCGGCTTTCGGCTTTGGGTCCAGGCGGTCTCACTCGGGAAAGAGCCAGCTTTGAAGTTCGTGATATTCATCGCTCTCATTATGGAAGAATTTGTCCCATTCAAACTCCCGAAGGTTCCAATATTGGCCTTATTAACTACCTTTCTAGTTTCGCGAGGATAAACGAATTTGGATTTTTGGAAACTCCCTACGTCAAAGTCAAAAACGGTCAAGTTACCAAAGAAGTTGTCTGGACCGACGCCATTGAAGAAGAAAATTACAAAATTGCTCACAACGGGAATCTTCGAGACGAAAACGGTTTTTTCACCAATTCAAACATTGAAGCCAGAATCAAAGGTGACCCAGGTATTTGTTCTCCGAAAGAAGTGGATTATATCGACGTCGCTCCTCACCAATTTATCAGCGTTGCTACTTCGCTTATTCCATTTCTTCAACACGACGACGCCAACCGGGCTCTTATGGGTTCAAACATGCAGCGTCAAGCGGTAGTTTCGATTAAACCTCAAGCGCCGTTTGTCGGCACCGGCCAAGAAGAAAAAGCCGCTTCTGATTCTGGTTATCTTCTAAAAGCCGAGGAAGATGGAGAAATAATCGAATCTGACGGCCGGCACATAAAAATTAAATATCCCAAAGGAACCAAAGTTCACAATCTAAATAAATTTAAACGCTCCAACCAGTTCACTTCGGTCAATCAAAAACCCGTCGTCTTTCCGCATCAATCGGTCAAAAAAGGAGAAGTTTTGGCTGATGGTCCTTCTATAGATAACGGAGTTTTGGCGCTCGGCCAAAATCTTTTAGTTTCTTTCTTGTCCTGGGAAGGTGCTAATTTCGAAGACGCCGTTATTCTCTCCGAGCGAGTTGTCCGCGACGACCTTTTTACTTCGGTTCACATCGAAGACTTTGACTGTGATGTTCGCGACACCAAGCTCGGCCCTGAAATTACCACTCCCGACATCCCCAACGTCTCAGAAGAAAAATTAAAAAACCTCGACGAAGAGGGAATTATCCGTATTGGCGCCGAAGTTAAAGCCGGCGATATTTTAGTTGGAAAAATTTCACCGAAAGGCGAAGCTGAACTTACGTCGGAAGAGCGACTCCTTCGGGCTATTTTCGGAGAAAAGGCCAGAGACGTTAAAGATACTTCTCTTACTCTTCCTCACGGCAAACAAGGGCGAATCGTCGGCGTAAAAATTTTTAACCGCGACCAAGGAGACAAGCTTGAACCTGGCATTATTAAACGCATTAGAATCGAAGTCGCTCAACTCCGTAAAATCCAAGTCGGGGACAAAGTGGCCGGTCGCCACGGGAACAAAGGAGTTATTTCTCAAGTCCGTCCCGTCGAAGACATGCCCCACCTTGAAGATGGCACTCCGGTTGACATCATATTAAATCCTCTTGGAGTTGTCTCTCGTATGAACCTCGGGCAGATTTTGGAAACTCACCTTGGTTGGGCTGCCTCAAAATTAGGATACCGAGCCGTCACCCCAGGCTTGGATTCGGCGACTGAAGACCAAATCCAAGAAGAACTAAAAAAAGCTGGACTTCCTGAAGACGGCAAAATTAAACTCATCGACGGCCGCACTGGCCAGCCCTTTGATCGGCCGGTCATGGTTGGGTACATCTATATAATGAAGTTGAACCACTTAGTCGAGGACAAGGTCCACGTTCGTTCGATTGGACCATACTCGCTTATCACTCAACAACCACTCGGCGGTAAGGCACAATTTGGAGGCCAGCGTTTTGGAGAAATGGAAGTGTGGGCCCTTGAAGGCTATGGTGCCAAGCACACCCTTCAAGAAATGCTTACTATTAAGTCCGACGATATTCTAGGAAGGTCTTCGGCTTATGAATCCATTATTAGAGGAGAAAAAATTAAAAAACCCAACATCCCTGCTTCCTTTAACGTCCTTCTCTCCGAGTTAAAAGCTTTGAGTTTCAATATTGAACCCGTTTACGAACCCGGTGTTGACCGTGTCGAAGACTTTAAAGCTCTAAAAATTAGCGTCGCCTCTCCAGACGATATTCTTAAATGGTCTCACGGCGAAGTTATTAAACCCGAAACTATTAACTACCGCACTCAGCGTCCCGAAAAGGACGGTCTTTTCTCGGAAAGAATTTTTGGTCCCACCAAAGATTACGAATGTTATTGCGGTAAATATCGCCGGATTAGATATAAAAACGTTGTCTGTGATAAATGCGGCGTTGAAGTTACCCGCTCTATTGTCCGTCGTGAGCGCATGGGCCATATTAAACTCGCCGCTCCCGTCTGTCATATTTGGTTTTTAAAAAGTATCCCATCTCGGCTTAGTCTTATCTTAGATACATCTTCTACTAAACTCGAGAGAGTCATCTATTATTCCGCCTATATTGTCACCGAAGTTAATGAAGAAGCTCGGCGCCAAGCCCTCGAAGAACTCGATCGCGAGCTTAAGAGTAAACTTAAAATTGTTGGCGTTAAAGACGACAAAGTTAAAAAAGAGCTTACTGTCGCCGCTAAACAAACCCGCGATTTCCTAAACGACTTGAAACCCAGCGATATCTTAAGTGAACTCGAGTACTTCGGCCTAGCTCGGCGTTTTGGCAGTGTTTTCAAAGCTTCAAGCGGAGCCGAAGCCGTTCGCGAGATTTTAGAGAAGATGGATTTAAGAAAAGAGATTCAGAAAATAGAGAAAGATCTTGCCACCACCAAGAAGAAGGCCATCGATATCAAACAGCTTCGCCGGCTTAAAATGTGCAAGTCGATGCTCCGTAATAACCTCCGGCCAGAATGGCTCATTCTCACTGTTTTGCCTATTTTACCCCCAGATCTCCGGCCTATGGTTGCTTTAGACGGCGGCCGCTATGCTACCTCCGATTTAAACGACCTATATCGGCGGGTTATTAACCGCAATAATCGCCTTAAAAAATTAATTGAAATAAAAGCTCCTGACGTTATCGTCAAAAACGAGAAACGCATGCTCCAAGAAGCGGTTGACGCGCTTATAGACAACTCCGCCCGCTTTGGAACTCAACAACTTTCCACGCAACGTCGGCCGCTTCGTTCTCTGGCTGACATGTTGAAAGGTAAACAAGGGCGATTCCGTCAAAATCTTCTCGGTAAACGTGTTGATTATTCCGGTCGTTCGGTCATCGTTGTCGGTCCCAAACTTCACCTTGATGAATGCGGTCTGCCAAAAAGAATGGCTTTGGAACTTTTTCGGCCTTTTGTCATCAGCGAAGTCATCCGCCGGGGAATGGCGAATAATATCCGTAGCGCTAACCGCATTCTCGAACAAGCCAGCGATGAAATCTGGGCAATCCTCGAAGAAATCATTAAAGATCGCTATGTTCTCTTAAACCGGGCTCCAACCCTCCATCGGTTAAGCGTTCAAGCCTTTAAGCCGATACTCGTCGAGGGATTAGCTATTCAGATTCCGCCCTATGCCTGTATGGCATTTAACGCCGACTTTGACGGCGACCAAATGGCGGTCCACCTTCCTCTCTCTGAGGAAGCCCAGCGAGAATCTAGGGAAATTATGGCCTCCAACCGCAATCTTCTAAAGCCAGCCACCGGAGACCTTATCACCACCCCCACTCAAGACATTGTGTTGGGCATCTATTATATTACTCAACTCAACTCAACTTTTACCGGTCCAGTTAAGCGTTTTGTTGATGTGCACGACGCTTTCATGGCCTCCAACCACGGCGTGATTAAATTGCGGGAGCCCATCCAAATTGGGTCCACAAAAGATAATTTCGTAACCTCCATTGGGCGTATAATGTTCAATCAAACTTTTGGTGAAGGCCACACTTTCATCAACGCTACTCTAAACAAAAAGGCTCTCTCGAGAACAATGGATGAATATCTTGAAAAAAATGGTTTCGAAAAAACCGGAGAAGTTTTGGATAAAATCAAACTGCTCGGTTTCGAAAGAGCGACTCGTTCCGGCATCACTTGGTCAATGTCTGATTTGATCATCCCTAAAGAAAAACCGGAAATTCTTAAAAACGCCGAATCTAAAATTGCTGAGATTTATTCCCAATACCGCAGCGGTCTTCTTACAAAAGAAGAAAGAAGGGCTCGCGTAATCTCTATTTGGGAAAAAACCAAAAAAGAAATATCTGTTCTAATTCTTAAAGTCCTTCCCGAAGAAAACTCCATCTACCAAATCATTGATTCCGGATCCCGCGGTTCTTGGGTTCAGCCGATTCAGATGATGGGTATGAAAGGATTGGTTCAGAACTCTCAAGGTGAAACTATTGAGCTTCCCATCAAATCATCTCTTAAAGAAGGCTTGAGTGTTCTGGAATACTTCATTTCCACTCATGGCGCGAGAAAAGGTACTACCGATACCGCTCTTAAGACCGCTCAAGCCGGTTACCTCACTCGCCGTTTAGTTGATGTTGCGCAGGATGTTTTCGTTAGAGAAGAAGATTGTCGAACCACCAATGGTATTTCAATTTTTAGAACCGGTGGCAATAAATTCGGCCAACCCTTATCAACCAGTCTTTTCTCTCGCACCTCGCTTGAAGAAGTAAAAATTGGCAGGAAGGTTGTCGTCCATCTCGGCGATGTTATTAGTAAAGTGGTCGCGGAAGTGATTGATAAGTCAGATATCGCTTCAGTCAAGGTTCGTTCGCCCATTACCTGCAAAACTCTTTATGGCGTTTGCAGTAAGTGCTACGGGCTTGGTTTAGGAGATAATTCCCAATCTCGCATCGGTGAAGCCGTTGGGGTTATCGCCGCTCAATCAATTGGTGAGCCTGGTACTCAGCTTACTATGAGAACATTCCACACCGGTGGTGTAGCTGGCTCCGATATTACCCACGGTCTTCCTAGGATTGAGGAAATCTTTGAAGCCCGACCTCCTAAAGGTAAAGCCCTTTTGGTTTCTGAAGACGGTTTAGTCGAAAAAATTGAAGATAGAGGAACTCTGCGAGTCCTTCACTTAATTCCCAAGAAAAAAGCGAGCGCGGTTAAAAAAACTGCCAAGTCTAAGAACAAAACTACCGAATACGCCATTTCGATTTCTTCATCCTTCTTGGTCAAAGTGGATGATGAATTGAAAAAAGGCGACCAGATATCAGAAGGAAATATTGATCTTAAAGAGCTTTTAGAATTTCGAGGCAAAGATGCCGTTGAGGGTTATATTGTAAGCGAAGTTCAAAAAATTTATTTCTCCGAAGGCGCTTCAATTAACAACAAACACATTGAAATTATTGTTAAGCAGATGTTCTCTCGCGTCAGAATTAAAGATGCCGGCGATGCTCTCGATTTAGTAGCCGGTGAAATCATTGAGAAGCCAAAATTTTTGGAGCTTAATAAAGAACTTAAGCGCCAGGGTAAAATGCCAGCTAAAGCTGTCCAGCTCTTGATGGGTATCACTCAAGTTGCCCTTTCGACTGAAAGTTTCTTGTCCTCTGCCTCCTTCCAAGATACCGCCCGGGTTTTAGTTAAAGCCGCCATCGAATCGAAAGTTGATCCTTTGCGCGGTCTTAAAGAAAACGTTATCATCGGCCGCCTCCTTCCGACTAATCGGTCGGGCCAACCCGAAGACGAAAATGCCGAAAATGAAGGTGAGGTTAACGTCGAATCCGGCCAAACCGTCGAACTTGACGAACCAGTAAAGATTAGCTAGTTTCTAGTCATGGAAAATACAGAAAAAATCGACAATAAAAACTACGAAATTTCCTTCCTATCTAAAACCGAAGAAGGACCGGCTGTGGTTTCAAGGCTTTTAAAACAGCATCAATTTGATATCGTCTCCGAAGGTCCAGTTAGAAAAATTATTCTAGCTTATAAAATTAAAAAAGAAACCCAGGCTTTTTTTGGTTTTTTCCATATGAATGGTAGCCCCGAATCACTTACGGCCATCAGTCACGACTTAAGTATCAATCCCGAAATCCTAAGATTTCTCTTTATTACTCCGCCTTTCGCCAAAGCGAAAGATCAAGCATCAACAAAACCGCGGGCGAGTCGTCCTTTGGTAGCAAAAGCGGAACCGGAAGTAAAACCCTCAATGCCCCTAAGCAACGAAGCTCTTGAAAGGAAGATCGAAGAAATCCTTCAGTGAGATACAAAATACTAAGGATTTACTATTGTACAAAAAACTGATATTCTTCTTTCGTATATTCGTACCAAATTTGTAATTAGTAGAGAAATTCATGAATCCCGTTAGAAAATTAATTAAAATGAATTCTTTAAAGTATTTGCATTCAAAACTAGAAATGTCGATTTGTCGGTCGGCATCGGTTTTAATTTTCTAACGGGATGAATCTAAACAAAGTCTTTATTGCCGGTCGGCTAACTGCTGACCCTCAACTTAGAACCACTCCTAGCGGCCAATCGGTCACAAGTTTTAGTCTTGCCACGAATCGTAATTGGACTGATCGCGCCGGTGCTAAGCAAGAAAGCGTGGAATTTCATAACATTGTCGTTTGGGGTAAACAAGCTGAAATCGCTAATCAATTTTTAACCAAGGGCAGTCTGGTTTTAGTGGAAGGACGGCTTCAAACTCGTTCTTGGAACGATAAACAAGGACAAGCTAGAAAAACCACCGAAATTGTTTGTGAGCGCCTTCAGTTCGGTCCGCGCGGTAGCGGCGGTGGGGGACAGAAACCCCAAGCTTACTCAGCAGGGCGTAATCCTCAAGAAGAGAATCAACCTTCAATCGATAGCCCTCTTCAGGAAGAAATTCCAGTAATCGATATTGATACTGAAAAAGAAGACATTAAACCCGAAGATTTACCTTTTTAAAGGGCTTTCCGAATTTCGGAGCTAATAAGAGAGAACGAAATTCGTCAAGAAAACCTTTACCCAGCCCTACTTTTTATGATATCTTTATTTAAACAAAAAAATAGCTAAATCAAATAAAACAACCTTCAGTCAAAACCTGTTTTCTAAAAAGTAGAGCTGGGTAAAAATTCATATATTAATATAAATAACATGGCCAAAAAATTTCCGCCTAAGGCGGATCCGCCTCCGGCGGAAAAACCAAAAGTTCAATTATATAAATTTAAACTATGGCTAAGAAAATAAAAACTACCCTCAAACTTCAGCTTAACGCAGGCAAAGCCAATCCTGCTCCTCCAGTCGGCACCGCCTTGGGACCTCACGGGATTAATCTTCAAGAATTTTGTAAGCAGTTTAATGATGCCACTAAAGATATGACGGGCGACATTGTGCCGGCTGAAATTACTATTTTTGAAGACCGTAGTTTTTCTTTTATCTTAAAAACTCCTCCCGCCTCCGATATGCTCCGCAAAGCCGCCGGTATCGAAAAAGGCTCCGGTGCCGCTCCCAAAGTTAAAGCTGGCAAAGTAACCAAAGCTCAAATCCGTGAAATCGCCGAAAAGAAGATGAAAGATTTAAACGCCAACGATCTAGAAGCCGCCTCGAAGATTATTGAAGGCACAGCCCGCTCGATGGGTATCGATGTTACCAATTAAAATCTATCTTTGACCAAAAAGTCCTTCTGCATTAACCTTAATCAGAAGGACTTTTTGTTTTAATATGACCTCAAATAATTACTCTGGCACATTCATCGTTATTGAAGGTATTGATGGCTCTGGGAAAGCAACTCAACTCAAAAAACTAAAAGAGTATTTTGAAGCTAAAGATACAAAAGTTGCGACCTTTGATTTTCCCCAATACGAGAAACCTTCTTCTTATTTTGTCCGCGAATATCTAAACGGACGCTTCGGCTCTTTTCAGGAAATTGGACCTCATCAAGCTTCTCTTTTCTTTGCCCTTGATCGCTTTGATGCAAAAAAAGATATTTTATCATCCTTAGCCAAGGGCCAGATAGTAATTTCCAACCGCTATGTTGCTTCTAATATGGCCCATCAAGGTTCAAACTTACGCGACGCGGCTGAAAGGAAAAAGTATTACAACTGGGTTAACGACTTAGAATTCAACATCCTAGGCATTCCAAAACCCGATCTCAACTTGATCCTTCACATCACCCCCGATATTTCGCAAAAACTTATTGATACTAAAACTACCAGAAAATACATCCAAAATGGTGCCAAAAGAGACATGCTTGAATCCGATTTCACCCACCTCGCGAACACCGAAAAAATTTACCAAGAACTTTGTGGATTATTCCCCGGCTGGTTTAAAAATATTGAATGTATGCGAGCGGGAAATATTATACCCCCCAGTGAAATTCATCAGGAGATTTTGAGTTTAGTTGATAAAGTAATAAAATAAGTTTGAATTTTACATTTTGATTTTTTCCGCCATAGGCGGATCCTCCTCTGGAGGAAACTTCTAACTTACAAAAAAACATGCCCAACTACATTCCCACTATCGGTCTTGAAATCCACGCAGAACTCAAGACCAAGACCAAAATGTTCTGCGACTCTCCGAATAATCCGGAAGAGAATCACCCTAACGTAAACGTCTGTCCCGTCTGCCTCGGTCATCCCGGCACGCTTCCGACTATCAATAAAGAAGCCGTAAAATCCGTCATTCGGGTTGGCATGGCTTTAGGCGGAGAAATTAATCCTCAAACAAAATTCGACCGCAAAAATTATTTCTACCCCGATCTTCCGAAAGGTTATCAAATTTCACAATATGATCAGCCGTTAGTTCTAGGCGGTTCGTTAAATGGCGTCACCCTAACCAGAGTCCACTTAGAGGAAGACACCGGCCGGCTTTTGCATGATCCCAAAACCAACATGACTCTCGTTGATTTCAATCGCGCCGGTGTTCCTCTTATGGAACTCGTCACCGAGCCCGACATTAAATCCGCCGAAGAAGCCGTCAATTTTGCCAGAGAACTTCAACTTATCTTGCGGTATTTAGATGTTTCAAGCGCTGATATGGAAAAAGGGCAGATGCGCGTGGAAGTAAATATCAGTTTGGGTAAATGGGTTAAAGGTGTTTGGAAGCAGGGGACTAAAGTGGAGATTAAAAACCTCAACTCTTTTGGCGCGGTTGCCGGGTGTATTGCGTACGAAATCAAACGCCAAGCCGAAGTTATGAAAACCGGAAAAGTACATCAAGAAACTCGCGGCTGGGACGATGGGAAATATGAAACCGTTAGCCAACGCTCCAAAGAAGAAGCTCACGACTACCGCTATTTCCCCGAGCCAGACCTTCCGGCATTTGAAACCGCCTCTCTAGGACTTGAGGAACTAAAGGATTCCATTCCCGAACTCCCCGCCGCCAAACGGGCAAGGTTCAGACAAGAGTACGCGCTCGAAGGCGCCAAGTTAGAATCTTTAATTATCGATCAACACCTAGCCGAGTTTTTTGAAAACTCCATCTCCGAACTTAAAACTTTCAATAAAGATGCCAAACCCCAGACTCTTTTAAATTATCTCTCTTCTGATTTAGTGGGTTTAATGAGAGAAAACGAAGTGAGTTTCGACGACCTTAAAATCAAACCCGAATCTCTAGCCCATCTTGTTTTCCTGATTGATCAAGGCAAAATCCTAAGTCGCGGCGCCAAGGATATTTTGAAGAAAATGTTTGAATCAGGCGAAGATCCGGAAGATATTTTAAACGCCGAAGGCCTGCACGTTGTCTCCGATCAATCCGAACTCGAAAAAGTAGTAGCCGAAATTATCGCCGAAAATCCCGCCGCTGTTGCCGATTACAAAAAAGGCAAAACCGCCAGTGTTCAGTTTATGATTGGTCAAGCTATGAAGAAACTAAAGGGGAGGGGAAGCCCCGATACCCTCAAGGTCCTTTTCGAGAAAAACCTCACGAAGTAGTTGTTTCCCTAGCTTTTAGGAATTTTGTCACTAACTTTTCCGCCTCCCGCGGATTTTTAATCCACAAAATATTTTTATCTCGTTTAAACCACGTCATCTGTCGCTTGGCGTATTGCCAAATTTTAGTCGAAATTAATTCCAAAGTTTTTTCCTGATTTATCTCCCCGCGCAAATAGGGTCGTACCCACCGGTAATACAAACTCACTTCATCTAATTTTTTATCACTCACCCCCGTCTTTCTTAAGTTCTCCATTTCGCCAATCACTCCTCCGCGTAATCTTTTCAAAGTTCTCTTTTTTATTCTTATCTTTAATTCCTCCGCCGGCACCGTTATTCCAATCTTTAAAACGTCATATTTCGTGTTTTTTCGTGATAGAATATTCGTGAAAATTAGTGGGGGTACTGGTGTACCAGTACCCATTACAATCTCAAGCGCCCGCACCAATCTTCTTTTATTAAACCTATCAATATTTCCTGCGCGCTTTGGGTCAAGTTTTTTTAATTCTTCAAAAAGTTCTTCGGCCGTCTTCTTCTCTAAATTTCGTCTTAGTTTTAAATTCGGCTTCACCTCCGGCAGTTTTCGGTCATAAATCAAAGTATCAATATAAAGCCCCGTCCCTCCGCAAATTATCGGGATTTTCCCCCGCCTCCAAATATCCTTTATTGTTTTCTCGGCTAGCTTTTTATATTGTGCCACCGAAAACTTTTTTTTCGGGCTCGCCACATCAATTAAATAATGCCGAATTTCCCGCATCTCTCCTTCCGTAATTTTATCCGACCCCAAATCCACTCCGCGATAAACCTGTCTCGAATCCGCCGAAATCACATCGCCATTGAATTTCTTTGCCAAAACAACCGCCAAATCAGACTTACCGGTCGCCGTAGGCCCTAAAACAATAATAACTTTCGTTCGCTTTTTATCTCTTGACATATACATAATAATATGCTAACATTCCAGCAGAGTCAATAAGGGTTTATTGGCAGTTTCACAACAAAGCCAGCTAATAGCTGGAAGGAGGGTGCCACATGTTTCATAGTACAGACATTCCTATTGCCGTGATTAGCGTGATCATGGCCGCCATCTCTGCGTTTTTCATCCAGAGATGGGTTGGTAACTTCATGTCTCGCACCTCGGTCCCGACCTTGAGTTGGTCAACAGTGTCCTCGGGAACGAACGTTCCGCTGACTCCCAGCTGGAGGATGGCGTTTCGTTCCAACCGTGGAGATATCAAGTATGGCGGGTACCGTTGGCGGTTCTGTCGGCCAACCGGGGACATGCGATACGGGCGGCCTGTCCTTGAGACAATAAGTCGTCGGGGGCACGCCATTCGCGTTCGGCGGTCGCCAAGAAACATGACCGCATTCCCTCCGGGAATGGTTCTCTCAAGGGTCAAGTAAGCCACGCTCCTTCCCGGCATTCCACAAAACCCCGCATCTTCGTTGACAAAGCGATGTGCGGGGTTTTCACTTTTTAGTTATTCGTATATCCGTAAAACATTCGTATTCCGTAGCTAAAGCGCCTTACTCTCAATCTCTTCTTCAATTTTAGAAATTAGTTCCGAAGTTTTAACCTCCGCATTATCTTTCCGTCCTCGCTTTCGCACGTTCACCGTTTTAGCGGTTTCCTCTTTTTCTCCCACCACCAAAACATAAGGAATTTTTTGCATTTCCGCTTCGCGAATTCTTTTCCCTAAAGTTTCGTTCGCGTCTGAAATTTCCACTCTAATTCCGGCTTTGTTTAATTCATCAAAAACTTTTTTGCCGTAGTCGGTAAACTTCTCGCTTACCGGCAAAATCATCACCTGAACAGGGGAGAGCCACAACGGAAACGCGCCGGCAAAGTTTTCAATTAATATAGCCAGAAATCTTTCAATACTTCCGTAAATCACCCTATGAACTGCGATCGGAGTTTGCTTCTTTCCATTTTCATCAATATAGCTTAAACCAAATCTCGCCGGTTGCTGGAAATCAAGCTGAATCGTTCCCATCTGCCAGTCTCGCTTTAAGGCGTCCTTCATTACAATATCCACCTTTGGGCCATAAAAAGCGCCATCGCCTTCCGCAATCTCATATCCGCCCTTGCCCACTCTTTTATCCAAAATTGCTTTCAAGGTTTTCTCGGCTTTATCCCACGTCGCCCTCTTTCCTAAAAACCCCTCCGGTCTCGTCCCGAGTCGATATCTGAATTCTAGTCCGAAAATTCCGTAGAACTTATCGGCAATGTTAAAAATTTCTCCATACTCTGCTCCTATTTGATCTTCCGTTACGTAATTATGGGAATCGTCCTGCCTAAATGATCGCGCGCGAAGCAAGCCGTTTAAAACCCCCGAACGCTCGTAACGGTGCAATATATCGGTATCCGATAATCGCAGTGGCAAATCTCGGTAGCTCCTAGACTTACTCCCGAAAACAATCATCGCATTCGGGCAGTTCATCGGCTTAATGCCATAAATCTCGCCCTCTCCCATATTGGCGATAAACATATCGTCTTTGTAATGATCCCAGTGTCCCGAAGTTTCCCAAAGTTCTTTCTTATTAATTAAAGGCGATGAAATTTCTTGATATCCCCGATTTTTATGTTCCTCTCTCCAGAAATTTATAAGCTCATTAATAATAATCATACCCTTAGGCAACCAATATGGTGCGCCCAGCGAAGTCTCGTGAAACATAAAAAGCTCCAATTCTTGTCCTAGCCTCCGGTGGTCTCTTTTCTTAGCTTCTTCGATTAAAGCCACATATTCCTCCAATTCTTTCTTTGTCTCAAACGCTAATCCGTAAATTCTTTGGAGTTGCGGATTTTTTTCGTCTCCGCGCCAATACGCACCCGCTATTCGGTCAAGTTTAAAACCGTCAGGATTAATTTCTTTTGTATTCTTCACATGCCCTCCTCGGCAAAGGTCTAAAAAAATCTCCCCAGTTTTATAAGTCGTAAGTCCCTTCTTTTCTTTTGTGAACTCTTTTATTAAATCCAGTTTGAATTGTTGTTCCTTAAAAATCTTTTTCGCTTCCGCCGGTGTTACTTTCTTTCCAGAAAAAGGGAGATTGGTTCTAATCATCTCCCGTATCGATTTTTCAAATTCTTTCAAATCATCCGGCGTTAAACTGCGCGGCAAAAGAAAATCATAATAAAACCCGTTTTCAATTACGGGCCCAATCCCGAGCTTCGCTTTCGGAAACTTCTTCAAAACCGCCGCCGCCAAAAGGTGAGCGAGCGAATGCCTTATTGCACTTGCCCTATCAAGTTTTCCTTTACCCTCTTTAATTTCTTTTGAAATTCGGGAGGGCGAGGAAAAGTTGGGAGGGTCTAGTTCAGAAACCCGTTCTTTTTTAGCCATTTTATTGGTTCAATTATATGCTAAAAATCCTTTATTTTAAAGCCTTAACTAAACTCTAATTATGAGTTATTATTTTAACCATGTTAGACCCCAAATTAATCCGCGAAAACCCCGATAATGTTAGACGGGGGGTAAAAGCCAAAAACCTCAACCCTAAATTAGTAGATGACTTTTTAGCTCTCGATGAAGAATGGCGGAAATTGACCAAAGAATCCGAAGATCTCCGCGCCGAGCAAAAACGGCTAGGGGAAGCGAAGGCTCGCCAGAAATTTAGTAATAAAGATAGCGAAAAAAGTATTCAGGGCGAGCCGGAGTCCCGCACCGAAAGCCATAGAGAAGACTTGAGATTAGAGTATAGTGAGGGGATTTCTGGTGCGTGGGCCAAAGACGTAGAAAAAGCCAAAAAACTCAAAGACGAGATTAAAAATTTAGAAGAGAATCTAGCAAAAACCACCCAAAATCGTGATGAGCTGATTTTAGAATTTCCCAATTTGCCGTTTGACGATGTTCCGGTTGGTAAAGATGAAACCGGTAATAAAGTTTTGCGAGAAGTCGGTAAAAAACCGGATTTTAATTTTGAGCCCAAAGATTATCTCACTCTCGCCAAAGAGCTGGATCTAATCGACGTGGAAAAAGCCGGCGAAATTTCCGGCAGCCGTTTTGGTTACATCAAAAACGAAGCCGTCCTTCTCGAATTCGCGCTTATTGACCTCGCGATGAAAACCTTAATCAAAGAAGGTTTCTCTCCGATTCTTCCCCCGGTCTTGGTCAAACCCGAAATAATAAAAGGCATGGGTAAACATAACTTTGTTAAAGACAAAGATGCCTATCATATTCCCGAAGATGATTTATATCTCGTCGGTTCGTCCGAACATTCGATCGGCCCTTATCATACGAACGAAGTTTTAAACGAAAAAGATTTGCCCAAAAGATATGTTGGGTTCTCTACTTGTTTCAGGAGAGAAGCGGGGAGTTATGGCAAAGACACCAAGGGCATTTTGCGCGTGCATCAATTCGATAAAGTTGAAATGATTACTTTCGCAAGACCGGAAGATTCTGAGCATCAGCATCAATTCATGCTTTCAATTCAGGAAAAATTAATGAGAAGCTTGGAGTTGCCGTATCGAGTGATGGAAATTTGTACCGGCGATATGACCTTTGCCGACGCCCGCCAATTTGATATCGAAACTTGGATTCCGAGTGAAAACAAATATCGTGAAACCCAATCTTGTTCTAATACCACCGACTACCAATCTCGCGGAGTAAATACCAAATATCTCGCTAAAGACGGCAGAAAGGAATTTGTTCATATGCTAAACGGCACCGTTTTCGCTATCGGCCGTACTCTCATCGCGATTATCGAAAACCATCAAACCAAAGACGGTAAAATTAAAATCCCCAAAGTTCTGCGTGACTATGTTGGCAAAAAAGAAATTAGTCCTAAAAACTAAGGGTAAATTCGATTCCTTTGGCACCTTCCGTACATGGATAGAAATCAGCCAATCGGCCGTTGCCCACAATATCAAAACTTTCCGCAAGTTAATCGGCCCGCGTGTTAAGTTGTGGTCTGTTGTAAAATCCAATGCCTACGGCCACGGTCTTGTCCAATTCTCCCGTCTCGCCGAAAAATTTGGAGCTAGCCCCGTTAGAGGCCGCGAGGGCTCGCAGCGTGCGTCCGCCTCTAATGGGGTGGATGGTTTTTGCGTAGACTCACTAGTTGAAGGGTTAAAACTTCGCAAAGAGGGGATTAAGAAACCTGTTCTGGTTTTAGGACCAACCTTGGTTGGTCTCTCAAAAGACGCCGCCGCCAAAGACATCACTCTTTCTATCTCCAATTTTGAAATTCTAAAATCTCTTGCCCAAAGCAAAAATCCGCCTTTTTTTCATATCAAAATCGACACCGGCATGAGTCGCCAGGGATTTTTTATTGAAGATATTCCCAGGGTTATCAAATTCCTCCAACATCCAACTTTCAACATCCAACAGCGCCTTTCAGGCGTATACACCCACTTCGCCTCCGCCAAAGACACTAACTATCCCACCTACACCGATCGTCAATTCGAAATCTTTAATAAAGCCGTAAAACTTTTTGAAAAAGCCGGTTACAAAAATCTAACTAAACATGTCTCCGCCACCGGCGGGGCAATGATTAGCCCGAAATATCACCAAGACGCCGTCCGCGTTGGTATTGGCCTCTACGGCCTCTGGCCTTCAAAAGAACTGGAAATTCAGTCCACTCCGCCGGCTGGCGGATGGCGGAGGCAAATAAAATTAAAACCAATTTTGAGCTGGAAAACCATCATCAGTGAAGTTAAAAATATCCCCTTCAGCCAGTTTATCGGCTACGACCTAGTCGAACGCGTGAATAGGCCCACAAAAATTGCCGTTCTGCCGATCGGCTACTGGCACGGTCTTCCCCGTTCTCTGTCGTCCGTCGGCGAGGTTTTGATAAATGGTCGCCGTGCCAAAATTTTAGGCCGCGTTTCAATGGATTTAACTGTGGTAGATGTAACCGGGATTAAATGCCAAGTAGGGGACTACACTGCCGTAATTGGCAAAGACCGCGATCAAGAAATCACCGCTTTTGAATTTGCCCAAAAAGCCGGAGCCAGCCATTATGAAATCGTCACCCGCCTTAACCCATTAATGGAAAGGATTCTCGTGAAATGAGAAAAACCAGTATTGATTTTGGGGATATTAAAAAAAAGCGCCGTAAAAAAGAGCTTATTATTCGAGGTGTCGTTAGTACTGTTATCCTGGGTTTTTTGATTTTTGGAGTGGTCAGGATAGTTTTTTATTCTTCTCTTTTCCATATCCAGGGAGTAGTAGTTAATGGTGACGATATAAGCAAAGAAAAAATATTAGAACTTCTCCGCAATCGTATCGAAAAAAATTCGTTTCTAGTTCGTTCTTTAGGATTTAATAATTTCTTGGCGTGGCCTAAAAACATTGAAGGGAGCGAATTAGCGGCGATGCCGGAAATCGATAATCTCATCATTAGCAAAGAATACGGCCGTAAGACGTTGACCGTAGATGTTGTTAGTAAAAAACCTTTCGCTATCTGGTGTTTAAAAAAAGTTCTTCCCGCCTCGTGTTTCTTATTTGATAAAAATGGAATCGTCTTTGGAAAATCGCCCGAAGCCGGTGGCAACCTAATTCAGGTTATTTCTGATTATTCGCAAGATAATTTAAGCATCGGTTCTAAGATTTTTAAAGAAGAATTAGTTCCTAACATAATCTCGATCCTGGAAACCCTCACCGCCTCCGACCTCGCCATTAATGAAATATTACTTAAAGACTTAACTCGCGAAGAAATTGACGCCCAAACTGTCGCTGGGCCCGTGATTTATTTCAGTCTTCATTACCCCGCCAAAACATATTTGTCGTTTATCCAATCCCTCTCGCCGTCTAGCGCCACGTTTAAAAATATCCAATATATCGATCTTCGGGTTCCTAATCGTGCCTACTATAAATGAGGCCTCTCCGGTCGAACGACCGGGGTTCGTTTAATAAGAGGCCGAAACCCCGCACCGTCTACCTCTGGCGGACTGGCGCTGGGGTAAATTGTTATGCACCCTCAAAGTTGGTAAGATTATCTAATGCCTCTATTTTTTGATCGCGGAAAATTTCGCCGGGTGTCGGACATTGTCCGTTCTCCTATAGATCCCGAAGAAGTCTCGGCTAAAAAAATCTCTCTTTTCAGAAAAAAGGGCCGTGTTGGCGCGCTCACGGATCTTGTTGCCACTAAACCTAAAAATAAACCCTCCGCTCCGCCGAAGCAAAAAAAACTAGCTCGATCCATTATCGTCGCCGTTATTGCTTTTTTGGTTATTGGCGGCGGTTTTATTTACTACAGTCTTTATAATTTTAGGAAAAATGTGGTCCAATCTTTAGAGTCAGAGCTCAATCGTTTCAACACCCAAGTCTTTGATCTTCGGCCCTTTGAATCCAGCCCCAATAAGGAGACTTTCAAAACCGGAGCCGATCTCAATCCTAAAAACCCAATCCAGGTTCTTGGCACCGAGATTTGGCCTCTTCTAAAAGACAGCGTCGGCGCTTATAAAGATTTTCAAGAATTAGCCAGCCAAGCTTTGATTTTGCTTGAAAAAAGTGAGACTTTGATTACAAACTTGCCTGACCTTTTATTCCATCAAGGAGGCGGTGAAATAATTTCAAAACTAAAAGAAATCAGCGGCATTTTAAACAATGTCTCCAATAAAAACGCCAAACTTGCTGGCGTCGCTTCGCGTCTTAAAGATTTCTCTCCAGGTAATTTCGATTTCTACCTACCCCTTCAAACGGATCTGGGAAAATATCAAAATTTCCTTAATTCAACTATCAATTGGCTAAACAGCTCTTCTTCTCGCCATATTTTCGTAATGCTTTTAAATCCCTCAGAGATTAGGCCAGGCGGAGGTTTCCTGGGGAGTTATGCTGATATCTCTCTCCGCGGCGCCAATCTGGAAAGCATCGATGTTCACGATATCAACGAACTAGACAGGAGTATAACCTCAAAAACCGTTCCTCCTAAACCCATTCAGGCCATCACCACTAATTGGAAAACCGCCGATGCCAACTGGTTCTTCGACTTCCCCTCTTCCGCCGGCAAGATTCTTCAATTCGCCGAAGGTTCTGATCTTTACAATAAAAACGGAATTGCTTTCGACGGCACACTTGCTATGTCTTCCCGCGTCATCGAAGATTTGCTCTCGATCGTTGGGCCAATCGAAATTAAAGAGGACAATATCACGATCACTAGCGATAATTTCCTTTTTGAGATTCAAAAACAAGTTCAAGCGGGGCAGAAAACCAAAGCGCCTAATCCTAAAAAAATTCTCCAGGACTTAACTCCGCTCGTGGTTGAAAAATTAGCCAGCTTGGACAGTGCTCAAAAACAAAAACTTTTCAATCTTGTCGGCAATTGGTTTTCTAATAAGGACTTAATGGTTTACTTCAGAGACCCGGAATTGCAGAAGTTTTTCAGCGGCCTTGATCTATCCGGCCAAGTCTACGAATTGCCCCAAGGATTTATTGGTGATTACTTGGCGGTCGTGAATGCTAATTTAGGCGGCGGTAAAACCGATATTTTTATAGATCAAAAAATAACTCTCGTGAGCCAAATAAATGACGACGGCATAGTCGCTAACCATCTGGTAATAGAAAGAACCCATCGCGGCAATGAAAGCAAAGATTGGTGGTACAAAACCACTAACCAAAACTACCTCCAAATTTTCACGCCCCCCAACCCTCAACTCGAAAACTTTTCCGGCGGTGTCAAAAAAACCATTAAACCGCCCACTGATTATAAAAAAGGGAACTATATCACCGACCCGCTTGTGAGTCAGATTGAATCCACTCGCAAAGATTTCCTGAATTATCCCGCCGTTGAAAGCTTCGAGGAATTCGGGAAAAGTGTTCTCGCCACTTGGACCAAAACCGAAATCGGCAAAAAATCAAAAATAGTTTTCGACTACACTCATCGTCTTCCCGTCCCGCTCGCCGAAGGTAAAACCTATCAATTCATTTTTGAGCGCCAAGCCGGTTTGAGCGGTGTTTATAAATTCGAAATTAGTGCCCCGATCAGTTTTGTCTGGGAAGAAAATAATTTACCTATTTTTGAATATCAGTCGAGCGACCCTCCCGGCCGGCTGATTATTAATCTGACTCTCAAAAAAGCTTCTCAATAAATGCAAAAAAACCGCCGAAAGCGGTGATTGTGATAAAAAAGAAGAGCTGGGGGTTAGGTGAATAGCTTGGTGGGAAAAGCCATCCTATGGCTTTTAGCTAAGCACCTAACCCCGCGGAGTAATGGTAGTGGAATTCATTTTCCCTTTCCTCGGCGACTATTTACCATCGCCGGAGTTGTCCTGTTCACTTGGCCCAAAGAGGTCGTCTTTGAGTTGTTGCCAGAATGAATTCTCTTTCTGGCTATTATTCTTACCCTTTTTCTCGGGCTTCCTCATTTCGGTGGTATCGCCACCAAAGAGATCTCTCCAGAGAAGAAGTTCGGGGTTTTGGGCAACATCGCGTTGCTCCTGCATCTCCGCTTTCGGAGAGTGGTTGTACATGGGGTCCGCATGGAACCCAGCACAACCGCCAACGAAAACCAAGAGAGCAAGAACCAAGACCAAGTTCCTTGCCGTCTTCATGGTCGCCTCTACTTTCCGCCGGCACCAGTTGCACCGACTTCTTCTGCCCAGAAGGCTTGAGAAAGCTCTTGGAACTTATCAAATCTCTTAACTCCCCGTATCTTCCGGAGGGCCACCTTCTCCTCGTGATTGCGGAGAAAGTTAGTGAACCCGAAAATTATTCCGGCGATACTCAAAAGACCAAGCAGGATGAAAGTGTATCCCATCTTCGCCGGAAGCATCCCTTCGGGACCCTTCGCTACTCCGATGAGCACGACGATAGATACGATAGCCGAGATCGTCACTACTCGCCAGAACTCGGCGGCCGCTACGATCTGTTTAGCTCGCTTCATTGAGAAGAAGTGGCAGAGTGCTACTGCCGCGACGACCCAGACGACAATCCATCCAGGTTGGACATTAAACAGCATCTTACACCTCCCTAAGGGGGTTAAATCTACATTAAAACGGTTAACGGCAAGTTAACGGAATATAATTCCACCACTACATTGTTTTCAAAAATCCATATAGTTTATAGCAAATTATTTGCCGTTTGTCAACCCAGTGTACAGTTAACACCTAGAGGTAACTCTATCGGTGGCACGGGGTGACGGTGTTCA
>ERZ1292625.1469-Hain-H41-01um-R1-1469-length-27890-cov-6_pt1 | contig 27890 bp, 38 predicted proteins | sample MGYA00564400_ERZ1292625 | MGnify/ENA primary metagenome ERZ1292625 (study PRJEB36523, sample SAMEA6512639) | groundwater metagenome | collected 2019-01-08 | study: AquaDiva: Metagenomics assemblies of 32 groundwater samples | reverse complement strand
CAGGGTCGTGTCTGAAATTTCTAAGGCCAACATTCCGACCGGAAAAAGTGCGGTTTCAAATTGCTGAACGGCGGCAGGCGTGGTGTCGAATTTTAGGACGGGAGCGGCGGGGGTGTTGGTGTCGTCGTATTCGGTCACTTCGAGCCAGACATCCTGTTTGATTTCTGTATAATTGAACCATGCGAGCCATTCTGGCTGGGCTTTTACCACCTGTTTTCGGGTTGGGTACCAGTGGAGCAGCGATTTTGACAAGGCGATGCCGGTCAGATAATTGCCCGCCGACCAAAGGCGGTTGCTCACCCCACCCCACATGACCAATTGTGGGTCAAGGTGAAACCACACGGAATAAGTGGTGGGCGAACCCGACCGCTCCTGCCACCTGAAATAATACCGGCGCAGATTATCTGCAAAAGTGGTCGCCACGTTGCCCATCGGAATGGGCATTTCCTTTTGCGTGTGCTGCCACTCGGCGGTGAAAATGGGCGAAAAATCCATTTCCATGATTCCGTTTTCATCCCGCGCGGGTTCGAGTGTGCCGATTTTTCGGAAGTCGCCCTGCAAGTAGGTGTCCTCCCAAAACACTTCCACCACCACCAAATAATTTTCGGGTGTGGTATCGGCCAGCGGCGGCGCGTCGGAAACATCCCAGCCGACGGCATCGGTGGTCACGGTCGTTTGCCAATCTTCGACCAAATCTCGCGCTTCGATGACGATTCGGAAAATGGAGGCGGAAACCGGCACGACATAAACCTCGAAAAAAGGCGCAATGCGAAAATGTGCGCCGATTTTAGAGGCAACGGCGGCGATATAATCGGGATTGACCAAGCCGGCCATCGTGGGCAGTTCGGTGTCGGCGGTTGGCGTGTCGGAGGCGGTGAAAAGGACAGAATCGGCGAGCGCGCCGGGGTAACTTTCCCAAGTTACGGTGAGGACATTGCCTGCGGTGAGGCCATCGTCGGCGGCGGTGTCCAGTTCGATTGTGGCTGTTGCGCCTTTTGCGCCGAAAGGCACGCCGAGCGATTGCAAGGCTTGCAAACGAACTGCCGCTGTGTTGCGGGCAAAAGTGATGGGTGTAGGCGCGCCGATTACGTTAACCATTTGCCCACAAAAATCCAGTACCCCCCGCGCGGCAAAAAAGGACGGGTTAGGTTACGCGGTCTGCACTTTCATCAAGACCGCGCGGGGGGTTTTTCCGTTTGCCGAAAATTTAGGAATCTCAGATTTTCCGGGCAAAATGTCGCCTGCTTGAATTTGCAATTCTTGGACGATCTGCCGCAGTTGGGATTCTACTTCACGCAATTTTTTAAACATTTTATAAGAATTTATGGCGTTGGCGTGGTCAACGTTCGCGGGATTTTAGATTAGAGAGCATGCGGATTTCGAGTTTCAAATCTTCGAGTTCTCCATTGAGTTTTTCGATGGATTTGTAAATCGAAGATAAGCCCAAATTCATTTGTTCCACAAGAGCCACATATTTGTTGAACAGCACCACCACAGCAAAGGCGAGCGCGAAAATAATCGCACTCACCAAAAGCAGGATCAAATGACCCAATTGAAGACTAATTATTTGTAGAAACATTTTGAATAAGTCTTTTTGGTTTTTTCCCCCGTTTAAAAATTTCGCCGGATTGCTGTCTTGCAATCGTACTAATTTTTTTAAACATGGAAAAATTGGTGTCGGTGTAATTATTTGGGTCTTCGAGACCAAGCCACCGCTGCCATGTTTTTATGGCCTCCGTTTCCGTCACACCAAACCCCACCGCCGTTTTGATGTGCCGCAAAAACAGGTCACGGTGGATAGCGTAAATGGTTTTTTCGAGCCAGACCTCCTGTTTTCGAGTTAAAAAAATCTCTCCGCGCCGCCATTGAGCGGCATTTATTTTCAGTCTCAAAACATTTTGTGGATTCTCTCCGGGCGGAAAGTCCCGGACAATTCGGAGATATTCCTTTTTCGAGCAAATCACCGTGTCGAGCAATCGGCCAATTGTTTTTGTCGGTGCCAGCCCGATTGCCAAAGAAACATCTTCCACCCTACCCTGCTCAAAAAAGTGACAAAAATGAATCAGGTGTTTTCTCATCGGGATTTTTAAAACAATTTCTGAAACGATGCCGGGATTTGTCATTTAAACTTGTTGATAATGAACGGATTAAGAATAACTACAAATTTAAAACCACCCCGACGGTTTAAAATTTTTATTATATTTAAACGCCGATTTATTATAGAAAAAAGCCCCCTGTTTTTTCAACGGGGGGCATTATTTCCTAACCAATAAACCAAATTCTTACGCTTTTCGGAGTCCCGTCCCCTCGTCGATTTCGTCCAAAGCCGAGAGGATGAGGGCGAGCAACACGGGGTCTTTGACCTTCGCGCGAATGAGGTTTTTGAGGGCTTCGATGGATAAATTGAGCAGTTCTTTTTGGTGTTCGAGCCAAAAAGTCATCAATTGATCGCCGTTGTTCGGGTTGGAGTCGGTCAACAAATCGGCTACTTTTTTGGCGGGGGCGAGCAAAGAGAGGATGTAATTTTTGAGTGGCTCAACCGTGATTTTGTCAATCAGGAAACTTTGGAGCGCGCTAAAAAGCGCGTTGATGATGGCTTTGCGAAACATGCGAATCATTTTTTTGATGGTGAAACAAGATTTTCACTTCAAAAATCGCGGGCACGGATGGGTGGGAAAAAGGACGGGCATCGGCGCAAAAAAAAGACGGCAAAGCGTCACCGCTCGACCGTCCAGATATATAACCCCAAAAAACCTGTGGCGAATGTACTACCCTGCCGGGAAAGTTTTAGAAAAAAAATGCCATCCCGTCTTACGACCGAATGGTAACAACATAACCATGAAAACAATTGTCGGGCGGGCAGGATTTGAACCCGCGATTTCAGGGTCTCAAACCCTGCGTACCACCGCAGCACTTCCGCCAGATTTTTGCCGCCCTGCACCAGAGATGGGTTAGAAAAAAGCGAATTGAATTGAACCAGCTTTGATTCGAGTCGCAATCCGTGTGCAGGGCGGCGGGACAAAATTAGTTAATTTTCTTCTGGCGTGGGAAAATCCCGACGAGATTCCAAAGCATCCGCCTTTCCCCGGAGCGCAATAATCATGGACTCGCGCTCCGCATTTGAAATGTAGTTTGCGATGCCCGGCTCGTGGAACGGGAAAACCAAAATCGCAAATCCGGTATCCTTCGGAATTTGCTTTTTGACGAGGTCGGCGATGTGGCGCATTTGTGCCGCGCCGACGAGGTTTCGATTCATTTTTATTGATTTTGATTGTGAAACAATTCCGCCTCCGCCACCAAAAACAACAGATAACTCACCACCAGCAAACACTCCGGAGCGAACCCCGAAAGCGTCTGCGCCCACGCCACCGCGTCGGCAAAACCGAGAGCTTCGCAAGCCTCGGAGAATTTGGCGGATTGAAGGCCGCGCACGGTCAGCGCGCGGGCTTTTTGTCGGTCGCCGGTGGTGGCGCGGAGTTGTTCGATTACTGCGTTATTTTCCATCACCGGAAAATTCGAGGTCTTCAATGGTGCCCAAAAAGGACTCGATTTTTTCTCGGTGTTTTTTTGAAAAAACGTTCAGGCGGGTTCGGGTTCTTTTTTAATCTCCTCGTCTTGCAAATAATTGATGACTTCTTGAAAAACGGAAACCAATTCCGGCTGCTGCCGCAAAAGCAGCGCAAAACCATAGGCAATGTCCCTGGAATTTCCATGTAATTCAATCCTTGTTATTTCGGCGTCAACCGTTATTTTCAGATGCGCTGGGTTTGGAGATTTCTGCATTTTTTTGAATTTGTGATTTTAAAAATATTGGTTTGTTTCCAAAATTAGTCGAAGTTCTAATTTTGGAAACAATCGCGATCAAAATGTGGCTCGACCTCGCCGTGCACCTTGCAGACCCATTTTTTCAGAAATATTTCGCCACAGCCGTTCATCAGCATTTGTCCGCGCTGGATGAAACGGGCGCAATGTGTGCAACGGCAATAAATGCCGATGATTTCGTCGGGCGTTTCGCCTTCAAAAAATGTCCACGAGCGGCGGTCTTCGTATATTTTTTCGGTGGTGGTCATGGGTGCGCCTCCTTTTTTGGCATCAACACTTCAAAATGTTCGCACAGCGCGGGCAGGTTGGACTCAAAAATCAGGTATTCGCCCCGCCGGATGACTTTGCCCGACCGGAGAGATTTGTTCAGTTTCGAGAGTTCATCAATTGTAATCGGTAGGCCGATGAAATTGACCAGCGACGATTCCACCGCCGTCGTGACGAGGAACTTTGATTTTCGGTTGAGGATGGCGAATTCGCGGGGAGGTTTCATTTTTTGAAAAATTTGGTTTGGTGAAAAATTAAAATGGCAGATTATCCCCGTTCTCTGCGGCGGTGTTTGCCGGTGCCGGTACCAAGACCCCGGTTTTCATCGGGTCGCCGGGGCTGTTGATTTCATATTTTGCGGGCACGTCCGCTGGGAAATTCCGCGCGTCGCGGTCGTTGGTCGCAGGTTCCAGCGAGCGGACGGCATTGGCCACGATGTCGGTGGCGTACCGCTCTACCCCATCCTTGTCCTGGTATTTTCTGTAACCGATTTTCCCGGCGACGTACACTTTGTTGCCTTTGTGCAGCCGGTCGGCGATGCGCTCGGCGAGGTCGCGCCAGGCGATGACGTTGTGCCACTCGGTGAGGTTTTGCCATTCGCCGGACTTGTCCTTGTAGGATTCGTTGGTGGCGACGGAAAGGCGGCAAACTGCCGTGCCGTTGTCGAGGGTGCGGAAATCGGGGTCTTGGCCGAGGTTCCCGATGAGAATTACCTGATTTACCATGTCTTTTTTTGATTTAAAAGTTTACTATGTCACGATACTATAAAAACACACTTTTTTATAGTTATAGGGGTGTTTTTTTGATAGAAACATACATCTAAATTTTTGATTGTCAAATAGTTAGGAGTATTTATTTTTAATAAAATATTGATAAGAGACTAAATTAGAAGCGTTAAGAGCGTTAAATTAGGCGTTAAGCGTTAACGGATTTAACGCCTGACCCAAAATTTAACGCCCGTTAACGCCTAAACTGGAAGCGTTAAATCCGTTAAATCCGTTAAATCCGTTAAATCCGTTAAGGCTTAACACGTCACGGTTTTGGCCGGGCACAAAAAAAACGCCCCGGCATTGGTGAATGCCGGGGCGTTTTTAAATAAATTAACAAAATATTTGCAGGGTCGCCGTTCTAAAATGGGATTTCATCCTCTTTTGGGCGATTGTTGTAGGCGAAATTCTTGACGTTTGGGGCAATCATATCGGCAATCGAATTTTTTCCCAATTCCCGGAGCCGCGCAATCCCCGCTTTGATTCCTTCCCGCAATTGTGGGTCATTTTCCGCAGTGTCCAGTTTTTCCAAAAGTGCCGCCGACACCGGGTCGTCTTTCAAAGCGTCGCAAATCGTCAGCACCGCGTCGCCCAAAATGTCAAGCGGTTGTTTTGGTGGCGCGGCTACTGGTTTTGGGCGGCTTGCCCGGATGGTTCCAATCTCCCCAAATTCCGGCTCGCGGGCATTTGCCTCGTATTTTTTCACCGCGTCCATTAATTTGACGTGGCTGAATGGGTAGTTGACCGCTTTTGCGGCTTCTCGGTAGCCTTTCCCGGTCTTTTTCCGAAATTCGATGGCGGCTTCAATCATCGCGGTTTCGTTGCCGTTGTCCATCATGCTGGCGAGGTGGTCGGTTTCGCGGCTCTGGCCTTGGTACTCGAAACAGAGGAAGGATTTTTTCTTGTCGCGCACGACTTTTATCACATTTTCGGCATCGAACGTGCAGCCGTTCCGACCTTTCAACTGCTTGATGTACAAGGTGTTTTTGTCGTTCGCGTCCTGCCCGATGGCAAAAATGGTGTTGGCGAAGTTCTGGATTTGCGACGCGCCGCCCATCGAGTTCATCTCCATCGACATCGCCTTGTTGTAGATTTTGGTGGTGTGGGCCAGCACCAAAATCGTGAGGTTGTATTTCAGCCGCAATTTTTTCAAATTGTTCATGATGCCGATGGCGATGTTCGCGTCGGACGCGGCGGTGGATGCCATCGCGGTGATGTTGTCGATGATGATGACTTCGAGTTTGTGCGCGACCACCGCGCTTTCAATTTCCCGCAAAATATACTTGTCGAACATCTCGCCTTCCGGCAAATCGGTGAACTCTGGGTTGCAGTCAATCCTGAAAAAGTTGTCCGAAAAATCGTGGTCGAATTCCTTTTGTCCCTGCGGGTCTTTGTACCGGCTCGCAAATTCCTTGTCTGTCAACTCAAAATCGAAAAAACCAGTCCGCATGGGCTGCGACTCGTTTTGCAAAATACCCTCCGGGAAAACCTGCTCGCCGCGAGAAAGCGCGTCGGCGATTTGGACGGCAAAAATGGATTTGCCCACGCCGGGCGGGGCAAAAAGTATCGAAACTTCATTGTACCGGAGCAGCGACCCGGCGAGCATCAGCATGTCGGGCTGTCCCTCGGCATCGGCCATCACTTGGTCGGCGGTGCGCACGCGCAGGTAGGATGTGAACGACACGGCGCGGAGTTGGTCGGAAAGGTCGTTTCTGATTGAAAACACGTCGCCGCCCTCGTACAGTTTTCGGATTGAATCGGTACAAAGCCGGATGCCGTCCCGCTTCATCGAGTGTTCCTTCACGATGCGGGCGTGGTACTCGATGTTGGCGGCAGACGCGATGCGGCTCGACAATTCAGAAAGCCGATAAGCCCCGCCGATTTGCTCGGGAAGGCTATTGTTTTTTACTTTTTCAAAGACGGTCAGCATGTCGATCGGCTTGCCTTCGTCGGCCAATTCGCAAATCAACGTGTAGATAATCTGGTTTGATTCCAAATAAAAGTCCGCCGCGTTCAAAACCGGCCTGACCAGCCGGTGGGCGTTGGAGTCCATCAACAACGCGCCCAAAATCGCCTCCTCCAATTCAATCGATTGTGGCTGCACCCGTCCGAAAACGTACTGGCTGAGTCCCAGTTCCCATGATTTTCTGTCAAATTTTTCCTCGTTGACATAGGAGGTTTCAAGGTTGTTCGCCGGTTGGCGATACTTTTTTGCGGGTGCGACCATTTTATTTATAGGTAAAAATTTTGAAAAATAACGGTGTCGGGGAGGTGAAAGTCGGGTTTCGTGGGGCGGGTGAAAAAGGACAGAAAATGCCGCCTCGCCTGAGGCGAGACGGCGGTCAACCAATCAACTGGCCATCGCGGCCAACATCATCCTCGCCTTCTGTTCCCCTTCGATTTCTTGGAGTTTTTCACGGGCAGCGCGGAGGCTGGCGATGCACTGGTTTCGCACGATTTTGCTTTTCAGTAAAAGCAAATCGGCATCATGGCGGGCAATTTCCTTGCGGGTTTGTCGGGCTAAATCGGCCAATTGGGTGTCAGAAAACAGCACTATGAGTTTCATATTTAAAAAAAACTAAATTGTTAAGGTAAAAAGCAGCCGATGACCCTTTCGCCATCGGCTGCGGCGAATTAAAAACAGTGTAGGTAGATGAAAACTTAGGGAGACGACTGCCGGGCAAGTCTTGCCCGGCGACGATTTTCCGCTTTCAAAACGTGAACGATTTGCGGATAAAACGCCACCGAAACGGCGGCAAACAAAACAAAAACGATTGTCATGGGAGACAGAGTTACAAGGTGAAAAAAGGTGTGCAAGCCTTGGTCTGTCTTCTCGTAGCATGCGTGAGTTGGTGTTGGATTAGAGGGCAGATTATTTGTTTTTTGGAAAAAACTCCGGGCGGCATTCTTGCACAATGCAAGCCCGGAGAGAATCCCAAGAACAAAAAAAAATTAGAAATACACAAAACCCTTTCCCGGCTCGCCTACTCACCCGCCAGAGAGAGATGTGGCCGACTCGTTTGCCGACTGGGCGAGTTGCGGGTCAGGGTAAAATAACGTCATCGGGTTTCTCGCTGGGAGCGTTTGCCGGACAACTCCCTCAATATCGTGACCTGTTCTTCGATTTTGAGGGAATCCGGTTTTGCCCCTGCGATGGGTTGCGCCTCCACTTTTGGCCGACTGTTTGGGTCGAAATGCACTTTGTATCCAGCCGCTTCAATCATTTTTCGGTAGCACTCTGCCCGTGCTTGATTGTCCTCCTGCGCTTCCCTACCCTGACTTTTTTCCGCTCTGTCCAAATACAATCCGTACCGCATTTTCCATTCGGCCAGTCCCGCGACCACCCATTCCGACGATCTTTTGACGACTGTCTCAGTCGGTTTTTCGGCAGGGATATTCAACTCAATGTTGATGTCCTGTGCGACTGTCTTTTTTTTTGGCTCCAACACCGTGCTACACTGTGCTACAGTGTTATCGGTTGGGGCGGTTTGCGTTTTTTTGCCCCAAAGACCGCTTTTTTGAATGGCATCCTGCTGTTCGGGGGTAGGGGTTGGGGCTTTGTATCGGTCGTGGAAGCCAATGCCTTGCTGCGCCTGGGAAGTCGGGGTAGGGGTGGCTTGGGCGACGGCGAGGGGTGGGGTGGACTGTGGCACAGTCTCGCCGTTGACCCGGACATTGACATTTTGCTGCGGCTTTTTTGCGTCGGCGGTCACGTCCTTGCCGTCAATCACGCCATCTCCGTCTGCGTCGTAAATTCCTTTGGCGAGAAAGGAGAGGACGAGCAGCAACCGGCATAGTATTGTCAGGATTTTCGCACCGAAACCGAACGTGGTGAACATGGTAGAAATCGCGGTTTTTGATTCTACGTTTCCCGAAAATGTGAGGCCGTTGGCCGCCAGGGCGTAAGCCATCTCGACAGAATCTTGCTGTAATTGCCGGGCTTGCTTGACTTGTCGCCGTTGCTTGGCGGCGGAGAGTAGTTTGTTGTCTTCCGAATTGGCCGTCCTGATTTTTTTTGCCAGTTCCGACTGCGCCCATGGGTTGCCATCGGCAATCAATTTGGTCAATCCAGCATTGCTTGCCGCGACCTGCGCCGCCCGGTTTTCAATGCTTTTTTGAAGGCTGGCAATTTCCTTTCCATCGTCAGAAACCGCCTCGCGGGTTCGGGCAAGTTGCGCCCTGCTCAGGCTGTCAGTGTCGAACAGAACGCCTTGTTTTGCCTGCGACGCGACCGGGTCGCGCAGGGTGTACACCGATTTGTAATCGGCATAAAAAAGCAGCGCGACAATGGTCGAGATGGAAAGCCAACGGAGCAGGCCGATGCACACGCCGAAAATGCCCTGCTTGTTTTTGACCCATCGGAACTGGAAAAAGGCAAAAAAATCGAACATCACGTTTTCCAAAAAATGGGAAAAGGCGAAGTCCGTCAACCATCCCGAAAGGATGGCCATGATGCCGCCGACGATGTTGGCGAGGGCAGGGTCGGGGTTGTAGGAAAGTGCCAACTGCTTGCCCCAAATAAAAAAACCGATGGAGGTGATGATGGTGGCCACCCATTTGGCGACGAGTTCGGCGGTCAATGTGTAGCCCTCGATGGACTTGGCATTCGCCTTGGGGTCAACTTTGTTGCCGCCGTATTTGGCGAACAACTTTGTGATTTGTGGGAGTGCAATCATCAGTGCGAATGCTGCTGCGATTAGTAAAATTGGATTGTGAAGCATACCTTGCGGCTGTTTTTGCAACGGGATAGAGGGTTTGTTTAGCAAAAATTTTGCCCTCTGCCCGTTGTGCGTGATAAAATATGTTTATGTGTCCCGCGCCGACTGCGAATCGGCGCGGGATTTTTTTATTATTTTCAGTGGATGTAGTTCGATTCTGACATCATCGCGCCGCCTGGCAAGACGATGCTTCTGTCTGCGGGATGGGTTTTGATTTTTTTCTGTTGCTGCCGCTCACGGGCAGCAATCATATCTTCTGCGATTTGGCAGACGAATTTCCGAAATGGGGTAGAAGGGTTTTCCAAAGCGAGATAGATGGTGTTTTTTGCCACCGGCTCACTCCGCCCGCTCAACAGGTTGACCCGCTCCCACACCTCTGTAATCAAGCCCATCCGTTTGACTTTCTCCTTCAAACTTTCCTCAAAATAACTTTGCATAATTAATAAGTTTAGTAAATTTAGGACAAATGTATTTGTCTGGGAATTAACTTTCCAAGTTTAACCCCAAAAAAGTTTACTCTGGGACAAACTTTTTTTCAAATGACAGATGAACTAATTGAAGAAGGTGCAAGGCTTGGCCTTTTCATTGATAAGGTTTATGGTAAAAATGTCGCATTTGCAAAGGCTTTTGACTATTCAAAAGGGTTTGTAAGCCAAATGGTAAACGGAAAGGCAGCGATTCCAAAAGAGTTGGTTAAAAGTTTATCTCAGGCTAAACCTCGTCTGAACCCGGACTGGTTGATGAATGGCGATGGCGAGATGTTTTTGGGAAAAAAGTATGAAGTGCCGGAGGTGGAAATGCGGGTGGTCGGCGAAGAAAGCATCGCGCTGAAACGAACGCCGCTGCGCGACTTGGAAATGCTGCTTGATGAAATCCTGACCAATCAGCAAAAAATGGAAAAGACGGTGGCGGCGCAGGCGGCGCGGATAACGGAATTGGAGGCGACGGTGGCTCGGCAAAACGGTGAGAAAAAAGAGAATTGATTTTTTAACTAAACCAGATTTCGATATGAAATTTTTACAAATTGTCTTTTTGATTTTCCTTTTCGGCTGCAAAAACGAATCAAAAACCGCCGAAATACAACTTCCTAAATATGAAATTTTGGAAAAGATGGAACACCTGAGCATGAAAATCAACCCTGCGAAAGGGTATTATTTTGGGTCGGTTTTGATTGACCCGGTTGGTTTTTCGAGCGAATCTGATTTCGCAAAAACGGCTATCGAAATTGCGAAAAAGGAAAATTTGGGGCAGGTTTCTTTCTATTCTGATTCGATGTGCTTTTTGATGAACAGCGGAAAAATCAAGTCTGATGACAAGAAAATGGCGGGGTGTTATTTGGGTCAGATTGATGTTGCGAAAAAGGGGCAGGATTGGAAACGGACGATTGTTCCCAACGATTTTCGACCACACGTCGAGTTCTGGGAAAAGAAAAGCAAATAAAAATAGCCGCTACCAAATCGACTACGCCACAAAAACGCCACGGTGCTTTTTTGTGGCGTTTTAGTTTGTTGAAAATCAAGGGGTTGCGGGGGTGATGGTATTCCCGCTGAGACCACCGAACTCAAAAACACCTTATCTAACTACCTGATAATCAACATTATCAGGTTTTTTTAGGTAGGAATCGAACCACAAATACGCCACAGCCACGACCACAAAATGAACAAATACACATCCAAACTCATTCTGCGCGGCGACCACACCCGGCGAGACGGAACCAAAATGGTTGTGCTGCAAGCATTTTTGAACGGGAAAAGGGTGAGGTTTTCGCTCAACATCTATTTGTCGGAGTCGGAATTTGACCAAGACCGGCAGGTGGCGAAAACCAAAGAGTCTGAAAAAAACAGGTTGGTCAATGCGATTTTGGCAAAAACAAAAAGCAGGGTGGAGGAGATGTTTTACTCCGCGATGCTCAACGATCAAGTTTTGACCCCGGACATTTTTTTGTCCGGTCTCGACGGCAAATCAACCGTCGGCAGTTTTACAAAATTTTTGCAAAAAGAAATCGCCGCCGAAAAAGACGGCAAGGCTTCCAGCACCGGGCGAGGCTATCAAACCATGTTCAAAACGCTGTGCGATTTTCAACTCGAAATTACTTTTTCGGAAATCACTTTCGAGTTGATTCAAAACTTCGACCGCTTTTTGAAAAAGAAAAAACTCGAAAACAACACCATCGCCTCCATGCACCGGCGGCTGAAAAAATTCGTGTTGCTCGCCATGAAAAAGCGCAAAATCAAAGAAAATCCCTACCAAGTTTTCAAGTTTCGGGAAATTAGAACAGAGCGCGACTTCCTTTCCGCAAAAGAGGTGAACGTCCTGTTCGACCTCTACTCGAATGCCGAAATGCGCCCGTTTCTCCGCGACACGCTGCGGCATTTCCTTTTTCAAATCGGCACCTCCGTCCGGTATTCGGATTTGAAAACGCTCGAAAAAACCGACCTCGAAAACGATATGCTGATTTTCGCGCCGGTCAAAACCCGCAACCTGAAAAAAGTCGTGAAAATCCCGCTTTCGGAAATGTCGAAGCGAATGGTGGAGGAAAGCGAATGCCGGGGCAAAACCCTTTTTTCTGTGCCGGTCGAGCAAATTATGAACCGACGGCTGAAAGAGATTTCGGAGATGGCTGGTTTTTCAAAAAAGGTCACGACCCACACTGCCCGGCATACCTACGGTTATTTGTTCATCGCGGCGGGCGGGGCGGTGGAAGTTTTGCAAAAAATCATGGGACATTCCGACATCAAAACGACAATGATTTACACCCACATTGACACAAAACAAATCCGCGAAGGGGTAGCCCGTCTGGATTTGATATTGAGACCAGAACTGAATCTGGATTAAGATTGAGTTTCGTTTTAAGATTACTAAATCGCTGTGAATCAATCATTTAACCTTGAAAACATAAACGAAACCCCTTCTCTCTTTCTATTTTTTCACGCCTTCCCTGTCGGCTGGGGTAATTATCTGACCGCAAAAAGGGGATATGTGCAGGCGGCTCACCTCACTTTTTGCGAAAACAGGTCGAAGGCAACCATGTCCACCGCATCGCTCAGGTCGGTGGCGTGTTGGCGAGTCTTGTTGCGCCCGGTCTCGCCGCTCTTGTCCTTTCGGATTTCGCCGAAGGTGCCGCCGCGCTTGACCCGCGCATTCTGCATCGAGATGAACAGGTCTCGTGCATTGATGGTGTTGATGCGAAACTTCGGCAATCGCCCATCCGTCTCGCCGAGCAGCCGCTCCCAGATGAGTCGCTTGCGTTCGTGCTCTGGGTTCTTTCCACCCCTCGACATCGGCTGCACGCGCCATCCCGCCTTGCGCAATCGGTTGGCGAACTGCACCGCACGCGTCTCCCGCGTGTTGCCTGTCCCCACATTGCCCGTCCGGTCATAATGCATGAAGGCAATCTTGTTCGTGTGATGCGTATAATATCTCAGGAATTGGTCGGCGAGGTCGTCCTGGGTTTCTTGGTTCTCGCCCAGCACGAACATGGATTTCAATGCCCGCAACTCATCGGGATGCTGCTGGCACACGGCGAGGCTGTTGATGACACTGCCCCAATCCACCCCCAAATTCAGCGGTTTGGCCGGGTCGCAGTCGCTGTCTGCCCGGCTGTCCATACTCTGGCCGATGCGGTTGAGGTGGGTGTAATTGAAGTTCCCGCCGTATCCGTGCTTGTGTTCGTGGAGCAGGGCGTAAAACCCATTTTCCGTCTGCGCGGGCCTCACGTTCATGTACTCCGATTCGTACATCCAGGGGAGCGTGGTCTTTTTTCGCTCCTCCAAATACCCAGGCATCAGGTTGTGCCTGTTGATGAGTGCATTGGCAAGTATCACCTTGATGGTATCTGGGCTGGCCAACTGTTGTGTTTCGAGGTCGAAAAGCCACTGACCCTTCGAGGTGAGCGGCATCGAGGTGTGGTGCGTCTGCAACCCAAAAAAGGGCGATTTGGCAAATACCTCGCCCTTGCTTCCCCGCAACGCGGGCATCACCGTTTCGTCGAGTTTGGCTTTGTCAATCAAAGCCGATTCATCGGTCAGGACAAAATCCAAATTCAGTCCGCGCCCGTCGCCCGGAACGTCCTGCGACACGAGATGAATACCCATCCCATTGTAAAATTGGATAAAATGCTCGAATTTATGCGGCGGCTGGTAGGGTAGTGGCCATTTCCACGAGGCTGGGGGCCGCCGCCCGATGAAATAATGCAGGTTTTGGAAAAGCCCCTGCATTTCCAAGCCCTGCACCAGCGAGGGAATTATCCGGGTGAGAAAAAACTGATAACTCGGCGAAACAAAAGCCCCAACCGCCCTCGGCATGGATTGCTGCACCTGCCGGATGGTGTCGCCAAGACTCGTCGTTTTGCCCGTCCCGCGACCCCAAATATTTGCCACCACCTTATATTTTCGGATGGCCATGCTCGCCACCATTTGGGCGGGATTGTAGGCCAACGGCACCACCTTCTCATCGGCCTGCCGGAGCAGGGTTTGCCAGTCGTTGCCGCCATTTTGCACCAATTTGTCAATGCGGGCGAGCAATTCCTCATTTTGAAAGGTCGGTGAATTCAATGTCTTCGACTTTGTTGAGGTTGACCGTGCCGGGTTGGTCAACCATTTTTGTGAGCAATTCTAACATGGCCGGTGGCATGACAACGATATAGATATGTTGCTCTAATTTTGCAAAATCGGGCAAGTCGGGGTCTTTTTTGTCAAAACCCCGCGCCTTGATGATGTTTTTGTCGCACTCGGCGGCGGTTTTGTAATCCTTTTTTTCCATCGCCAATCGCCGCAGTTTTTCAATTTTTTGCACAAGGATTTCCCGTTCACCCTCTTTTTCGGCGCGTGAGGCTTCGCCAAAAAGATTGAGCGCGTTTTTCACGTCCCGCCATGCCTGCACGTCCGAAATCCGGTACAAATCCTGCAACATCTCCGCCGTTTCGTCTTTCGTGGCGGATTTGTCAATCATGAATACCCATGCGGCCTTCAAACGATTGAAAATCTCCCTGTTCGTCTCAGAAAGCACCACCCGCTCCCGCGTATCCAAAACATACTCCCGGATGCTGTCAATTGCTGTTTTCCGGTCGCGGATGAACGGCTGGATGGTCAGTTCATTCATTTTCCAAATTTTTATAAGCCTCCAAAACCGCCACCTTTTCCTCCAACTCGAAGGAAATCTTCCGGTGCCGTTTTTCGGTCAGCCCCGGCGATTTCAGCAATTTTTTGATTTTCGACACCCGTGCCCGCAGGCTGAGCACCTTTTTCATGTTCAGCACCCCGTCCCGCTCAATTTTTACCACTTACGGCACCAAACCGGAGGTCTTGAAATCCCCTATTTTTTGGTAAATCTCATCCAATTCCGGGCGGATGTCCACCATGATTTCGCGGGCGCATTGGTACCGCTCGGCGCGCTCGGTGGCGAGGCGCATTTGGGCATGGACGGCGGCCTCACGTTTGTGGAGGGTCTTGGCGGTGGCACGGAGCCGGAAGATTTCGGCGGGTTCGGCGATGGGCTGCGGGGTTTCGCCCTGTTTTTCGGGTGCTGTTTTCCGCTTTGGCGGCGGCAGATGGATGAAGGCTATCAACCGTTCGCGCAGCCGTTCGCGGGCGGTGGTGGTCGCGCTGGCAGCCGTATATTTTTCCAAATCAATCACATCGCCGCCGTAATCGCGGAGCATCATCACGCCGACGGGGTAAAAACACCCTTCCTGAATCCATTCTCTGACTGTCAGAATCATAGGTCAAAAGTGCGCTCGAACAATTAACCCTCAAAAAGGACGCGCCGCCCGTCCTTTTTGCATCGTCCCCCCAGATTCGATTTTTGGGGCATGACAGAAGTGATTTCCGTATCGGATTGCCTCAAAATCATGCACAGCGGCCAGATTTTCACTGCCCAATGTGTCACCTTCGACCGCACCCGGCGCACCGGCGGCGAGATTTTCGACATCATCGAGGGCGTGCTGGTGCAGCCGGATGAGGCCGACAGACCCGACCGGCCTGAAACAAAAACCGAAAAAACTGTCCGCGCTATTCAAAAACGCGGGCCGCGCCACGCCGAGCATTACACCCGAAATATTCGGCTTTGCTCCGCTGGGACTCCCACCTCCGTCATCAAAAAAATTCACCCGCCGTTGCTCACCGAGTTCAACGGCAAAATCGTCGTGCCGTGACCGAAAATATCCTTCTCGAAGTCCATCAAAAGCCGGGCGAAAAACCCCGTGTCATTTTGCCCGCCATGCGTTTCGCCGGTGCGGGCGAGATAAAAAAGCAAGCCCCGACCCTTCAAGATTATCCCGACACGGTAGATTCCGGCTGGTATTGGGCCCCCTGGGGAACCTCCGACCGCCTGCCCACCGACATCCGTTGCAAACTCAAAAACGTCCCGATGGCGGGCGCGGCGATTGACCGACTCGTCAAAATGATGTACGGCAACGGACTGATTTATGTAAAAAATGAGGATTTCGCGGCGGGCGGCGCGATGCCGAAAGCATTCGACCCGCGCGTGGAGGCTTTTTTGAAACGCAACCGCATCAATCTGGCGTGGTACATCGCGCAGTGCTGGGATTATCGCTATTACGCCATGACTTTTTCGGAAATAATCATGAACAACGAAGGCACCGAAATCGTGAATTTGTACCACAAATCCGCCGAGCATTGCCGTTTTGCGCGGCAATCGGACGTGGATTTGAAGGTAAAATTCATCGCCTACTCGCCTCGATTCATGGAATATTCGCCCAACGATGCCTTCATTTCATGGATTCCGCTTTATCGTTGGTACGAGCCGGACGTTTTTTTCAAGCAGTTACGCGGGCGAAAATTTGCGTGGTCATCCTACCTGCCCACGCCTGGTACATTTTATTACCCCGACTCGCCCTGGATTGGGCTTTTTAAAGAAAAGGGCTGGGTGGATGTTTCCTCGAACGTCCCGCGCATCGTCGCCTCGATGCAGGAAAATCAAATCACCCTGAAATACACCATCACCATCAGCCGCGAATATTTCCGGCTGCGCGACTCGAATTGGGACATCTACACCCACGAGCAGCAGATGGTGGAATTTGCCAAAAAAGCCGCCGAAATCGAAACCTACCTCGCCGGCGCGGACAACGTTTTCAAATCGCTGACCTACATGGTGGACGAAGACCCCGTGACTGGCAAGGTTTCCGGCCTCATCACCATCACGGCGGTGGGCGACAAGATGAAAGTAGGGACTTGGGTTCCCGACAGCGCGACCGCCGATGCACAAATCGTACAAGGCCTCGGCCTGCACCCCTCGCAGGTGGGACTCGCGCCGGAGGGCGGCAAAATGGGCGCGGGCAGCGGCAGCGACCAGCGCGAAAGTTTCAACACGGCCATCGGCCTCAACACGATGGAGCAAGAAATTATCCTCGAACCGCTCAATTTTATTTCGGATTTCAACGGTTGGGGCGTTCGCTTCATGGTTGACCATACCTCGCACACCACGCTCAACCAAGACAAATCCGGCCTCAATCCTTCACCAAACACCCCACAACTTCTTTAAAAAATGGCTCTTTTTTCATCGTTTCCTCATTTTAAAGCACACATCAGCGGTGCTGCCAATGTCTCGCTCGAACTCGAAAGCCTCCAACGAAGCATTCGCAGCGCGGGCGAGTTGCACGTCGCCCCCTGGTTGGGTTTGACCCTTTTGGAAAAACTTTCGGGCGATTACAACGCGCTCATCGCCGAGGAAAAACTACTCGTGCCACACGTCCAACGTCCGGTGGCGGCCTTGGCGATGTACGAATACAGCCACATCGGTGGCATCCAATTTTCAGAATCAGGAATGCACCGCGCAACCGGCGAAAATCTTCAATCGGCTTTCAAGTATCAGGAGACGGAATACCGCCTGAAAATGCGTGAGGAAGGGTACGAAGGCATCGATGCAATGCTCAAATACCTCCAAAAAAACTTCTCGGATTTCCCCGATTGGGTGGCGGAAGTGCAGGAAAATCACAACGCAACCTTTGTGCGCTACGCTTCTGATTTCAGGATGCACTATTCGAGCATGATGTCGCGGTTTACTTATGATTGTTTGCGACCCTTGCTGCTCGATGTTGAAACTTTTGCTTTGGAAAGCACCTTGCCACTTCAATTTCTTTCCCACCTGCGAACCGCATATTTTGGAGGTTCGGCAACCACTTTTGAGAAAAAAGCGGTTTTTCTGGCACAAAGGGCTGTGGTGCATTTCACCCTGACCGAGGCTTTGGAGCGCAATCAGTGCGAGGTGCGAGGTAATTCAGTCATTTTTCTGGAAATGGGTTCCGACCAGTCTTCCATAGCCCGAAAGCCAGCGTTGGACAACATGACCAGCCTCAAACGCAAACACCACGACATCACCGCCAACCGCCACCTCAAAAAACTGAAAGACTACATCAACGAAAACGCCGCCGAATTCCCCCTCGCATTTTGCGAAGCCGATGGCGGCACCAATACCGACTCCGATGCGTGGTGCAGCAGCACCGAAACCACCGACGACGATTGCTGCTCCACGCGGCCAGTGGCGTATTTCGATTGCGGGTGTTCGACAAACTGCACCTGCGGATGCACGACCGCCAGCAAAAAAATATTAGTTTTGTAGGGTAAATTTTTTCATTACATAGTTGGAATAAAAAAAGCCCCGTCGAAATGACGGGGCTTTTTCTTTTTCAGGCGGTTGCGCCTTTTACTTACCCTTTGGTTGCGGATAAGTGTAGTTAGCGGCAACCAAAATAAATATAAAATATAAATAATGGTTGCCGCTAAATTGGTCATTCCGCCATCAAAGCGATGCGTTCCAAAAGCACTTGGCTGTAAGTCGCCATTGCGTGAATTTGGACATTGAGCAGCGTTTGCTGAACGGTCGGGATGTTGGCGAAGCCTTCGCTTGCCTGAAAAGAGGACAATTTGCCCATCCTTTCGTCGAGTTGCGCCTTCTCTTCGAGGAGGCGACTTTTGAAATCAGACATAAAATTGAATTAAAAGTAAAAAAATAGGCAGCCGCTAACAAAGCATGGTCGCCGATGCCGGGCAAGGCTTAACTCAAAGCCGCCCCGCCCGTCACCGCGTCCATGCGAACCGTTAGCAGCAACGAGAAATAAATAAATATAACCCGTCACCGCTCAAATTCCTGTATTTGCCTCATCGCATCGAGGTAGCGAAAATACCACCACAGCGTTTTTTTGATTTCGCTGGATAGTTCTCGCTTGCCGTTCAGCGCAAGGGTTAGGCTTTCATATCGAACCCCGGAAGCAATGGATAACTGACGAGGATTTTTGATTTTAAAGTCAAACATCTGGTCGGTTATCCATTGCGGGGTGATGTTGTCAATTTGAAACATCGTAGTTGTACGGGTTGAACAGGCGGTATGGGTAATTCAAATCGCAACCCTCGTCGTTCGCCTCTTTCGTCGTCAATCTTTCGATGCAGAAAGTTTTTGGGCTGTCTTTCATGTTCTGTTTAATTTTCTGAACATCGTAATTCATGTACGAAGCCCATTCAGAAATTTTCTTCGAGATTTTAGATACCGTTGTCATCGTTGAATTTTTTACGCCATCGCTTAATTGCTTTGACCCCACAAAGATAAGTAGATATTTTCACTTGTCAATGTTTTTAGTAAAATATATTTTCAAGTGGCTATAAATTACCCTAATGTAGGTAGAGCCGCTAACAAAGCATGGTCGCCAACCGCCCGAAAAGCCACCCACAAAAGCCAGCGCATCGGGCGGCTACGTCCATGCCAGTCGTTAGCCGTGACCGAAAAGAGTAAATAAATACTCAATCGGCGACACTATAATCAATATCGGCGAGGCTGTAATTAGTCCCTGCCAGTTCGTTGATAGCGTCCAAATATCGGATAAGCGTGTCCAACGTTGGGTGAAAACGGGCGGCGAAAGTTTGCCCTACCGTTTGCTGACGGATTGGTTCGCCCGTTTTTTCGTTGGGTATCAAGTCGGCAATTTGGGTTTGGGTAATCCCGTGCCGCTCGGCAAGCCCTCCGAGGTTTCGGAGGGCTTGCTTACTCTTTTCTTTGTGTTTCATTCCTCGACGATGTAAATACTTGCGATGAAAACAATCATTTCGTTTGCTGGTAATTGGTCTGTAATTTCAATATTCGAGTTGTTGAAATTTACGGCTTGAAACAATTTGGTTTCGTGAATAAACCGGATTTCTACGTTTCCTTTTTTAGTGCCACAAATGCAAACTTGCCCGTGTTTTTTTGCCGTGTTCAAATCTGATTTTGCATATTTGAGCAAAAAGGATGCGGTCGTAATTTCTTGCGTAGTCATTTTATCTGTGCCGAATTAAGGTTGCCGCCCGTTTTTGTGATTTTGATAGAACAAAGATAAGTACAGTTATTTAACTGTGCAAATAAAAATGAAAAAAAAATGAAAACTTTTTTTTGTTCGGTCATAACCCGTTGATTATCAATACCAAAACGGCTAACAATACTCCAAATCGCCCGTCCTTTTTTTCGTGCAAACGGATAATTTTACCTTTGTCGTATGATAAAAAAGAGGTCGTTTTTCCAAAGATTGTTGCGCTGCCCCAGATTGTTTTTTTACTGCATCAAATCTTGCCCCACCGCGCCATTGAAGTGCCGCGTTTGGTTCGGCAGTCAATGCGTAAAACACGTTTTAAGCAAATGATTACCATCCAAATCCAACGTCTTCAAATCACGGGCAACCGCCAGTCCATCGGGGTCGAAATTCCGTCCGGCTGGAACGAATGCAACATCGAGCAGGCGATCATCGTGTACGGCCTCATCATGTCTGACGAAAACCCCACGCCCCACGAAAAACGCCTGGCGGTGATGAAATACCTGACCACGTTGAGTTGGGAGGAATTGAAAATCATGCAGGACGACCACCAGCGGGAAAATGGCGAGGAAAACGGAGACATTTTCTATTTCGATGAGTTGGAGGAACTCTGCAAAGCAATCGCAGACCCGTTTTTTGAAATCACGACCGACGAGGAAACGGGCGCAAAAACTTACGCCATCGCGCTCGACCTGACCAAAAACAAGTACCCCTACTTGGTTTACCAGCACCCCAACAAAAAAGTGAAACCGCTCCGGCTCTGGGCTTGCGCCGATGAATTTGAAAACATGACCATTTACGAACTCGGCACGGTGTTCACTTTGTTTGAAAATTACCTGCGCCAGCCAAACGAACCCCTTTTGCACCAACTTTTTGCCACGATTTACCGCTCCCCGAAACCGGAAATCTCCGAAAACAAGCAAGCAGGCTACCAGGGCGACATCCGCCGCCCCTTGATGGGCGAGGAGGTGATGGTCGAGCGGCGTGCAAAACATTTTGAACCCGTGCCAGAGCAGGTGAAACACTTGATGCTGCTGTGGATTGCTTCGTGCCGGCAGAAAATCATCCGAGAGTATCCGGTGATTTTTGACTCGGAAACCCATGCAGACGGCAAAAATTTTGGGTGGGGAGGCATGTTGCTCCAAATCGCGGGCGGGCCTGTTCATCTTGAAGCAGTCGCAAAACAGCACTACGGCAACGTGTTCGTCTGGCTTTCGATGCTTGAAGACGAGCGCAAAAAGCAAATCCTTCAATCTGCACGTTAAAAAAATGGAGCACATCACCGCCGCACAATTGATCGAACTTGATTTCAAATTGACCGCATCCGTCCAAATGCCGGACAAAACGGTGACCCGATGGGGAGGTCACCGGCTGCTGGTCGAGCACTCGAAAAGTCATATTCGGGTGAAAATGCAGGGCTGCGGCTGCCCGCTGGTCACCGCGCCGGCGTATTCTTTTGAAAAAATGTCCGCGCTTTTGGACGGATTAAAAATGAACTAAAAATGGCAGAATTCACCGAAGACATCCTCGAAACCCTGCGCGAAAAAGTCGAGGACTGGGGCGAGCGCACCGAGGAAAAATTACAAATGTCGCTCGTGTCGGTCGGCGCGGTGTACAGCGGCGCGGGGCAAAAAAGCATTGACTCCGGCGCGAAAATGATGCAAGACCGCAGCATTTACATCGGCTTCCGGCTGAAAAGGTATTTGGTGATGATAGAAAAAGGCGCGGGCAAAGGGCATGGCGGCAAAAAAGGTTCGGTGTGGAAAGGTTTGGACGGCAAAATGAAACGCACCAACCCCGCCAGCCTCGGCAAAATGAACAGCGGCGGGCGACCGGCCAAACCATTTTTCAATGTGGTCATCAAAGCCGAAATCAAGGATTTGGCGGATGAGGTGGGCGAGTTTTTTTATGTGAAGGCGCGGCAGGCGATTATCAAATGAAGTAAATTGGTTTTCCCATAGTAGGTGTTTGTTCTGCTTTGTTTTAGAGAAAAAAGCCCCGTCGCAATGACGGGGCTTTTTCATTTTCAGGCCGTTTTTTCGGCCTCGTACTGTTGTTCGGCGAGCAAGACCAAGTCTTGCAGCGACAGGATTTCCATCCCGATTGCGTCCACCTCCTCGACCGTGAAATCGGTTCTTTCCCGACCTGGGGAGGTGAACGGAAACGCCAGCAAAATCAGCCGGTTGCCGATGTGGCTGAGCGTTTCCTCAAATCGGCGACACGGGCGGAGCAGTTGTTGGTGCGCGGGATAGATTTTGATGGGTGGCGGCGCACTCGGCGCGGCGGTTGGATTTGTAGTCGTCATTGGCGGAACGATTTTAAAAATGAAAAAAAAGGCGGGTAGCCGCACGTTCCGCCAAGAACAGCCCAAACGCAGCAAACGCTGGTAGGCGCGACTACCCTTTTTTTAAAAACCAACACTTTAGAAGCAGGAAACTTTTTTGCTGCGAGGCATAATGTTCTGGCGGAACGGGACAAATGTAACGGTGAAAAAATGATTTGTGCAAACGGATAATTTTAGGGAGTTTTGAGACTTGAATTTCACCCACATTTTTATTAAAAATTCACTTTTAAATGAAGAATCTCCTTTTTTGCCTGTTTTTTCTGCTTCCATTTTTCGCCTCGGCGCAACAGCCGCTCGATTTCAAGGGCACAACCCCAGTTTATATTCAGGCCGTAGTTTTCAGGCTCGCAAAAATCCAGTGCGGTTATCTGTATTCGTCCGAAAAACAGACCAAAGTCGTTGACACCGATGGCGATTACTTTTCCTTTATCACCATCCCCAACCTTTTGAATTATTTTGACGCGCAGGGCTACCAATTCGTCTGCTTCATTGATGTGACCGACATGGAATTTGAAACGGGTGTTCACAAGCAGATCCTTTTAAAAAAGAAGTAGTATCGCATGAATAATTTAGAGAAATTCCTCGAATTCAACGGAAAGCGGCTGGCCGTTTTGAACGCCGACGGGCAATGGTGGATAGCCATCAAGCCCATTTGTGAGGCACTCGAAATCAAGTACGAATCTCAATTTGAGCGCATCCAGAACCATAAAATTTTGGGTCAACTATTCCGCAAACAGGGAATGGTTGCCGCCGATGGGAGGCTTCGAGAGATGGCTTGTTTGCCTGAAAAGTATGTTTACGGATGGTTGTTTTCAATCAATTCGGACAGCCTCGAATTGATTGAATATCAGCAAAAATGTTACGACATTTTGTTCGACCATTTTCACGGTGCGATGACCGGGCGGCTGACCCAACTGAACCAGCGGTCGGAGATTGATGTCAGGATTTCTGACTTGGAACAAAAGATGCTCGACTCCCCGGAGTACACGGAAATCCAACAATTGAAAAAACAAAAAGTGGTCGTGACCGCCTCGCTGCGGCAACTGGACAAGGATTTGATGGCGGGTCAATTGGCTTTGAATCTATAACTTTGCCCCATCAAATTCAAGTATTTTTTCACCTGAGGGGTTTTCTGATTGTCCAGCCGAACGTGTCGGCTGGACATTTTTTTTGTAGTTTTGTTTCCTCAAATTCAAGGAATTTTTTGGCAAAAATTCTGCCCAGCCGAAACGTCGGTTGGGCTTTTTTTTGCAAAAAAAAGGGCGCGGCCTTTGCCGCACCCTTGTAAAAACATTTTAATCATTATAAACAAATCCTTACTTCCTATGAAAACTGCACCGAGCCACCCGCCGCCGTACTGATTTTCTGCGAGCGGTAAGCCATGTCGGTGATGGTTCGGTCTTCGATGACGGCAAAAAGCGGCTGCGACAACCGGGCGTTGAGCAGGCCGAGCATCGAAAGCATTTGCGACATCATCGCATTCATCATGTCCATGTTTCCGCCGCCGGGCGAGAACCCGCCCTCCGCAAACTGCGGCACACTCCCTTTCAGGTTTTCGATGGCTCGGACGTGGTTCAGCACCGCCGGGTTGCGCAGGCTGGCATTGTCCACGAAATATTCAGGGCCGCGCTCGTTGGCCAGCACGACGGGGTGGGTTTGGTTCAAAAGTCCCGTCCCGACCTGCCCGATGTATTTGGCGCGATAGGTTTGCCCGTCGGTTTGGCCGGTGACATCCGTCCAGCCGCCCTCGAATTTCTGCGGGACTTCGGGTGCGGAAAAAAGCAAATCCTTTGCCTTCTTGATATTTATAAGAATCCTTGCGAGACCGGTGGCGAAGGAAATAGCCGCCACGATTGGCGCAAGCGGCCCCGCAACGGCACCCGCCGCCTCCGAGCCTTTGGTCAGACTGGCAATTGCCGACGCGGTGTCAATCGCAATTTGGGCAAGGGTGGCTACCTTTTGAATCCGGTTCATTTTGCCGCTTTCGCTGGCAAATAATTCGCCGGCGGCACTCGCCAAATCGCCAAGCCCCTGGAACAAAGCCCGCTGTGCTTCAAGGCGTTTTTTGTTTTCGTCGCTCTGTTTTTTGGTAACCTTTTCCGCGCCTTCCTTTTCGATTCGGGCGATTTCCTCAGCCTGTTTTTTTCGGAGCGCGGTGGTATCGAGGCCGTATTCGTCGGCAATTTGGAGCAGTTCGGTAAAATGCGCGTTCAGTTTTGCGATTTCGGACTGCTCTTCGGTCATCAATTCCTCGGCAATCAGGAGTTGCGCCGCTTTTTTCTTTTCCTGCGCCGCTCTGTCGAGTTCGTCCTGTTTCAAACCCCGCTCGATTATCAAATCAAGTTCCGACTGCAAACGGTTTTCCTCTAACTTGGTCAGTTCGGCCATGTGCGCGGCCTTGCGTTCGACCTCGGCAAACATATAATCCCATTCCGCGACGGTTTTTTCTTCATTGATGAGGGTTTCGAGGCTTTTGCGTGCCTCCGCCGCGCCCCGGATGTTGTGGGCTTCGGCGGCGATGACTTTTTCAAGTTGTGCGGCGTACTTTTTGTCAATCTCGGCGAGCATCCGGGCGAGTTCATCGGTTTCGTCGGCGATTGCGAGTTCCGCCCGTTTCTCTTTTAGAAATTTATTGAGCGTTTCGACCTCTTTGAGTTCGCGTTCGCGCTGACGCGCGGCTTCCTCCGCGCGTTTTTCGGCTTCTTTTTTGGCCTCTTTTTTTCGGGCTTCTTCTTTTGCCGCCGCCTGCATCAGTTTCTGCGCGGCGGCTTTTTTTGCCGCTATTTCATCCTGGCTATCCTCTCCACCGCCGACCACTTTTGGTGCTTCTATTTTTTTTCCACTGACCCAGTCATACAGGGTTTTTACTTGGGCCAAGGGGCCAATTATCGCATCAAAAACGGCGGAAAATACGGCGGGGTCAATATTTCCGAACAGGTCGAGTAAGTCAACCGAAATATCCAAAATTCGGGAAAACGCGGGCAGGAATTCCGTAGCAAGCCGTTCGGTCAGGTCGGCGATTTGAGCGTCGAACTCGGCCATTTTGCGGGTGTTGCTCCCTGCATTTTGTGCGTGCGCGGTTTGGGCATCCGCCGACTTTTCGGTAATCAGTTGCAGCGTGGCCATCGCTTCTGCTTGCTCTAATGCTGCGCCTGTCAAGCCTTTCATGCCCATTTGAGCCACTCGCAAATCCACCTGTTCTTTTGAAATTGCAATGCCCAAAGCCTGCAACCCGTCGCGCTCGCCGAGCAATGCCTTGGTCATAATGTCCGAGGCTTCTTTCGCGGTGGTCTTTCCATCCGACCATTCGGCAAGTGCGCCGGAGAGGTTTGTCATTTCGGCACTCATCCCCGCAGCCTCTTGCCGGGTGAAGCCCATTGGTATCAGCAAATCCCCTGTTGCCGTTGCCGCAGCGACATATTGGGAAACGGTGAGCCCCATGGCCGTTGCGTTCCGTTTCGCGGCAGTGGTAACGGTATCGAGCGCGGGACCGAAGACGGTGGCGGCTTTTTTCGCGCCTTGTTCAAGTTGGAAGGCTATTTTGGCTAACTCTTTTCCGGCCTGAAACACCTCCATCACGAACTGCGCGACCCCCGCAGCCATAAAAGCGTTTTTGAGGCCACCAACGCCATCAATTGTACTGTTTGCTTTTGCCCAAAGTCCTTTGTGGGCATCCTCAATGCCCCGCAAATTCTTTTTGTGGTCGTCGAGAATGGGCTGCGCTTCCTTGATTTTTTTCAGCGCGGCGACATACTCTTTTGAGCCGACCTCGGACTTTTCAATGATTTTGTTCCACTCCCGCATCTGCTTTTTGAGTTCACCGATGGAACCCTCGGCTGCTTTGCTGTCGAGTATTATTTTAATTCGCCGGGAAACGTCTTCCATTTTTGCAAAAAATTAAGGTTGGACGATGAAATCTGAGTTCACCGTCCAATATGAAATGCCCGACATTTCAATCGGGTCGGGCGTTTCGCCACCGTCATCCCAATCCGGCTGGCCATCTGCGGCGAGGCACAACTCGAAAGGATTTCGGAATCGGAAAGTGAACATCCAACCCGCGTAACTCACGTCGCCGGTGTCGAGTTTGGGCTGAAAAGCGGGTTCGAGCGAGGCCAGCGTGTTGGCGGAGTAATAGAAAAAGGAGTGACCGTTGCGGCTGTCGTTGACCATTTTGGTCAAGATATGGGTTCCCACGCGCCACGCGTCGTCCATCGCCTTGATTTGGGAGTCGTCGCCGTCCACGCGCGGCGAGTAGTATTTGGCGATGATGAAACCACCCAGAATTTTCGAGTTGGGGTCAGCGTCGCCGTCGCCGCTTCCCGATGGGATAATCAGGCGCATGATGAAATCTTTTTCCTTCGCGCCAGTCCGAAAATCACCTTTGGCGGCCTCCTGCGAGATGACGGCAAATACTTTTTTGCCCACCACATCCTCGTGCCTCAATTCCGGGTGATTGACCGCCTGCCAGCGGAAATAGTCCACGTATTTTTGGAAAAAACTCATTTCTTTTTGGGTTTGCGGATGACTTTTTTCGGGGGTTTCATTTCGGCCAAAAACGGTTTTGAAATCTGCATTTTTCCATAAACCGTATCATGGACTTCAAAATCGGGATTGGCGATTGCCGGAATTTTTTCGTCGCCGGCGGCCTCGATATACGGGCAACCGATGTCAAAAAGCCGCTTGAACTGCCGCTGGTTTTTCAAGGCAAAATCCACATCGCCGATGCCGGGAAAAAGCAGGGACTTGAATTGGAGATTGGAAAAATCGGATTTGAGCCGGTACGCCATTTCGTAAATATTTAAAAAAAATGGGCGCGGCGTTTTGCCGCCACGCCCACAAAACAAACAACTCAGGATGACGAATTTTAGACGTTTGGAGTCGTGTTGATTCCAAATGAAATTGGATACACAGCCGGGACATCACCGCCCGAATCCTCCAAAACGTAGGCCGCGCCGGGTTTGTCGCCCGCTTTTGCACCGGTGGAAATCTTGATTTCCTTGACCTTCACCGGGTCGTTGTCGCGCCCCAAGACGAGCATGTTTAACTTGTCCTCGCGCGTCTGAATCATTGCCGCGAGGCAACAATTGACGACGTTTTTTGCGAAGGACAGTTTTTCGGCTTTCGTCCCGATGATGAAAAATGGCAGGTTGGACGTGAAGCCCAAAACGCCTTTTTCTCCCACCGTGCTGGTTTCCACCATGCCGCTGTCCACGAGGATGTCGTAGGTGCGCCAGTAGCCTTTTCCAACCGTTGCGACAAAATTAAAAGCCTCGTTCAAGATGATGTCCGCTCCCGGAACGGTGCTGGCCGGGGTCATTTCCAAAAGCGTCTGCGGCCACCCGTCAAACTCCTCTGCCGGGCAAATGTGGAGTTTTGCCCGTGTGCCGGGCGGGGTGTTTTCACCGCAGGCCGTCGTCATATTTACTATTTTGCACATTGCAAATAGAAATTTACAGGATGAAAAAATAAGGTTTAGGCCATCCGCAGATAGCCGTATTCGATGTCCACCAACCGCTGCAATTCTGCCGCGCACTTGCCCGTATCCTTGCCTTCCGGCGTGGAAAAAAGGGCAAGATTTGGGTAAATGGACTTTTCCTCGGCGGTCACGGTTCCCCCGATTGCAAGTTTGATAACCTGCTCGGTCGGCATCACTTCTGCGGTCGAGAACCGGATGAAAC
>ERZ1292625.1463-Hain-H41-01um-R1-1463-length-27913-cov-8_pt1 | contig 27913 bp, 36 predicted proteins | sample MGYA00564400_ERZ1292625 | MGnify/ENA primary metagenome ERZ1292625 (study PRJEB36523, sample SAMEA6512639) | groundwater metagenome | collected 2019-01-08 | study: AquaDiva: Metagenomics assemblies of 32 groundwater samples | reverse complement strand
GGCGTTTTGATAACCTAAACTACTACTTTTACCAACACGAAACGTCACTTAACTCGGTATACATGGTTTGCTCGTCTCCTTTCTGATACGGGAAAAGCTAAGTTTCAAGCGCAATCATACAGGGTAAAAGATACGACCGTTACAATGGAAGCAATACAAGGATTATTGGATAGAAGACATCCAGATAAATGTTTTACGTTCGACGGGTTACGCGCAGGGTTATCATTAGATCCTCAAGTAGTTTCAGAAATCAGTTTCGATACGCCACAAAAAGCAAGACACGCTTTGGAAGTATTGAGTAACATGCCAATAAGAGTAGATTTACCGACAAGGCCAAAAAATTCGACCCTTACGCCAAAAGCGATTCAGTATTATACAGGTGGAATATATCAAGGTGATATGGAGGCGCACGATTCTATTGTGGAAGCGCTTATTCGAGAGTCAACGAGAAAGCTTAGTATTTATGGAGCCAAATTTAATAGAAATATTCTTCCGATTATTCGGTCATTTATGTTTGTCGTAGGACCATGGTGGAGAGCACGTAGTCACGATGCGCCCCTTATGCAAGCATATACGTATGACATTAAAGCGGCTCTTGAGCTTGCGCCCATAGCGACGTTATGGAATATTCACAAGACGCACGGGTACAAAATAATGAAGCCGGAAGTGCAAGAAGTTATGGGTAGTAGAAAGGCAGTTTGGGAAGTTGAAAAAAGGGTACGAAAGGGTATGAATACACACGGATTCGACCATAATGCGAGCATCATGCCGCTTAAGTCAGGTTTGGTAGATTGGTCTTTGGGTCAACTCATTTGGCCATTGAGTAGTAGGCGTACATCGAATGTGCTTTCTCCGTCCGACGCAACAAATTATCCACCTATTAATGAGGAATGAGGCGGATATTATTTTTTGTCAGAATTATCTCTTTTCCCCTGATAAAATCCACAATCCTGACATGTTTTGTCAAGCAGAGAGTATATCAAACCCATACAATCTCGATATTATTTACGTTATTTGACGATTAGTCAAATATGAAGAAAGGAATACATGAATACATTAGTAGAATGGTGGATTCAACATCAGATTGATACAGAATCAGATAAGCTTCGCGCTGATGAGAAGGCTGTTGAAGAGGTTGACAAGCGAACGAATAAAAAACGTAAGGGTAGAGTCGTCGTCGAGTATGTGTCTCCTGGAGGCAATTATCCAAGACCGGTTCGTCGTACACTTTGTGATTCTGGCGTACCGTTATCAACTGTGTTGGGATCACGTGGTTACTTTCATGAAATGGTGTATAAGGCAGTGAATGTGAATCCAGGCAAACAAGATAACAAACGAATATTATCATTAGGTGCGTATGTGCCTCCGATACAAGGAGAAGAGCTACAGATAAGAAAAGTTGATCGAAACGTATTACGATTTACATCGGGATAACTAGTCATAAAATTATATGCCATTAGTGAAAGGTATTACCGGCTGGATGTTAAGCGGAACTCGTGACGCAGCAATTTCTGATGCTGGTTTGGCGCCATATCAGCAGATTAGAAAAAAAATAGTTCCAGATGTTAAATTCGACGCGGAAGAAAGACGAGCGTTGAGTCGTTTCTTTCATACACCTCCTGTAAAAATAACTCACATAATGGAGGGACGCAAACGTGGCGTACTTGAAAGTTTTGCGATCGGTTATCGTGAGAATGATGGACATGCGGTTTGGGCTGAACATAAAGAGTCAAAGTCTATACACCATTTTAGGGATTTAATCCGAAGGAAAGGTTCGCAATTCGTAGAAGAAGCTCGATCTGGAAGAGAAATACTATGATTGAAAATCTTGATAAGATTCTTGTTACGTCAGTAATACGCTCAGACTCCAAGGTGAAAGGAGTATTGTTTAGAGTTGTAAATTCTAGCCCGCTTATAGATACAAGTCGCAGAATGGTAGACCAAATCGAAGTTCATTATACACATGATGGAAAGTTGGAACCTGAAGATTGGATACAAATATTGAAAAGTCGTAACACGGAATGATGAATTGGATATATTATTGTGCAGATCATAGAGAACTTCATGCTTTTGATGCTGTGAAGCATTTGGCGATAGGTCATGTATCGGGGTCTTTTGTAGTAGATCGGGCACATCCTAATGTATATTACGTTGTGGATATCAACGGTATGGTAAAAAAAACGGATTATAGAGGTGTTTCTAAGGTGTTATCGGATATGCCGTCTATTTTCCGCAACGATTACTCCAAGGGCAATGATGATGCCTCCGAGGATATATGACGGCGTGATCGATTCCTGGAGCCACAGGACAGCTAAGATTGCTGACCAGAGGGGTTGCAAGTACTGATAGAGTGCGGATTCAGAGACTTCTATCGTTTTGATCGCGATATTTCGCAGGGTATAGGCGATGGTGCCCGAGAATATAGCCATAAAGAGTGCGCCAAGATGTGCTTCTTGCGGCGCTTGTATAAGTGTCGTGACTATCGTTTCTGGCGATTGTCGCAAAAGAAGAAGAGGCACGAATACGATAAAGCCGACGATAAATTGAAATTGTGCCACGAGCGTGGCGTTTATCCCTCGTTTCATCGCTTCTTTAGAAAGGAGAGCCGCAACGACATCGGTAATGACTGCCAAAAGCATGAGTATATTTCCTTCGAGTTTTCCGAAACTTTCTATAGGTCCGAGCACCGTTAAAAGTACGCCTAAGATCACGATAGATATGCCGATTTTTTCGTTTTTTCGTATTATGTCGCGGAAGAAAAGTACGCCACCCAAGATAAGAAACAGCGGCCCTGCGGCAGTGATAAGGCTTCCCGAGAGCGCAGTCGTTTTCGTCAGTGCTTCAAAAAAAAGAAACAGCGTGAGTGGCGCTGAAATTATACTTGTTCCCAGAAGGAGTAGTTGGTCTGACGTTTTTTTCGGAAACGGCGTCTGGGTGACGTATAGGTAGGGAATAGCGATCAGAGTCGAGATGAAAAATCGATAGGTGAGAAAGAGCCACGGATCAAACCACGTCAGCGTGTGTTTGACTACTGGACTTGCTGCTCCCCAGATAAGAGAAACGAGAAGAAGCATGAGCGTGGCAGTGAGTTGTTTTTTCATGAAGAAGCAGTGAGCTTGTCGATTACGTCCGCAATAGAGAGTTCCTCTTGAGTTTTGGTCGAGAGATTTTTAAGTTGCACCATGCCTTTTGCGGCTTCACTTGGTCCTTGGATGACAACGTAGGGGATTTCTTTGCGATTTGCATATTTGAGTTGTTTATCCAATTTGTCTGCTGCTGGATAGAGATCGACGTTTAACTTAGCCGTACGAAATGCTTGTGCGAGTTTTTGTGATGTAGCTTGTGAAGCGCTATTAAATATGGTGACCAAGAGATCTGTACTGTTTGCTTGTGTTGGCACAAGAGACATGATTTCTGCAGCTTCTAGTGTACGGTCAAATCCGAGTCCAAATCCTGTACCACCGATATCTTTGCCTGCTAACTTTTCTACTAATCCATCGTATCGTTCGCCACCTAAAACTGACATATTATATCCAGCATCTGGTATTTCGACTTCCCATATTGGGCCCATTGAGTAGGAAAATGAGCGAGCGATGGTAGGATCAAATTCATACCAATCATCTGGAAAGCCGTAGTCTTTAAGATACTTAAGAATGAAAGCGATTTCTTCATTTGGTTTTAAATTTTTGACATACGAGAGATATTCTTTGGCTTTTGATAAGGCAATTCCTTTGTTTTCCATTTCTTTGAGTACACCGTCGTCTCCAATTTTTTTGATTTTATCGATGCTGACGATGGCATCGTAGGGCATATCTTGAAAAAGTGCTCGTGAATTGATCCGAACAAGCGCTCTTTTGAATCCTAACTGTTTATAGATATCAAGAGAGAGTGCGATCGTTTCTGCATCGGCATCTGGAGTTTTTACACCAAAGATGTCTGCATCGACTTGTACAAATTCTCGGTATCGACCTTTTTGCGGTTTCTCTGCTCTGAATGCAGATTGAATTTGGTATCGTTTAAAGGGAAAGGTTAGCGTGTTTTGATATTGCGCTATTAATCTACACGTTGGTACGGTTTGATCATAGCGAAGCGCGACATCTCGATCTCCTTGATCTTTGAATTTGAAAAATAATTTTTCATCTTCCCCGATGGCCCCCGTAAATATTTCGAGTGGTTCAAGCGTCGGTGTCTCAAGCGGTGCAAATCCCCATGATTCGCAGATAGTGGCAAGCTTATCCCTGAGCCATTTGCGTTTAGACGCCTCAGCGGGCAAGAAATCTCGAAATCCTTTGAGTGGTTGAATAGTGTTCATAGAACCTCCTTTGATGGTATCAATACTATCTTCTTGGGACAAGCATATGTTTGTGCTTGATAAAATATACTTGTGTCCGTTATTTTTATAGAAACTATTTTGCCTGATGATTGAACGATGCGTCTTCGCCCAGAATATAACGCATAGGCAATGCTTCCTGATCCGCACGATTGTTCCCATACGAATGAATTGGTTGCTCGAACATATATGATGGGCTTGATAGATGATTTTTGATAATAGATTATGCCAGAGGCGGGATTATTTGATGCCAAATTTTTTAACATATTTTTTTGTTCGGTAGAGAGAGTGGTAGTTGACGGTGGATTTGGTAATAGTAGATATGTCATACCCTTGAATGTTATTTTATTGTTTATGACAGACCGCACCATGGATAGGGGAATTCGGATGCTTGATAACCCAGTTTTCAAAAATTCGGCAGCGAGCAACCCGTTTACACTTAATTCACCACCCATCATCTGAAATGATTTATTGACAGGATTTAAGAATCCAACTTGTTCGACTTGTCTATTTTTTCGCATGATAATCGTCGCCACCTTTGGCATGGAATATTGAGAGATGGGCGATTGGACGATCGCGCTTATTTCCCCAGCGGTGTCAACTAACTGATAGGTGATTGTCTGTTTCATGTTTTTCCTGTGAGTTCAAATTTTGCAAGAGCAAGTTGACTATCTGCAACGATCTGTGACGCACGACGATATAACTTCAAACATTCTTGCCAGGAGACCCCAGTTTCGTTGGCAAGATTTTTTAGAGGTTCCCGTTGAAACAATAGATATGAACCTCTTCCAAATATTGTGCGTAAGCGGCTAAATTCTTCAGACGATTCCTCGGGAATGTATATTTGTGCGTAAGCCTGAAAAAGGAACTCTTTATCTTTTTTTGGATCGAATCTACCAGAGCGTTTCAAGTCTCTTGCAACTAAGGGGACACGACGATCGTAGCCCATCATTGCAGCAAGATATAAAACAGATTCTCGTAAACCATCTTCTTCGCGTGACAACGCGCGCTCTTCTATAGAAGCGCGCCAACTACGAATTGGTTGTAGAACATATTTTTCCATCATAAAAAACCTCCCGTTCGTTACGCACCACAAATAATGTGATACATAAGGAACGAGAGGCAATAAAAAAGGACCTCCCGCGGTCCCATCCTTAGTTTCTAAAGGTATTTCTCCTTTAGACTCTTGGGCCGACTCCGCGATAGCGACATCGACTGTTGTATATGACGGTTCAACCTCCGGAAGACATTTTGGCCTTCAGCTCGTGGATCGTGACTCCACTCAAACGCTTTTTCTATTTAATTGTAAATATATTATATACCAAAATATGGGAAAATGTCAACGTATTATCGAGATAGTATAACGGTGCCAATTAATACAATCATAATACCCACAATACGCATGGGTGATAGCGTTTCTCCGAAAAAAGCTACTCCTGCAAGGATGCCACCGACCGCAATACCACCTACGATGACGGGGATCGCGATAGATAAGGGTGCGTTTTTGGCTAAGGTCATAAGGAGGAAAAGCTGTGCAAATGCCCAAATGAGTCCTGACACAAACGCGAGCGTCATGGCTTGCTGTGTCACTTTGGTTATCGTGAGTGGTGTTTTTGTGACCATGGTCAGCACCAGGGAAGACACAAGCACGCCGATGGAAAATAGCACCATACCGATACCAAAGCTAAGTTTGGGCTGAAAAACTTTGGTCACGGCATTTGAGGTAGAATATAAGACCGCAGAAAGTATGCTAGCAGTTATCCAGTTCATAGTGTGATTATCTCCTTAGGACTTTTAGAAAGAATTTCGACTTTGTCCTTGTGTAAGAGTACCAAATCTTCGATGCGTATACCATATGATCCTTCAATATACGTTCCCGGCTCTACTGTTACGATCATGCCTTCAGAGAGTGTTGCATCATTATGTACCGTAAGCCGCGGCGCTTCGTGGATATCCAAACCCACGCCGTGGCCTAGGCTATGAGGATAGGTAGAGAATTCTGATTGACTTAAAATATCGCGGGCTGATTGATCAATGATTTTTCCTGATCGACTAGTTGTAAGAGTTTCAAGTGCAACGGTTTGCGCTTTTAATACTGCGTTGTAGGCAGCGAGCCATTCGGGTTTTGGTTTACCGAAAAAAACCATGCGTGTCATGTCCGCACAATACCCGTTGACTCGCGCACCAAAATCCAAAAGAATAATATCGTTGTCTACGAGGACTCTCCTTGTAGGCTGAAAATGTGGGATGCTTGAGTTATTTCCGAATGCCACTATTGGGGGGAATGCATTTTGTGCATCATTTTTTCGAAAAAATGTTTCTATTTCCCATGCGAGTTCCGTTTCTGTAACGCCCATTTGTATTTTTGTTTGAACAAACTCAAAGCAGTCATCGGTGAGTTTTGTGGCCTTTGTAATAGATGCAATTTCACTAGGAAATTTTTGCATCCGTAGTTTTTCTATAATGTTTTGTGTAGGAGAAAACGTAGGAGCGACATTTTTAAATGCTTCGTATTCAGAGACGGTTACATTTTCAGACTCGAATGAAAGTGTTTGTATCTTTTCATTTGCACAAATGTTGGTTAACTGTTTTCCTATGCGATTATCAGGCGTCAATATGTTTATGTCGAGTGTTTTTGTTTTTGGAAACTGCTTCTTTAGAAATGAATTATTAAATTGCAAGATTTTTGCTTCTTCTTGATAGAGCGGGGAAACGAAAAGAAACGCTTTCGTCTCAAGAAGCAAAAGATACGCGTCTCTTTGTTCCACCCCTGCCTGCGCAGGCAGGCCAACAAATCCGGTGAGGTATCGGATGTTTGTAGGGTTGGTGATAAATAACGATGCCATACTCGTATTATAACCGGAAGCATCAGGAGAAAATATTCACAAAATTTATGGTTTGACGGTGGGCTTGGGGGTGGCGGACGGTTTGACTGTCGGTTTTGGAGTAGCACTTGCGGTACTGGTTGGCGATGGGGCAAGCGTTGCGGTGGGGGCAACACCTGAGAGATCAAAAAGATTGAGGATACGGATGGCAGAGACGTTGGTGTCTTTTTTGGGATCCAGTGTGCCGATGACGTGCACCGTATCTGCGATAATCATTTTTGAAAAGCCACTTTTGACTATGCCGTCGGTCGTAGACCAGCTGAAAGCTTTGGTCGTTTTTTCGATATCAGACGTCATGGTTTTTCCGTCTTGGGTGAGAATGGTGATGGCAAAGGCTTCTTTGTCGATGTTTGTGATCGTGCCAATCACGCGCGTATATACCTTTTTGCTTTCTATAAAGACAAATTTCGCCTTTAAAAGTTCAAGGGTTCCGTCATACGATCCAAACACGGTCACAAGATCGCCTTTTTCTATATCTTCTAGAGAAAGCTCTGTTCGTTTCCCGTTTAAAATCTGAGCAACGCTTAGTTCGTCTTCAAATTCTACCTTGTAATTTTTTGCTGTCGTTTCGATGACGCCTGAGCTGACGGAAACAGAGAAGACCGTTCCAGAGATAGCACGCGTGACGACGTTACGAAGCTCGGCTACCTTCGTCGCAAGACGTTCTTTGAGATCTTCTAAACTTTTTTGTGATGCTTGTGTGATTGTGGGATTTGGTGAGTGTGTCGCAGCCATCACAGGGTGTGCCACTGCCGCGAGTGCAAAACTTATCGTGAGTAGTGCTATTTTTTGTTGTGTGTTCATAGGTTAGAGAGCGACTGATGAATAAAATACGGTCAGTGTTTGTGTTTGTACTTCTTTGCCCTCGTGACTTGAGACTACGAGTTCGTTTTTCCCTTCTGAAAGTGTAATTTTGGTCGCAAATGCACCAAGGTCGTTTGCGACGACCACAGTCTCTGTGTCGGTTGTTTCTACCACGACTATCGCTCGCGGTTTGGTTTTTCCTGACACGAGTGTCTCACTTCGTAGTTCTATAGAATCTGGTAGCGGGGCTTCTATCATAAGGGTGCCACTTGTTTTTATGGGTGTCGGTGTCGGAGTAGCTGATGATTGAGAAGTAAAAAATTTTGGCCATGAAATTTTTGGCAGAGAAAATGATGGAAATGATTTAAACAGCGATGGTCCCAAAAAAACAAGCCCCGTGAGGATAAGTCCAACGCCAAAGCCAATAATAGTTGCCAGAAGTGCATCTTTATTCATGGGTGTTGCCTAGCATACTCAAATCTGTTATAAATTGCAAATATGGAAATAACATTTTTAGGTCATGCGTCGTTTCGTCTCAAAGGGAAAAATGCGGTAGCCGTGATTGATCCGTTTGATAGCGTTGACGTTGGGTTGAAGTTTCCCCGTATGGTAGAAGCAGACGTCGTGACTATTTCTCATGATCATACGGATCACAATGCAAAAGATGCAGTTTCTGGAACACCGTATGTCATAACAGGGCCTGGGGAATATGAAGTCAAAGGCATTTCCGTTATCGGTATGGGGACATATCATGATGGGGTGGAAGGGAAGGAGCATGGCAAAAATACGATTTATCGATATGTGATTGATGGCATACATGTGGCACATCTTGGTGATCTTGGACATCAGTTAAATACAGAGCAGCTTGATATGCTTTCTGGCACGGATATCCTGATGGTGAGCGTGAGCGGGAAGTACCTGACCAACAAAGAAACCATAGAGCTTATTGGTAAAATTGAGCCAAAAATTGTTATCCCGATGCATTATAAGCAGGAGGGACATTCATCAGTGTTTGCAGGGCTTGCTGACGTACGCGTGTTTCTCTCTGAATTTGGTAAAGAGCCACAGCGTGTCACTAAACTATCGGTCACGAAAGATAAACTTCCACCTGATTTACAAGTGGTAGTCTTCGAGTAAGTTGTACGTTTATCATGGCAGTCAATATTAAAATACCGCCGCACGATGATTCAGCCGAGCAGTCAATTCTTGGTGCTATCCTTATTGATAAAGACGCGATGATGGATGTCGCTGAGTTTGTACGTCCTGCGCATTTTTATAAAGAAGCGCACGCGCATATTTATGAAGCGATGAGCGAGCTCTATGAGCTGCATGAGCCGATCGATGTGGTTACCGTTACCGCACAGTTGAAAAAAAATGGCACGTTCAAAAATATCGGCGGCTCTCAATGTCTCTCTGATTTATTAAATGTGGTACCGACGAGTGCGCATGCAGAGCGCTACGGTCGTATCATCCAAGAAAATGCAACCAAGAGGCGCTTGGTAGAGGCAGCGGCAAAAATAAATGAACTTGCGTTTAAAGAGCAAGGAAGTGCGCAGCAAATCGTGGATGAAGCAGAACAAGAAATATTTGCCATATCCCAGACTACCACGCGGAAGGATTTCATGGTCATCAAAGATGCGCTTGCTGAGTCCTTTGATAGATTGGACGAGCTTCATAAAAGGGCGGGTGGTCTTCGCGGTGTGCCGACTGGATTTGGTGACCTCGATACGAAACTTGCCGGTATGCAAGACTCCAACTTACTTATTCTTGCTGCCCGACCGGGAACTGGGAAAACGGCAATGATTCTTAACATGGCGCAGTATGCCGCGGTGAAGGAAAAAATTCCCATCGGTATTTTTTCTCTCGAAATGAGTAAAGAAGAATTGGTGGATCGTTTGTTGGTCTCGCAGGCTGACATTGATGCGTGGAGATTAAAGACGGGAAAACTGAGTGATGATGACTTCACCAAACTCTCCGACGCCATGGGTGAGTTAGCTGAGGCGCCGATTTATATAGACGATACGCCAGGCATCAACATCGTCGAGATGCGTACGAAAGCAAGACGTTTACAGATGGAGCATGGTGTCAAAATGTTTGTGGTTGATTATCTGCAACTGGTCGATTCGGGTAGACGGTATGACAATCGTGTACAAGAAGTGTCTGTGATTTCACAAAGTCTCAAAAATCTTGCCCGCGAGCTACGTGTGCCTGTGCTTGCGTGTTCACAATTGTCTCGCGCGGTTGAGAGTAGAGGAACGCGTGTCCCTGAGCTTTCTGACCTTCGAGAGTCTGGATCTATTGAGCAGGATGCAGACGTCGTTATGTTTCTGTATCGTGAGGAAGCGGATCAGGCGTTGTGGGGAGCTCAGATCCAAACCAAGCTTCGCATCGCCAAACATAGAAACGGACCACTGGGGGAAATAGATCTGATGTTTAGAGGCGATCGTATTCGCTTTTATTCGATGGAACACAAGCAAGCTGAAAGTGCAGCAAAATAAGGTATAATATCTCTCATAAGCCCGAGTGGCGGAATGGTAGACGCGCAGGTCTCAAAAACCTGTGGGGGTAAACCTCATGAGAGTTCGAGTCTCTCCTTGGGCACATGGTGGAAAACACATTAATCTTTAAAAGCAAAACAGATCGCAGGAGTCTTCATGTTTTAGATTCTCGCCCCAAGACATCATCGCTTGTGTCATCTCTTAATGAATGGGAAGTTATAGAAGTTCCTCGTAGAGCCAAAACGAACGACCTTTTCGGATGGTAGTGTCTGACGATGATAAGGCATTAGAAAACGCTGCAAACGTTATATTAGCCGTTGATGCAGATGCAAAATTTTCTGGTCGAAGTCATTTAAAATTAAAGGATGGCGTTCTTAAACGAATTTCGTATAAAGAGGCGGTTGAACTTGGATTAGTCGCAAGAATTAGTGTGCTTTCGCTAGATTAAGAAATTTTTTTCTGGTACACTTCAGGATATGAAACTAAAAGATGTTTACGCGTTAGCAGTACAAATGGGAATTGAGGCGGATCCTCGTGGAAAAGCTGGGGTGGAGAAGTTATTGGCCAGACGTAAAAAAGAATACAACGAATTACCAAAAGCTAAACAAAAGGATTTTGATTTGGAGGACTTGAATAATCCATACACAGATTCTCGCGTGTTATTGGGTGATCCCGATATGGAAGTCGATTCCCTCATGGCAGGCATTGACATCAATGCGTCTGAAGTACTTTTGGCCGACCGATTAAATCAAAAAGGCGAGAGTATTGATCTTCTCTTAACTCATCACCCTGAGGGTGCATCACTTGCATCACTACACGAAGTTATGGATATGCAGGCAGATGTATGGGCGAAATATGGCGTGCCAATAAATATCGCAGAGGGTGTGATGCATGATCGCATCGGTGAGGTGCAAAGACGATTTAGCCCTGTAAATCATACACAAGCAGTTGATGCTGCAAGACTTTTGGGATTTGCATTTATGGGCACACATACGATTACTGATAATCTCATTCATACCTACATGGAGAATTTGTTTGAGAAAGCAAAGCCCGAAACGGTGGGCGAAGTGCTCGAGGTATTACATAAAGAGCCAGAATATAAAGAAGCCACGAAAGGCAAGGCAGGACCCATGATTTTTGCAGGGAGCGAAAAGAATAGAGCAGGAAAAGTTGCTCCTATCGAATTTACCGGCGGGACCGAACCGTCACACATCGTATACGAAAAATTAGCGATGGCAGGGGTCGGGACGGTCATCGGGATGCATGCTGGGGAAGAACATAGAAAAGAAGCGATCAAGTATCATATAAACCTCGTGATTGCAGGACACATGAGTTCAGACAGTTTGGGCATGAATTTACTTCTTGATGCGTTAGAGAAAAAAGGCGTAAAGGTCCTTGCGTGTTCAGGGCTTATCCGAGTAAAACGATAAAAAACCCCACGGTTATGATTTGCGTGATGACTCCGAGTGGAAATGGTGCTTTGGAGTGAAAGAAATTTGGAAGTTTGTAAAAAGCGTAGCTGATTTTTTCAATTACTGAAGCGTTTTTCTTCGGGCCAAATTTATTATTTTTGGCATAAAAAATATACCATGGGGTCTCAAGCCAGTCCGGTAATACGCTAAAAACGACGGTCGTAGCCCAGAGGCCGAAAGGCAACAATCGACCAAAGATCATGTATGATGCCACAAATCCTATGAGGGTATCAGCTATTGCGATAACGCCTGTGTGATGTTTTGGTCGCCCTCTCCAATTGGTACCGAAATCCCAGTGTGGGATACTATCCATGATGTAGTGGGAACAAATAGCCAAAATACTGCTGGTGATTGGATCAGAAAAATGGCGTGCAATCGCACCAGCCACCAAGGTATGCGCGGTAGAAGTCATGTGTTCATTGTATGATAAGATGGTCAAAGTTGCAAAATTTTTCCATGATAAAAACAAAGACTGCTGTGGAGCCTATTGTTTCCGTGTTACATCACCAATCCTTTGTCCGGTTATGGATTGGTCAGATTACCTCGCAGCTTGCGATGAACACGATGCTTTTTCTTCTCTCACTTCTTCTCTATCAAAAAACACATAGTAACGCAGCTGTTTCTGGATTGTTTTTGGCGTACGGTGTGCCATCTTTGGTTTTTGGTATGGCAGCAGGAGTCATTGTGGATCGATTGGATAGGCGGTTGGTGCTTATCGTAAGCCACTTTGGGCGCGCCATTCTCACACTCGTGCTTCTTCTGGTGCCTGATGCTGTATGGCTTACGTACGTCATTATTTTTGCTCATGCGCTCATCACCCAGCTTACTGTTCCCGCAGAAGCGCCGCTTATCCCAAAGCTAGTCGGTGAGTCGACGCTTCTGGTGCCTGCGATCAGTCTTTTTACCTTTACGTTTTACGCAAGTCTTGCCATAGGCGTGATTGCTGCGGGTCCGCTTCTTCGACTCGTCGGTGCGCATGGCGCACAACTTTTTATCTTCACACTGTTTTGTGTCGCTGGCATATCTGTGTACGGTCTGCCGCGTTCGGGCGAAAAAATTACGGTGTTTATGCGAGTGTTTCAATTCACACCGATGTATATCGCCAAACGATTGACCAATGATCTTTTTTCTGGGTTTCGCTATGTTTCAAAAGTTCCAAATCTTATGCGTGCACTTGCTCTTCTTACGTCAACGCAGATTACCTTGATCTTATTAGGTACCCTCGGACCGGGATTTGCTGATACGTTGCTGCATATCGATGTACGAGATGCATCTATCTTTATCGTCGGACCTGCGATTTTTGGGATACTGGTAGGCGTCATGTGGATCGGTAGAGTGGGATATACATACAAATCAAATACATTAATACAAACGGGCATGTTTGGCACAGGCGTTATTCTTATGCTGACGTCTCTTTTATTGGCGATGATGAATACGTTTTGGTTTCAGCATATTCCGCGGTCTGCGGTGATTGCCGCTTCATTTCTTTTGTTTTTCTTTTTTGGTGTCGCCAACAGCTTACTTGATGTGCCAGCCAATGGTATTTTACAGAAAGAAAGTGGTGGTGATATGCGAGGGAGGGTCTATGGTATGCTGTCAGCACTTGTTGGCGGCGCTGGGTTAGTACCAATCTTTGTCAGCGGAATTCTTGCTGATTTTATTGGGGTGGGGAAAGTTATATTTTTAGTTGGACTTATCATATTTTCCTTTAGTGTGTATCGTCTGCGGTATAATGGTTTTATTGTAGAAGGATAATTATGTTCTATTTTTCTTGGCTTAGTGTGTGTATTGTTTTAGCGTGGTTCGTGTTTTCGTTTCTTTTTTGGCGCAGTGTACGTCGTCTTGGCATTGGTGAGGATACGACATTTGATCTTACGTTTTATGCGACGCTTGTGGCAATTGTCATGGCGAGGGTAGGGTTTATAGCGTTTCATTTTGATTTGTTTGCGGGTAAATCACCGCTTCTTTTCGTAGCATTGTGGGTGGCGCCAGGATTATCATGGACGGGCGCGTTTGTCGGTGCAATCGCAACCATTGTGTTTTTAGCCAGACAGTACAAAGTTCGTTTGGGACAAATTTTAGATGCACTCGTTTTTGCCTTACCACTTTCCTTTATCATTGGTGCCGTTGGGACGCTTCTTGATGGCAACCAAATGGGCAAGGCAAGCACGTTGCCATGGGCGATTAATGCACGGCATCCTATAGAGCTGTATCAGATGGTGGGGATGCTTATCTTAAGCCTCGTGTTTTTAAAAATCGCTTCCGTTGCGCAACGAAATAAATGGCCATACGGCATAGTGAGTGTGTGGTTTATCTTTTTTTATTCGTTGACTATGTTCCTCATTGAATTTACGAAAGAGAGTCGTGTATACTTTGGACACATCGCGCCAAATCAATGGGTGTCTATAGCGATTATCGCTGAATGTATTGGCGTCCTCTATGTACGAGGGGGTGGCCGAGAGTTTGGCAGGTCGCTTTTTCGTTTCGTGAAGACAAATCTTAAGAAAGTAGGAGACCATATTTATGCAACAGTATCCAAAAGACGTTCTTGAAGGTATAAAAAAGCATTTGAAGGAAGAAAAAGCTCGCCTCGTTGTACGCGTGGCAGAACTTGCGACGCAGGATCCATTCAATGATCCAGATCGTACCATTGATAATGCGGCGTCGGATACTGAAGCCAACGAAGAATCAAATCATGATCGAATGAGTGCAATCATTGATGAAGTCAAAGCACAACAAGTGGCTATTGATCACGCATTGGAGCGTATCGAAAACGGCACGTATGGCGCATGTGTGCGTTGTGGAGCTATGATTGATACCGATAGGCTACGTATTCTTCCTACCGCAACATTGTGTCTTGACTGTGAAGCGAAAAAATCAATCCGTAGCTAATATTCATGGATCTTCCTATTTTGTATGAAGACGAGCATATACTCGTTATCAATAAACCCGCGGGTATTGTCGTTAATCGCGCACAATCTGTGCGTGGGGAGACTGTGCAGGATTTTGCGGATAGATATCTTCATTTGGTGCCAAGAGTGGTAAGTGTACAAGAAAAAGGCGCTGAATCCATAGAGAAAGACATCAAAGAAGTGTTTTCGGATCGATCTGGGATTGCCCACAGGATAGACAAAGAAACATCTGGGTGCCTTCTTATTGCCAAAACACCCGAGATATTGGGAGTATTACTCACGAAATTTCGCGAGCGAGATATGGGAAAAACATATCTGACTATTGTGCATGGAATACTTGTACCAAGTGAGGGCGAGATCAACGCACCTGTCGGTCGGTTACCTTGGAATACAGAACGTTTTGGAATAGTAGTGGGTGGAAAAGAATCGGTTACAAAGTACAAGGTTGAAAAAATTTTTGAACGAAAAAATTCTAAGTTTTCACTCGTTGAGTGTTGTCCAAAAACAGGTCGTACACACCAAATCCGTGTGCATCTTAAGTACATACAGCATCCTATTGTTGGTGATTATCTTTATGCTGGTCGAAAGACTGCAAGAGACGATAGGAAATGGGCACCACGGGTAATGCTCCATGCGTGGAAACTCTCCTTTGATCACCCCGTGACGGGAATACCTCTTTTGGTTGAAGCGCCGATGCCAGATGATATGATGAGGATATGTTCGTAGGAATTTCTCTTATCACAACGCTTTTGGTGTTACTCGCAGCCGCAATTGGCGGGGGAGCAATTGCCGCACGCTTGAAGTTACCATCAATTGTCGGCTATATCGCAGGTGGCGTGTTGATTGGGAATCTGATGAGCAGATTTATCAATCACGACGTTGTCTCGCTTATAGCAGACAACGGAATTACCTTACTCCTTTTTGCATTAGGGATAGAATTTTCGTTTCATAAATTGCGTAGAATTCTCACGGTTGTCGCATGGCCTACCATAGCACAGCTTCTCGTATCGTTTATTCTCGTTCTCCTTCTTTTAGTTTCCTTTGCTGTGCCGTTTATCGCCGCTATTTATTTAGCCGCCGCCGCAGCGCTGTCCTCGACGGCTATTGTCGTCAAGGTTTTGTCAGAGAAGGGTGAGTTAGAGACAGTACCTGGTGAGATTGCGACGGGTTGGCTCATCGTGCAGGATTTGGCGGTTATCCCAATCCTTATTATTCTGGCAGCGGTCAGCGGGGTATCAGGACAAACGACAAATGTCGTCAGTACGATGCTGGCTGTTTTGTTGGCGCTGGTAAAATCAGCTGTGCTTATCAGTATCTTGTTGTATCTAGGCAGACACGGTGTACCGAAATTGCTCTCCGTAGTGGCGGGGTTTAAAAATAGAGAACTTCTCTTGCTCTCGACAATTGGTATCGTATTTTTTATTGGGCTTTGTACCTACAGCATGGGGTTATCAGTATCGCTTGGCGCATTTTTGGCAGGGCTTCTTATCGCCGAAACGAGTCAAAATCACGCAGTATTTGCAGAGATTCGACCACTTCGAGATTTGTTTGCTGTTGTATTTTTTGTATCGCTCGGGCTAGCATTGCCATTTGGCGCGATGATTGCATCATTACCAATGATAGCTGTTATATCACTTGCCGTTATTATCGGCAAGCTGAGTGTTGTTTTTATCCTTCTGCGGTTTTTGGGATATCATAGAAAGACCGCGTTTTTGGCTGGATTGTATTTGACCCAAGTCAGCGAGTTTGGGTTCGTGTTGGCACATCAGGGAGTCGCAAGTGGTGCGATGACGGTCAATCATGGCGTTATCCTGACGGCAGTGACTTTTGTGACGATTTTGTTATCCGCGCCGCTTATCAGTAGAGGACATGCCGTGTATTATGTCGTGAACGTGTGGCTTTCAAAGTTTCCGCGAATTTTTAAGGTGTCCAAAGAAGAAGCCATGAGCGATGAAGGACTACAAATTTTTGATCATGTCGTCATCTGTGGATACGGGAGAGTTGGCAAATATATCGGACGTGCGTTACAGATGGCCAATGTCGGATTGGTGGTCGTCGATTATAATCAGCACACGATACGACAAGTGAAAGAGCAAGGAATTCAGACTGTCTACGGAGATCCAGGGGATAAAGGTGTGCTTGATTATGCGCAAGTGGATAAAGCGCGATGTATTGTGATTGCCATACCAGATCGACATACTCAAGAGTTGATTATTTCCAATGCGCAGTCTCTCAATCGTCATATTAAAATCATGTGTCGCACACACCATGAAGAAGATCGTGGCCATTTAAAATCTTTAGGAGTGCAAACGATTATTCAACCCGAATTTGAAGCAGCGCTCACAATAGTGGCCAAGTTACTTGCTGATTTTGGATTGACGGATGAAGAAATTACGGGAAAAATGCAGCGCTTGAAAATCGAACACGGGGTGGGGTAGAAAGTTGTAATGGTACAATACCCAAATGTCTTCGTTTGATTTTAGCATTTCACAAACATTTTCCGGAGCTCGCATAGGAGTTATTACCACGCCACATGGCGTCATTCAAACCCCTGCGTTTGTGCCCGTTGGCACGCAGGCGACCGTCAAGTCATTAACTCCCAGTGAAATACGTGATGTGGGCACGGAATTATTTTTTGTGAATACGTATCATGCGTATTTGCGTCCCGGACTTGAGGTTATCAAAAAATTTGGTGGACTCCATGCATTCATGGGTTGGGACGGACCGATTATTACAGACAGCGGAGGGTTTCAGGTATTTTCTCTGGCACGAAACGCATCGTTAGTAAAAATTTCCGAAGAAGGAGTGGAATTTCAATCCCATTGGGATGGCAGTAAGCATTTTTTTACGCCAGAATCATCGATGGCGTGTCAATGGGATTTAGGGAGTGACATCCACATAGCATTTGATGACTGCACGGCGTATCCAGTGACTCGAGAAGTGGCTCATAAATCCATGGAACATACGCATAGATGGCTACAAAGAAGCATCGATGCACATAAGAAATTTGCAACAATTGCTATGAAAAAAAAGATGCCATATCAGGCGCTCTACGGCGTGGTACAAGGGAGCGTGTATGAAGACTTGCGTCGTGAGTCAGCACGTGTTATCGCAGGGGCTAACACTGATGGAATAGCTATCGGTGGCGTGTCAGTCGGGGAGAGTAAAGAAGAAATGGCCAAGGTGTTGTCTTGGGTGATTCCAGAATTGCCAGACAATAAACCCCGACATCTTCTCGGTGTTGGAGAGATTGATGATGTGTTTGTACTTATCGAAAACGGTATCGATACATTTGATTGTGTGCAGCCAACAAGATTAGGAAGGATGGGGAAAGTATTTATTTTTAGTGAGTCAGGTAGGCATGAAATCGATATAACAAAAACCATGTATGCTCACGATACTGCGTCTATTGACACTACGTGTTTTTGTTATACCTGTACCCATTTCTCACGTGCATATATTCATCATCTTTTTCATGTCAAAGAACTTTTAGGGTATAGACTGGCGACGATTCATAATGTGCACTTTATGCATAATCTTGTCGCAACTATTCGCACATCGTTGAGTGACGGTACATTTCACGAATTGAAAAAACGGTGGATTTACGATACCGTATAAAGAGAAGGAGAAAATATATGGGATCATTTGGCGGATTTTATAAAGGAGAGAAGAAAAAGCAGAAGAAAACGAATCTTGAGAAAAAGGCACAAAAGCAACTCTCCGGTGGATCATGGCAGCCACCAGTTGTCGAAATTATAAAAAAAGGCAAGAAGGAGTGGTAACGTGCGCGTATCATCATTTGTAAGGGCACGGACTCGATACGTGCGAAGCGTTGTTTTTATTTCTCTCAGTGTTTTTTTTGTAGTATTCGTGATGGTTTGTTCAATGCGCGTTTTAAAAACTGTACCATTTCGCCAAGCGTTTGTCATAGCCACAGATCCGATGCGCATCATTTCGTGGGATATGACGCGTACAGCACTGCAGGTCGTATCTATGCCGTCAGATATCCTGATTAGTGGTGCATTCGGGTACGGGCAATACGCACTTTCAGCCATACAGACACTCGATACGTTGGACCACAAAAATGGGATGCTGCTTTCTCAGTCTGTGAGTCAAGCTGTGGGGATGCCGATTACTGGTGCGATTTTTACGAAATCTTTCCCTCCAGATACGCCAGTGTTGGATACCCTCAAAAGACATTTTTCATGGCGATCTATAGGGCAAAGACTCGTTGGTCGTGTGGGTACGACGGTTTCATTTTCTGACTGGATCCATATCGTCCTTTTGGTTCATACGTTAGGAACTGACGATGTGGAGGTGTTAAATTTAGCCACGGCAGTTACGCAAATGAGTAGACCTGATGGTGTGACAGTACGCGTCTTAGACCCACAGAAAGTTGATTATATCCTTGGCAATAGCTTCCATGATACGAAACTTCGTAATGAAAATAAAACAGTAACCATTATCAATACAACCACTGTCTTTGGTATTGGATCACACATCGCACGAATGGTAAATCGTTTTGGTATACAAGTAGTATCCGTCGGAAATCAAACAGAACAGATCGATAATTGTCAGCTTGAGACGGACAAAAAAACTAAAAACTCTTTGACCTATCAGTTTTTGAAAGCATATTTTGACTGTAGCGAAACATTGGGATTAGGTGAATCAGAGGTATCGGATATTACGCTTCGATTAGGGACACGTGTGGGAGCGATGTTTGTGTCGATAGAGAAGTAAGATCGTTGTTATTCGGCAGCATCGTCTGCAGTGTCATCAGCATCTGTTACGGGTTCTTTTTCCCCGTCGAGTTTGGCGTAGGGGACATAGATGCCCGTCGATGCAAAGGATGGCTGATTGGTAAAGCGTTTACCTCGCGTCAACTCTCGTACAAAAAGAACGAGCGAATTTTTCCCGACCGATTTGATGTGTACCGCATACGTGTTGCCATCGCTTATAAATTTGATGAGACGAAACGCGATGTCATCGGGGAGTGCGCCAAGGTATATGTCATTTGACGTACGGACTTCGACTGCGTGATTTTTGGTTTTTAAGACCACCTCTTCGCCAGGGCATGCACTCGACAATGCCTGAACAGGTGCTGTGTTGACACATTCAACGATCTTTGTTTTTCCGGGTTCCTCTAGAAACATCATGGGTGAACGATGTGAGAGCGTTGGTTTTTTGAGATCCTTTTGCCGTACGACACCCAATTTTTTCACGTTTTTAATCGCGATTTGATTGTATTCATCGAGCTTTATGACTTTTTGAAAGGTTTTTTTGGCAGTAGTGATTTGTCCTAATTGTAAGTAAGCAAAGCCTAACCGATTGAGCACGTTGATATTTTCTTTATTGAGTTTTAACAGTGCCGTATTAATGCGTATAGCATCGTCCCATTGTTGGGCGAGTGCTGCGTCTATGGCGTCTTGTTCTGTATAGGTTGGGGTCGTCATTTTAAAGCGTACTACGTCGTATCCGTATGAAGAAAAATTGTATAGGAATCTGACGAGAAGTCAATAGAGGAGAACTCTCAAACAAAAAATGATACTATAGTGACGAAAGCAATGAAAAAAATATTTTTCATCCTCACAAAGCGGTTTAGGCGCTGGGATAGGCGCATGTCGTTTTCCAAACGTCAGCAGTTTGTCGGCATCACCGTTATCCTTACGTTTTTGATGATGCTTACGCAATTGGTGCCTGCGGATTTTCGATATCCCATGGTTATATTTATGGCGATTGTCACGTACGGGTTGACGGCGTTTGCGCTTCGTGATGATCTTAAGGGAGCGGAGTGGATATCGCTTTTGACGTTACCGACGTTGTTTACTGCTGCAGTAGCGCTTTTCTATTTTTTGCTCCCTAGTCGGTGGTTGACGAGACTTCCTATCGTAGCATTGTATGCAGTAGGATTGTATGCATTGCTTCTTACAGAGAACATTTATAATGTCGCTGCAGCACGTACAATCGCTCTGCTTCGCGCCGCACACTCGGTCGGATTTTTACTCACGCTGACGACGTTTTTTCTTTTGGTACAAACGCTGTATGCATTTCGTTTTCATCCTATTATCAATGCATTTGGGCTGGTCTTGATGGCGTATCCGTTGACGTTACAAATTTTGTGGGCGATGGAGTTGACGCCGAAGATAGGCGACAGGGTGAAGCAATTAACGATTGTTACAACGATAGTTTTGATGGAGATGTCGTGGCTGTTTTCGTTATGGCCAACGAGATCAACGTTGCGTGCATTATTTTTGACGACGTGTTTCTATGGTTTGACGGGGATGGCACAGCAATATCTGGGGGACCGCTTGTACAAGCGAACGGTCTGGGAGTTTTTTAGTGTCGTATTTATTGTGTTTTGTATCGTACTTCTTGGTACAAATTGGTATACCATTCCGTAGAACAATTTATGCGGGCCCTCCTTCGTTAAAACTTCGGCGGGCAAGGGGAGGAGAGTGGGTTGATGTAGTTTGATACAGTAATGGTTGTTAAATTATAGGCCTATAACAATGTGGATAATTTATTTCACGGTGTAGCAAGATTGTTTTCACAGTCCTATTTAGCTTCGTACCTTGCTCCCTTACTCACCTGAGTACACGATGTGTGCGTATTTGATATAGTTTAGATTGTTAATACGCTCTATACTGCGTTACGAAGTAACACTGCCTGCCAGCAGACAGGCTCAAAAAGGTTATTTTAGCGCGTATTGATGCCCTAAAATATACCCGAATGAAATGCTACTCGCACTTGCTCGAGTGCTACGCGTTTCAAAATAGTATTAAAATAGCCTCAAAATAAAATGCTTAGAGCGTAACAATGCGCTAAATAGAGCATAGCATAAAAAACCCGAAAGCCTCTTTCCTCCCGTGCTTGATGGTAGTGCTATTGGTGAGCAATCTGTCACCACAGTATGCACAAGGCACATGTGTACTGATTGTGGTCTCTATGACCAGAGTGGTCAGACTACTACGCTGGACAAGATATCGTCATTGATAGGCGTCAGGGAAGATATTGCTCATGAGTCGCACAATAATACTTTTGCGACGTCATGAAGTGTGGTAGCCGAGAGTGGACCAATCTGACTCATTTTTGTCCTTTGTATTTTTGAGCCATTGTTTATTATTTATCTTTGTTTTATCAAACATTTGTTTCATATATTTTCATCACCTATTTGTCTTTATGACTACTTGTGCGTTGAGTGATTATAGAAGGCGTCCTAGGTCACTACAGAGGCTCAAAATTGAGGCTAAATCTTGCGGAACTCGTATGTGTCAAACATCGTTGTTTTTGATGGATGACAGCCGGCATTGGTCTCTATAAGCGACACGTTTTTTGCAATAAAATTTCCGATGTGTTTGTCATGCCAAATTTTGATGAAATCAAAAAATTTTTGATCAGGAATTTTTGTATAGCGACAGATAGAAATATTGGCAAAAATGATCTCATCGGTAAAATACGATTTATCATCAGCACAGTCGTTTTGGGTAAGATTTTTTCTTAGGTTTCGTACAAGCGTGTCATAGTCTGGCGTTGAGAGCGCCACAATGGCAAGACTTGTGGGCATACATAGTAAGCCATCGAGACTAAATACTTGTGGTGCGTATGTTGGTATAACGGTTGAAAAAACTGATTTGGCGCGTTCTATAGTGCCTGCGTCATAGTTTGGTGGTTTGGCTATGACACGTACATTTTGTACGGTAAGATGCAATGCATCTACAGGAAAATAATAGTGTGTCGGATCTATTAATTGAAGCGGTTCAATAAGCTCTTTGTAGATATGTGTTGCGAGTTCTTTTGGCAGAAATGATACAGTAGTCAGGCACAGTTGGTCGTTTGAGGCGTAGTTGTTTTGTATGGAAACTGTTTGGGATGCTGATGGGTTGGTTGCAAACGCTTTTTCCATTTGGCGCATGGCAGCAAGCTGTTTTTCTTGAAACGGGGTCATAGATACATTTTATCATATTGACAAATGCTCAGATGTCGCACATTCTTAAGGGATGAACCTTGAACACCTTCTCAAAGAATTTTTGGAATATTTGGAAATTGAGCGAAATGTTTCGCGGTTAACAATTCGTAATTACAAACATTATCTGGAACGATTTATTGGATTTTTACCCGACTCCCCCACTCCATCAAATATCACTGCAGAATCAATTCGTCAATATCGGTTATTTTTATCGCGTTTTACTGATGAGCATCAAATGACGTTAAAACGTGTGACGCAAAACTATCATCTTATAGCACTTCGGAGTTTTTTAAAGTACATGAACAAACGCGATATTCTTGTTATTTCTCCTGACAAGATTGAATTGCCGAAAGCAGAAAGTAGATCTATAAAATTTTTGGATCATGATCAGGTAACGAGACTTTTAAATCAGCCTGAAATTTCAAAGACTGAGGGGCTTCGTGATAAAGCAATTTTGGAAACGTTATTTTCCACAGGTCTTCGTGTGTCAGAGTTAGTCTCACTCAATCGTGAGCAAGTAAATTTAGAGCGAAGAGAATTTGGCGTGGTTGGTAAAGGAAGACGCGTACGCATTGTTTTTCTTTCCGATTCATCTGTCACATGGATACAGCGGTATTTGGCGACACGTGAGGATCAGTTGGCGCCACTTTTTATCCGTTACAGTGGTAAGAAGCCTGATGAACATGATACCACAGGATCGTCCATTCGATTGACCGCCAGAAGTATTCAGCGATTGGTAGATAAATATGCGAAAAAAGCAAAGCTACCCATTAAAATTACGCCGCATGGACTTCGACATAGTTTCGCCACAGATCTTCTGGGAAATGGTGCTGACCTACGAGCTATTCAAGAATTGTTAGGACACAAAAACGTCTCGACTACCCAAATCTATACTCATGTCACCAATCCACAGCTTCGAGCAATTCATGATAAATTTCATAGTAAAGAAAAAGCATGAACATCACCGTTTTATACAATAAACCCACCGCGCGGTTTACCAAAAATGTGACGTTTGTGGATGCTGAAGAAGATACAGAATATTCAGCCAAAGAGGTGGCAGATGCTCTCAAGGAAAAAGGCGCGAACCCTACCTTAGTAGCTCTGACAGAAACGACTATTGACTCTGTTATTGGCAGTTTGCCTTCTGATTTGATATTTAATCTCATTGAGTGGACGAGTATCGATACCCAGCTTGCTATGAAAGCCTATGACGCAATCGAGGCACGAGGCTTGCGATACACGGGTGCGACGAAAGAAACATATTTGTTATCCTGTGATAAATCGTTGATGAAAAAACGTTTAGATGAGGTAGGCCTTCCTACCGCGCGGTGGCAATTATTTTTGACTGGAAACGAACCAGTCAGTAAAGATTTTCATTATCCATTAATTGTAAAAGTAAGCAGTGAACACTCCAGTGTGGGACTTTCCAAAGAGGCTATTGTGTACGATGCCAAAAATTTGATTACTATCGTAAAAAAAAGACTGGCAGAATACAGCCAATCGGTGTATGCGGAAGAATTTCTCACTGGTCGAGAGTTTCAGGTGACGCTTTTGGAAAAAGAGTCTGGACTCACCGTACTCCCTGTTTCTGAAGTGCGCTATACCAAAGGCACGGATGTACCATTTCTTACCTATGCGAGTCGATGGAACGCAGATCATGCGGACTATCAAAATTCTGATGTGGTGATTGCAAAACTCACACCTGAGCTTACCCAAAAAATTGAACATATGAGTACGCGTGCATTTACCGTCTTTGGGTATCGTGATTACGCGCGGTTTGACGTGCGATGCCAAGGTACAGACCCTCTGTTTTTGGAAATAAACTCAAATCCGGGGTTAAGTGATGATGAGGAATACGGCATGACGGTTTCTTACAAAGCCGCGGGGATGACGTTTGCTGATGTTGTCTGGGGAATCGTTCAATCCGCACTTAGGCGAACGCTGAAGGAGTAAAGACATGCGCGGTGCTGATGCGAAACTTTGGTAATGCGTCAGGAGTTTTTGCGATAATTAACAGTAACTGTGGTTGCCAGCTTTTTACTAACCGGAATTTTTTTCCGCGTTTTGCTACTTTCCTTCGCTTGTAATCATAATCAAACCATCGTGTGCGAAAATCAACCCAATTGTATGATTTACGTTTGCCAGATGCACTATCAAGTAACACGATGCGACTGGTGGATGATAAAAATGATGCAACCACTGCCCAATGACCAGATTCGATATGCGGTTCGTCTTTTTCATTGAGGTCATAAAGATAAGAAACGAGTGCTGCTCGAGGTTTGGCGGGTGGATATTTTAAAGCACTTTGTAAATGCTTAAGCGTTGCATTCTCAACAGCCATCACAGAAAGTCCTAATTTCGTAATTGCGTTGATCATGTTTTTGGTAGACGTACCGTTTCTGTTTGTTTTACAAAGTTGCACTAAGGACTGTAATGATTTACGAATACCGAGGACATGTAAGGCATGTTTGATAGACGCTGGTCCACATGTCGTATCATCGGGTTGCATGATTGGTTTTACTTGTTTTCTTCCCATAGTGTAAATAATAAATACGGAGGGTTACAACAATCATTTTACTCGTGTTGAGGGTGTTCGACAAGACCTATAGTTTAGCGTAATTCGTAACTTAGGCTTACCTGCATGCTTATTTCGTTTGATCCAGGCTCTATTGCGGAAGCTACAGCTTGATCCCATTCTGCTGCCACAGGCATGGATTTGGTATACATAATAGGTCTTAAGACCGCATTATTGCCTTCTGAGTAATTTACAATCTTGCCTAAAGAGAATCCTGCAGTTTTTGCTACAATTTCCGCTTTATTTTTCGCGTCAGCTACCGCGAGTATGCGTGCTTCGTTTTCAGCTTTGCTTCGGTCGTCTACATCAAACGACACGCCACCCACTTGATTTGCACCATTTGCAGTCGAAGAATCTATTACATTATTTGTTTTGTCCATATCGCGCACTTTGATGGTAAGGGACGATTGCGCATCATATCCTATGATGCGTTGTACTGATGACTGATAATCATATCGTGGATGTATAGAATAATTGGATGTCTGTATGTCTTTGGCATCGACACCGAGTTGCTTGATGCCTTTGGTTATCGCATCTATTTTTGTATTTAATTCTTTTTGTGCTAATTTCACTGTAGAGCTTTGTGCGGTGACTCCTACCGTGATGACAGCGATGTCTGGCGTGACCGTTGCTTTGCCGACACCAGTGACGGTAAAGAAGTCTGATTTTTGGGTGGTGACACTATTAATACTAAAAGGAATTGGACCAACGAGTTTTGTGAAGGCATAGAGCGAAAGAAAGAAAACGATGACGACCCCTCCAGCTGATAGTTTCATAGAATTATCCTCCTCTTATACTGTACACGAATGTATTAAATTTTGCATGAGACATGCGACATTGACTGGTCCCACTCCCTTAGGTGTTGGTGTATACCATGGGGCTTTTATTTCTATATCTTTTTCATCATAGTCGCCGTGAAGTTTGCCTTCTGTATCTCTCCATATACCGACACTGATAAGAATGACGCCTTGTTTTATATTCTCACTTGTAATCACACGTTTTTTTCCAACGCAACTTATGATGATATCTGCTGACTGCATAATTTCTTTCGTGTTTGGCGTTTGTGAATGTATGATGATCGGCGCGTATCCCATCTTCGTTAGGTGCTCAGCTATTGGTTTGCCTGCTGTCTCTCCCCTGCCGATAATAACTATATTTTTATTTACTAAACTAATATGTATTGATTTGAGAATTTCATCAACTGCTAGTGCCACAGGAACTTTAAATGGCGAATTTGGCAAGAAACCATCAATATCTTTTTTTAATTTCACTATAGTGGTATCGAGATTATTAGGTATTGGTCGTTGAATGATGATGCCATGGATATTAGGATCATCATTGTATTGTAAAATAAGTTTTTTGAAATCGTCTTTACTGATAGATGATGATTGGTGACTCAAGATTATCCTCGCTCCAATTATTTCTGCCGCTTTTTGTTTCTGCTTGATGTATGCCAAAGATGCCGGATCGTCACCTACAAGGATGACTGCTAATGTTGGTGTGATCCCTGATGTTTTTAGGTGCGAAACATCAACCTTGAGTGTTTCAAGAATGGTGTCAGCGATTGCTTTACCGTCTATGAGCATAGGTTTTGTAAGTATAGCATTGACATGCGGGTTTGATAATGTGTTTAATGGAGGTAAGGAGAATTCTATGACACCGAAAGCATTAACCGCGAGTTTAGTAAGCATGATCCTTGTTGGCATTCTTTTTTTTGTTGGGGTCAGTTTTCTTTTGCCTTGGAAAATGGTTTCTTGGGGCAAGATTGGATTGCAGCCTATCAATACGGTCACCGTCGTCGGTGAAGCGAAGTCTCAGGAAAAGACCCAGATAGCTATGTTTAGCGCAGGAGTCAATGCGTTTGGCGATGATAAACAGGCAGCGGTCAATGATGTGAATAAAAAGGTAGACGCAATCATTCAGGCGGTCAAAGAGTTTGGTGTGAAGGCTGACGATATCAAGACACAGAGTCTCAATATGTATCAAAATCAAGAACAATATTATGAAGACGGGCGACAAAAAACGAGAGCTGGTCAGTGGAATGTCAGTAACACGATAGAAGTAAAGCTAACAGACGTAGATCGCGCTGCAGCGCTTGCCAGTGTGTTGACTAAAAGTGGTGCCACAAATGTCAATGGTCCGAACTTTAGTTTTGACGATACGACGGGTGCATCCAATGACTTGTTTGATCAGGCTTTAAAAAATGCGGCGGAAAAAGCAGGAATCGTTGCGCAAAGTTCGGCAAGAAAACTAGGGAAAGTGGTCAGTGTCACTGAGGGTTACGCGCCCGCACAGACCTTTTATCGCATGGAGGGTGGCGGAGGTGGCGGAGGAGGGATAGAGCCAGGGTCTGGCACCGTGAACAAAACAGTTACTGTGATGTACGAGTTGGAGTTATAGATAATCCCTTGTTTTCAATCTAACCCACCTTACTTAGATCCCCGTCCCGTCAGGGCGAGGGATGGAGTCAG
>ERZ1292625.1088-Hain-H41-01um-R1-1088-length-35384-cov-61_pt2 | contig 27914 bp, 33 predicted proteins | sample MGYA00564400_ERZ1292625 | MGnify/ENA primary metagenome ERZ1292625 (study PRJEB36523, sample SAMEA6512639) | groundwater metagenome | collected 2019-01-08 | study: AquaDiva: Metagenomics assemblies of 32 groundwater samples | reverse complement strand
ATTATCCAAGCAGAAAGTATAAAAACAAAACCCCAAAAAACTTTCCAGAGCATAGCTTTGGCTTCTGATTTTTTATCGGCAATGCCCGTGGTCATATATAAAATCCCCGCCCAAGCAAAGACGCCGGCTGCTAGTGGCACTGATATAATTATAATCCAATTTATTATTCTATTCACCATTATTAAAAGATCTTGATAGCCACAATTAGGACTGCAATCCGGTACAAAAGGCCCCTGAGCAAAAACAAAAACGGGAATAATAATTAAAAATAAAAACAAAATTGGCAAGATTATTTTTATTTTTTTTGTGTTCATTATTTTTTGTTTCTGGTTCCCCCCTCTTAATTTAAGAGGGGGGCTAGGGGGGCGTTAGTCATTTCAACAAATCCACAAGCTCCCTATTAGCTTTTGTTACTGCCTCGCCTGTCCTAGCCCGACCACTTGTAATTGATTCTATCATGTTTTTGAATATGAAATTTGTATCAGTTGGTGATGGATCAAGCCAAGCTTTGGCTCTTATGGCGCTATCATAAAAAACACTTTCATAGGCATTAACTGGTTTTTGATTCAAAAGATCTCTTCTGGCGGGAGGCAATTTTAAGACTCTATTAAAAGCCTTGGCTCCTTCTGCACCTGACAAAATGGACATGACACCAAAAGCGGCATTGGCATTTTTAGACGATTTAGCAATGGCAAAAGCATTGAAATTGGCAAAAGAAACATTCACTCCTCCTTCGCGGGAGATGGGCATTACCGCCACATCAAAATTAAGATTTGGGTTTTTTAATTGTAAATTTTTTATCTCACTGGCAAAACCAAAATACAAAGCCAGATCGCCTCCCAAAAAGTAATTGGCAGAATTAGGCAAAGAGCGATTCCAAGAATAGGAAGGTTTGGATGGATTGCCAAATTCGGTATAAAAATTGACAGCCGCTTCGGCCGGAATAGTCGGCCTACCAAAAGAATCGGCAAAAACACTTTCCACTTTTTCGCCACTCCACATGGTGACAGGAGTGCCGGCTTGCATAGCTAAATTCAAAACTATTTCCTTGGCGTGAGAAATGTTGGCAAACTCGCCAAAAGCTACCGCGCTTCTCAAAATATTCAAGGCCCCGTCTTTTTTGGATATGACATTGGCCAAGTTATAAAATTCGTCCCAGTATTTAGGGGGTTGAGTAAGTTTAACTTCTGTAAATATGGATCTGTTCCAATACATTACAAGAGGATTGACAGACACAGGTAAAGCCAAAACTCCTTCCAGAGCCATATAAATTTCTGTTCCTTCAATAAAAGAATCTTTGAATTGTCTAGCCGTATAAACATTGTAAGGCACGGCAAATATTTTATTGCGATGTTTTAATATTTTTCCGGATGGCAACATAAATAAATCGGGACCATCACCGGAAGCCAAAGATTCTATAAAATCAGCATCAAATTCTTCTTCCGACTTTTCAACATATTGAACGGCAAATTCTTTACTTTGATAAAGAGATGTTTCTTGAATAATGCTACCAAAATCGGTTTGGGAAATTGTGCCCCAGATCACCACCGGAACGGCGTTCTGAGAACTACCTTTGTAGGCCGAAAAAACGATTACCCCACCAATCACAAAAATCCCAAACACTCCTATCAAAATCATTTGAAACTTAGTCATACATATATTATACAAAACTCTCCAATTTCCTGCACCCTAAAAAGTGAATTACCACTATTTAGTGTCAAGGGTTCCCCTTGGCTTTTTACTTATGGTATAATTTGTGTATGAAAAATAGAGATTACAAAGAATTTGCTATTGGCGAAATATACCACGTCTATAATAGGGGAAATAACAAAGAAAAAATCTTTTTGGATGAACAAGATTACAGGGCTTTTATTTTTAGGCTAGGATTAACTCTCGGTTTTAGCCCGAAAGAATTATCAGAAAATTCATTAATGTATTTCCCCCGTAGCAGGATAAGAATAAATTCTAAATCAAATCTTTTCAAACTCCACTCGTTTTGTTTAATGCCAAATCATTTTCATTTATTAGTCGAACAAATTACAGAAACTCCTATATCAAATCTGATTTTGAAACTGTGTACAAGTTATTCAATGTATTTTAATAAAAAATATAAAAGAGTCGGTAATGTATTCCAAGATTGTTTTAAGTCAGTACTTGTAAAAACAAACCCTCAACTTATGTGGAATAGTGCTTATATCCATATGAATCCGGTAGAAGCGAAATTAGCTAGCAACCCAAAAGATTACGAGTGGAGTAGTTATAAAGATTTTTTGGATAAAAGAGATCTTGTTTTTATTTCCAAAGATTTAATACCAGTAATTTTTACAACAAAGGAGAGGTTTATAAAAGAGACCAACAAAAAATATCAGGAGGGTGATATGTCAAGGGTTCCCCTTGACACTGATTAATTTCCCCTAAAAAGTAAATGAGCAACTCATAATTGCTCATTTTGATATGACACAGAAGAAAAATTTTAAACTCTAAGTCATGTACTGAAGCCATTCAATGAAAGCTAAAGTTTTAGCAGTGCCATCTTTTTTGAGACACTGAATTTTATCTCCAGCTTTGACAAATTCGGCCAAGGTAAGATCATGCCGAATTGCAATTCTAATAGCTTCGACTTGTGATGTAACATCGTATATTTCTTCAAGTTTTTTGGCTCTTTCCATATCACTCGGGGTAAGATCGAGAGTCAATCTAATCCGATCTATTTTTTGTTTAGCCATTTTTGTTATCCTCTATAATCAAATTACACTACACGAATAAAATTGTCAATATTTTGTATGAGGCACAAGTGTCAAGGGGAACCCTTGACACTTAATACTGAATTACAAACAAATGAAGGAGGCGATGGAGTCGCCATCGCGAAGCTTCATGATGCGGACACCTTGGGTGGAACGGCCAAGAGAAGGGATTTCGGAAAGGCCGAGGCGGATGACTTGAGATTTTTTAGACATAGCCACTGCTTCTTCTTCCAAACCAGTCACAACGGCAGAAGCAATTATTTGACCGGTTTTAGCCGTGACATTGCTTGTCTTAATTCCAGAACCACCGCGTTTTTGAATTTTGTATTCTTTGATTGAGGTCTTTTTGCCATAACCATTGGCGCCCATAGTGAGCAACGCGGCATCTTTTTCTGTTTCTTTAGGTACAGGATGAGCACCAATTACTCTGTCTCCTTTTTTGAGTTTTATGGTTCTAACACCTCCAGCGGTGCGCCCCATTTCTCTAACATCACTTTCTTTAAATCTAATTGATTGGCCTTTTGTTGTAACCACTATGCAAGAATCGCTTTTTGTAACTGCCGACACAGAAACCAGTTTATCTCCCTCCGAAAGTTTTATGGCAATAATACCACTGGCTCGCACATCGTGAAAACTGGCGGCCGAAACTTTTTTGCCGGTGCCATCCTCAGTAATCATTAACAAAGAGAGACCATTATTATCTTTCAAATTTTTAGGCATAGGCAAAACAGAAGTTACCCTCTCCCCTTCCGAAAGAGAAATAAAATTCATAATTGATTTGCCCCGAGTGGCTCTTTTCCCTTCTGGCAGTTCATACATTTTTATTTGATAAGCCTTACCCCTATCAGTAAAAAACAACAAATCAGAATGAGTGCTAGCGGTTAAGAAATTGGTAACAAAATCTTCTTCTTTTGTATCTAAATCAACCACTCCCACTCCCCCTCTTTTTTGTTTTCTATATTCATCCGGACTAGTTCTTTTGGCATAACCGCCAGATGTCAAAATCAAAGTATTTTCTTCATCGGCAATTAAATCTTCCATACATAAAACTTTGACACCACCCTTGATTACTTTTGTTCTTCTGTCATCTCCATATTTTTCTGAAATATCTGAAAGTTCTTTTTTTATTATGTGAAGAATTTTTTTAGGATTGGCCAAAATACCCTCGAGCTCATTTATAAGATTTTGAACCAGAAGAAGCTCATCTTCTATTTTTTGTCTTTCCAATCCGGCTAGTTTTTGCAGACGCATTTCCAAAATGGCATTGGCTTGCAATTCAGAAAACCTAAATTCCTTCATCAAGTTAGCCCGCGCAGTTTCAACATCCTTTGATTTTTTAATGAGTTTTATAATTTCATCAATATGATCAAGAGCTTTTTTGAGACCAATCAAAATATGCTCGCGCGCTTCGGCCTCTTTCAAATCAAATTCTGTTCTTCTTTTAATAACAATCTGCCTGTGTTTTATAAATTCCTCCAAAATACTTTTGAGAGAAAGAGTCTGTGGCACCCCGTCAACCAAAGCCACCAAGTTCAAATGAAAAGTGTCTTCCAGTTGGGTATGCTTGTATAAAAAGTTCAAAACCTTTTGTGGATAACTGCCATTTTTTAAATCAATGACCACTCTGATATCTTTGGTTGATTCATCACGAATACCTTTTATACCATCAATCTTTTTTTCTCGCACCAGCTCAGCCACTTTAATTATTAAATCAGCTTTGTTAACTCTAAAAGGAATTGATGTAATAATTATTTGAGAAGTGTTTCCTTGCCTACCGGCAGGCAGGTTGTCTTCCACAATTTCGGCAACGCCCCGCGCCACAATTCCTCCCCGGCCAGTGGCATAGGCATGATGAATATCTTTATTGTTAAAAATAATGCCCCCCAGAGGAAAATCGGGACCTTGCACAAATTGCAAAAGATCTTCTGTGGTGGCGTCTTTGTTGTCTATCAGATAAGCGGTGGCGTCTATAACTTCACGCAAATTGTGGGGCGGAATATTTGTGGCCATACCAACAGCGATACCAAGTGTTCCGTTTAATAAAAGTTGAGGTGCAGCAGCCGGCAAAACAGATGGTTCTTTTTTGGTAGCATCATAGTTTGAAACCCAAGGAACAGTTTCTTTGTTTATATCTTTCAAAAGTTCCCCCGCTATTTTACCCATTTTAGCTTCTGTATAACGCATAGCAGCTGGAGGATCGCCGTCAACCGAGCCAAAGTTTCCCTGCCCTATTATGAGCGGATAACGAGTGGTGAAATCCTGCGCCATTTTGACCATTGAGTCATACACGGCCACATCACCATGAGGGTGATAATTGGCTAAAACCTCCCCCACCACCGCCGCTGATTTTCTTGTTTTGGCGGAAGCTGTAAGCCCGATTGAATTCATAGCATAAAGTATGCGACGATGCACCGGCTTTAGCCCATCACGCACATCAGGCAAAGCTCTGTCTGTAATAACAGACATAGCGTAGTCTATAAAAGACTTTTTCATTTCGCTCACAATAGAGCGCGAAACAACACCTTGGTGGGTGTCTAAAATCTCTTCTTCTTTCTCCTCATTTTTAGCCATTTATGTCTTGTATTATAACAAAAACCGCCTTTATAAACAAGCGTTTTTACTTCCCGTATAACTGATGATGAGTACCCAAATCCGATACAAGAAAAACATTATTTTCAACTTCTCTATATACAATTATTAAATCTCCGCCAGCGTCCACACTTCTATATCCATCCATAAAACCTTTGAGCCGATGATTATCTAAAAGTGGATTAAAATGATCAATTTTTAGAAGATAGAGACTTTTGTTTATTCTCTCCTGTTCATTTTTTCTAAACTTTTTGAATTTCTTTTTGAAATTTGTAGAGATAATTAAATAATTCATATCTAAAATTATGAATTAAGCCAATGAACCGCATCCTTAGCATTATCAAACATTGGGGACATATTTTTGCCATTTTTATAATCTTCTTCCACTTTTTTTAAAGTTCTTTCTAAACCTTTAGACATCTTGAAAAATGGATCACCCAAATAAGCACCCTTGTTTTGAGTAAATTGGTAAAGTTGAGTATTTATGAAAGTGGAAAAAGGCAGACCCATTTTTTTTAGCATTTTTTGGGTTTTTTCTTTTACTCCCCTATCAATTTTTATACTAACGGCAACTTTTGACATATTTTTATATATTAAACTAGTATTGTTATAGTATATACTTCAGCAATACTTGTGTCAACTTAAAAAATTTAAGCATCTATTTCCTCTCATACACCTCAATGCCTGTAAAAAATGGCACCAAAACAGAGGAAACCGAGTCAGTAAATTCTTTATATTGTTTATTTATTTCTCCAAAAGCAGCTTCAAAAGTTTGTTTAGTATTTTGAATCGGTGAAGGAACCAAATCTGCAGAAACAACATTTGCTACTTGGTTTTTAGGCACCACATAGCCGTTTCCAAAACTCAAATAACCCTTATAAAAAGCAAAACTGACAAATATAATAAGAGAAAGAGAGATAGCTAAACCAAAGGCCCATCTGTTTCTATGCGCCTCTTCCCTTTGCATTATTGATCTGTATTTTTTGATTAACATCAAATAATTTTCAATTTTTAATTTCCAATTTTCATTAAATTTTCAATGTTTCAATTTTCACTTAAAACAACTATCTCTCCTTCTTTTCCCTCTAAGTCCTTCTTTTTAATAGTTAATTTTTCAATCGCTTTTACTCCTTCTTCCCCCCCCTCTTTCAAAAAAGCTTTTAGAGATTTTTCGTCATAATTCATAGGAATAATTATAGACGGCTCAAGGGAAACAGCAAACTTGTAAGCCTCTGTTGGGTTCAATATTCCATTACCACCAATTGGCACAAAAAGTATATCAACATCATCAATACCCGCTTTGGTTTCGCTCGGAATTTCCGCACTTCCTAAAGCTCCCAAAAAACACAAATTTATATTTTCCAGATTGACTGTGTATATTGTGTTTATCTTGCCTTCATTTCCATAATTGGAAACACTTGGCAATCCTTTTATAAAAACTCCCCGTATTTCATATTCGCCCGAACCATTTATAATAAAAGCTTGTTTGTCTCCCCGACTAACCTGATCAACGCCATTCATATCTTGGTTATTTACAGATATAAGCGCTATATCAGCCCCAAAATTATTGGCTTTGAATTGAGATTTTTTGGATATGGGGTCAAACGCCAAAACCGTGTCCCCAAATTGAACCCTGAAAGACTGCGCCCCTTGATATGAAATAATCATACAATAATACTATCATAAATTCATAAAAATTTCTATTTATTTTAATCCTTTGCAATTGCTAGCTGGAGTATACCCTGCTTTTTGGGCTTCTTCAATAGAATTAAACGAGATGAGATTTTTTTGAGAAATTTGTTTGGCTCCGGCACACCATGAGTAGTGGTACTTGGTGCCATTTTTTGATGCGACAACAGACCCAGAAGAATCCGCTGAAATACCCTTCACCTCTCCAGAATTTATTTGCTCGGAACTCCCCTCTCTTAAATTAAGAGAGGGTTTAGGGGGTGAGTTAGTTATTCTCACCGGCTCCCTCTTTTCTTGCAACCCCGAAACTCTACCCAAACAAAAAGCAATTATTGCCACTAAAATAATAGCTATTACCACAAAATAAGGACCTTTTAAAAAATTATTTAATCTCTCTTGCATTTTTATTATTTTATATTATACTCTTTATATGGCACACAAAAAAGCCGCCGGCACAACTAAAAACGGCAGAGATTCAGGACCTCAGTATTTAGGGATTAAAATTTCTGATGGAAGCTTGGCAACAACTGGCTCTATTTTGGTACGCCAAAGGGGTTCTAATATATTGCCCGGTATCAATGTCGGCATGGGCAAAGACTACACTCTGTTCGCTTTGAGAGATGGCAAAGTTAAAATGCTTTCAAAAAGAAAAGTTCATTTCGACGGCTCCACCATCATCAAAAAGGTTGCAAGTGTAGTTTAAATTCTCCCCTATTTTTTCCGACTTGGGCAATTATTTTATGCTCTCCTATTTCTTTAATGGGCTTTTCTATTATTAAAAAATCAGGATTAATTTCTATTTTGGCTTGCTCTTTGAGCGCTTCGGCTATTTCTTCTGGATGAATTTTTTCAAACAAGTGGCCTTTTTCGTTAGTCTTTTTTTGTAAAACTATTTTAACTTCTTTAAGCATTTCAATTTGTTTTTCTGTTAATTTTTCTCTTATTTCTTTTTCAGCGTCACTAACCGCTTTCAGAATTTCAGCTTTTTTAACCGCCTCGGCGCTAGCATATTCAGCCATTTTTTTAGGTATTAAAAAATTATTGGCATATCCATCCGCCACATTTTTAACTTCATATTTTCTCCCCACTCCTTTTATATCTTGTTTAAGAATAACTTTCATATTTACATAATAACTCATTCTATTTTATCTCGCCTCTTGACAAAAAACAATAAAAATGGAACATACTCTCCAGAGGATCTTTGTCATGGGAAAATTGAAGTTGACAGCAAGTTGGTTGTTGAATTTGCCTTTCAGGCTGTTGGATTTGGTATTGAATCTATTAGGTTATTTAGTAAATAGCCTAAATAGCCTCTATAATTTCTGGTCGTCGTCTGTTGATGATCAATTCAATGAGGTTGCGCGACAATTCGCAACTTTTGGCTTTTCACCCCAAGGCGACTTGGCCGAAAGGCATGGGGCTTATGAACAAACTTTCCGGCCCGGAAAGTATGAGGCTGGAAATGAGACGAATATCTGGGCCACTAGAAGTGTAAGGGTGGCATGCATGCCGGATAACTTTGAAGCAGAGTTTCGTGTCATGTTGAATAATGAGTTCAATCGGCCATTGTGGATTGATTTTCGGGGTTGCATCTGCCAAAATTGCAACCAAATCCCGAATTTGGTCCGCAAGGCTGTAGAAAAGTTGGATGAACTTGCCAATAAAGTAACGCCTACCTTCCCACCAGACGAAGATGTTTTGGATTGGGATGCATCTTTGGAAGTTCCACCCCCAAGACCTGGGGGAACAATAAAGGCTCGACTGAAGAAGGAGGATGTATGACACGCGCGATAGATTCCCGGAGTGTCCGGCCAGACCGGCTGAATGTCCCCCTGGACCCAACTCGAACAGGCCATGAGGCGGTGGATCTCGAAGCCAATCTGCACCGGCTGATCGTCGGGCAGGACGAAGCGATCGAACAGATCGTGAACATCTATCAGATGCACCGCACCGGCATGAGCAGTACGGACCGGCCCATCGGGAGTTTCCTGTTTCTTGGACCCACCGGCTCGGGAAAGACCCGCGTGGTCGAGGCGACAGCCGAGAGCTTGATGAAAACCTCCCGCGCCGTCATCAAGATAGACTGCGCCGAATTTCAGCACAGCCACGAGATCGCCAAGCTGGTCGGATCGCCGCCGGGCTATCTCGGACACCGCGAGACCCATCCGCTCCTGTGCCAGGAAGTCCTGAACCAGCACCACACCGACCGCATGCATATCTCCTTCGTGCTGTTCGACGAGATAGAAAAGGCCAGCGATGCGCTCTGGAACCTGCTGCTGGGGATTCTGGACAAGGCCACGCTGACGCTTGGCGATAACCGCCGGGTGGACTTCAGCCAGGTCATGATTTTCATGACCAGCAACCTGGGCGCCTCACAAATAGAGTCACTACTGAGTCCCAAATTGGGCTTCGCCAGAATGGTTCAGCCCCAAAACGGAACGGCCACAGGTCGTCCGGACGACAAGCTCAACAGAAAGATTACCCGTTGTGGCATCGATGCGGCGCGGAGGAAATTCACCCCGGAGTTCATGAACCGGCTGGACAAGATCGTGGTCTTCCGAACGCTGGGCGTTGAAGAGCTCAGGAAGGTGCTCGACATCGAACTTACTTTTATTCAACGGCGCGTGTTCCGCGCTTCCGGGGAGAATTGTTTTGTTTTCACCGCCACCCCGGCAGCAAAACAGTTCCTGCTCGACCAGGGCACGGATATGAAGTACGGCGCGCGCCACCTGAAACGCGCCATCGAACGCTTATTGGTCCAACCAATGTCTAACCTGATCGCCACCGATCAAGTCCGGGGTGGCGACTGCATCGAAGTTGACTTCGAGGCCGGCGACGGACGTCTCTCGTTTATCCAACGGGACCAGTCGCTGACCTTCCAGGCGATGGCTGAATTGGTTCATAGCGACTTAAGGGAACCACTACTAAACATGGTTGCGGTTACTGAACAATCAAAAAGATCGACCAGTGCCAGATCATCAAGGTGAGAAAATAAATGTACATTTTACAGAGCCGTTCCATACCAATGGAACGGCTTATTTTTTTATTTACTTTGTTAAATATTTAACCGCCGCTTCCATCGTTGGATCTTTTTCATCTTTAGTATTTTCTTTATTTAATTTTACTTCTATATCTGGAATTAATCCCCCATTGGAAATAGAATTACCGAGAGGAGTGAGCCAATGAGCCACTGTTATTTTGAGAGAAGTATCCGAAGTAACCGAAACCAGCTCTTGAACCGAACCCTTGCCAAATGTTTTTTGGCCAACTAGGACAGCTTTATTGTGTTCTCTTAAGGCTCCAGCCAAAATCTCGGAAGCCGAAGCTGAGCCTTCATTCACCAAAATTACAAATTTTAATTTGTCCGTAAAAATATCATAACCCTTACTTCTATATTCTTTATCCTCTTTTTTGCCTCCAAAATCTTCTGCTACAACCAGCTTGCCGGTCGGCAAAAACCAACTAGCCATATCCAGAGCCACTTCCAAATAACCACCCGGATTATTTCTCAAATCCAAAACCAATTTATCAGAACCTGATTCTACAAATTCTCGTAGCGCTCCACGAAACAAATTTGGCGAAGTGGCAGAAAAACTATAAAGCGAAATTACAAAAACATTTTCAGGTAAAAGTTTAGTATCGATAGTTGGTATTTCTATTTTTGCTCTGACTAAAGTTTTAACCAACGGTTCTTTAATTCCCTTTCTGCCAAATGTAACGGTAACAGAAGTGCCCACTTCACCTCTTATTAATTTTATAGCCTCATCTGTGCTCATTTTCAAGGCCGATTTTTCTCCGATTGATATTATTTTGTCGCCAGCCAAAACTCCCGCTTTTTCTGCCGGGGTTCCTTTAAGAGGTGCCACGATAGTAAGCGTTCCATCTTGCATAGCAATCTCCATTCCCACCCCACCAAAACTGCCACTTATTTCTTCTTCAAAAGCTTTTGATTCTACCGGAGGAAAAAAGACTGTATAAGGATCTTTATATGAACTGGCCAAACCTTCAATGGAACCCCAGAGTTTGTCTTTATTACTTACTGGCGGTGTGGTAGAAGAAGCTGGGGTAAATTTCTCGTCAAGAATTTGCCAAGCTTTCCAAAAAGAAGCCATATCAACACTGGTACTGGTGGCATTTAAAAATTGAGCGGATTGATTTTTGGCAGAATCTTTTTGGCCAGCATAAAAACCGGTGGCGAATAGAGTGCCCGCTATTAGAAACGATATTAAGACTTGGGTATATCTTTCCTTAATCATTTTATATATAATATACCATAGCTTTTATCATTAACAAAAATGCTTATCAAATAAAATGACTAATACTCGTTCATTAGGAGACCAAGTTTGGACCGATTTGAGTTCTCCCTCCAAAGAGGAAGTTGATTCTTTGGTTTTGGCCCAAAATATAGACCCCATTATCGCCAAAGATCTCTTATCCCCCACTCCCAAACAATATGTAAAAGAATTTGATAATACTATTTATGCCGTTTTACATATTCCCTCTTTTAAACATTCCCATGCTGATGGTTTGGAACAGGAAATTGATTTTATAATTACAAAAAAAGATTTGGTGACCGCTCGCTATGACAGTATTGACGCCTTGCATCTGTTTGCCAAACAAATGGAGGTGAAAGAAATATTAAATAAGAACGATTATTCCCATTTGTTTTTTGGCATAATGAAAGAAGTTTATGGATTTCTTTTTAACGAGATTGATTATATCAAGGACTGGATAAAAGAAATCGAAAAAAAGATATTTGAGGGGCGAGAAAAAGAAATGGTTTTTAGCATATCTTCCGCCTCCAGAAATATTTTAAGTTTTAAGAGAATAATGGATCCGCATCAGGGAGTTCTGTTTAGTTTGGGGTGTATCGGCAAAAATATTTTTGGTGAAGAATTTGAAAAAGAATCCAAGCTTTTGTTGGAGGAGTGGCAAAGATTAAATGTTGAGACAAAAAATGTTTCTGACATGCTAGATGAACTGAGGGAAACAAATAATTCAATGCTTTCTACAAAGCAAAATGAAATAATGAAGCAGTTAGCAATTCTCGGCTCTATTTTGTTGCCCTTAACTATTATAGGCCAACTTTTTGGTTTAAGTGTTCGTTCTTTTCCTCTTATGAACCATCCTTATGCTTTTTGGATTATTTTAAGCCTGATGGCTGTAGTGATGCTAATTTCAGTTATTTACGCTAAAATCAAGAAATGGATGTGATTTTACACAATACCCTGACTGGAAAAAAAGAAATTTTTAAACCGATACACAAGAAAGAGGTTCGGATGTATCATTGCGGGCCAACGGTTTATGATTTTGCCCACATAGGCAATATGCGGGCTTATGTTTTTGCTGATGTTTTAAGAAGAACTTTTGAATATTTCGGTTATCAAGTAAAACAAATTATAAACATAACAGATGTCGGACATTTGGTAAGTGACACCGATGAAGGCGAAGACAAAATTGAAAAAACTGCCAAAAAAGAAGGTAAAACAGCAGGAGAGATTTCCAGATTTTATGAAAATGCATATTACAAAGATCTGGCGGATTTAAACATAAATATAAAAAATACTATTTTCCCCAGAGCCACAGAACACATACCGGAACAAATAGAAATAATAAAAATTCTTGAAGAAAAAGGGGTTGCTTACAAAACCTCTGATGGCATTTATTTTGATACCGGCCAGTTTACAGAATACGGAAAATTAGGAAATATAAATATAAAAGAACAAAGGGAAGGAATGAGAGTGGAAGTAAACAGTGAAAAAAGAAACCCGGCTGATTTTGCTTTGTGGAAATTTTCTCCGCCAGCTGACAGAGAAGAAAAAAGGTTGCAAGAATGGGAAAGTCCGTGGGGCATCGGTTTCCCTGGTTGGCATATAGAGTGTTCTGCCATGAGTCGTAAGTATTTGGGCCAGCCCTTTGACATTCACACGGGTGGTATTGATCATATTCCCGTACATCATAATAATGAAATTGCCCAATCAGAATGTGCTTTTGGCGCGCCTTTGGCTAACTTTTGGCTTCATAATGAATTTCTCGCGGTAGAAGGAGAAAAGATGTCAAAGTCATTAGGCAACACTTTCACCATAGATAACTTAAAAGAAAGAAAGGTTCATCCGTTAGCTTTTCGTCTTTGGCTTCTTTCAGGACATTACCGTTCACCCATGAATTTTACTTGGGATTCGATTTTGGGTTCGCAAAAATCTTTGGAAAAATTGGTTTTTGAATTTGATAATTTACCAGATGAAGAAATAGATAAAGAAATTATAATTGAATTTGAAAAATTAATAAGTGATGACTTAGATACACCAAAAGCTTTGGCTCTCCTACACGAATCCTTCAGCTCAAAAAAGAGCAAAAAAACCATAGCAGAAATAGATAAAGTTTTAGGATTGGGTATTGAAAAATTATCAAAAAAAATAAAAGAAAATATACCCGAAGAAATTTTGGAATTAAAAAAAGAAAGAGACGAAGCTCGACTAGCAAAAAAATGGCAAAAAGGCGATGAACTTAGGGGCGAAATAGAAAAAGAGGGTTTTATTTTAGAAGATAAAGATAGTGAGACCATCATCAGAAAAAAATTATTTTCTTTGATCTAATTTTTTATTTCAATTTTTTCTATTTTTAATTTTTCACTAGTTGACCGATCGGTCAACTAGGTAGAATCAAAAATTCAAACAATAAAAAGAATTCTGTGCAAAATAAAAAAACTATTTTGTATGTTTCGCATAGGGAAAATTAATTTTTAGTTTAAAATCTGGATCAACCGAACAAGCCACAATATACCTAGCATATTTTTTAACTTCATATAATTCGGCTATTTTAAAAATCTGTTCTTTGCACTCATGAGGATAAATGAAGACGGATTTTTCCAGGTTGTACATTCCGGCAAAATTGAGTGCTCTGGCAAAGCGTCTTCTGTTTATTTTTAATTTCTCAGGTATGTCAAAAGTTACTATTCTCCACAAACCATCCCATTTGTTTCTATGAGGTAATTTAATATGTTTAACTCTAAGGCTCGCTAAATGCAACCTCCCTTCTTTCGTCAACACTAATTTTCCTTTACCATTTTCTACCCAAAATTGTATAAATTTTTTATCTTCAAGCGATTTGAGTGCTTCTTCTGTTCCATGTTTATTTTTATAATCTGGAACCCAACCTAGTAATTTTATTATGTGCCCCGCCGCATTGGGCGCAGCAATTCCTAAAAACAAAATGATTCCCAATTTTCCAATTGCTTCTAAAATTTCCAAAGTTCTTTCATCACGAGCAAATCTTTTAATTTTTTCAATTTTTGTTTTGTAAGTATCTTGGCTTATCATACTGTTATATTATACTCTAATAACTAGTTGACCGATCGGTCAACTAGTGGATAAATTTAAGAAATATAAATAAAAACGGAAACGAGTCTGTAAATTTATGTTAAAATGATAAAAAGGCGGGTATAGTTTAGTGGTATGATGCGACCTTCCCAAGGTTGAGACGGGGGTTCGATTCCCCCTACCCGCACCATCATTTTATTTAAACAACTCCACTAAAAAATCTTTTATTTTTTGCCAGAGAGAGATTGGGAGATTTTGAGTAGCGGGAGCTTGTTCTTCGTTCACAATAATAGCCACACTCTCCCCCACTTCAGCAACATTTAATTTTTTGCGTATTTCAAATTTGAGACCTTCAGCTGTTGCCAATTTGTCCAATGAGTCTTTCAAAAACTGTTCTCTTTCTTGAAGTTTGGTTTTTTCTTCTTCCATCCGAGCCATAACTTTCTGGGCTTCCTCTTTTTTGTTATAAATTTTTCTGACCGAATTCAAAAGAAAACCAAATACTAAAAGTAGCGCTAAAAAAATTACCATCTTTTTCCACCTGTTTTCTTTCTTGTTTCTAATTCCTCTCATTATGCTAATATATTAGCATGCTTCCCGTTAGAAATTGAGGAAATTAAAAACGGGATGTTTAAGTTTATTATTAATTAAGATGGGAAATGTGTGTATTGAATAGCATAATTTCCTATTTCTAACGGGATGCTCTGGGATCCAAAAGTAAAAAAGTTTATAAAAATAGCGTGGTTCATAATGGCCATATTTCTTATATTGGGAATGGTGCTTATGTATATGCCATTCTGAACAAAAAGCCAAAGGCGACCTTCTGGGACCGGGGCATTTTGAAGGTCGCCTTTGGCTTTTTGTGCCATTTTTATTCCGGTCGCATTATTTTTATAAAAACATCATGAGGAATTGAAATGCGGCTTCGGGTTTGCATTTTCTTTTTGCCCTTTTTTTGTTTTTCTCTCAATTTCATTTTACGGGTAATATCACCTCCATACATATGCTGGGTGACATCTTTGCGGTAAGCTGAAAGAGTGCGAGAAGCCAAAATCCGACCCCGAGCTTTGGCTTGGATTTTAATTTCAAACATCTGGCGAGGCAAAAGATTTTTTAATTTATCTACAATCAGTTCAGCCTCTTTTTCAACAATTCTTTTGGAAACAATACGCGAAAGAGATGGCTCTTCCTCACCATTAACTAAAACGGAAAGTTTTGTAACTTGAGCTTCTCTAACCTCCCCTTTTTCATAGGACAAAGAGGCATAGCCCTGAGAAACACTTTTCAGTTTGTCAAAAAACCCCCGCATCAATTCTCTCAGGGGCATTAAAGCGTTAATGCTGTTTTTGTGCAAAAGATGCCCTTCCGTTGAAATAATTTCGGCCTCGTGTTCATAAAGTAGTGGTAACAAAGCGCCAATATATTGATTTGGGGTTATTATATTTATTTTAATCCACGGCTCTTCTATTTTTTCAATCAAACCATCTTCTGGAAAAAATGCCGGCGAAAATATTTTATCTTTTTTATCCATTCCTGCCTGCCGGCAGGCAGGTTTATATTCCACTTCATAAGTAATAGACGGCTGAGTAATAATCAGATTTAAATTAAATTCCCTTTTGAGCCGTTCCGTAATTATTTCCAAATGCAACATACCCAAAAACCCGCACCTGAAGCCCTTGCCCAAAACACCGGAGGATTCTTCTTCATAAAAAAGAGACGAATCTGTTAATTTTAATTTGGCCAAAGATTGTTTGAGCAAAACCAAATCATTCTGGTCTTCCGGAAAAATAGAGGCCCAAACGACAGGATTGGGTTCGGCATATCCTTCCAAAGCTTTATTGTTTTCTTTTTCTTTACCAACAGTATCTCCCACAGAGACAATGCCTGGAGTTTTGATGCCCGTGACGATATAGCCTATTTCCCCTGCTGAAATTTTTTCCGTTTGTTTTTCTTCTGGATGAAAAATGCCAACTTCCAAAGAAATAAATTTTTTATTAGCCACTCTAAAAATTAAATTTTCTCTGGCAGAAACTTCACCTTGCATTATTCTGACAAAAACAATAATGCCCCGATGGGTTGAATATTTAAAATCAAAAACGAGGGCTTGCAGAGGCTGGCGAAGGGCATTTTCTGTCCCTAAGGGTGACCCTTGAAGACCCTGCCCCAAAGGGTCACCCTTGAGATGCCCTTCGCCAGCCGGGGCGGGAACCTTTTCCACAACAGTCTCCAAAAGTTTCTCCACTCCCTCCCCTGTCTTGCCAGAAGTTTCTATTATTTCTTCTTCTTTACAATTTAATAAGGAAATAATTTCTGATTTAACTTCCTCTATCCTTGCCAAAGGAGAATCACACTTACTTAATGCTGGAATAATTGTGAGGCCTATTTCTCTCGCCATTGCTAGCACAGATAAAGTCTGAGCTTGAATCCCTTGAGTAGAATCAACCAAAAGCACCGCCCCTTCCACGGCCTTCAAAGCTCGCGACACTTCGTAAGAAAAATCTATATGACCCGGAGTATCTATCAGATTCAAAATATAATCTTTATAAACCATTCGAACCGGTTGCATCTTTATAGTAATTCCCCTCTCGCGTTCAAGTTCCATTGAATCCAAAACTTGCTCTTTCATTTTGCGCGCCTCAATGGTGCCAGTTATTTCCAACATCCTATCGGCAAGTGTAGACTTGCCATGATCAATGTGCGCTATGATGCAAAAATTTCTAATGTTTTTCATATTGTTTTTTCCTAAGGTGTCACCTTAGGAAATTTCCTATTTCCATATTCGCGGTAACAAATCTGAACACACCTTAAATCCATCATCCATGACGAGATCTTTATGATTACGCATAATGTATGGCAGATTTCTAATGCCAGCACCAGGATAAATTCCCACAATTTTTCCATTTTTATCAGCGATAGTAATAATTTTTAATTTATCCATATCTACTCCCGCATCTCGTAGGCCATAATCAAATTCTTCTGTTCTAATTTTTTCTCCCGCAAGATAACCGCCTAAACACTCAATAAAATATCCTCCCAAACCGCAACTTGACCCAATACACATACCCTCATCACCAATGGAATAAACATAAAAATCAGACCTTGGAACCACATCATCCGGAGGAGCCCAATATGTGGGGGTGCCCGCACTTTGTGCAGCTTCTATCCCAAGTTTGATAGTTTTATATTGTTTGACTCCAAATGGATATTTTTGTAATACAATTATTACAATAACAAACAAAAACATAAATAAAATAACAAACAAAATCTTTTTTTTATTAAAATTTTTTAACATTTTTTTAATTTAATAATTTCCTAAGGTGTCACCTTAGGATTTATTTAGAGATGCATTTCTATAAGAAAGCCATTCAAAAATTTCTTTATCAAAAACTTTTTTATTACTAAAATAATCTGGAAAATTTTCTGGTGAAATTATTTTAATTTCAGATCTTTCTTTATCACGGTAATCTTGATAACTACTCCATTTATATTTATCCAAAAATTCTTTAGTATTTTCAATGTTTTGTAACCCCCTATCCTTCCAAACTGGGTCAATTAATTTTATAGGATTTAAGTGAATATAAGAAAAAATATATTTTGAATACCGATCACTATCTATATGTAATGATTTAAACGCCCCCTCAAAAAGTTTTCCAGTTCGTTTATGTTTTTTATTAAAATACATAGAATATGCAGTGCATAATTTTTTTATAAAAAAAGAAATTGGGTTTTCTATAGCACTTTCTTTGTTTGGAGTTATATAAATATGAAAATGATTTGGCATTAATACCCAAGCACCAATTGAAACTATTGGCTCCCCTTTATCAAAATCCCAAGCGTCAATTTTTCTATCTACTATATATTCTTTAAATTTTATATTTTCTAGAGAATTGCAAAGATAAAGAAGTTTTACAAACCTGTCTCTGTCTTTGTTGTCAGTAAAAATATTTTGCTTCGTGTTTCCACGATTATAAATATGATAATATTCACCAACAGCAAACGATTCTGTTCTATTTGCCATAAACAAATAATACCACAACTCAAAAGCATTTCCTAATGTGTCACCTTAGGAAATGTTGGTTATTTGGGAAAGTTCTTTGTTTTTAATTAATATCAAAAATGCGATTCCGCAAATAATGCCAACCATACCAGAAATAAAAGCGTGACCAAGAACATTAAGAAGCGAGTCCAACTTGAAAAACATATCAAAAATTCGGAGTGAATAAAAAGTTACCAGTCCCACAATAAAGGCAGTGACAGTAGAGCTTAAAAGAGATTTCAGGAGGCCCTTTTGGGCAATAATTTTTGTTTCTTTATTTAAAGAAAACCAAAGACCAACCGCAGTAAATAGAGAACCAAAAGAAAAAGATACTGGTAGAATAATTATTTTGGCTCCAGCCATACCTCCTATTTCCAAAATTTTTTCAAACCAATTCATCACACCGCTCAAAAAACCAAAATAAAAAAAGTAGGAGAAAATAATGGTAATTAACGCTCCTCCCAGTCCCAAAATAAGCGGTATTTTAGTTTTACCAAGAGCATAATGAGCCCGAGTCAAAAAAAGTTGAACGCTTTGAAAAACAAAGGAGAGAGCAAAAAGAGAAAGAACAGCAGCCGTTAATTTTGTGTCTGTCCAATTAAAAGCGCCGGAACCTAGCACCACCCTCACAATATGAGCTCTCAAAATAATAAAAAGGGCTGAGAGAGGCAAGGTCCAAAATATTATATACCTTAAAGATTCGCCTATATACTGACCGCATTCTTTTATGCAATTTTTGGCATAATGCTCAGAAAGAGTGGGGAAAGCAGCCAAAGAATAACTGACACCAATGATTGAAAGAGGCACCGATTGCAAATTAAAAGCCAAGTTAAAAACAGCCACTAAACCCACCCCCAAAAAAGAAGCCACGGCCGTAAAAACAATGCTTATTATCTGGGTAACAGATAAAGCCAAAGCTCTGGGAATGGAAATGAGAGCTGTTTCTCCGACTTCCTTAAAATTTATTTTGGTCGTCCATTTTGGCGTGTTGCCGGCAAAAAATAAATAGGTCACTGGTACAGCAAAGTGCATCAGAGCGCCAGCTATTACCCCAAACACCACCGCTATAACTCCAAATTTATTGGCCCCCAAGGCGGTACCGATAATGATACCAACATTGTAAAAAAGAGGGCTTAAAGAATAAAGTAAAAATCTTTTTTCATATTGGACAATACTACCAAAAAAGTTTGATAGGCCGAGCAAAAGCGGCGAGAGCAAAAGAATTCTTGAAAATTTTATAATTTGAGCCAAAGTTTCCACTCCAAAACCTCTAAATAAAAAAGAAGCCAGTGCCGGCATAAAAATAAAAGCCAAAACGCAACTAAAAATTATCAAAACAGAAAAACTTGTAAATATGGAGTTTATGTAAGATTTTATTTCATTATCACCAGAAATATTTTTTTTAGAAAACATAGGCACCAAAACAGAAATGGAAACAAGGGAACCGATGGTCACAAAAATAAAGTCGGGAATTCTAAAAGCTGTGTAATAAATATCAAGTGCTTGTCCGGCGCCAAAATAATGAGCCAAAAGTCGGTCTCTCAAAAAGGCCAGTATTTGAGACAAAACAGAAAATCCAGCCAGCCAAAAAGCGGCTTCATGTAAGCCGCCAATTTTGGCAGTAATGGCTTTTAAAGTCCGGCGAACCATTACTGATTATGATAACTCACCCTACCCTCTCTTACAACAAGAGAGGGTTTCGGAAGCCCCCTTCTCTTGTTGTAAGAGAAGGGGGTTGGGGGATGAGTTATTCCTTCACTGGCGGTTCGGTTTTTTCAGTTGTCTTAGCGCTTGAGAAAAGAGATTTGCCAGCTTTCATAGTTGTCAAAATAGAACTTACTTCTTGATTATCGGGGTTAGCAACACTTAATTCCTCAAACTGTTTGACTGCTTCCGCCTTTTTGCCAATTTGGTAATAGGAAAGCCCTAAGAAATATTTAGCGTTGCCATAATTCGGCACTAGGATTACCGCCCTTTCAAAGGCGCCAGCCGCGCCGGCAAAATCTTTTTGGTTGTATCTGAGCAAACCCAGTTGAAAATAAAGACCGGAATTATTTGGTTCAACCATGGTAGCTGTTTCCACTGATTTTATGGCTGCCGGAATGTTGTTATCAGCCATTTCCAGTTGAGCCAAAGTGAAATAGGCATCGGTGTAATTATTTTTCAACGCCAGAGCCTTGTTTATATTTTCTCTAGCTCCGGTTATGTTTTTTGATAGAGCGTCCAATCTGGCCACGGCCAAAGGCACTGAGGGGTTATTGGGTGAAAGCAAAGCCGCTTGGTTATAAGAATCGCGAGCATTTTCCACTGAACCTTGTATACCATTGGAAGCCAAAATTTCATACACTCGCCCCAAAGCAAAAAGGTTTTGGAAATTACCCCTGTCAATCTCCACCGCTTTTTTGGCTGACTCAACCGAATTGGCAATAAGAGTTTGGGCCTCTGCTCTTACGGAATCAGTAATTTGGTTCTGGTTGGTGATACTCCCCAAAACTCGACCTAAATCGGCGACAGAAATTTCAGTCAAGCCTCGCCAATAGACATCGCGCGAGACCAAATTGATTGATTTAATAGCGGCCGTTCTGGCCATTGCCACATTGCCAGTTTTTTGATATTCCAAAACACCATTTTGAAAAACGACTGATGCTGCTGCTCTTTCCCAAACGAAATAACCGCCAGCTACAGACATGATGAGCAAAACAACAATGGAAAGAACCGAGAGAAAATTAGTTTTAGGATTAGAGAATATATTTATTTGCCAGAGGCCAGTTATGCCCTGGGAAACCAGAGTGGCCGTGAACAAACCCGTAAATATAAAGGCCAAAGCCAAAACGGTTATGCTTGGAGTATAAAGGAAGAGCATAATCCACAAATAAAGGGAAACGAGGAAGGAGGCGGTGGCCAGGTATCTGGAACGGCCGGAATTAGCTTGAGCAAATATGGCTTTTATTCCGCTCATAACGAACAAAACCACAAAGACCAACAGAGAAAGAAGTCCGAGTAAACCAGTCGTAATAGCTATGGTCGGGACAAAACCTGAGCCGGTGTAAAAATCAGTGTTCCAAAATTGGGTCTGATTCATATCAATCGGTTTGTTCTTAGCCCAAAACTCGGTAAAACGATTTGGGCCAACTCCAAAAGCAAAATTTTGCTTCCAAGCCTCTACCGTCAAATTCATAGTAGTCTGAAAATTAGGTCTGATTTCTGTTGACTGAATTTTCATTATACCCGAAAGATAACCGCCTATGCTTGAACCACCTAAAATAAGAATTACGGAAGCCACTAAAACTACAAGGGAGGACAGGGACACTTTATTAGGTAAGTCTCTTGCTGGCAAAGCTCCCTCAATTTCGGTAGCGGGGCGACCAACATTCCACGACAAAATATAAACAAAGAAAATCAAAGAAATAACGCCAAGAATGACAACCACAGGCATAAAATTAGCCGCCCCTATAAACAGCACCGAAAAAGCAGTCAGGGTCAACAAAAGATATTTCTTTTTTGTAGATACTTCGCTCATATTTATGGCGCACAAAGAAAGAATTACGGCTGCGCCAAAAATTATGGCCGTATCAATAATGCCGCCCGAAAGAAAAAGAGGCATTCTGGAAGCTACCGTCACCGGCAACAAAGAGGCGCCAAAAGTTCCAAGCAAGGTATAAGCTGCCAAAGCCATAGCCGAGTAAATAAAAGCGTGAATAACTTTACTGACCGTGCCAATACTTCTGACCGCCACAACCGTCATGAATAAAGAGAAAACCAGCATCAATATTGAACCGGAAGTGCCAAGATCAAAAACATCACCGGCAATTGACGGGCCAATAATACCGGTCAGGGCCGACGAAATTAGAGCCACCAAAGCAAACACGGCCATCGGAATGAGAAACTTGGCTTTGGGCATTTCCACCACACCGGTTGAAAGAACCGATGAAAGAAAAACGGCAAAGACAGCCACTAAACCTGTAGCCAAAAGTGTTACTTTGGCCACATACAAACCAACCGAAGCCACCGGCACAAAAAATACCGGCAACAAGAAAACAAAAGCTGCGAAAATAATTCCCAACTTTCTAACCAACATATTCTGTTCCATATTATTAACCCCTTCTGCAAAACTTCTAATTTTTACATCCTCACCTCTCACCTTAAAAAATAAAATTTTCCAAAGTAAGGGCAATTAAACAGGGTTGTTATTGTTTATAATTTTTAATGGATTCCACTACTTTGCTATCATCTCTCAAATTTTCGTAGAACACAACCTGCAACCTGTTGATAAATAACTGATCCGTCGGACCATGTAATTCATTGCCTAATTTGACTAAATTAAAGCTGGTTTGGTTAAGAGCATTGGCTGTTTTTTCTGGTGCAGTATTCGCATTAACCTGTATATAATAAACATTATTAAGCACAATTTCTTTTTCATTATTTTCCACCATTTTACCAAAATAAACCTGTCCGTTTGTCAAAAAGACGGCGCTGTAAACTTCATTATTTTCAGTCTTAAATATTTTTATAAAAATGTATTTGCTCAAAAATACAACAAAAACAACTGCCGCCAAAATTAACAATACTCCCAAAAACTTAAATATTTTTTTAAAATTAAAAGGCTTAAACCAAGCCAAAAGACTCTTCTTTGGCTGACTTTGCTCCGCCAGAGCATTTTGCGAAGGCGAGTTAAATCTTATTTCGTCCATATATTTATATTATCATAATTTTCAAATCCGCCATAACTATAAAAAGTGCTTGGTGAGTTTTGGTTATTATATTCGGTTTTAACTCAGGTTGAACAGTTTTTTTATTTCATTTTTGAAGAATTCTTCAATAGTTTTTATATCAACATAAAAATCATTCTTAAATATAATTTTATCTATTTCTATGTCTTCATAATAGCCGAGTGCTCTGATAAAAGCTCCGCTGTTTACAGTCGGGTATTTTAGCTTGGCTTTTTTCAACAACTCGCCCAAGGGTATAACTTTTTTGCATATGGCATACAAATCCACATAATCTTTCAGAACAGATCTGCCCAAAAGAGCTGATAATTTCATACAGCCAATATCGGTTAGCGATGCCAGATGTATATGTTCTGTCTCACGGAGTGGCTCAAGTTGGTTTTCATTAATCTTAAAAAAACTCATATCCACATTATCAACTTTTAGGGTAAGTGTATTGTTATGACTCATTTTTTCCTCAATAGGTAATTCTTGAAAAATGGTTCGGAGCTCTTCCATCAAACTAGGGCTATCAAAATCTTTTGCTGTGAAAAAATCAAAATCAATACTGTCTCTGTGGCCAAGATACAAAGCCAGGGCGGTGCCACCAGCCAGATAAAATCTGTCCTTAAAAACAACAAGTTTTGGCAATAAAGCGAGACGATGTTTGTCTAGAATTTCCCAATGAAGATTATTCTCGTTAGACATATAAATTTAATGAGGCCAAGATAATTGTACTGGCAAATCTGGAAAACGAGTGGGTCGAGCCGTAATATCTAGAACATTTTGCCACAAACCCAATGATTGCCGAAACCAGGCGGTAGCAACGGATTTTTTCACGATCTGTTGAATTTCATCTTTAGAGTAGTTTAAGAATACCCATTTCCAGTCTTCAAATCCGCCATGGTTCAAAATTTGAAAAACAATAAAATCCTTATCTCGTTCTCGGTCGAGTTTGTCAAATTTTACAAACCAAAAATTAGATTTTAAAAATTCTGGAAGCATATTTGTATTATATCATATTTCTAGGTAGTGATCATTTTTCTGTAAGTCCAAACCCCTGTTCCCATATACCAAGCAGCAGAGGCGGTGTTGGTGGAAAATAAATTAGTGCCAAAAAACAGATAAATTAAAACAATAGCCAGTCCCACCATTGATATTATTTTTATTTTTTTATTTTTTAAAGTTGCAATAAATTTATATATTCTCTAAATAATTTTACTTTCTTGCTATCCTCATTATTGATGAGAAAAGGCCCGATATCCTTTGCTAAATTATCAAAATTTAGATCAGCCGTCTTCCTGAGAAGAGTTTCTTTTAACTCCTGACCACTCTTCACGTCCAGCTTCTTTTGCAAATACTCATAATTAGGCTTTGTCTGAGAAAACAGAAAGACGATATCAAAAAAATCTCTACCCTTGGCGCGAGAACGATTGAGAGCAGCATAAATTTTCTGTGATAAAAGAATATCTATTGGCGTCGTAAAAATCTGAGTAAAGACATCAAACTTGTTGAGGATCTTGGTATCCTTCTGGTAGTCAAAATTATGCGGGAGTGTGTCAATCTGAATCATAATCTTTTCTTCTTTAAGATTAGACATATCATTATCAAACAAAATATTAGGTATTCGGATATATGAACGATACGCATTCTTAAATACATTTTTGATTTCAACTTCATATCCTTCCAGCTCAAGTTTTTTCTTTACTTCACTTGCTAGATCAATAAATTGTTCTGGGGTCAAGCTAAAATTATCAAAATCAAGGTCTTCGGAGAATCGGCTATTGTTGTACACAATTCGCAAAGCCGTGCCACCAAGAAATATTAAATCCTGAGCATACTTTGAATTAAAAATTATTTCCAGAATTTTGTATTGCAAATATTCTCTCAAAATATTCCTCTTGAAAGACTTTTGATTATCCGGATAATATTGTTCTATATTTTTTAAATTAAGCATTTTGAATGTATGTTAAAAATTTCCCTACTCGCTTTGTAAGTGCCTTGCTATTAAAAGCGAGAAGATACCTATTAAACTTTTCTGTATTTGCTTTTTCCTTAAACTCGGCAACATTAAAACGAAGCCCCGCGAAAGATTCTATGTTGTCGATCTTTGAATTAAAATGCAAATAATCAAGAACCGCCTTTTCCATTTCAGCCATCTTATAATGCTGCCCGTCATACTCTCGCAGTTCATAACCAAACAAAAGTTCCGGTCTCACATGCCGGTAAATAAAATCAGCAACCGAAGTTTGAAATGTTTTGGTCTTCTGTGTCGTCACAGATGTAATACTATAAACAGCTTCGGGAATAAGTCCATAAAGAGAGAGCGCCATTTCAAGTGAAATGTATGATGGCTCGTGAATGCGATTGGCAATTATAAAAAGTGTTTGCTCGTTTATTTCAAGTTCAGAAAAAATATAAAAACCTTGCCGAATCTTCTTTATATAATTCTTCTTCTGCCATTCATTTAATCGTCGCAAATCAAAATCTGCCTCAATTTTTCTGATGTCACTAAGGTTAAATATCTTAAAATTCTTTAGTTGTTCTCTTAGTTCGATATATTGCATATTTATTGCCAAAATATGTGTTTTTTAACATATCTTGGTATTATTATATATTAACATATTTGATAACTTACTAAAATGCAAGTAAGGGGTGTGGATAAAATATTTCATGGTGTTGTAGGTGTTGTAGGTGTTGTATCGGAAGTGGTCACAACTGGCTCGACTACAGGTTCAGGAACGACCTCGGAGTTGGGTGTTGAAGTAGCTGTATCATCTGGAATTATTTCTGGAGTAGTTGAAGCTACGACCCCACCCTGGCCCTCCCCTTGCCACTCTCCATCTATATTGTTTCTATTATTTTTTGATAAAAATCCTAACATTTTTGTTTATTTTTGCTCGTCATTTTCGCTATTCACATCACCACTTGACACATTCTTTGGTTTTGCTATACTTTTCGTATTAATGGCTTCGGCCTCCGAGATTCCCCCGAAAGGGGGTTTCGTTTTTATTGTGTTTATCAATTTGGATAATATGATGCTAAAGTCCTGTTCTGAAATTGGCCCGATTTTTCTTATCAAAGCAGAAAAATTCTTCCGGCAAAACCTGTTTGTTGGTTTCCTTCTTTATCTCATTCCATTTGTCAAAATCTTTTTGCATAATGTTGATTAACAATTTTAATACCCTGGATCCTGCTTCAGAGGGGAACCCTTAAATGTCCCCTGCCCCAAAGGGTTCCTCTCAGGATTTCCTTCTTTAAATCTCTTCCAACTTTTTTCCAAATGGAACATTTTGATGCGACCTTCCGCGTATCGACCGATTATGTCATCTATCAAACCCACATCCACTTTTGAACCGTAAACCCCTTTTATGGCTTCCAAATAAATAATCATTTTATTACATCCAGCCATTGCTTTCTCCAACAAATTCACACCACCGCTAAAATCGGCAAATCGCGTGCTGTGCGCCTCTCCTATATATAACGGCACTGACATACTGCAATTAAGCATATTTTCCATATAGTCATATTTTAATTTCAACAATTTTGACTTCATATCTTTGGCTATAATCACAGCGCAACTCATTGAGTTTTGATAAACATCCAAATCTCTAAAAGACCTGACTGGTTTTTTAGGTGTAAATGGTTTGTTGTATTTGTTTGTTTGGTAATAAGTCATTTTAATTTTTGTTCCTAAGGTCTCACCTTGGGGGCTTTTCCTAAGGTGAGACCTTAGGAACTATCTTCAATTCATCTTCTTTAGATAATTCTACCATTTCCCCACTGCGATAGAAAATTCTTCTTTTCTTTTTGCCCTGCAACTTTTTGACGACATGCAGAGGATAAAATTCAAAATAATCTTTTTCGTCAAACCAAGCGCACTTAAATTCAAACATTCTCAACCCCGTCAGTCGCGACATTGCCATTGCATACCAAGTGAGCTGTTCTATTGGTCTTTCTTTTTCAGCGTTAGGTTTGTAATCCAATAGATGGACTTGGCCGTTGCGAACTTGAACAATATCTATATGACCTGTCAATAATTTAGGTATATCAATTTTTTTACCCCCTTTTATTTCTATTTTTCCATCTTCTCCGGCAATTTTGAATTTCAAAACATTTTCCATATGAGCCACATCTTCGCGACGAATATAAACCGGCACTTCCGTCGCCACAGTACAAGAATCATTGGCAATCATAAATCTTTGCAATTCTTCGTGTCTCTGCTTGTTATCTTTGACCGCCTGTAAAACAAAGGCCGCCAATTTATTTGCATAATTAAATTTACCTTTGACAATCATATCGGCCTTGTCAAACTTGCTTCGTATTTCAGACATTCTCTCGCCTTCGGAAAAATACTGGTGGGGCGTTTCAGACGACACATTGTCCAAATAACTTTTAAGCGGAGAGAGTACCCGATTTTTGAATTCTTCAAGCATCAAAATAGTTTTGGCTCTGTGATATCGGAAACGATAAAGTTGCCTGTGAGCCATAGTGGTCACTTCTATCACTTCTTTTGGGCCAAACATTTTAATGGCGTAAGGCCGCAATCTTTCATATCGGCAAAGCGATTTATATTCGTTTATCCAATCGGAGAGTGTGGCCGACTCCGGCGCTACCCCGAATTTACTTTTTATAACTTTGCATGTGTCTTCAAGTGTTAACCCCAAATTGTAATAGCTCATTGATTCAATAATAATGTGCAAAGGAAAATGTTTGCCTTTGACATCGCTGGCGGTGAAAGTTTTTAGGCATTCGCCGTTTTTGCACAAATACAATTGCACTGTTTGATTTACATTTTTTCGCACTCCCCTTTTGACAAAATTTTTGGATT
>ERZ1292625.1461-Hain-H41-01um-R1-1461-length-27915-cov-13_pt1 | contig 27915 bp, 25 predicted proteins | sample MGYA00564400_ERZ1292625 | MGnify/ENA primary metagenome ERZ1292625 (study PRJEB36523, sample SAMEA6512639) | groundwater metagenome | collected 2019-01-08 | study: AquaDiva: Metagenomics assemblies of 32 groundwater samples | reverse complement strand
CACCCTTTATGCTTACCTGCGACAGCGACGAAGCGGAAATCATTAAATATGCTCACAACATAAGCGGATACGCGCAGATCATTACTTTCAATCTCATATACGAAATGGCTCACATTCTCGGACATGATTGGACAAATATTGGAAAGGCCATTATTGCTGACCCGCTTGTGTGCGCTCGCTACGCAAATCCCGTCCATAAGACGGGTCGCGGCGCAGGAGGCAATTGTTTTATAAAGGATTTCGCCGCATTCGCGAATGCGTATGAAAAACTTGTGGGCGACAAAGAAGGAGTGGATGCGCTCCGCGCATTTGAGGCAAAGAATAAAAAGCTTCTTAGGGAGAGTAAAAAAGACACCCACCTTCTTAAAGGGGTATATGGAAAGGAATAGGTGTACTATACTCCTCATCACATGAAGCTTCTCATTATCACGCAAAAAGTAGATGAAAACGACTCCGTCCTTGGATTTTTCCATGGATGGATCGTTGAATTTGCAAAAAACTGCGAGTTTGTGACGGTCATTTGTCTTCAGGAAGGCGCACATCATTTGCCGAAAAATGTGAAGGTTTTTTCACTCGGTAAAGAGAACTTTATAAACTTTAAGGACTTTCGACTTTATAGACTCTTCAAAAAATTCAGGTATGTTTTAAATTTTTTGAAGTACATTTGGCAGGAGCGGAAAAATTATGATGCAGTGTTTGTGCATATGAATCAGGAGTACGTGCTTTTGGGCGGTCTCGTATGGAAATTTCTCGGAAAAAAGATAACGATGTGGCGGAATCATCACGCCGGTAATTTTCTAACCCGCATCGCTATCGGTCTGTGTGACAAAATTTTTTGCACCTCTAAATATTCTTTTACTGCATATTCGAAAAAAACAGTGCTCATGCCGGTCGGCATCAATACGGATGTTTTTAAGAAAGAAGCTGGGGTGCAAAAGGAAAATAATTCCTTATTGTTTCTTGGGCGAATGTCACCAGTAAAAAGACCAGGCTTTATCATCGAGGCATTACGCTATTTGCACGATAGTAACGTTAATTTTATTTTTGATTTTTATGGAAATCATCTCAAGAAGGATGCTGATTATGTTAATGCATTAAAAGAAAAGACAAGGGAATATCATCTAGATGAAAGTATTCATTTTAAAAATAGCGTGCCGAATACTGAGGCCCCGCATATTTTTAATACCTACGAGGTATTTATAAATGCAAGTCCGAGCGGGATGTATGATAAGACCATCTTTGAGGCGATGGCATGTGAAACAATGATCCTCGCTTCAAACGCGAATTTAAAAGGACAAGTGGACGATCTATTTCTTTTTAATGAGAACGATGAAAAAGATCTCGCTGGGAAATTAAAGGCTCTTTTGTCGTTGAATGCTCAAATACGGGGAAAGCGGGGTAAGCTTTTAAGAAAGTATGTGGTGGAACATCATAGTCTAAAACAGCTAGCAAGTGAATTAATGGATGAAATAAAATAATAATGGAACGGGGAAAATATAAAAAATTTATAGATCGTGTGATTCATGAAATCGCAAAAGAGAAGGTTGTGTTAGACGTCGGCGGCGGCGAGCACTTTGCAAAGTGGCTTGCTGAATACAAGACATTATTTGAGAAATGCATTTATCAAACAATGGATTATGACGATACAACCGGAGCTGATGTTGTGGGAGATATCCATAATATACCGTTAAAAAATGAGAGCATTGATGCAGTAATATGTAGTTCGGTCTTGGAACATGTGGAAAATCCGATCGTAGCAATGAAGGAGATCCATAGAGTCTTGAGAGTTGGCGGAAAGTTGTTTCTGCATATCCCATCGACATATCCGTATCATGCAAGAAAAGGACATTATCCGGATTATTGGAGGTTTTTTGATGATACGATCCATGTATTGTGTAAGGATTTCTCTAAGGTTGAATTTGTGAAAAGGGGCGGATATTTCAAGGCTATGTTCTTTTTCCTCCCGCTCCAGCACCGCCTGCGGTTTTTAATAGATCCATTGGCAGGATTTTTAGATGCGATATGTAAGACAGAAATGAGGAGTACTACATCTGGATATTATATTTATGCTATTAAATAATGGGGAAAGCGAATAAAATCATTTATATTACGAGTACGCGGTTCCCCACGGAAAAGGCCCATGGTCTTGCGACGGTGAAAATCTGTGAAGCGTTCGCAGATAGTGGATATGAGGTCGATATAATAGCGCCTCGCCTTTGGCGGCGGGAGGCCGATGATGTATCTACATATTACGGTGTAAAAAATAATTTCCGGATATTTAAAATTCCATGCATAGATCTTATGCCGCTGCAGATTTTTGATAAGGCAGCTTTTATTTTGCAAATAATATCATTTTCTCTTTTTTCGATACCATATGTTGCTTTTAAATACAGGAAGAATTTAAAAAATATTTTCTTTTTTTCTCATGATTACATCCCGTTATACTTTATGACATTTTTGCCCGTTAAAATTTTTTATGATGTGCATCATTTTCCCGGAAATAATTTCATGTATAAAAGGCTTATGCGGGCGGCATTTGGATTTGCCGTTCAAACCAAATGGAAGATAAATGAATTGGGGTATAAATTTGGTATTGTTCCAGAAAAAATTATTTATTGGCCGAATGGGACCGATTTGGTTGGTTTTAATACGACAAAAACCAAAGAAGAGATAAGAAAGGAGCTTGGTATTCCGCTTGATAAATATGTTGTTATGTACACGGGGCAGCTTTTTAAGTGGAAGGGGGTTGATTCATTGATACGATCAATAAAGATGCTTCCCGAAAACGTACTGATCTATATTGTCGGAGGATCGTCTCATGATGTAGCGCAGTGCAAAAGCGAGATACGTGATGCTCATAACGAGAAGATCGCTTTTATCCCATTCCAACCGCATGAGAAAATCCCTTTTTGGCTCACTGCCGCCGATGTTTTGGTGCTTCCTAATACGGGCAGGGAAAAAGTTTCTCTCTACTACACATCGCCAATGAAATTGTTTGAATATTTGGCTGTTGGCAGGCCAATTATCGCCAGCGCCATCCCGTCAATAATGGAGATTTTAAATGAGGACAATTCCGTTTTGATTAAGCCCGATGATCCGAATGCGCTTGCGGCCGGAATTATTCTTGTGATGCATAACAGGTCTCTGACAGAAAGGATTGCAGAGAACGGAAAAATTGATTCGAAAAAATATACATGGCACGCGCGGGCTCAAAAGATAATTTATTATTTAGAACAGCATGAATAAGGTTGTGGTATTTTATACGAGATTCCTGATCTTGTTGTCATTCGTGCTTTTTCCATATATTTATTTAAAGATCTTTTTAAGAGGACGGAAAGGAAAGAAGGATGAGCAAATACGGATCCTGGTAGCTCCACAGCTTACGAGGATAGGAGATCTTGTTGCAACTACGCCGGTTTTTCGTGCGATTAAAAAAAGATATCCGAATAGTTTTGTGTCGGTTATGTCATCCGCCAACGCCGCCGGAATAATAAAGCATAATCCATGGATAGACGAAATAATCGAGATAGAAGATTATCAGAACGACTTTTTCGGATTGCTTAAAAAAATAAGAAAAGAAAAATTTCATGCAGGAATTTCTCTATCCGGGTCGGCGTTGAGTTCCGTGATATTTTTTTATGGTTTGATCCCGGCGAGAATAAAAACAACCAGGCCCGATAGGTCACTAGCGGAATTCCTTTCGGATTGGATGTGTACTATAACAGAAAGTTATCGAGAGCTTTCTTACCTCCCTCTTTTTTATCTAAAAATGTTGCGCCATCTAAATATTAATTCCTCGGATGATACAAAAGAGGTTTTTTTGAATAAGGTCTCCAATGCAAGAATCGCTGATTTTTTTGCAAAGGAAAATATTTTGTCTTCCAATGTGGTCATTGGTTTGAGTTTGACCGCCGGCAATAAAGTTAAGGAATGGGGAGATGATAATTTTGAGGCGTTGATAAGGGAGTTGAGGAAAAAATATGATATAAAAATCGTTTTCATAGGTGCGCAGAGGGAAAGAGGGAGAGTCAATGCGATGATAAAAAAAATTGGTGATCCGAATTGTATCAATGCCAGTGGATTTTCCATAGAAGACCTGCCGTCTTTAATGCGGCGATTTTCTGTTTTCATCGCTGTTGATACGGGTCCTATTCATGTGGCCCATGCGCTTGGAATCCCGTTAATAGACATTTTAGGCCCGGTGAATGACATTGAGCTCACTCCGAAAGGGGAGAATATTAAAATACTCAAGCCTGATCCCTATGTCCCGCCGACGATCTTCGCATTCAAAGAATCCGGCGATAAAAAATTAACTCAGTTGGCGTTGCGTTCAATACACGTGGATCAAGTTATTGCTGCTTTTGCTGATCTTTCAAAAGGCATTTTTTTGCGCGAGAAAATACGTTGACATTTTTTTAAAAATAGGACATTCTTTGCTTGAAATATAAAGACAGCATATGGCTGGTTTTATAATAGATCTTTAACAAAAAGGAGGTTATTGTGAGAAAAGTATATCTGCATGAATTCAACATTCTCATGTCGGGAAGAGTGTATCTTCCAAATGTATCCGGTATGCTAAGGGCGTATGCGGAGGCTCAGGCACTGGTAAGAAAAAATTATCAGTTCATGCCTTTTCTTTTCGTGAGGGAACAACCCCGCAAGATCATTGATGCGTGGGAAGATCCCTCGGTTGTCGCTTTCTCATCGTCAATGTGGAATCACCAGCTGAACCTTGTATTGGCGAAAAGCGCCCGCGCATTGTTTCCGGAAGTTCTGATTGTTTTTGGGGGACCTCATGTCCCTCAAAACACCAAGGAATTTTTAGAGGAGAATCCTTTTATCGATGTGGTCGTGATGGGCGAAGGAGAGATAACGTTTTCCGAAGTGCTGATCTCATTTCTTGAGGGACGTGATTTTTCCAGAGTCGACGGTGTTGTGTATCGAAATTCTCGATCCAGCAAATGCATACGGACTCCGGATAGGGGGCGAGCGAATGTTAATCAATTCCCGTCCCCTTATTTAGCCGGTTTTTACGACGAGCTCTTGAGGAGAAATGATGGCGTGGAATATCAAATGATCTTGGAAACAAACAGAGGTTGTCCGTTTCATTGCGCTTTTTGTTTTTGGGGCAATGGCATTCCAAAGATCAGGACATTTGATATCGGTAGGATAAAAAAAGAGATTGATTGGGCTGCTGATAGGAAAATTTCCTATGTGTTCGGAGCCGATGCTAATTTCGGCATGATGCCTCGGGATAAAGACATAGCCGAGCTTTTCGTTGCAAAGAAAAAACTTAGCGGCTATCCGCGCGCTTTCCGGGTGTGTTACGGCAAGAACGCGACAGACAGGGTCTTTGAGGTAGCGAAATTACTTGAGGAGAGCAGGCTCACGACCGGCGTTACCGTTTCTTTCCAAAGTACTGACCGGCAAACGCTCATAAACATCGGGAGAAGCAATATCAAGCTTGATGCGTATCGCGATCTGCTTCGCCGGTATCGCAGTGAAAAGATAAGGGTCTACACTGAGCTTGTTCTCGGTCTTCCCGGCGAAACGTATGAAAGCTTTAGCAAGGGGATCGAAGAGGTTTTCCAAGCTGGTTTGTATGATCAAGTTGGAATATTCTTGTGTGAGGCATTACCGAACACACAGATGACAGATCCCAAATACGCATCTCTCCACGGCATTGAGATAAAGCGCATCGAGCTTGTGGAGCCTCATGCTCTAAGACGGTCTCCAGGCGAGGTGGAGGAGTATGAAGATATCGTCGTTGCCACACGCACGATGCCACTCTTTGACTGGAAGAGAGCACTAACGCTTGCATGGATGACTCAAACGCTCCACGGGTTAAAACTCGGTTTTTTTGTCGCCTTATATTTATTTCAACGGTTCGGGATAAAATATACTGAATTGTTTGAATATCTTGTTGGGGCAGAAGTTGATCCAAAGCGTTTCCCGATCTTTACCAGGGAACGGGCATTTCATGCAGAATATCTTGAAGGTCTTCTTCATGGCAAGCCGCAGTGCGTTTTTATCAAAGAGTTCGGAGAGATCTCTTGGCAAATAGAAGAAGCGACATTCTTGAGAATCTCAAGGGATCTCGCCGGGTTCTATCGCGAGCTCGAATCCCTTGTATCCGATTTTCTTAATGCGAAAGGAGTGGCGCATTCATGCGGAGAATTAAAAGATGTTGTTCGCTATCAGTTCGCTCGCATGGCAAAATTACACACCTATCGTACGAATGAGTTTCGTTTTTCTTTTAATGTGCCGGAGTACTTCGATCGGCTACTCAAAGATCTTCCAATAGCCGTCGAGGCGAGACATCAAACGCTCGTTGTAGACGCAAAAGACTACAAAGGCAATAAGAAGGAATTCTCCCGGCAGGTAATATGGTTCGGTCGGCGAGATTGCAGGGTCTTGGAGTTTGTAAGCTGGTATTAATGCAGCATCCTTGCCTAAAAGACGCCCTTAATATAGGGCGCCTTTTTTTTTGAAACCAAATATGGTATCTTCAAATGTATTATGCCAAAAGAAGATTGGGCAGCAAATAATACCGCTAAGATTTTTTCAGACTGCAACCTATGGCCATTTAAAGATGGGGATATCATCTCTATTCTCGATGTCGCGTGCGGGCTTTCATTAAAGTCAAAATTTATTCCCGCGCAGATCCGCGTGGGCGTTGATATCTTTGATACATATTTTGATCATATCGAGGCGGATGTTCCATATGTGGTCGTGAGACACGATGTCCGAACGCTTGATGAGATTTTTATGCCAAAAAGCTTTGATCTTGTTTTAGCTTTGGATATTATTGAGCATCTTGAAAAAGAAGAGTCTCTTTCAATGATCGCGCAGTGCGAGAAGATCGCGCGCAAAGCGGTAATTTTGGAAACCCCAAAAGGATTCGTTCCTCAAAACATTGATGTCCTTGGTCACGGGGGGCATACATACCAATCTCACCGATGCGGCTGGGAACCGGAGGAATTAGAGAAGCTTGGTTATTCCGTTGTAGTGAGAGATTATCAGATGAGCAATGTGAAACGTCATACCGATCTTGATGTCGATCCATCCATTCAATTAATGAATGCTATTAAGCTTATTAAATAATATGGCAAAAATACTCGTTACAGGTAGTGATGGAGTTGTGGGAAATTATCTTGTACCTATGTTGACCGCTCGCGGGCATGAGGTTTTTGGTATTGACCTGTATCATATGGTAGGGGAGATTGGCTGGGAACATGAATTAGCAAAAAATAAATTCACATATGCCCGCTGTGATGTCGGCGATTTTCGCCAGCTTGAAAGGGTTTTTGAGAAAGCAGGTCCCTTTGATTTTGTATATCATGCCGCGGCGGAGTTTGGGCGATGGAATGGAGAGGATTATTATGAGCAGGTTTGGCGAACTAACGCCATCGGTACAAAGAATATCATCAGGCTTCAAGAACGATTGGGCTTCAAGCTGATTCATTTTTCCTCATCGGAAGTCTATGGCGATTACGATGGCGTGATGAAGGAGGATGTCATGGACAAAGTGGTCATTACGCAGATGAATGATTACGCGATGTCAAAGTGGGTAAATGAAATGCAGATCAGAAATTCAGCGATAGAGCATCAGACAAAAAGCGTTATAGTGAGGCTTTTTAATACGTATGGCCCCGGCGAGTGGTATCACCCGTATCGCAGCGTAAATGCAAAATTTTGCTATCATGCTCTTCACGATATTCCTATTACGGTTTATCGGGGGCATTATCGCACATCGACATATCTGGAAGATACGTGCCGGACGCTTGCGGCGATAGTCGATAATTTCAAGCCGGGTGAAGCGTATAATATCGGAGGAAGCGAATACCACGACATCGAAACGCTCGCGAATATCATATGGGACTATATCAAGGCAGATAGGAGTTTGATACGATATGCGGATTCCGAGGTTTTAACAACAAAGTCAAAAAAAGTTGACACTAGCAAGGCGGTAAACGATTTGGATCATAATCTTACTGTGAAGCTAGAGGATGGCGTAAAAAAAACGATCGATTGGATGCGCGATTATTATGGAAAGAAATAATAAACATAAGCGCTTCGCTGTAGTTTTAGGTGCTAGGCCAAACTTCGTAAAAGCAGCTCCCTTTTTTAAGGAAGCAAAGCATCATCCTGAATATGAATTTACGCTGATCCATACAGGACAGCACTTCGACGATTCAATGTCGAAGATTTTCTTTGACGAGATGTCCATACCGCGTCCGGATATCCAGCTCGATATCCATGGCGGATTTCATACTGAAAAAATCGGTAAAATGTTCAGCGCGTTGCGGGATATTTTTCAAAAAAAGCGATTTGACGGCGTTATCGTTTTTGGTGATATCAATTCAACGCTTGCAGGCGCGATCGCGGCGGCAAAAACAACAAAGCTTATTCACATCGAATCAGGTTTGCGCAGTCATGACCGCCGCATGCCGGAAGAAATAAACCGGGTGATTGTCGATCATCTTTCAGATCTTCTTTTTACGACCGAGCCAACTGCAAATAAGAATTTAATTCAGGAAGGGATAGCTGAAGATAAAATAAAATACGTGGGGAATATCATGATCGAAAGTCTTGAGGTGTATCATGATCTTATCGATCGCTCACACATACTTTCCGAATTAGATCTTGCTCCACGAAATTACGTGGTTACTACCGTTCATCGGGCAGAAAATACCGATAACCCAGAAATTCTTGAGAAAATCCTCAGGCTTCTTGCGAAGTTTTCAAAAGATAATACCGTGTTATTTCCTTTGCATCCCGGGACGCGTAAGAAGATAGAGGATTATGAATTAGAACCGCTTCTTAAGGGAATGCGTGTTATTGAGCCGTTAGGATATTTTGAATTTATCAAGCTGGTATCAGAAAGCCGAGGCATTATCACTGATTCTGGCGGTATTCAGGAGGAAACGAGTCATTTGGGAATTCCATGCGCAACACTGCGCGACAATACTGAAAGGCCGATTACAATAGAGCTGGGATCAAACAAGCTTTTTTCAATTGATTCGATTGATCCCAGTGACATAAAAGAAATAGAGGAGCATCTTAGGAGGATTGATTTCAAAAAACGCCACATACCGATGTGGGATGGTGGCGTAAGTAAGAGGATCTTCGCATATTTAGATGATTTTTCTCGGTAGAAAAGCCCACTTATTGCTTTCCGCTAATGTCTTTGTATTTGAATATATCTATAATCGCGTAAAACGTTCGTTTTAGCACTGAATACAATCGAGGAGTTTTATTTTTAATCTGATCGAGAACCGGAATTTTTTTTCGCAAGGCGTAAATTTTTTTCGGGGCAATAATATTACCCCCGTATTTTTTAAAAATAAGCTTTCGTTCCTCAGCGAATTTGCTTTGTTGCGTCGATGTTTTTGATCCCTCCCAGATCCTGAATGCGGCGATGGTGTACGGCATATATTTTACTTTTCCGACCATGAATACTCGAAACCAAAAATCAAGGTCCAGACAATACTTTAACGATTCATCCAAGGGTCCAACCTTGTCGAAGATGCGTTTGGTGAAAAAACAAAGATCAAAAGAATTACCGCGCGATCTCAGGCTTTCCAGCGATTCATCGGGCCTTGGTCGCGGCTCAATCGTTGAGGGTCTTCCATTCGCATATATTTTCAGACAGTCGCCGTATATGAAGTCAACCGAGAGATCTTTTTCGTAGAATTTCGCAAGATGATCAAAAACGCCGGGGAGATAGTAATCGTCGGCGTTCATCCATGCCATAATTTCTCCCTTTGCCATGGTAAAGCCGGTATTGTATGCATGCGACTGTCCTTTATTTGGTCCGGTGCGATATGTGAAATTTATTCCCTTGCAGTAGGTTGGCCATTTCCCAGTGCGCAAGAGCAGATCATATTCTTTAATTATCTCTAAACTGTTATCGGTTGATCCGTCATCAATAATGATGTAATCAATATAAAAATTACCTTTTTGGGATAGAACGCTTTCTATCGTTTGCTTCATAAAACGGGCCCCATTGTATACCGGCGTGACGATGCTTATAGTTAGTTTCATGACCTTTTTTTAGCTACCATTCATTGTATCTGATGTATGCTGGTTTTGCCATCCGGTGCAATAATTGGTATATTTATGTCAATTCGATGAATACCCAATCTTTTTCCAAAACGTATTTAAAGGGGGAATTTTCCTACGGTTTTTGGAATGTAGTCAGTAAGGTGGTGGGAATCATTAATACATTTTTTATTGTTTCAGCACTCAGCTTGTATGAATATGGTTCATTTCAGCTTCTTTTGGTTTCATATGCCGGCGCGGTTACTCTATTAAGCGTGGGAGGTGGTGTTGTAAGGAATGATATTTTGCGATTTGAGGCGGAAGGAAGAAGTCCCGATGCTAAAAAACTTTTTTATGAATCTTCTGTTGCGAGGATGGTAATAGGATTTTTATTATGGTTTACCGTATTCTTTTTTGCATCACGCCTGTCCTTTAAATTCGGGCAAGATTATATATCCTTAATACGGATAATCTCATTTCTCTTTCTTCATGATGCTTTACTCACGATTGTAACGACTCTTATAGAAATGCGAAGGAAGTTTAGTGTCATTGCGAGCAGAACATCTGTTGCCAAAGTAGTGCAGCTCGCGATTCTTCTATATTTTTTCTTTTTTCAAAACATAAATTTACGCGCAGTTGTTATTTCTCTCGTGGTTTCCTTGTTTGTGACGCTATGCCTTCTTCTCCCGTCATTTTTTGAATCATATTTCCAATGGAAAAGCGTTAAAAGATCATCAGGTAAATTCTTATTTAAGATATTAACATCATACGGAAAATGGGAGATCGCGCAGCCGATCATGGGAAAATTCACCTCTTTTTTTGAAGCATGGGCAATTAAGTTATTTATAAATACAGAGGCGGTTGCCATATTTTCTGTGGCGCAGACGCTTTTAAATACGGTAGCGGGATTCTTTCCGGTAAAAACCCTCTCAACCCTTATTCCGATGGAGGTAAAAAATGAGGAAAAGTTGAGAAAAATCTATACGTATGGCGTGAAATATCTATTGGTTTTTTCTGTGTTAATTGGTCTTGTCTCTTTAGTTTGCGTCCCTATTCTTATAAATTTATTTTTCAATAAGTATGTAATATCTTTGCCGTATTTTAGTGTTCTGCTTCTGACGCTTCCATTGCTTGCAATAACGGCAATTTCCTCGACTTTTCTCACTGCATTTAGAAGACAAAAATTTCTTTTCTTTCAAAAAGTTCTAAAAAATCTCGTTGCAATTCCGCTCTACCTTATTTTTCTGCCTCTCTTTGGTTTGTGGGGGCTTGTTTTTCACAACTTTATATTACTGATTGTAATGACGGTGTCGCTGTATCTCTATCTCGAAAATATGAAGCCAAAACTTTTTGTAAAGTGGTACGATATTTTTTATTTCGGGGAAGAGGATTCGGGTTTTTTGAGAAGTACTTTGGGAGGGGTGAAGAGATATATCCCAAAAAGATTTTTCAATAAGTAGACCTCGTTTTTTAGGTGTAAAAATATATTTAGTCGCGATTCCCTTTGTGTGGTTTTTGCAATACATAAATTATAAAGTGCGCGGTCCAGATGTTTTCCGGTAGGTATTTCCAAAGAGATTTCAGTTTCATAAATATACTGTAAGCAAATTCAGGAAGAAAATATTTAATCTCCTTCAGCTTTAATTCTTTCAAAAATATCTTTTCAAAGATACTTTTTGTGTATACGGTTATATGATTATTTTTTTTATTCCATCGCGGAAAATCACCGGTTTTTAAGAAAACAAGCCTGCTTATTATATGGAAAACATTGGGCATAGAAATTATTAGTGTTCCGCCCGGTTTCAATACTCTTGTGATTTCATGAAATATGAAGTGTGGGTTTTCGAGGTGCTCAAAGACTTCCCACGCAGTTATGAGATCGAAAGAATTGTCTTCCCAGGGAAGTTTCTCGTAGCAAAAATTTACCTTTTTAAATTCCATCCCATCTTCTTCCGGATTAAAGTATTGATCCATGTCGGTTGCAGATAACGACGAGAATCCTTCCTTTTTGAGCTGAACTAAAAACTCTCCGCCACCACATCCCACATCCAAAATTTTATATTTTGTCGGAAAATTATTTTTAACAAAGGTGACCGCGTAGTTTGTGCTTATCATCAAACTTGGAATGTTTTTCTTCAGAGGATTCATTGTGTTTATGCTATTTTGAAAGCCAGAGCCAAAAGTACCTTTGATTCTCGCCCTCAGTTTTTAAAAGCTTTATTCCTACCTCCGAGACGAGCTTCTCTATTTCTTTTTTTGTAAAAAAAGGCCCATAAAACCAATTGAATTTACTTGTGAGGAGGCCTCGTACCTGTATCTTTGCAATGCCATTATTTTTCAGCACTCGTTTTATTTCCTCAAAATTCTTTCTCACCACCTTCTTATTCGGCATGTGTTGAAAAACTATAAAGGAAAAAACAAAATCAACAGAGGAGTCGCTAATAGTCGGATATAGCACTCCATTGATCGCCGCAAATTCGATATTCGAAACATGTTTTAATCTTTGCCGGCCTTCCTCTATCATTTTCTCTGATATATCTACCGCAAAAATCTTCCTGAAATGTTGCGATAAAAATTCAGTTATTCTTCCGGTTCCGCAACCAATCTCAAGAACTGTTTTTTCTTTGAAATCGCCGAGATTACTTTTAACAAAGTCATCATTCTCAATTAATTCTTTATAATCTTTTTCCCCGGTTTTTTTAAATTCTTCTTCTGTAATACTTTCTCCTAAATCAGTCATAACAAAATAACGGGAGTTTTTTGATGCAAGTTTGTTCCATTTATTTTTACTCTCCGTTATGTTTTCCCCGGGTATAAATAAATTAGCCGCTTTTTTTAAAGAAATTTTAAGTTTTTCTGGTAGAAGATTTTTGATGAGTTTCATAATTGTATAATAATTATAACAGTATATATTTAAATATTAATAAATCAATTCGTACATAATATCACAAAGGCATTGTCATTTATAGATTATTGATTGTAGATATTTGTAATTGTATAAGAAAAACGATAGAATTATGCCCAGAAAAGCTTAATAATGTTTGGATTAGTGAAAACATGAAAGATCGTAATTCTCATGAGGGAATACTGACAATCTGCACGGTTTCATATAAACATAAAGACCTGATAAAGGCCAATATTGATTTGGTCAAAAAGATGAATCCGGGGGCGCGTGTAGATTGGATCGTTGTGGAAAATACCCCTAATGGCGCTGAGGGAGGGCTGTCTGTCGGGGAAACTAATGGCTTAAGGGTAATACAAGGAATTTCCAATGATTTTAGCGGGATTGCATCCGCAAGCTATCATCATGCATCTGGACTTAATAAAGCGATCAAAGAAGTTAAGACCAGGTATGCTCTTATATTAGATCCCGATTTTTATATTGTTAGGAAAAATTGGATACAAGATGTTTTGGGTCGTATGCAAAAAAAGAACCTCTCCTTTTTTGGTGCCCCATATAATCCAAAGAGATATATGAAGTACAGATATTTTCCATGTATCCATTGCGTATTCATTGATCTAGAAAAAGTGAACAAAGAAGAGCTCGATTTTTCTCCGCGGTATAAACAAAAAGTTCTTCTTGCAAATAGAGAGATGGTTGCAGCGAAGAAACAGCAAAAGACAAGGGTGTTTTATGATCTGTTTTTTGCATTGAAAAGACATGCGAGAATCATAATAAAAAGAAGTGTTATTATCGGATCTTCCCGAGATACAGGGTATGCATTATATGAAAAGTATTTCAACAACCTTTCGTTCGCAAGCGAATGCGCTACCCCGGTTTTTAAGCCAGGTCTTTCAAAGATGAATCCATGGTATCTGACATCTTTTCTTAATCTCTTTTCTGAAAATTTTTTCCCAGATGGTTTATGCTATGTGCCAAAAATGCGTAGCCATTATACTACAAAAGGATTTAGCGATCTTGGATACTCGGATGTTTTTAGTAAGGGCTGGGATGAGTTTATGTGGAATGGGGTTCCATTCGGATTTCATTTGCAGGGAGCAAAAAAGGATGGGACGACAACAGATCATTCGGAAGAAATTCCGGAATTGCTTCACATATTCGATTTTTTTAGCAGAAAAGAGAAAAATAAAACAATATTTATCTCAATGTTTGAAGGGGTTGAATCAAAAAATATTTTACGCACTGGAGTTGTAACAAAACTTCTCGACAAACATCCTGAGATAACTGTGGTTCTTTTCATGAAAAATAAAGAGCGTGCAGAGTATTATGCTAAGGAATTTTCCGATTCCCGAATAATTTATGAGGTCGCGGAATTTTCTCCGAATGGATGGCTGGAAAAATTCTTTAGTTTGCGGAAATTTTTGTTTTTACAGACCGAGACGACCGATTTGCGCGCAAAGATGATAGCCGAAGACAGGGGAATAGCCTACTATTATTATTCTCTTGTCGTCCATCGTATTATGGCTCGGGCATTATTCATCCGGGCTTTTAGAATTCTCGATATTCTTCTGGTCAAAGACAATTTTTTTGATCATTTCTTTAAAAAATACAATCCCGATCTGGTGTTTTTGGCAAATTTATTCGAGGATACCGAAGTAAATTTTTTGAGAGCGGCAAAGAAGTATGATGTTTTTAGCGTTGGGTTGATCAATAGCTGGGATCGCGTGACTGCTCGATGTATTTTACGAATCCTTCCGAATAAGCTTATCGTTTTTAATGATAATGTGAAAGAAGAAGTAGTGAAAACAAATCATGTGCATCCGGAAAATATCCTTGTTTCCGGGGTCCCGCAGTATGATCGTTATTTTTCGCCAGTAACCACTTCGGAGGATGAGTTTCGCAAAAGATTTAATCTGCAAAAAGACGATAGGCTGATCTTGTATTCTCCCATTGGAGGGATGTTTAGCAATTCAGACTGGGAAATGATAGATCTTTTATATGCGCTTAACGATGCCAAAAAGTTTGGAGATAATGTGAAGATCTTAGTGAGTTTTCCCCCGAATGATTTTATACGGGAAGAGGAATTGAAGAAAAGGCCTAATCTTCTCTATCAATATATTGGCACAAGGTTTTCACAAACACGATCAACCGATTGGGAGATAACTCCCAAGGAGTTTGAGGGTCTTAAAGAAACGCTGCATTTTATGTCTCTTATCGTCTGCTACTCATCAAGTATTTCCATTGATGCTGCTATTTTTGCCAAGCCTGTTATAAATATAAATTTCGAAATCAAAGATAATAAAAAACTTTCGAAATCCCCTATGGCTTTTTACACGATGACGCATTACGCAAAAGCAATAGGGACGGGAGGAATACGGCTTGTTGCAAACAAAGAAGAGCTTGCTGATTGGGTTAAAAAATATCTTAATGATCCTCTTTTTGATAGCGAGGGGAGAGCAAGGCTTGTTTCGCAACAATGTACTTTCACTGATGGCAGATCAGCGGAAAGGATCGCCGGATTTTTATCGGAAAATCTCCCGCAATAACTATTTAACAGCTCGAAGCTCGATGGTTGTTGTTTTTATAATATCCCAGAAGAAACGGATAAAGAAACGATTGTTGAAAAGGAGAGCTCGCACTCCCGATGGATTGTAATATTTATAAGATATTTTTTCTATTTTAAAATTACACTTGAGATTGTAGTCCGGTAAGACTCCTTTAGCGATAAGGCTTTTATCGAAATATTCGAAAGTTCTTTCGGAAAAAAATCTCCTGTGCGTGGGATCTTTAAAGGCGGCGGTTGATTTGAGGTATGGAACAGTGATTACCACCTTCGCGTTATCCATGCAAACCCTATATATTTCCTCCATAATAAAGCAAGTGTCGTCCAAATGCTCTAAAACGCTGAGAGCGGTTATTTCATTTACGGAATTATCATTAAGGGGAATTCCTTTATTGAGGTCTGCGACAATATCAACTTCAGGGAGCGGTAGCCGATCGATGTTTAAAAAACCCGCTTTTCGAATCGGACCACCGCCAAGGCTTACCTTAAGATTTTGCGTTTGTTTATTATCCATAATGTGGTCGTTTGCCGCGTATTTTTAATTATATGGGAGATAAAAAATTACAACAAGCCGAAGTGTGCCGTATTTCCATATGATTGCAGTGCATGGATAATGGTAGTAGTATCGTTTTATGCAGCATCCCGCATTTTATATGCTGTATTTATGTGATAAACTAAGAATGATTTTACCATGAAAAAGAGGCAAGTATTTTTTTTGGACAGAAGAGGGGATGTTATCGGTTCTACAGAGGAGCTGGTCGGGTCCATTGATTCCAAGACCGCTTTTCCCATTGTTGTTGATTATTATGATTGGGATCTGAACAAGCAGATGCAGAGCGCAGAAAAATATAAAGATCAGATCAAGCGGATTTTTTATCAGGATGATGTCGATGCAAAGATCAGGCATATGTTGCAAGACGACATAAGAAGGATCGATGTTGTTCGAGAATTCGATTACGGAGAGAAGGTTTTAGAAGTTGGCTCAAGTGATGGCTCGGTCAGTATTAAGATTGCAGAGCAGAAGAGGGTAAAGGAGGTAATGGCAATTGATATTCGTCAGTCTGCCATTAATGACAGCAAGAAGCTTATAAGAGATTTAGTAGTGCGAAAAGAGATCTCCGAGAAGACGGCGAAAAAGGTGAAGTTAAAAAAATATTCGATAGAAGATTTTCCGATCCGATATGGGCAGTTTGATAGTGTGTGCGCGTATGAGGTATTCGAGCATCTTTCACCGTGGGATTTTATGCCTGTATTCAAACACCTGTATAAATTCATTAAGCCGTCAGGAAAATTTTTTATAAGCGTGCCAAATCGTTTTCCCGATGCAAAATATGAAAAAAAAGGAAGGAGTCGATGGCGATGGTTTGATCATCGGAATTTTTTCAGCCAATTAAGCCTCGAGTTTTTTCTAAAGAGTTTTTTTAAGGATGTTGTTTTTTATACACTGTATCCTCATGAAAAAACTGAAAAAAGTCTTTATTTAATTTGTGAATGCCGTGGAAAAAAATTCTAAAATAAAGATAATTGCTGAAATAGCGTCATCTCATAACGGAGATGTTGCAGTGGGCAAGAAAATGATCAGAGCGGCTGCAAAGACCGGCGTTGATATTGTTAAATTTCAATCATGGCAAAGTAAGAACGTTGATGATGGGGATCCCGATAAAAAAAGATATGAATCGCTCGAATTGTCGGATGACGCCCATTATATTTTAAAAGAAGAATGCGAGAAAAATGGAGTTGAATTTCTAACTACGTGTTACGATGATGAGCGTATCCCTTTTTTAAAAAAGCTCGGGTTGCAAAAAATAAAAGTGGCAAGTACTGATTTAAAGTCGGTGAATTTTTTAAAAAAGATACGCGATAATTTCAAGGAAGTCATTGTTTCAACGGGAATGTCAACCAAAGAAGAAATCGAACGAGCAGTTGATATTCTAAAGACAGGTGAATTCACAATCATGCATTGCGTTTCAGTATATCCATGTCCGCTTGAGAAGGCTAATATGAGAAAATTGTTGTGGTTGAAAGAATTGACTTCCAGTGTCGGTTACTCAGATCATACTGAAGGCATTGAGACGGCGGTTTTTTCCATGGGAATGGGAGTGAAGTATATTGAGAAACATTTCACGATGGATAAAAAAATGCCGCAGCCCACGCATACGGTCGGGGAGGGGATGAAGCCAATAACCACCCATCTTATTGCGAGTGAGCCGGATGTGTTTAAAGAAATATGTGATTGGCGTGATAAATATGCTATTGCATTGGGTTCGGGGAGTTTGGAGTTGCTTGAGGAAGAAAAGATAACAAGAGCGAAATATACCGGACGCTTAGGGAAGAATAATTAAAAAGAATAATTATGGCAATTATAGTTAAAAAAAGAAAAGTCTTTTTCATCATCACAAACTTTATCCATTACAGTAGAAATTTATTTGTAATCGAGGAGTTGCATAAGCGCAAGGACATCGAGCTCCATATTGTGATTGGGGGATCAGCTTTGCTTTCCCGATACTCATCACGAGAAGCAGGTATTATGCGAATTCTCGATCAAGAAGGGTATAAAAATCTTCATGAAATTTATTTTAACCTCGAGGGAGATCTTCCTATAGTAAAAGGCAAGACGACCGGTCTTGGCATGATAGAATTTTCAACATTATTTAAAGATCAAAAGCCGGATATTGTGGTTGTGCGAGGCGATCGATTTGAGGTTATTGCTGTAACGATCGCTGCGGCTTATGCAAATATCCCGATTGCGCATATCGAGGGCGGAGATATTTCAGGCACGATCGATGAGAGCGTACGTCACGCGATAACAAAATTTTCACATATCCATTTTCCTACTAATACTGAAGCGAAAGAACGCATTGTTAAAATGGGGGAGGACCCAAAATATGTGTTTAATTTCGGAAGTCCTGATGTGGAGGTTGTTTCTCGTATGGCAAAGAAAGATTACCCCATTGATATTAACAAGACAGGAAGCGGCGCGGAAATTTTTTTAAAAAAAGATTATATCGTTGTTATGTATCATTCGGTAACCACAGAACTGAAAGACAATACGGAGAATATAAAGAAGCTTATACGCGTCATTCATGGTCTCAATATGCAGGTCTTATGGTTTTGGCCAAATGCCGATGTTGGGTCGGAAGAAATTTCTCATCAATTGCGCATTTTTAATGATCAGGTCAAAAAACATACCGTTCGTTTTTTACGGGATATTCCCCCGAAGAAATTTATAACACTTTTGAAAAACAGCAGATGCTTAGTAGGAAATTCATCCGCGGGCATCAAAGAATGCTCATACTTGGGGATTCCGGTTGTAAATGTAGGAAGTAGGCAGGAAGGTCGTTTGCGTGCAGAAAACGTTTTAGATGTTCCCTGTGATGAGAAGTTAATAAAAAAGGCAATTCAAATACAGCTAAAAAAGAGAAGATATCCAGCATCTTATATATACGATGCAAGCGGCACATCAAAAAAAATAGCAGAGGTTATTGCTACAGTGGAGTTATACGTGCAAAAGAAGTTTGTTAATTAAAGCAATTGTTTTACATTAAATAATGAATATACTCGGAGTTATAACTGCTCGTGGCGATTCAAAAGGTGTTCCGCGGAAAAATATTAAAGCATTGGGAGGGAAGCCTCTTATCGCATATACAATCAAGGTCGCACAAGAGAGCGATCTTTTTACCGATCTCATCGTTTCTACAAATGATGAAGAGATTGCTTCTGTGTGTCGAGTATATGGCGCCGATGTTCCTTTTATGCAGCCCAATGAGTTGGCTACGGACACATCGGGGCATTTGGAAGTTATGCAATATGCAATTAAGTTCATGGAAGAGAAAAATGGGATTACATATGATTATGCCGTGATACTTCAACCTACTTCTCCTTTCCGTCTCGTTGAGGACATCGACAAGATAATTGAAAAAATTATTGAGCGTGATGCTGACAGTGCTTTTTCCATGTATGAAATTGAACCAAGCCAGCATCCGATGAAAGTAAAAAAGATGGAGGGAGATGTTGTGCTTCCATATTGCATGGAAGAAAAAATTGGCACACATAGACAAGACTTCCCCGTTGCGTATAAGCGCTCGGGGGCGGTCTATGTAACTAAGCGCGATTTGATAATGAATGATAATAAGTTGTTTGGCGATTTTATTGTTGGTCACATTGTGCCGCTGGAGCGTTCGGTAGATATAGACTCCCCATTTGATTGGATAAAGGCAGAATATATGCTTGAAGATCTCAAAAAGAAGGGGTATGAATTCTAGGATTTTAAATGTAATTGGAAAAGATTGTATGACCGAAATAAGCCAGTTTTTATAATCTTTGATAGTAGATTATAAATTTCTCACTTCGTTCGTTGTCGTTGCGGGGGAAAACTGATAAAATAGAGGTAATGAAAATAGAGAGCGCTCCGTTGCTGCTTTATGTCGATTTCGTCCCCGGTATGTTTAGTTTAAGAGATATAATTCCGACTGAAATTACATAATCCCCATTCTATTTTCATACTTTTGCTATGTATTTTTTATGCTGAAAATGGTATAATGTCGCTATGAATAAAAGAGATATCAAGGTAGTTTTATGGGATTTTAGCGAAGATGCGATCAGTAGCTTGTCTCCCGATCTTATCATTCGGCGCGTGCTTTCGTATGGAGGCATTTTTCTTATTATAGAAGCAATGTGGGAATACGGTGATGATGCGGTGCGGCAGGTATTTGCGGCGATGAAGCCGACGAGCATTTCAAAAAAGAAATATCATTATCTCAAGAATTTTCTTTTCGCATGACGCTTCATCGCGAAATGATAACCGAAGCGATGCATGATGTCGCGCGCGGCATTTTTGATGCTTTTGATCCGGAGTATTATCTTGCCGGCGGAACGGCGCTCGCGCTTTGCATCGGGCACCGTATAGGAGTCGTTGTTGTTGCGGGAGAAAACTGCTAAAATAGAGGGAATGAAAATAGAGAGCACTCCACTTTTGTTTTTGCGCTGGCTATTTGTAGAATCAACCGTGCGGGTCGCGCGGACGTGGCTGTTTTATATTGATTTCGGGTTGCGCATTTTTTCCGTGCCGCTTTTGGTGCGGACGTTTTTTTCTCCGTGGCACCGGTATTGGTACGGGCACCCTAAGACATTTGACCCGGCACAGCTGTTCTCTGCGCTGTTTGGCAATCTTATGTCGCGTGGTATCGGGGTGATACTGCGGACGTTTTTTATCGCGCTTGGGTTTATTTTTGAGATATTCATTATTAGTATCGGATTTGTGTTTTTGGCGGGGTGGATCCTTTTGCCGCTTGCTTCGTTGTATCTTTTTTACTTCGGTATGAAACTATTTTTTTATTAGCGATCACCCATGGTTGATTTTTCCACATCTGAAATGCATAAAGCGGTGCGCTATCCTCTCTGGATGGTAATTCCCGCGCAGATCTTGTTTGGGATGCTTGCCGTGCTGTTTCTGCTTTTATTCTTTTTTCCCAAAGAAAATCCTTCTGTCGGCGATCTCACGCAGAGCGAATCACTCGGTCTTTTTCTTGTACTTGTCGCGGTAAATATCTGGTGCATCTTTTTTTGGATGTTTTACCTTATGCGTCTGCGACGCGCGAAGCCCCCGATGCCCCCTGCGGCGGCTGATGAATACATGCGCACGGGAGCAGTGGTGAATTTTGCGGAATATCTTGATTTTGACGGGATGCGGGTGCTCGCGCGCGCGGCGGTGCTCGCACGGAAAAAAGACATAACTATTTCTCCCATTGTGTTTTTATTCGCGCTCATCAAGGAGCGCAGAGCCGATTTTATTTTCCTTCGCCTGCTGATCAACAGGGATGAATTTGAAAAAAGCGTTGAAGTTATCATGAATTCGCAGTACAAGCGCGCTCCCGAGGAACCTCTGTGCGGTGCGGAGTGCGATGCGGTGCTCACCGAGGCGCTTGCGCGCGCTGCTGCGCATGCGGGCACCGCTATCGTATACAGCGATCTTTTTTCCGCCGTGGTGGCGGCAGATAAAACCATTCAGCGTTTGTTTTTTGATTTCGGCGTGAAGAAAGAAGATATTTATAACGTCGCGCGATGGGGGGAGAAATATTATAGAGAATATGAAGTGACGCCGCCGTTTGCCGACAATTTCCGCAACGTCAAAGGGCTCGCGGACGATTGGGTATACGGGTATACGCCGACGCTGAATGCGTATGGGAAGGAGGTCGCGGTGCGGAGCGTCAGGTCCGAGGAGCACATGCATATCCTCATGCGAAAAGCAGAGGCGGAGGAGATCGAGACGATCCTTGCGCGGTCCGGCAAGAACAATGTGGTGCTGGTGGGCGAATCTGGCGTCGGCAAGACCAGTATCGTGCGGGGATTTGCCCAGCGCGTGTATCTCGGCACGACGCAAGCATCGCTCATGCATAAGCGCGTGTTTGAACTTGATGTGAACAGGGTGCTCGCGCGCGCGCGGGATGCGGCGACCGCGATCGACCTGTTTGAGAAGTTGCTCATGGAATGCGAACAGGCGGGCAACATTATTTTAGTAATCGATAATATCCATAATTTTGTCGGGCCGCAGCACAGGGAAGAAGTGGGGGCGATCGATATTTCAGGCATTCTCATTCCGCATCTGCAATCGGACCGGTTTCAGCTGATCGCGGTGACCGATCACGCGTCGTATCACACCAACATTGAACGCGTGCCGTCGCTTGCGGCGCTATTTGAGAAAGTGGAAGTGCGGGAAATGAATGAAGAACAGACGCTTACGATCCTGCAGGATATTACCCCGAGGCTGGAGCGGCGGCACCGGCTGCTTATTTCATATTACGCGCTGTGGGAGGCGGTGAGCGCTTCAGGCTCGTTCATCCAGAACGTGCCGTTTCCCGAGAAAGCGATCTCGCTGTTGACCGAGACGCTTTCATTCGTTGCGTCGCACCCGGTCGTGGGGAAGGTGGTGACGCAAGACCATGTGACGGAGATCATATCAAAAAAGACCGGTATTCCGCTCGGACGCATTGAAGGCGATGAAAAGGCGAAGCTTCTGAATATGGAGGAACTGCTCCATAAGCGCATTATCGGCCAGCATGAAGCGATTGTGCAGATCGCATCGGCGTTGCGCCGTATCCGGTCGGGCATTACGGAGCGCAAGCGGCCTATCGGCACCTTTCTTTTCTTAGGTCCTACGGGCGTCGGGAAAACGGAAACCGCAAAAGCGCTTGCGGCGGTGTATTTTGGCGCGGAGGAGCGCATGATCCGGCTTGATATGACGGAATACCAGAGCGCTGATTCTATGAATCGGCTCATCGGAAATGTGGATACGCAAACGGAAGCGCAGTTTGCGAACACGGTACGCGCGAATCCGTTTTCTATCGTCGTGCTTGATGAGCTTGAGAAGGCGCATCCCAACATCCTCAATCTTTTCCTCCAGATCCTCGACGAAGGGCGGTTGACCGATGCGTTTCAGAAAAAAGTGTCGTTTCGCAATACGATCATCATTGCCACCTCCAACGCGGGTTCTGAATTTATTCGGGAATATGTGAAGTTGGGGCAGGATGCCGCGGTGATCCAGATGAAGCTGTTTGAACATCTCTTGAAAGGGAATACCTTCAAGCCGGAATTCATGAACCGGTTTGATGCGATTATCGTATTCAAGCCGCTTATCCAAGACGAGGTGAAACAGGTTGCCGCGCTGATGCTTACGGATCTGAAAAAACGGCTCGAACAGAAAGGATATGTGTTTCAACTCGAGGACGATGCGCTTGAGGCGATCGCGCGGAAAGGATTTGATGTTGATTTCGGCGCGCGCGCGATGCGGCGCTATATCCAGGAGCACGTGGAAAATAGGATCGCCGACCGCATCATCAAAGGCGAATATCTTGAAGGGGATACGATCATGGTTACCGCGGCAGATATTGCATAAAATATATATATGAAATATAAACGAGTTTTATTGAAATTGTCCGGCGAGGCGCTGTTGGGGAGCCATCCGTACGGCATCGACCCGAAGATAGCCACCGTGATCGCGCGGCAGGTGAAAAAGGTGGCGGCATCGGGCGTGCAGGTTGCCATTGTTATCGGCGGGGGCAATATCTTCCGCGGGTATCAGGCGACCGCGGAAAACAGCAAGATGGACCGCGCGACCGCCGATTATATGGGGATGCTTGCGACCGTGATGAACGCGCTCGCGCTTGAAGACGCATTCAAAGGCGAGAAGATAGATACGCGGGTGCAGAGTGCCATCGCGATGCCGCAGATCGCCGAAGGGTATATCCGTAAAAAAGCAATTTCGCACCTCAAAAAAGGGCGCGTGGTGATCTTTGCGGCAGGTACCGGCAACCCGTATTTTTCCACCGATACGGCGGCGGCATTGCGCGCGCTTGAGATCCGCGCGGATATTCTCATGAAAGCGACGAAAGTGGACGGGGTTTATGACCGCGATCCGGTGCGCGACCCGCGCGCAAAAAAGTTCGCGCGCCTTACGTATCACGATGTCATGGTCAAAAAACTGAAAGTTATGGATATGCCGGCGATCACGCTTGCGATGGAAAACGAACTACCCGTGCTCGTGTTCAATATTTTCAAAAAAGACAGTATCGTGAAGGCGGTACAAGGGCAGAAAGTCGGGTCGCTTATCGCGTCCTAGGAGCGCGACTTGACTAAATTTTGATGTTATGCTATCTTTGTAGTACTACAGAATACATAACAATGGCAACGAACGCAAAAACTGTCAATGTGAACGTCAACATCCCGAAAACGATCACGGTGCTTTTGTCGCCGTTGCCTGATCGGCAGCGCGATGTCGTTACGAAACGATATGGTCTGAAGGACGGTAAACGGCGGACGCTTGAAGAGATCGGCAATCACTATAAAATTACCCGCGAACGGGTGCGCCAGATTGAAAACGACGCGAAGGCGGCACTGCTTGAGTCGGAGCATATGGAGAAATTCGATCCGTTCTATGAACGGATGACCGCGCATTTCAATGAGCATGGCGGAATACGCCCCGAGCACAAGTTATTTGACGAGGATGCGCGGAAATTCTTCTCCGACACGCTTGAAAAAGAGATCGCGCGCGCGTATCTTCATTTCCTCTTGTCGTTGCACGACCAATTCGTGCGCCATTCCGAAAATGAGAAATTCCACGCGGTGTGGGCGCTGAAGAACGTAAATCCTTCCGGGATGAAGCGCACGCTTGAAAAAGTGGAAGAACAACTGCATGCGCATAAAGAAACCGTATCAAAGGAGCAGGTGCTTACGTGGCTTGCCGAAATGAGCGATGAAAAACGCGCGAATGTGCTTGAGTCGCACTTGGCTGCGTCAAAAACGATCGGTACGAACGTCTATGGTGAATACGGGATGGCGCATTGGCCGGAGATCAATACGAGAGGCGTGCGCGATAAAGCGTACCTCGTGCTGAAAAAGCACGCTCGCCCGATGCATTTTAAAGAGATCGTCGATCATATCAATACAACATTTGCCTTGCGCAAAGAAGCGCACCCGCAGACCGTGCATAACGAGCTCATCAAGAACAATCGGTTCGTATTGGTCGGGCGAGGGATGTACGCACTCTCCGACTGGGGGTATCAGCCGGGCAAGGTATATGACGTACTCATGCGCGTACTCGGCGATGCCGGGCGGCCGCTGTCGAAAGAGGAGATCGTCGATGCGGTTATGAAAGAACGAAACGTAAAGCTCAACACTATCCTGCTCAATCTGCAGAATAAAACGAATTTCGAGAAAACAGCGGACGGGAAATTCGCGCTCAGGCGATAGGTTGAGGTAGGGTTCGATAAAAAAATGTTTCCCAAAGAACTTCTTAGCGTTTTACAATTCATGTTTCAGTGGGGATGGATGGCAGCGCCTTTCGTCCTTTTTTTCGTATGGAGAGATGTGTGGCTGAAGTGGGTGCGGAAGGTATATTTTGAGAAAGCGGAATGGATGACCTTAGAGCTTAAAATTCCGCACGCCGTGGAACGAACGCCGAAGGTGATGGAGCAGGTATTCGGGGGCCTTCATGCGGCGCATAAGCCGTCGATAAGCCTCAAAGAGAAATGGTGGGACGGCAAGCATCAGCTGTATCTCTCGATGGAGATTGCCGGCATCAACAGTTCCATTCATTTTTACGTGCGCACGCCGCGCGAGTTTCAAAAGATCGTCGAGTCGCAGATATACGCGCAATACAAAGACGCGGAGATCACCGAGGTAGTCGATTATATGAAAGATCTTCCCGCGGATATCCCCAATAAAGAGTACGATCTGTTCGGGATGGAGCTTATGTTCACCAAAGACGACGCGTATCCGATACGCACGTATAAATTTTTCGAAGAACCGTCAACGGAAAAAAAATACATCGACCCGCTTGCCTCGCTCATGGAGGTGCTCGGTGAATTGAAACAGGGAGAGCAGGTGTGGCTGCAATATCTGATAAAGCCCGTAGGCACCGAATGGCAGAAAAAAGGACAGATGCTGATTGATCGGATTATCGGGAAGAAAGACGCAAAGGCGGCGTCCTCGAATATCGTGGAAGAAGTATTTCAATTTTTTTATGACCTGATTGCTGCGGTCGCGCTCGGCGAGATCTCACCCGGGGGAGCTGAAAAGAAAGAAGAAAGACCAAAACCGGAAACCCTCATGCAGCATTTATCGCCCGGCACAAAAGATGTCGTCGCGGCGCTTGAAGAAAGCATTTCCAAGCACGGGTTTGAGGCGGTCATCCGGATCGTGTACCTCGCGCGACGGGAAGTGTTTGACCGGACAAATGTTTCGGCGGTATTCGGGGCATTTAAGCAATTTTCCACCTACAATCTCAACGGGTTCAAGCCGAATGGAAAAGTGATCCCTTCTATCAATTACGTGTTTAAAAAAACACGCGAATACATGCGCAAGCGTCGGCTCTATACATGGGCGCGGGAACGGGAATTCACGAATTCTCGCGCACAGCAAAAAATGATCCTCAACACCGAGGAGCTTGCGACCGTGTATCATATTCCTTCGGTGGTGCTTGAAGTACCGTCGCTCCCGCGCATTGCGGCAAAGAAAACGGAACCGCCGCCGCATCTCCCCACATTGTAAGCTCATCGCTACCATGCGATAATACAACAGCACTTTTATATGAAAAACGACATCGTGCCATTTGCAATAACGAATTTCCGCAACCAAAGCAAGGTCTTTGGCATTAAAACCGCGGATCGCCGGAATCACATGTATGTTATCGGCAAGACCGGTACCGGTAAGACCACGCTGTTGCGAAATATGATGATCTCCGATATCCTCGCGGGAAACGGCGTCGCGGTTGTGGATCCGCACGGAGAATTCGCGGAATCCATTCTTGATTATGTGCCGGAAAGCCGCGTCAAAGACGTCATATATTTTAATCCCGCTGACCTTGATTATCCAATCGCGTTTAATGCGGTGGAGAAGGTTGACATTAAAGAGCGGCACCTCGTATCATCAGGCCTTATTTCCATTTTTAAAAAAATATGGGCAGATTCATGGGGGCCTCGGCTTGAATATGTATTGCGCAATGCGATCCTTGCATTACTTGAACAGCCTGACAGCACTCTGCTTGGCGTGATGCGTATTTTATCGGATAAGGAATACCGCAAGAAAGCGGTCGAGAACGTCACCGACCCGGTGGTAAAGCAATTCTGGACCGAGGAATTCAGTAAATATTCTTCAAAATTCGAGGTGGAAGCGGTTGCCCCGATCCAAAATAAAGTCGGTCAATTTCTCACCAACCCGATGATTCGCAATATTGTCGGCCAGCAAAAATCAAGCATGCACATGCGGCAGATCATGGACGGCAAAAAGATTTTAATAATGAATCTTTCAAAAGGCAGGATCGGCGAGGATTCGTCTGCGCTCATGGGCGCGATGCTTATTACAAAAATCCAGCAGGCGGCAATGTCGCGCATTGACATCGCGGATGAAGAGCAGCGGCACGATTTCTATCTCTATATTGATGAGTTCCAAAATTTCGCCACCGAATCATTTGCCGGTATTCTTTCTGAGGCGCGCAAATACCGGCTTGACTTGACGCTTGCGCATCAATATGTCGCACAGCTTGATGAAGAGGTGCGCGATGCGGTGGTGGGTAATGCGGGAACACTGATTAACTTCCGCATCGGTGCTGATGACGCCGAATTCTTTGAAAAAGAATTTTCGCCTGAGATCATGGCACTTGATCTGGTGAATCTGCCAAACCAGAAGATCTATCTGAAATTAATGATCGACGGAGTGACTTCGCGCGCGTTTTCGGCAAACACCTTGCCGCCAATCGTAAAACCGGAAAAAAGCTTCAAAAATGAGATCATTGATTATTCGCGCAAAACATATGGCACGGCGCGCAGCGGCGTCGAAGAAGAGATTAAGAAATGGAGTGCGCCGGTAGAAGCCGCATTTGCATCACATCAACCTTCAGCCGGTGCTTCAGGAA
>ERZ1292625.1135-Hain-H41-01um-R1-1135-length-34100-cov-7_pt2 | contig 27928 bp, 42 predicted proteins | sample MGYA00564400_ERZ1292625 | MGnify/ENA primary metagenome ERZ1292625 (study PRJEB36523, sample SAMEA6512639) | groundwater metagenome | collected 2019-01-08 | study: AquaDiva: Metagenomics assemblies of 32 groundwater samples | reverse complement strand
CGAGAACTTCGCCGCGCTGGAGCTGCTTCAGTTCACGCACGAGGAGCTTGCGGCACGGGCAGCGCGAGCGGCGAGCGACGCCGTGCGGCTCACAATAGATATAGCCCTTTTGGTCGATGTGTGTCACGGGAGCCGCGCACCCTTTCACCATCTCGCACAGCAGCTTTTTCAGCGCTTCCACGCTGTTGATAATTTGGTTTTCCATTTCGGGTCGTTGCCTTTCGTACAGCGGGTTGGGTGCTACGTCGAGCGCGTTCGGTTGTTCGGCCGCTCGACCATTCGAGCGGGCATGTCGGGAGTAAATGCAGCCTGCGTGCCACGTGCGTAGATAATCTTAGCCCCTTGTATTCTCTGCACGAGCCTGTTGACTACTGCCCCATTCACGTGGCTATGTGCGTAGCGCGTTACGCACCTGACGCGCAACATATCAAATTTACTACGTGGCCGGTGCGTAATCCTAGGGTCAAGGTGCGTAACCGATTACGCACCTGTATTCGTAACCACTTGTAATCATTAGGGATTTCCTAGGAGGGCCACGAAAGTAAGGGGGGTGCTCGGGTACCACCCGAGCATCGTTTGCGCGGTTGAAGGCAAATGCGGCGGTCGGTCTCTGGCACACCTCATGCTGCGTTTCCAGCGATGACCATCGAGACGTGTACTGCCCCAGGGTGTGACCACCCCCACCTCGCCCGTGGTCTCTGTCGACGCTGCTATGAGAGGGCGAAGCGGCGAGAGCGGGGGCTCTGGGTCCGTGTGCAGCTCGGTGCAGAATTACTGGAAAAACTCAAGCTGAAACTGGGAGCTGGTCTACCCGCTGAGCAAATTCTGCAAGTGCTGCGGGAATGGGCGGCGCGGTAGTAGACGGTGCCCCGCCGCCCACACCTCACGCCCGAACACCCGACGCTCGGCTCTGGCCCGCTCGGGGAACTCGCCCGACTGGCGCTCGAGGATTGGCGCGCCCAGCGAGCAGGGGCGCGCGAGTCGTCGCCGCCCAAGTAGCACGTAGCCCTCACACCGTACCTATGCGAACACTCCACTCGCTCGACACGCGGCGCGGGTCAACTCATCAGCGATGGGCTCGACCTGCTCGACGTCGACGTCGAGCGCAGAGTTGTCTCCGAACACATCGAGTGTGACGAACCCCCGCGTTCGAACGTCCGCGTTGTAGAGCAGGCGGCGCATCGAGTCGGCTAACTCGACGGCGAAGGCGGGCTCCCAATTCGCGAATCTCACCACGCCGCGAGCGCTCACTCGCAAAAAGACCGCGCCATGAAATCCATGGCGCCCAGGTTTCGCGAAGCATTCGACAGAGGTTCTCGAAGACGGCATGAGGTCTACGGTACAGCGCTGTAGCGCGTGCGCAAGAAAACAGACGGCCGACTTGGGGAAGGAGAAGGAACCAAGTCGGCCGCGAGCCTACAGCTATTACCTCGACTCCTCTCTTACTTCTTGCCGATGCAACGGGTGTGGCAGGACTTGACCGTCTTCTTACCCCTGCGGCCCTTGCCGCCCTTCTTGGTGCGCCCGGTGCGTCGGCAAGTGCTGTAGCACTTCTTGCCGTGCTTCTTCCTCCTGCCGCCCTTCTTCCGGTGCAACAGGATGCCCACGTCGGGGCTGGTCTCCATGTGCTGCTCCTTTCTTACTGCTGGGGACTCCGCCCCGTTGTGGGTGAAGGCCTATCCCTCACCGTTTCTTCACTTTGACCGCTTCAGCGAACACGCCACCTCGATGGCCCGCCATCCAGTTTTGGTGGGGTAGAGGCCCCCGGAAACTTTCTTCACCCACTTCTTCCTCTTGAACAGTGGAAGAGCCGTGTTGGACCCGGTGTATTCCAGCAGCTCATTCGCCTTGAACGGGCGATTGTGGGCAAGAGTCCCCAGCGCGCAGAGCTGCTTCACCGCAGCAGCTCCACTTCGCTTCTTCCGTTTGCGTCGAGCCATATCCCTCACCGTTTCTTCATCTTGAAAAACACGAACCCTGCGCCGAGGACACCGGCCGCGATGAGCACCCACGCCCAGAGCGGCAGCTCGATACCGAGCAGCTTGACCTTCTGCCCAAGCGCGGCGCCCAGGCTGAACGTGCCGGTGGTCGCGACTATTTTGCCCGTATCGCTACGAACGCTGGCGGTCGTGGGGGCACCGTGCGCACCGTTACCCAGGCCCGAAATCATCATCACGTCGGCTTCACCTGAAAGCGGAGCAGAGCCAACGGCGCTACCGCTCTCGACCCACCCGAGGCCAGGGACGAATCGGGTGCCACTGAAGTAGCTGTTGCCGTTGTCGCTCATTTGCCTGCCACTTTCACCAGGACGATAGCCACCCCAAGAGCCCCGAGCCCGAGCAAAACCATCGGCGCGAGGCTGACCCATTGCTCACGTGCTTGGGCACGGCTCTGCGCGTACGTGACATCTGAGGCGGCTTGGATTTTGGCCAACCTCTCAGCCGCCTGCCGAGCGGCGTCCTTTTCTCGTTTGCCAGAGAACAGGTCACCGATGCTCTCGAACACGAGCTTGAATCCAGTTGCCGGGTCGATGCCGCCTGATTTGTACTCGAAGGTCTCCTCACCGGTTTGGGGGTTGATGCTCTGGGTGAAGTCGGACAGTGCGCCCAACGCACTCGCGCACGAAGCACACGTGCCACCACAGGCACAGGCACCCAGGCCGGTATCGATTTCCTCGGTGACGATGAAGGGGTTCATGGGGTCAACCTTCGCACTATTTGCTCTTGCTCCCACGGTACACGACCCAGCCGCCCAAGCCCAAAATCCCTACCAGCACCACGCCCGTGATGACCTTACTCACGGTTTCACTACGCGCGATTTCGGCGCGGCGTTGAGCAAGTCCGTATTGCGCTTGAGCGTACACGTCGCCTGCTTGAGTGGAAGCCTGCTGTTGCCCACCAACGACAGCCGAGATGAGCGGCGCGACCCAGGCGTAGCCTAGGCCACCGGCCTCGCCCACGGTGACACCATCGAGCCGCTCTTCGAATGCGTACATGGTGGCTTAGGTGACCAATTCACCTTCTCCCTTCGGGAGGCGCTCGCACTTTGAACGAGCCACCTTGGTGGGCTTGGAGAGAGGTTTCACGTGGACGCCATCGAGATTGGTGGACTCACCCTCGACGATGGAGTCACGAGCGCGCAGCGGTTTCACCTCAGGCCCCTCGTCCTTGGTCACCGCCCAAAGAGCACCTCCAACGAGGGCGATACCCCCGAGCACCATGAGCCCGAGTTGCCAGAGCGGAAGTGTTGGTTTGGCGGGAGTGGTGGCCACTTGTCTTGTCGCCAAGGCGTTGGGCTTCTGCCCAGCGGTAGCCTTGTTGAGCGCGGTCTGGGTAGCACTGTCCACTGACCCGGTCGTTGGCAACCCACCCTTGCTCTGGAACGCCTTCACCGCGTTGGCGGTTTCGAGGTCGAAGACCCCCGTCTCACTGATACCGAGGAAGGTGACCCGAAGCGCATTGAGCGTGCACTGGAGCTGCTTCACGGCATCGCCCTTCGCGCCCAGGGTGAGAAGGCCAGAGTCTCCAAGCGGGAGCTGATGGATTGTTCCTGACATGGTGATTGAACTCTTCCTACTTCTTCTTCAAGAAGTACAACCCGCCAGCGAGAATCCCAAGCAACGCCACACCAGCCACCGGGAAAGCCCATGAGGGCATGCCAGAAGCGGTCGAGGCGCCTCGAGAGACTCCCGTGCTGGCGCCAGCGGCGCTCGACCCACGATTGCGACCTCCAAAGGCCATGTCATAAGCCATTTGACCACTTGACGCCTGGCCAGTAGCGGCGGCTCCGCTCTCTACACCATAGTCGATGGGCTCCAGGTAATCGGTCCGCCAATTCGCGGGGGCCTTCACCATAGCCAATTCAAGCTGGTCGTAGTTTTTGAGTGCGGTGTTGGTGTCCGCGAGCGCGGTCTTGAGGGCGTCTACTTGGGCCTTACTGCGGCAGTTGTCCCAAATTGCGCCTTCCGGGTCACTCCCGAATCCACACAAGACATCCCATTGATAGTGCCGGAGCACGCGCTTGAGCGCATCGGCCATGCGGTCGTCGAACTGACGGACCATGTTCTGGATGGGCGTCCCCACCTTGAAGTTGTCAGCCGCGGCCGAAATCGCTTGAGCCTTCTTGTAGCGCGCATCGAAGTTGGGAACGCGGATGTTGCCGTCGCAAAGCCCATCGACTTTTCCCCAATGGCGACCGATACAAAAGACTGCATCGCCCACATCCCATGGTGGCCCAGGGTGATTGATAGGGATGTAAACAGTTGCCTTGGGCAATGAACCCAACCCTCCACCTTCGAAGTCGCTCACTGCACCACTCAGCCCCGTGCCACCGCCACCAATCAACCACTGGGGGTAATCGGTGTACCCACGCCCACGCTCGATGGCTGCGGAAGCGTCGTGGGCGTTGGCGAAGAACGCGTTGGCATTTGCCGCTCTATCCGGCATGGGCAATTTCACCGTGCGTTGGCCGAACATGGCCGCTGCTACGCGGGCGCGATTTGGACGCTGGAGCTTCAGACCTTCGTAGAGCAGATTGCGCATTGCCATTGAAGTTGACCTCTACTTTCTCTTGCTCTTGTTCAACCAGAACGCCACACCGGCGAGGGCAACCCCACCAATGGCCCAAGGGACCCAACCCGTGGTGAGTGTTGTTTTGAGAGCATCGGTACGTGTCGCTATGCGCTTGATGGGTTTCATTTTCTCTTCGAACGTGTCGCGGTCGTAGACCTCGGTGGCCCCTTCGTCGCCTTCGTAGCTGATGACTTCCTGACCAGAGCGCGTTTGGTCGTCTTCGTACTCGGTGACCTGGTACACGTCGCCCTCGACCTCTTGCCCTGGGCGAAGCCCAGAGTAATCCAAATCCTCACGGCCGCTCTGAATGGATTGAGTTGATGCAGGACCGATGGATACTGGTGCTGATGCTGGTGCCGATACCGAAGCGGGCGCCGCCGTATTCTCGCTACTCCGAACGAGGGGAGATGACCGGAGTGAGGTATAGCTGGATATAGTGGTAGATGGTGCTAGTGGGGTAGCGAATACCGTTGATGTAGAAGGGGCCACAGGGGCCAATAGAGCCGTAGCGGGAGCGATGGCTGTGATGGCTTCTTCCCCAAACATTCCAAAGGCCCCATCACGCCCGAGACCACGCAACGGGATGATGCCAAGTTGCCCACGGGGAGCCCCAACCTCAAGCCCGAACGTCGGCGAGAGCTGGCCGCTGAGACCACGCAGCATACGCTCTCGGGGCGACAACCGACTGAACTGGAGAAAGGACAGCGCCATGGAGAACCCTTTCAACTTTCAACAATCACAACTTCCAGCAGCATGACGTCGCAACTCGTACAACACACCTCTTCGCACCTTTGACACCCACTCACCCGAAGGCAATCTCCACCATTGGGTGCCCCCGGTGCTCTTCACGTAGCTGGCTCCGTTTTGAACGAGCCAGGCGCTGACCTGTCCTTCAGTCATTGCAGTGCCCAAAAACCTCCCAGCCCATTGAGCGTAGAGCGGTCCACCGATTTCGTTCGGATGATGATTGGAGGTTGGTCAATACCGTGCGTTTCGGTACTGTATTCGGGTCCGAACGCCGCAGGGTCGTACGCATAGCCCCCTGAGGCGACCAGCTTCTCGTTCACCTCGGCAATGAGTGAATCGGTGGAGGTGCCGGTGGGGTATCCATCGGCCCAGCCACGTTTGGCGAGTGGGCTCACACCGCCTTTTCCAACGAACCACCCGGCGCCAACGGCACCGATGACCCCGCCCACGATACCCACGCCAAAGGCCATGGCTGCGAGGGCCTTCGCGTTGAGAATGGTGGCCACAACACCAACAGCAAGTGGAGCTACCGCCAAGGTCAACGCACCCATGATGCGGTCATTGGTAGAAACGACAGCCATAGTCATTCCCCTGCGCGCCAGCACTTTTGACGCTTCACAGCCCGAACTTCTCCGTCTCTGCGTACCGCTGCGCCGCGAACACGGTCGTGGAAGCTGCCACGGCCGCAAAGATTCCTCCCAGCGCGAAGAGTACCTTTGCGGCGTTCTTGCTTTTGGTAGCCCACAGCACAGCGCCAATGATGACCGGGAGAGACGCAGCACTAAGCGCCGTTCCGACCGCAAGGGTAGCGGTGAGTCCAGGGTCAAGAGCGCCGAGGCCGGAGAGGGAGCGGTTCGTCGAAAACATCGAGCGAACCGTGTCACGAGGGCGGGTAGGGCGCCATTGGCCGATATCAGGAACGTCACCTGTGATACGGCCCGCGACACGGCCCGCGACACGGCCCGTTCGCCACTGACCGAGGTCGGGAACGTCTCCGACTCCTGCGAATCCGATTCCCGTGCTGGTAGCTCTAGTGTTGACGTCTTGCATGGCCTACGACTCCTCTGCTTCCATCGACGAATCAATCCCACCAGGCCCTCGGAAGAATCGAAAGAGGCCCAAGCCGATACCGGTCACCAGCACGGCTCCACCAATTGGTTTCAACTTCCCCCTGCCCATGGCGAGCATCAAGGCTCCAACGCCAGCAGGCACGAAGGCCCATTTGGCGGCTGCGCCAATTCGAGCGCCGATGGAGACCTCTTCGAGGGCCCTTTGGGAGCGCCTGGCACGCTCTTTGGTCTCCACTGCTCGCTCTTCAGCGTTCGCGGCCTCTTCTTCAGCGGCTTCTTCAGCGGCTTTGGCATCGGCTACGATATTCTTCAGGTGTTGGGGAACAAGGTCTCCACTACGTTCTCCCTGGTCCCCCTCAGCGCGCATGCGTATGAGACGTTCGAAATCTGCCTTGGCGACTGCGGCCTCAACGGCAGCCTTTTCAGCAACGGCCTTGTCAGCCGCGGCTTTAGCAGCAAGTGCATCTTTGAGTGTCGTGTCTTCCGAGACAGTTTTAGGGACCAGAACACGGTCACGCAAAATTGTCCCTCCGTAGAAAGTCGTTGCAACGGTAGACGAATACGTTCCTCCACCGTGCATGACATTCCAAGTAGTCGGGCCAACTTTCCCTTGACCAATCGGCTCGGTGATACCAGCGGCTTTTTGGTAAGTCAGAACCGCTGTGTATGTACTCAGGTCATACGAATCCGTGGTTACAATTTTGAGGAAGTTATTCCCACGGAGAAAATCTTGAACCCAAATGACCTCAGGACCGCTGGAACCAATTTCCAAGCGTAGCGGGGTAGGCGCAACCGTGGCCTCGGGGCGCCAGAGTTCTCCGACTCCACCGCCACCCAACCCGCGGAACTGAAACATCCGTCGAATCGCCATGGGGGAGCTACTTTCCTTTCGAGGCTACAGCAATCACCACGCCGCCAACCACCAACACACCTACGCCACCCAATACCCAACCCCATGGGAAAGGCGAGATGACAGGTCGTGGAGCACTCCTCCTCTTTTGCCCCGCTTCGGCATCTCCACCGAAGATGCCTTTGACCACGGACGAGAGAAAGTTGCCGATGTCCTCACCGACGTTGGTCCCACCGGAGCTACTGGCCGATTCAATCGACCGCGCCGGAGTGGTCGAGCTGATACGACTGGCACGAGGTTGTGAGTATGGAGCTGCGCCACTGGCGTAGGGGCTGTACGAGTCCGGGTAGGGCTCGTAGGTCGCAGACTTGGCACCCGAACCGATAATCGAAGCCACAGACCCTCCGGCGATGGGCAACGCCTGCGCCTCCTCCGGGTAGGGCTCGTAGGTCGCAGACTTGGCGCCCGAACCGATAATCGAAGCCACAGACCCTCTCGAGGCCTCTGACGCTGCGGATTGCTCTGCGATGTACTGGTCGAACTCGCTTCCACTACCCTCGACGAACTCGCTTCCACTACCCTCGACAACGAGAGGCTCTTCCTCGGTGTACCGCGCGGCGTCCTCGTACTCCATCTCTCCGGTTTCCAAGTTCAACGCGCCTTCAATCGTCTCACCGAACCCCGCGAACCCGTAGGGCACCGCGCTCAATGCACCAGGGACGCTCAAATTCGCCGCGCGCACCTGTGCTGCCTTGGCGAAGAGATTCAGCTTGGAGCGCGAGGTGATGAATATAGGCATGGGCTACCTACTTCCTGAGCGAGAAAAAGAGCACGGCTCCGACGCCCACCACACCAGCGCCAATCAACACGGGCGCCCAAGGGAATGCACTAGGGGCCGGTTGCCTCTCGGATGCTTGGTAATCGGCGCCGAGCAAGGTTGATAGCCATTGGAGCGTTCCACCACTCGCCGTCAACGCTGCTTTAGCGGCGGGGTCATCTTCGGCCGTTTGCTTTCCCTGCTTTGAGGCCTCATTGCCTGCGGCAGCGGCCCCGGCGCCGAGCGCTTTCTTGAACGATTCCCACCAATCGGTGGCACCGAGTTGACCTAAAACGCCCAATCCACCCGAGGCACGCTTCACATCAGCGGGGTAAAACGGACTCATCAGCTCGTTGATTTCACGCGGGCGCCAGCCGTAGCTCGTGCCCATGGCCATGTCGTTGTTGGGCTCTTGAGGGTTGTTGGCGAACTCACCACTCAACGGAGGCGCTTTGTCACGTGCAGCACGACCTGCGGCGATAGCGGCCTCTTCCATCACGTCGGCGGCCCTCACGTTCGTTTCGGCCGAGGTCATCAACGGCTGCCTTTTCAACGCATCATTCACCATCGATGCCGTGCTCGCTTGCTCCAAGCCCCTCTCACGCAGGTCCTGCGCCACCAGAAAATACGCAGCCTCGTAGCGTGACGCCTCGGCGTTGATTCTCGCGTTGTACGCCTTGGCGGCGATGGGCAACGCCCGCGCCTGTTGCATCTCATCGCGCTGAGTAGCGGCCCATTGCGCCTCAGCAGAGAGCTTGCCAGCAACCTTGGCCTCACGGCGCATGAAGTTGAGCGCAGTCGCGGCCCGCGCGTAGGTCGCGTGCAGCTTCTGGCGCTCGTAGTTCCAGTTGACGGGCATGGCTTACCTCAACCTCCGAGCGCCAGCTTTGGAGAGCCCTCGAACGAATGGGCCTACGAGGTAGATGACTCCGATGACAGCGATTGAAATCCCACCGGCTACGGCCACTACCTTGATGGTGTCGGCGGTCTTGTCGGAGGGCTGCTGTGATGGCAATGCCGCGTCGACTCCGCGCTCTCCACCCGCACCCTTCACGATTTCATTGAGCGCGCTATAGAGCGATTCGGCCTTGAGCGTTTCCTGCTCACAGGTTTCCGGCAAGAGGGGAGCCGCGTGCTTCCACTGGGCCCAAGCGGTCTCGTCATCCAAGAGCGCCTTTGCTTGGCGGTAGGCAACGGAGGCGGTGACTTCAACCCGCTCGGCCTCCGAAAGGAGAATCTGCATGTTTCGAAGTGCGTTGTCGTAGCTCTTACAGAGTACGTTGCTCCAGGTTACGGCCCCGAGCCCTCCGAGCGCACTCACTGGAGTAGCGGGTGCGCACTGAATCCCATTGCCTTCGACATCGCAAGGTTCAAGACCCATGGACTTCCGGAACAGTATTTTCGGTGCGGGTAGCTCCGGGCCCGCGCAGTAGCGCTGTCCGTTCATCAGCATGCGAAAAATTGGCACCCGCTCCGGTTGCGTGAGAACTGGAGTGGTGGCACCTAGACTGCCAAGCCCAGAGTCCTCGATGGTACGCATGTCGGACTTCTCCTCTTCTTACCTAGGCCTCTTCGAGACGAGAGCGCCCATCAGCAGGACGCCGTAGTTGGTGGAGTTGCCCACGATGGCCGTGGTGCTGTCCGTCAGCGTGAAAGTGGCCTGGAGCTTGTGCGAGGCGGGAACGATGAGGGGCATCTCGGGCGGGAACCACATCGCTGCGCCCACGGGCGGGGTGATTGCCGAGAGCGGCAGGGCTCGTTGGTCAAAGACGTTGAGGCTACGGTCCTTGTGCAAGAGCTGCACGGTGCAGTTCTGCGACTTGACGAACCAGCGCTCGCTGGGTTCCAAGTTCAGCCAACTCAAAATTGCAGTCGGTTCGGTATTCAACGTGGGCATCTGGAGGTAGCCCTGGATTCCCAAAACAACCAGGTCCTGGTCCGACGGGACGCTGTACTCATCGGTGCCGGGAGTCGTGTTCGTCAGCGCCGCCTGCATGGCGAGGCCGACCCCACGTACATCAGCGTGAGAAATACCCAGCACCTCGCGCAGATAGGACACGATGCGGCCAGGCGGCTGACCAGGCATTGCAGTTGGGCAATAGGGTTCAAGTGCGCTCATGAAGGCTCCATTGGTGCGACGTTTCGTTGCTACGTGCTACTCCTTCAAACGTACAAAAGGCCGTGGCCCAAAAATTGGACCACGGCCCGGTGGCCCGACTGCGCGTCAGCCCTTTGACTACTTGCCCAACGGCGCTTTCATCACGCCATGGAGGAAGCACGAGATGACCACCGCACCGGTCAACACCGGCACCCCGTAGCTGGTAATCCAGCTCGCGTCCGGGAAACGAATCTTCCCGTTCACGTCATCATTGTCCTTGAGCTGCTGCGGGACGAACAGGGTCGGAGCCGCTGCCGCGGAGGGAACACCGATGGAAACGGCGGTAGCGGCCGACTCATCGGAGAAGCCACCAATGCCGTACCCGCTCGGGTACTTGATGATGGGGCCCGTAGTGATGACGCGCCGATTGAACTTCAGCTCCAGCATCGCGTTGCCAATCAGTTTCCGGTAGTCGGAGAAGATGGGCAACGTGTTGCCGTGCGCCTCACGCAGGTGGATGCCGACGCGAAACACCGCGACTTCATCACCCGAAGGAATTCGCTTGCTACTACCCAAGCTCACGTGCTGCTCGTTCTTGTTGTCGATGTCGCGGAAGAGAATCAGCTCGCTGCCTGCGCTGACGCTGCCCGAGGCCTGGAGAACCGAGTCGAGGACATCGTCCTCGCGCAGTTCCACCTGCCGAAAGCTCTTGCCGAGCGCAGGGATGTAGACCTCTCCAGGTTCTTTGCCTGGTACTGCGATGTTGGAACCAGCCATGATGAAAACCTCGTCGATGATGCTGCGTTTGGTCTACAAGACTGCGCTCTGCTGCGAAGGTGTGAAGTGCCGGCTACGACAGCGCGCTGGCGAAGTTGCGGTCGTCCTCGAAGGCCACGGTTGCGCCACGAAGGCTGCCGTCCTCGATGGCCACGGTGGCGCCGCTCAACATGCGCGCTGCACGCATGTCCGGGGTGCCGACGCCGTAGAGCGATGAACCGTTGCGCCGACGTACTGCGCCCAGGCCTGCGACACCGGGCGCGAAGGCCCGACCGAAGCCGAAGCCCGCGGTGCCCGCCATGCTGTTGCCTTGGTCCTCGGACATCTGCTCGGACTCGACACTCGCCGTCACCGCTGGAGCGGTGAAGCGAGCGAGTAGAGCGCTCATGCCGACGCCGACGCCCCCGGCGACCATGCCGTCCGCGACCGTGCCCCCGAGATTGAAGCCTCGGGCCACCCGCGAGAGCAGCCACGCGCCCACCGGGATGGCGAGAGGATTCCACATCAACGGGATGAGTGGGAGCCCCCTACGCACCAACACTCGACTCAACAGTAAGTCGGTGATGGTGATGGCGCCTGCCGCGCCTGCGCCCAGCTTGAGCGCCTCCATCAGGTCGCCCTTCGACGGGACCACAGTCTTCAGCATCCGAACGAGGCCCAGCGAGTGCGTATCGGCGTTCATGTCGTTCTCCGAGGAAGAGCTGGTTGAAATGGCTCTCCGAAAAGAAGATTGACATGAATCAATGCTGTGGGTTGAAAATGGGGGAGGGCCTCTCCTTTACAAAATTTGCCTTAGGGTAAAAACCGAAGTCCTCTTCTCTGACATGGCACTTGGACCAGCCCCCAAAGACCTTCTCACCTGTAGCTACAACAACTGCTTCAATAGGCTTCTTGCACGTAGTCTCTGTGGAAAGCACTACCAAGAGGCATACCGGTCCAACACCCTTCCGGCCAAACTAGCCCCCAAGCCTACAAGGAAGAAGGTTGTCCTGAAGACCTACGTCACGTTGGAGGTCGAGACGATTCTGACAGCGCTGGCGCGAAAGACCGGTCAGACCAACAGTGAAATTTTACGAGGGGCGCTGGAGAAGTACCTCAAGGAGGGAGGCTAAAGCGTGCGGCGGACGCTTTAGCCTGCGCTACAAAAGGATGCACCCCGGTTTGACGTTCATACTCATGCTCTAGAAACGCGAGCCTCTGATTCGTTATACCATTTTGGTGTCGCAACGCGATGACCCAACCGATGAGGATGGCTACGGTTGGTGCCGAGACGACAGCCCAAACTGAAAAGACCGCCAGAGTGAGCGCTTGCAGGTCGAGCATGGTTATGCCTTGGTCGCTCTTCTGGCTACCTCGTCAATTACCGCTTGCGCTTGCTTGGGACACGCTTCAGGTGCTTTTTCAATCCACCTTCACACTTTTTTCGCTTTCGGCGAGGGTGCCATTTGCTGGGCGGGCAACACAGCGTGAGCAACGTGCCCGCGTTGGGCTTGATGGTCAAGTAGCTCTTCCGCGCGCACCTCTTCTGCGCGAGCTTTCGACCCTTGGTCCACTTGGCCTTCGACTTGGCCTGCTTTGTCTTCTTGGCCATTTTTCAACGTCCTCCGTCGCTAGGTAGTCTTGGGGGGGCTGGCATCGGAGTCACCATCGGGAGGGGATTTCTCAGCCCTATGGCGTCGAGGTCTTCTTGGGGGGGCTCTCGAACATCAAGCTCTAACCTCGATTGTGGCCGCTTACTCGGCATCGCGCGATAGAGGGCCTTCACGTCTGCCCGGAACTCACGTTGTTCCGCGCCTAGACCCTTGAGCGCATCCTTGATTTCAGCGTGGACTTCTCTGGAGTCCTCGATGTGTTGAGTGAGGACTTCGTTGGTGGCCTTCACACCATTTGCTGTTTTGCCTTCAGCCCTGGCCACCACCCGGTCACCGAAGGTGACGAATCCAAGCACGATGCCCGCGAGCGTTCCCAAAATCGCTACGGTGCTCTTTACCAAGTCCCAATGTGAAGCGGGCGCGCGTTTGGCGTCCTCTTTCTTCGCGGCAACTTGAAGCGCAGCGACCTCACCTGTTGAGAGTTTAGGTGTAGCTCCATTCGTAGATGGAATTTCGGGGACATCTGACACGACTCACGCTCTCTCGATGACGTAGATGACGGTAGAGGTCGTACTCGCACCGTGTAGCTCGGTGGTCGAGGGCACTTCACCCAACTCGTTCACCGTGCCTGCGTTGACGCGGATGCCCCCGCCCCCGGTCCCTGTGCCCAACGTCGAGATTCGAATCGTTGGAGTTGGCCCGCCTGAGGCGGCGTCAATCCAGATGGAGACTTTGCGCACGAGTTGCTGCGCGTCTCGCTCCAGGATTTTTTGCGGCGTGCTGCTCAACGTGTACGGCGTGATTCGAAAGTAGTTGGTCCCGAAGGCGCTGGCTCGCTCGATGGACGCGAGCTTCAGGTAGATACCGCTCAACAGTACCCTGTCAAAGTGTGGTTGGTACTCGGGTGGCAGCTTGCAGATGATGCCGTAGAGCCAAGGAGAGAGCGTACTGACCAGCTCCTCCTTCATCGAATCGAGCAGATTGGTGAGCGAGAGAGCCATAGCGGTGTTGTACCTCTGTGTTCAGCCTACTGCACCTTTTGCGGCCTACGGCTCCTGTCTACTCTTTCACGTCGAAGTCTCTCGGGGGGTGAACGAACAGCTCGCTAGACACCTCCCAACCAGCGGGCTTGTCCATGGTGGCATCGAGCGCCATCCATTCGGTGGTTGGGAGCTGAACCAGCAGGTAGATGTGGTTCCAGGTCGAGAAGCCCTTGGTCCAAACGACACGACTGCGAACCTTGTAGCCGACGGACCTCAACATCGCACCGAGAAGAATGCACATGTCATCGCAATCGGAGGTTCCCAATTCTAATGACTTTGCTGCGGTTTGAAATGCGTCGTAGTCAACTGGGTCCCAGGTGTAGCGAACACGGGACCTCACCTCACCAAAGATGGCGCGAACCTCTGCGAGAGAATCTTTCTGAGGAACACACCAAGTGCCGCCACACTTTCGACTCAACACCGCACGTGCGAGCGCGTAGACCTTCGGGTCCGCGGTGCTCGCAATCATGTGTTCGTGGATTTTTGCTACCCGTTCATCGAGCGAGCCCACACGCGCGCGTTCAAACTGCAACGGTACAGTGCTTTTACCGCTGACAATGGACCGTGCCATCGGGCCAGCGTCTGCGAGAGAGCGTTTCTCTCCATCCGGCATCAATTCTTCATCACTCCAACCCCGCCGCAAAATGTCGAGGCCAACTGCGGCATAGGCCAATCTCGCCCACCATGCTTTTTGAGCATCGAGAGCTTGGACTCCAAACGCGAGCCCAAACAACGTAGCGATGGCCTTTCGTATAGAGAAGTCATTCACCGCCGAGACCTCCGACGACGGCGAGGGGCCAGCGGCACAGGTGTAACGGAACCCGTCATCCACGGGTGAGCCTCAAGGCTCTCCCACGTACGCTGAATCGGTTGACGGTAGCGTGGATGCTCTTCTGGATTCTCCCAGGTACGTGGGACCGCCGAAACAAAAACACCCTCGCGCGCACAAGCAGCACAATTCTGCTCGCCACGGGTCAGCTCTGCCCCACATCGCGGGCAGCCCCATTTGCCAATGGGCTCTGGGCGCCGAGACTGCCAACGTGCAGGCTCTGCTGGCAATGGCTCATAGATGTCTTTCCTGGTTGGCCATTGGCCGGTGAATCCCTGTAACTCTCTCGGGGGCACCTGGGGATAGAAGAGCTGGGTCTCCGGCTGGTAGTCGTCGGTACCGGGCTGGGTGGGGCGAGAGTCGGAATGGATTTCGTGTGAACGGCCTTCTCCCCAACGGGCCAAGAGGTCCAAAGGCTTGCGTGTTGGACCTCCCCCTCGGCGTCCACCCTCACTCCCACCCCCACCACTACCTTTGGCCTGTTGCAACAAGTCCCGTGCGACCTCTCGCGCATTGAAGCGTTGAGGCTGCATGTTCCGTCCACCGACACCGGGAAGGTCAGCGGCCCCGATACCAGCGTAGTTCGGGTCATCTGGAGTGCCACGGTCAGTGACTATCCACTCGCCCCTAGGCCAAACAATGAGCCAGACGCGGAATTCACCTTCGACGTTCGCGTTCCGAAGGCGCAGTTCACCTGCGATAGCTGTAATGGTGGGCCACACCATGGAGGTCAGCGCCTCCGGGTGCGCGCAGACGGAAAGCGTTGAAGGTAGTCTGCTTCGGCACGCACCAATGCCGCTTTCCGAGTTGGTGCCCTTGCCGAAACTGTACGACCAGTTTCGTCTTGACCCACCCAAAGTTTTTCACCCGTGCCCCAATACTTCCCGGAGCGGTCATAACCACCACGATTGAGCTTGGTCCGATAGACTTTCACACCCCCAAGGCCATCCACGAACGGGTGCGTGTGCGAGGTCGGTGCAGAGCCCTCAGCCCTCGAATGTGCGCCGTACCAGCGCTCGTCACTCGACTGTGGAGCTGGCGTCATTGGACTCCAACCTTGCGGCGGTGGAGCACCAGGGAGCTTCCCGCGTGGGCCAGGATGCGAGTAGGGCAACCGGAACGATGGCGCGACTGGCATCGACATCGACCGTGGCATTGACCGTTGGGGAAACGTTGCCACGCTGCCCTTCACACACGAGCGCTCAAACGCTCGTGTCACCTCGTTCAGGTGCATCATCAACCGCGCGCCCTTGCCCTTGAAGCCCTTCTTACGGCGCCCACTCTGCTTGTGCGCCTGCATCGAACCCACGAGCTGAGCGGCTAAAACCAACTCGGTCGCTGCACGGGGGCATTGGCCACGCCCAAGCTCATCGATGACACTACGGAGCTTGAGTCGCGCGGCGTTCTCAGCAGAGCTGCTGCTCTTCTTGTGGAACTTGGACGTGCCGCTGAAGCGGCCCGACTTTCCACGGCGCTGTTTCTTACGACGCGCCATCGACTACCCCTATCCCCGCTCGACCTTCGGGAGGCAACGCTTGGCACGCTGCACACGCATCAACTCGGAGATTTTCGCTTGGGACTGAGCACCAGTCATACCCTTGTAGGTACGGCCACCAACCGAGATGACACACTTGAGTGCGCGGTTGGCCCTGGCGTGAGCAACAACCGTGGCCACTGCTTCGACCGGAGCAGAAGTCATCTCGTGCTGGGAGTGAATGGGACCAACTCCACCAAACCCAGCACGCTTGAATGCCGCAGCGGCCTGCTTTTTGGCCCTCTTGTAGAGCGAGAGACGCTCATGGATGGAGGGAGCTGCACCAGCCTCGCGTGGTCCAACGGCAACTTGACGTGGCCCCTTGGCAAACTTACGAGCGCACCTCACCCGGATGATAGGACAGCACGGGTTGCCGGTACCACGAGCTGAGCGCGCGCGCCGCGCCTTCGCCTTCGACTTCTTCTTCTTCTTTGCCTTCTTCTTATGGAATAGGCCGCTCGCGAACATGCTGGTGCCTCCGAGGGGTGAAGCGTTCGAAAACAGTCTAAGGGATAGAGACCCCCACGCTTGAAAGCTCGCGAGGACCTCTTTTTGACGCGAGCCTCTGCGTGGCGTTTTTACATATTGGACGGCTGAGCGGAAACTTCTTTCTTCTTGGCGGACACCTCGGCCGTTGGTCCTGCTCCATTGGCTCCAATACTCATGCTCTCTTTTGCAGCGGCCTCTTGCTCGGCCTTTTCCTTGGCTTCACTTTCCGCGACGGTCGGAATGTGCCCACTGGCCAAGGATACCACAGCCGCCTTGTGGAACAGTGCTTCAGGTGGGGTGCCTCCTGCGTTGACGATGAGTTGAGCAAGAGTCCGGTCGATGAAAACCGGCGTGGCCAGGTCTGGACGACCGCTCGACATCACGATGTCTTTGAGCGTTCCCCGAGCGGGGTCGAAGCTGCCGTTGAGCACCGCTTGGAGAACTTCATCGAGTCGAGTCTTCAGGGGTGGGTGCTCGTACATTTTCAAAAGTACATCCAGTAGGGCGGCACGCGCTTTCGTCTCGTCCTTTTCAGCATGGAACGCCTTGACTGAGGTGCGAATCGCTTCTGGGGTCTGCTCGGATTGCGGTGAAGTAGTTGTGGCAACTGACGCCACGGGCTGCGCGTTGACGGTCTGTGTGGTCGCACCCCCGGTCTTTCCTATCGACTCTTGTGCCTTGGTGATGCCCCCAGCGAGCATGTTGCCTACGGCTTTACCCAACTCCGGAGTCAAAACGTGCTGAATGGCTCCGGCGATTCCTCCCATGTTCACCTGGGGCGCGAGCTGCTTCACCACTCCGGTGAGCTTGTCGAAGGTGCCAAGCGCTTCCTCGATTCCACCTCGGGGTTTGTCGAGTTTCTCGTTCATCCGGGCAAGAACGGCAACCAACTCTGGTGAAACGGTCGAAGCCTGCGGCTGAAACACCGACATCATCATCTTCAATTCCCCCATTTGCTCGGCGAGGGACTTCGGGGGCGGGGGGGGCTTGAGTGAATTCGCAAGCAGCGCTTCGATAACCTTGTCCAGCGCGCTGGGTGTAGAGGGTCCCATCGGAGGGGCAGCCATGGGTATCGTAACCGGTGTACCTCCGCCGCTCATTTTCTCCAACACCAACTTCACCAACGCTTCGGGTGAAGTGCCGCCGCTCCCACCCATGAGACGCTCCATCATCATGAGCATCATCATGTTGTTCATGTCGCCGCCACCAGCGGCCTTGCGCTTCATCTCATCGAGCAACTCTTGCTGAGGGGCGCGGCGCTGCGCTTCCATCTCACGAATGTCCTCGATGAGTTCGAGTGCGCCCCGTGCGTTTTGAAGAGGGTCATTCGAGGGTGGAGCCGCGTCGTAGTTCTCGATTTCGATGGACGCTGGTTGCCCACGCTCTTTGCCATCGGGACCCACCTCGTAGACTTCATAGGTGTTCACCTCGGCGTTGCGGTCACCAAACGCGGGGTCTACAAATTCTTTGACGAACTTCTGAAGCGACCCCCCGATTTCCTCGACGGTGTACTCTTGGAGCCAGTTTCGTTTTCCGGTTCCGGTTCGCCGGTACACCGCGATTTTCTCGTTTCGCGGCATCAACCTCGACACTGGGCTCGCGGGACGCGGGCCTTGGTAGTTGGGGTGATTCGGATTCGTCGGGGGGCGTCCACCTCTGTTGCGTGGCAGCGGTGCGTAGGGGTATCCCGGTACGTAGCCCATTGGCCCAGGTGCGGGCGGAGGCATCGCGTAAACGACCTGGGGCGGGGGCGCAGGCATAGCAGCCCGCGGCGTCTTTCCGCGCTGCGAGGGCGCAACCTCATCGGCCTCGTTGAACTCTTCCTCTTCACCCGAGCCCTCATTGGAGTCCCCATCTTCACGGGCTTCTTCGGGAGACGGCTCTTGCTGCTCCTTCGGGAAGGTGCGCTGCGGTGGGAGGGGTCGATTGTTCCGCATGTTGTCTTCCTCTTTGAGAACGAGACGGGCAGCGGCCCGAGGAATCGCAAACTTGATAGAGACTTTCCCGGTTTCGGGAACACCGAGCTTCTGTGCCCAGCTTTTCAAAAGCACCTCGCGTTGCCCCTGAGCTGTATCTGGCGTCACCCCTTGCTCAATGAGCCATTCGGTGAAATTCACCGACTCCGAGAGCATTCGGGCCCGTCCCCTACCGTCTTTGGTAGAAAGGGTAAGGACCTCTTTGACTCGATGCAGCGTGGGCATCCAGAGCGATGCAGTAGGTATAGATGGTGGTGTAGACGATGTCTCCACGGGAGACGGATTCGCCTCGACAGTTACCTCGACATCAGGCGGCGCCAACACAGCCGGCGTCTCTTCGGGTGCAAATCCCTTTCGCATCACTTGCTCCGTACCGTGACCGCGTTGCGCTTTGCGTTTTCTACCTGGGCCTTCTTCACTGCTTGTTCCGGGTCGATTGAAGCAGTCTCACGCATGAATTTGGCGTGGCGTGCAAAGAACAACTCTGGGGGCAAATCTGCCTGTGGGAAGTACCCGGCACTGTCGAGATGGCCCCAAGCTCCCGAGGCTACCGCTGCGGGTCTCCCGAGCGTGAGGACGATGCCGCGTGATTGCAACATGTTCACGAGTACCTGTGGATGCTTCTTCCGAAGAATCAAAAGCGCCTGGGTAGTGAGGTCATCGGTGGAGAGTGAGGCTGGCACCTCGAAGGTGTTCCCCAGGCAAAGGGCTGTCCACATTTGCCGTGCTGCTTCCGTAGCTCGCTTCTTGGTCGAGGTGCCCATGTGGAAGACAATACGTCGTAGAAACCCCAACGCAATTTTTGGCCCTTTAGGACTTGTCAGCTAGGCCACATTTGGTAAAACTCCACCTCGCGCGGTCCATGTACATGGACCAGAATTTGCCAAAGACCACACTCATTCCGATTGACAACCCCTTTGTTGACCCACGTGGGGTCATCCAGAACCTGTTGCACCGACCGGTGGGGTCGGTGGTTCATATCACCAGTTACGCGGAGTCAACCCGCGCCAGCCATTGGCACCGGACGGACTGGCACTATTGCTATGTGCTCTCAGGTCACATCGATTATTACGAGCGCGAAGTCGACAGCATCAACCGCCCTCGATACACGTCCATCTGTCAAGGCGAGCTGTTCTTCACGCCGCCAAAAATGGAACACGAGATGTACTTCCCGGTGCGCACCTCATTCTTGACGCTCGCCAACCTCCACCGAGAGCCCGCCAACTACGAAGCTGACCTCGTGCGACTACCGCGCAAACTGCGCGACATCTACCTTGAAGCGGTACGCGTGGGGGACGACCCATGATGAGCGCCGTGTCGGCGTTACCGGTCGACATCAAGGAGCGCAACACCTGCCGGCTCTGCAACAAGAGGGGACTCAAGTCCGTTTTCGAGCTGCCGGCTACACCACTGGCCAACCACTTCGAAACCGGGCCGACCAAGCTGCCGGTCTATCCGCTGATTGTGATGCTCTGTAGCAACTGCCTCCACGTGCAGCTCAAACACGTGGTCAATCCCAAGGTGTTGTTCAGTCATTACAAGTACGCGAGCGGAACCAGCCCGGTATTCGTCGAGCACTTCTCTCGCTACGCCATCGACGAGTACACCCGGTGGTGCGAGCCGGGGTCCAAGCCCTTTGTCGTCGAGTGCGGAAGCAACGACGGAACGGCGCTCCAGCAATTCAAGGCTCTCGGCTGTCGCGTCATCGGAGTCGAGCCCGCGTTGAACCTTTGTGACATCGCGCTCAAGCAAGATGTTCCAACCGTCAACACCTTCTTCGACTACAACACGGCCTGGAATATTTTTGAATCCCATGGACCGGCCAAGCTCATCGTGGCCAACAACGTGCTCGCGCACATCGATGAACTGGGCGATGTCGTCCGCGCGGTCAACAAGCTGCTCGACCCGAAGGGAGTTCTCATCTTCGAGGTGCAGTATGTGGGGGACCTACTGGCCAAAGGGCACGTAGATAATATCTACCACGAGCACGTTTCGTATCACGCGCTAGCTCCACTACTGAAATTCATCAAGACTCAAACACTCTGGGTCGTGCTTCGAGTCGAGCGTGTTCCTACACATGGGGGGAGCATTCGAGTGACGGTAGGGAACCCTTGCCTGCGCACTGCGGAGAACGATGCCACTGTGGAAAAACTTCTCCACGAGGAACAGGTTGCCGCCGTGAACGGTAGCTCCGTCTGGGCCCTTCTCCAAGCGAAGGTGATACGTGCCAAGCTCAAGCTCAGGCGCCAACTCGAAACTATTTACGACCTGGACCCTGACGAGACCATCGTTGGGTATGGCGCTCCGGCCAAGGCCACGACACTGATGTACGCGTTTGGGCTCAAGGCCACCGACATCGACTACATCGTAGACGACTCACCGCTCAAACAAGGGCTCTATACCCCCGGCTTGAACATCCCGGTGAAGTCGCCAGATGTGCTGTTGGTCGAGAAACCCCGCTACGTGCTGGTGCTCGCGTGGAACTTCGCCGAGAGCATCATTGCGAAGTGGAAGCCGCTGTTACCGAACACCGTGTTCATCGTTCCGTTTGAGGGCGCTTGATGCCGGCCGCTCCCACTCCCCCATGACCGACGCCCCAAACCATCGAGCCCGGCGCCCTCGTGGCTCGCGTGGGCCTCGGGTGTCACCACCGGACCCGTGGGCAGAGGTGCTGCGAAAACTGGATAGTCAAATTCTGCTCTATGACGGACTCGACGATGGGCTCATCGGGGGACTTCAACATCCCGATGGACGGTTCAGCGCGGTGTACTCACGCCGTGCGTGCTTAGACGCACTCCGTTGCCAAGGGATGAGTGTAGACGAAGCGGTACTCCACCTGGATACGGTACTGCCAACGAACTCTGACCACCCACCGCTGATGGTACTGGACACTTTTTAGAGGCCCCTCTCTCATGAACGATGAACTCAATCTTCTCCCCGATGTCGACGATGCACTCAATGGACTTGGGCCGATGGTTCATCAGCTCGCGGGTAAATCCGTACTCGTCACCGGGGCTCGTGGCTTCCTGGGGCGCTTCGTGGTTGCTGCGTTGATTCGAGCCAACGAATTTCTTACCACTCCCTGCCATATCTACGCCCTCGACTCACACGCCACTGGACTTGATGACAAGCGAGAGGATTTGCGAAACGTCCCCAACTTGAAGTTCATCCAGCACGATGTGACCCACGCGGGTGTTAAAACGCTGGCACCCAGCCCCCTCAATTACGTCTGGCATCTCGCGGGCATCGCGAGCCCGTATTGGTACAGCAAACTACCCCTTCAAACCATCGACGTTGCGGTCTCCGGAACGCGAAACATGTTGGCGCTGGCGGCGATTTCCGGCGCCAAGTTCCTGTTCACGAGTTCGTCAGAAATTTACCAAACGGCCAACGTCGTCCCTACGCCCGAGAGCTACGTTGGCGCGGTCCCGAGCCTGAGCGGTCGCTCGTGTTACGACGTGTCGAAATTGATGGCCGAGACGCTTTGCTACACGATGGCCACCATTGGCCTCCTGCACGTCAATATCGTTCGGCTTTTCAACTCGTACGGGGTGACGATGGGGGAGCATGACCGGCGCATTCTTCCGCGTATCGCCAGCGCGATGGTCGCGAAGCGCTCTTTGACCATTCACTCGCAACCGGGAGGGCGGCTCCCATCACGCACGTACACGCCAGTAGCGAACACGTTGAGTGGACTCTTGCGTGTAGCGCTCTCCGCAGAACCGTTGGACGGACGCGACACCAACGGCGTCTACAACTTGGGGCTCGACTCGCCCGAGCTGACCGTGCCAGAGCTGTGCAGTCGCATCACGAAAATCACCGGACGTGAAATCGCGTACGAGTTCAAGCCGGCGCCTGAGAACTACGTCTCGGAGCCGCTGAGGCGTTGTCCCGACGTCACACGCCTTCGTGCGCTCGGGTTCTTGCCGGTGACAGAACTGGACGAAGGTCTCAAAAGGTTCTTCGACTTCGCGCTCGCGACGTACAAGGGAGAGGTGTGATGCCAGACGCCACGATGAAACTCAGGGTAGGTGTCATCGGGCGCGGAGTTTGGGGCAAGCGCATCATTGAGACCCTTTGCACAAAAACGCAGCATTGCAGACACCTTTGGAACTGCGACAGCAGAGACAAGCTCGAAGCGTTCTTGGGGCCTGAGTATACGAAGCCCTCTAACATCGACTTCGTGGTCATCGCGACCCCGTTTGAAACGCATGTAAAATTGATGCGTGAGTGTCTCTTGCGCGGGCTTCCCTTTATCGTCGAGAAACCGGCGGGAAATTACTGGGAGCTGAAAAAACTCTTCTCAGACTTCCCAGCCACCCGTCCATTCCTTTGCAACCACACGTTGCTGTTCAATCCCGCGATAGAGGCCATGGTGAAACACGCTCAGGATTTCGTCCATCAAGGCACCGTAATAGAGCTGCGTGGTGAGCACGGCGGGCCTGGGCCTGTGCGCGAGGACTGCAATGCGCTGCTCGATTATGGGAGCCATGGAGTGGCCTTTGCTCTCTGGCTATCGGGAGCCAAGAACATCTGCGCGATTCGACTATACTGCGGAGAAAAGTGCCAAACGAACGGGATGGAGCTGACCACAAGAGACGAAAACGGATTCTCTGCGTGTCCCCAATGTGGAATCCGTACCAACGGTAGTTTTTGTCCCGAATGCGGCCACTCCATGTGGGGTGCGCAGAACTTCACCTTTGAAGCACGTTTTGAGCACCTGAAGATTCACCTGCGCATTGGCAACAACTACCCTAAAAAGCGGATGCTCTACACGGTGCAGTACGACATTGGACTTGGGTCCTCACTCACACTTCGCTTTCGTGAATTTCCTGAGCGCGAGCTGCTTGGCTACATCGGCTCAGACCTCATCGAGATGCCGTTCGCCGAAATCGACCCGCTCACCAATGCCCTTGAAACGTTCGCGAAGGTGGTGAAGGGAGAGGCAGAACCCGATGCACGCTTTGGTTGGCACCTACCCCTGGAAACGATGCACGTGTTGGAGACGTGTGAAGGGTTGCTCCCTACTAAGGCGGTGCCACAGTTGCACCGCGCGTTGCGGCCCAGGTCACCACCGCGATGCCTCCCTTGATGAGCACGTCTGCGATGACCGTCACAGGCCAGACCCACGCTGGAGTCGAGGTCGACACTCCAGCACCGCGCGTCTTGCGGTCTTCTTCGCATGAGGCCAACAAACACGCGGTGCGTTCAGCGCGAGCCGTTGGAAGGAACCAACCGCCGTCTCGGGACTCTGCCTTCTCGCCTGTAACTGGGCACCCGGCATAGATTGTGGCGGAGAAGGGAGGCGCTCCAGCGTCTAAGGATTCCGAGGAATTCAATGCAATCCCTCCGTCCAACTGGCCAACGAGCAAGACGGACAGGGTAAGCGCTGAGAACATGCTTGGACCTTACCTCAACTCGCATTTGGTCATACTTACCCGTTCAACGTCGGACCGGGATTCTTGGCCGCGTTCGTGCCCGCGGTGACAGCCGGCTTTGCGACGAAGGCCTTTACCACGTCGTTGAAGAACTCGATGCCACCGGCCGCGGTGAACGACATGAGCAGAGAGTTCACCACCAGGTTTACAGAGAATTGGGTCTTCAACGTGGCCGCGCCGACGAGGGCCCCACAGAACGTGGTCACGAAGTTGAGGCCCCATTTCGTCCAGCGGTTGTCGACGAAGGTGCGAAACTTGGTGCCCTCGACCGCGAATTTGCTCGCCACATACCGGAACACCGTCACCACCAACACCACCAACGTGGGGATGAAGAGCGCCCAGTTCTTATTCTGTGCGGACTCGGCCAGCGTCTTGATGCCTGCGGTCAGCAGACCAACGGGGTCGGTGGAGGCGTCCTGTGCCAAGGTCACGAGTGGGAAGATGAACAAGGCTGTGAGAACGAGCTTGGTGAAGCGTTTCATGGGACTCCTTTAGAAACCGATTGACTTGAAGAGTTTGGAGATTGGGCCCAGTCTCTGGCGCGGAGGGCACCTACGTTTCTTGGTCTTCTTTTTTCGGCAGTGGCCATCCTTGCGACGACCGTTCTTGCACTTCCGATGTTTCTTTTTAGCGGCCATGGTGTCTCCTATTTTCGTTTGCTTGCACGTCCGAACATGAATCCAGCGCCGAAAATCGCGGCCACGATACCCAAACCGACCACCAAGCCCACATTGGGACTACTCACACCCATCGGAGCGATGGTGGTTTCTCCCGAGGGTCCGTAGAACACCACGGTGGGTTGGAGCAATTGACCCCAGGGCGACCGGGGGGTGTCGACTATCAGGTCGGCCATCTTGACCTGGACCGATGGAGTCAAGTTCGAACGGAATTCCACCGTGTGAAAGACGCCACCGAGCAAGCCGGCGATGTCGAACTGGCCCTCGCGCGAGAAGATGTTTCCCCCTCCCGCGGACTTCGACAGGATGTTCAGCAGGTCCTGGCCTGCCTTGCCCGCGGTGACCTCTTGCTCTGTAGCCATGGGGGAACGGTAGAGGCAACTTTCCCTTAGGGCAACTTTTGGGGCAGCCTGTAGCGGTGCGAGAGCGCCACCATGCTCGATGACTTGGCAAACGGTCGACGGGTGCGGTGGAGCGCCTACGGCTCTGTTTCGAACACCGGGAAAATCCCGAAGTCCGAGAGGTCCAGGAGCCACCTCAGGCACTACAACTTTGACGATGACCCTCAAGGGCCTTACTTCGTGCCGAATGTGCTGCACAGCTCCGATGACCTCGAGGACATTTCAAACGTACGGGTCTTCAAGGAGCAATTTGGGCAACTGCTCCATCGTGAGTGGTGGGAACTTGGGGGTGGAGAGTTCATCTTTCGCATCGACGCCGACGAGCGTCATGAGGAATTGGGCGAATTCCTCCAGGGGTTGGAGAACTATCCCATTGCCGACGAGGAAGACCATTCCAATTTGGAGATGGAAACCGAGAACGAAAACTGGTCCGATTACGGGGAACGTGAGTTTCGTGACGAGGTCATGGGCTACGTGCCCGAAGCATTCGCCGACCAGGCCGAGAGCATCTTCACCTCGCATTGGTACGACCTCTGGCGAGTGCTCTCGAAAGTTACAAACCAGTACGTGAGTCACGAAGAGGGGAGTACACACTTCCCTATCGGGGAAGTCGTTTGGCAGTCCATAGCGAAGATGACCGAAGACGAGTGGTCCAAGTTCATCGAGCTAGTGGCCAAAGATACCGGTTGGGACTATCGAGGGGCCATCTATGGTTTTGTGAAGGCCCTCCATGACCGAAAACTTTCGCCCGACGAAATTGCGGCGCTCGCCTGGGGCTATGGTCTAGAGCAGTTTCGCAACGGGCGCGATGGCCTCGTGAGTCAATTCGCAGTGTATTGGCGCGGAGAGAGGTACATCCCAAACCCGAATCCCCCGCCCACGAGCATCAGGTCACCCGTGTTGACCGTAGAGCAGCAAGCTCATCTTCAAGATGTCTGGCGCAATCTGAAGGAGCTTTCAGATGAAGCGCTCACGGTCCTCTTCTGGAAGGTGTTGCGCCCTGCCTGGGATGCGAACCATCCAGAACACCAACAGGCTTTCAACTCACGATGGGACCATCCACCTCACTTCAACTTTCACTGGATGACGTACCACTTCGCGGCACACGCGTTAGACACGGACTTCCTGGTCATGCTCGACATGTTGACAGAAGGGTCATTCGAGCACGCGCCCGCGTTCGTGCCGCTCGTGACGCTGTGGTTCGCGCAGCAGCGCTAGCGGCCGGGTAGGTGTCGCGAGAGGTCTACGTTTTCACGGCGCCATCGCTGTTGAGCCTCAGTTTCCACGTAATGGATTTAGCTCAATAAGATGCGCGTTTCCATGGTCACTAATCCAAAAAACCGAAGGCCAAAACTGGTCTCGCCTCATCTGCGCCACGAGCCCCGCCTCGTCGCCTTCGAAGTAGAGCCGACCGTACTGATACCAGTGCTGGTGGTCCTCGGTGGTGATGTCCCCGTTTTCTATGTTGGGTTCGTTGTCGAAGTCCTCTTCCTCTTGAAGGTCGTCGTGTGGTAGGTCTTCAGGAGCCGTATCTTCATCACGCCCGAACAGCTCATCGCGGAGGATGGGCCAGTCGTTTCCCACCAGCTCAGTGTCTAGCCACCAGAGCGACCGCGGGCCCTTGAAGTATGCTTTGATGAAGGGGCACCAGAAATCAAAAAGCACGGTCATCCAAGAGACTGGGTCGTTTCCACGCCAAGTTTGCGGGGGATTACGACCCATGAACCTTTTCACGCCCCAAGGTCTCCCACTCAGGTGGAACGGATTTAGGTCAAAGCCGTTCTCCACGTGCCAGTCGAGCGCGACCAAGGCACGTGTGAAGTCGACCGAATCGAAAGTGCCTTTTTCGTACGACCTGACTAGCTGCTCTGGCGTGTGCGGAGGGTGCCAGCGCGCGTTGGAAGTTGGAAACTCGGGCATGAGCACAATGCCTGTAGGGTTGAAAGGGCCCAACTTCTTCTTCGTGACGGGGTAGAGCCTCACCGACCCAAAATCCATCGGGAACCGGAGCCACGGGTTGGGCTGCACCTCGCTCCACTGGTAGCCGTAGGTGAATCCAGCTCGCGAGGGGCCAGTTGAACGTGCCGAGCGCGCCATCAATCCATCGGGGTCAGTTGAAGGACGGGCATATCAGAGCCACTGTTCCGGTCGGCATCGGCACCGGCTTCGATGGCAGCAGCTACGAGTTCAACCGCCTCAGCTAGGTCGCGCTTGCTCACCTTCGTGTCGCCAGTGAACGCCACACGAATCTCTCGGAGCTGATTTTTGATTTCGTCTGCGTTTGGGCCCTCAGGGATATCGTTTGAGTCGTCTTTAGCCCGTGCTTCGCGTTGGACTGCTAGTTCCCAGGCCCAACGCCAGAGCGAGTTGGCCTCTTGCTCACTTAGTTTGACCAAATTTGGCGAACGGGCCCAACTCTCACGCTCGGTGAACGTAGGAGCCACCTCTGGCTCACGTACCTCCCAACCATCACTGCCGTCAGAATCCACAACCATCGCATCACGGAATTGCGCACGGATGTGCCCTTGGTCGACTAGAGCCTGCCGGATGCCTTCTTCGTCATCGTTTTCCTCGTGAATCTCTAGCTCTCCAGCGTTGAACTGGTTGTTGATTTCGTAGCCGTCGCGCGGGTTGCCCCAAACATCGAGTGAGTGAACCTCGTAGCGAATGGTGTGGCCTCCGGGGATGATTCGGTTCCAATCGGCCGGGGTCTTTATTTCAGTGTCTAGCCACCAAAGGGAAGACGGGAGTCCATCGAGCCACCGGGGATGTGTCCCAGGGTCACGAGCCACGGGGCGGGCACTCCACGAGTCTACGACCAAGGTCATCCAGTGAACTGGATTGGTGATATGGCCCTTTAGATGAACGTGGGGCTCCCAAGTCACGAATGGATTCACCGAGTATCCATTGTCAGCATGCCAATCAAGGGCCACCGCTAAACGCTGGAGGTCTTCGTCAGAGGGATGAAAACCTTTCCGTCGAGATTCTGGGATTGGGAACGGGGTTGTTTCCCAGGAGG
>ERZ1292625.534-Hain-H41-01um-R1-534-length-56627-cov-26_pt1 | contig 27939 bp, 37 predicted proteins | sample MGYA00564400_ERZ1292625 | MGnify/ENA primary metagenome ERZ1292625 (study PRJEB36523, sample SAMEA6512639) | groundwater metagenome | collected 2019-01-08 | study: AquaDiva: Metagenomics assemblies of 32 groundwater samples | reverse complement strand
GCCGGCCACCCTTGCCCTTGCCCTTGCCCTTGCCCTTGCCCTTGCCCTTGCCCTTCCGGTGCACCCGCCTCGGCGTGGGCTCGGGTTCCGGATCGCTGTCGAGCATGGTAGCGATGTCGACGGCGACTCCGCGCGCAACGTGTCGCTTGAGAGCTCTCGCGACCGCCATCGCGACGACGTCGAACGCCCGCGATACGGGGACCGCGTGGCCCTCGATGTTGATGGTCGGCTCGGAGGTCTCGGATTGTTTCACGGCCTCTTTGTACGCTATGTGAACACGACACAGAAGATCTCGGCACGTTTTTTTTCAGGTCCGGCTCACCCTTCCCGGGTGATGGACTGATGCCGGTTCGGCCAGCGATAAACGTGGCGTGCTGAGAAAATATCTTCTCGACGAGAACGGGAACCCCGTCCCCGTCGGTAACACCGCCGAAGAGTTTGCCGCGTGGTCGCTATGGTTCGATGAATGCTGGGAGGATCGGGTCGTCGAGAGCACGCCGCTGCCGAGCGGGCCCCTCATCTCGACGGTGTTCCTGAGCATCGACCAGCAGCGCGACGATGGCGCTGAGCCCGTCCTCTGGCAAACCCGGGTCTTCGGTGGGCCGCACAATTCGAAGTGTCTTCGCTACACCTCGCGCGCCGCCGCTCTCGTCGGTCATCGATGGTTCGTATCCATCGTGGCCGACGCTGAGCGGTTCGTGCCACCCGTCGAGCCGACCCTCCACTAAGAGCCTCCAGCGATGCGTGTACGCCAAACGAACACCGAGCCCGTTTTTCGCGAGGTCACCTGCCCGACGTGCCATCGGCCCGTCCAGATGATCGACGACGGCTTCACCCGGCGCATCATCGGTCACTGGCCGCGCGAGCTCACCGCGAGCGAGACCGATCGAATCCTAGACGGTGACACGTCGTTCAAGCTCTGCGCGGGTGACGGGAAATGATTCCCCGAATTCTCCCCGTTCCCTGTACACTGGGTGAACCATGAGACCGAGACCGACGAACCTCCTCGCGCTGGTGATGCTCATCGCTGGATGTCAGTTTCCGCCGCTGCCGTTGCTCGACGAGACGGACGCGGCGGAGCTTGACGCGGCTGGTTCGACCGACGCCACGGACGCGACCGAGATCGACTCGTCGGTGATGCCGCCACCGGGGATGGTGCTCGTGCCGGCCGGTCAGTTTCGTATGGGGTGCAACGTGCCCGCCGGGTGCGGCACGGTCCCCGATGCGCTTCCGTTCCGAGACGTTACGCTGTCTCGGTTCGCGATCGATCGGCTCGAGGTCTCGCGAGCCCAATACGCGGCCTGCGTCGCGGCGGGTGCTTGTATCGTGCCTCCGCTCGGTGGTCTCGACCCGTCGAGCTATCTCCCCGTCCAGGTGACCTACGCCTCCGCGTCGGCCTATTGCACGTGGCTACAGAAGCGGTTGCCGAGCGAGGCGGAATGGGAGAAGGCGGCGCGGAGCCACGACGAGCGTTTCTACCCGTGGGGCGACATTGGCCCGACGTGCACCGAGGCCCGGTTCGTGTCGTGCACGCCGAACATGATGGATCCCGTCGACAGCCACCCGGGCGGCGCGAGCCCGTACGGTGCGCTGAACATGTCCGGGAACCAGTGGGAATGGGTCGCCGATTGGTACGCCGGCAACTTCTACCAGACCGGAACCAACGTGAACCCGACCGGGCCAGCGACGGGGACCGAGCGCGTCGTCCGCGGAGGTGACTACCTCGACGGAGCGACTGGCGGCACGCCGCACCTGATGAGCTGGTATCGCCGCAAATTTGCGCCGTCTGACAACTCCGTCGGCTTCCGCTGTGCGGTTGGGATCTAGGAAGGAAACGAACATGGGACGACAACTCGCTGAAGGCCACGAGACCACGCCAGCCCCCGAGCTCGACACGGGGCCAGCGCCGGGCAAGAGCTCACGCACCGAGCGCCTGCCGGGACGGACGCGCGTTCCCGTTATCGACGACGGCACCGCGTGCGAGCGCGAGGAGTCGGCGACATGTTTCCTCACCCCGGACCAGCGTTCGCGGTTTCTCATCATCATCGCGAACCGGGCCGGAATCATCGGAGCCAACGCGCGGGACGCGATCGCCGACACCCGCCTCGACACGCTCCTCGACGACCCGAACACCTGGGGCTTCTTCTCGGAGCTCCTCTTCTATAGCGGCACCGGCTGGATGATCGGCGGGATCATGCGCATCGTGAAGTCGGGGGAGCGGGGACTCCGCGCCGCCGAGAACGTGCAGGCCACGTTGACGAACGCAAGCCGCGGGTTCCGCAAGACCCTTCAAGGTTCAGCGCACGCCGTCGGCGACCACCAGAAGGCGAGCAAGGCCCGGTTCCTCGAGCTCGTGCGCGACGGCGTCCCGCTCTGGCAGTCCGCGCTCGTCGAGCAATCCACGGCCGCGCTCGACGACGACGGGCTCGTGGCCCTGAAGGATGCGCTCGACCCGGAGCAGCATACCGTCGGCGAATTCAAGGCGAAGCTTCAGGACATCCTCGCGCGGTTCGATCGCCAGCAGATCGACCAGGTCGGCGTGACCGCGATCTACCGGCACGGGGAGCTGATGTGGCTCGGACGCGGCGCCAAGCGTCGCCTCGTGATGCTCGAAGACCACGGCCTCCACCACAACGCGGGCACGGGCGATCGCGTGAAGCCCAGGGACCTGGTCGCCAAGGAGGGCCGCGACGGGAAGCCCATCGTCATCGATCGCGATCTCGAGACCGCCACCGTTGCCCTCTACGTCGAGCGCACCGGACGCGAGCCGTTCGAGATGGCCCCCCAGCGAGCCGTGGAGATCGGCGGAGAGATCGGCCGGCTCGGCGCCGAGGTACTCGTGGAGCTCCTCACGTTCGGCGGCGGGGTATGAAGCCTCAGATCTTCATCGTGCTCGCCGTCATCCTGGCCTTCATGTCCGGCCTGGCGCTCGGGGTTCGTGACCGGGGCTGCCGGCCCGATCGCGAGCTCGACCGCGCCTGCGCGCTGGCCGCCGGCAACGCGCGATCGACGCTGCCATGGCTTGCCCCCGGCAGCTCACGCCGCGAGGCCGGGCTCTTGCTCTTGTCGCGGGACGCGGCCTGGGCGCCCGTGTGCGCGCGGGACCGTGCGGCCGGGTCCAAGCTGCGGCTCGAGATTGACGCCGCCCAGGCCACGCCCGACGCCGGTGGTGCCGCCGAGCTCGGGGCGCGTCTCGCCGCGCTGCTCGAGAGACGCTAGCCGTTGCGGGCTCGGCGCGGCCCGAGCCCATGGCCGTACGCTTCGTCCGCGTCGTACGTCAGCCAGTCGTCGAGGCTATGGTCGAACACGACCGGTCGTGACCCACGCAGGGCCTGGAGCTCACGCGCCAGCCGGACGTTCTCGGGCGAGCGATCGCCTCCCCAGTAGCCACGCCCTGACCAGAGCCGGCTCATAGCGTGGGACGGGCGGCCTCGTGCGCCGCAATCATCGCCGGCTTGCCGTGGTCGGCGACGCCCTGGCCGATGATCGCGGTCAGGAGCGGCGAGAGCACCAGGCCGACGGTGTTCGCGTCGACGTCGAACCCGAGCCGCATCAGCCCCGCGGTGATCGCCCCGGTCACCGCGAGCCATGCCTTCTTCGAACCGAGTAGCCCGACGAGCGCCTGCTTGATCGCGTTGATCATGATTTGGTTCCCTTCCGGTTGACGATCAGATGGGTCGGGGTCGCCGGCACGCCGCGGATCGGGGTGAGCGGGGCTGGCTCCCCGTCGTCGCTCGAGCTCAAGTCGTCGTCGTCGTCGGGCGGAGGCTTCATCCCGATCAACGTGCGGATCTCGACGCGGTGCTCGCGGAGCTCGAGCCGCAGGCTGTTGGTAGCGGAGACGTTGGCCGCGGACGCATCGGTGACAGCCTTGGTCATCGTCGTCCCCGAATCGACGATCGCCTTGGTGTTCTCTTTGAGCGCACCGAACGCCGCGCTGAAGACCCACTTCAAGCCGCCGCCGATCACGACGAGAGCGCCGACGACCGCCGCGATGATCTGGAGGATCTCGGATGTCGTCATGCGGCCTCCGGCCAGGAAAGGTTGGACGCGAGCCGCGCGATCGATGTCTGGAGAGCAGCAGTCGGTTCGTTCGCGTAGCTACTCGACGAGTCCGCGGTGTATGGCAGCGCCCCGATGAAGATCGGCAGACGATAGAACTGACCCGACGAGCTCCGCTTCTGCCGGTAGTAGAGAACGCGGAGCACGCCGCTCTGCGCCGGGTCGTACTGACTGCCAAGGACATACATCGGGTAACGCAGGTGCATGTGCACGACGAACGGAACCGACGCGTTGATCGCGGCGGCAACGTACGGCCCGGTCGTGGGGCGCGCGGGAAATGTCGCGTGCTGGAGCGCCCGCACCTGAGACAGCGCGAAGTAGGTCGGCTGGTACGTGCCGTCTGGATCGTAGATCCCGGTCCCGAATGGCCGCCCCGTGATCGTGCCGCCCGCCTGCGCGTCGGCCGCCGCCCAGCGCGCGTCAGCGCCCCACGCTGGATGCCGAGCCGTGGCGACGAGTGAGCCGGCCACCATCGAGAAGCTCACCGCTGAAAGGTACCCCGGCCCGATCTCGATCTCGCCGTAGTCTGGAACGTCGTTGTAACTCGGCACGTGGCCCTCGCCCGGCAACACGTCGGGATAGAAGCTGTACCCGACGAAGTAACCGTCAAAGCCCCGCTCGACCCGAATCGTCTTCGTGAACGCGAAGACCGAGTCGGTCTTCGCGGTGCTGCTGCTGATCGGGTAGTCGAGGCCCTCGTTCGCGTCATCGCGTCGTCGGAGGCCGAGCCCGCCGAAGGCCGACGCGACGCTGAACGCGTCGACCTGGAACGCGACCTCGACTGCGTCGGGGCTCGACTCGCGAACAACAGCGCGATCGTATGGAACGCCGGCACCGACGCTGAGATACGTCCAGTCCCCGTATTGCGACGAGACCACGCGAGCCCACTCACCATCTGAACCCAACCCCCAGAGGTAGTGCGCGAGCGTCTCGCTGCCGGGGATCGAAGGCGTCTCATGCGTCACCTTCACCGTGCCGGTCGAGATGACGATCGCGCGGATGTTGGCTTCGGTCGTGACCGTCGTTCCAGCGGACAGGACGATGCCCCCGATCCCAGTGACGCGAACCGGAGCGCGGCGCGCGATGTTCGCTGGGTACGACATCCCTACTGCTTCTTCAGCGCCCCGATCAAGTCATCGACCATCTCGGCCGGAACCCCGAGCTGTTCCACGAGTGCGCGGCGCACGTGCTCACGACGAGCTCGTCTGAGTTGCTCAATCGACCAGGCCACCAGCGGGACAGCACCAGCGGGGAGCTGCGATGCATCGATTGCGCGGTCGCCATCGGCCAGTGCCGCAGCGATCGGGGTACCAGAAGCGGATCGCTCGCTCGCCTCGATGCGATGGATCGCACCATCCTCCCCAAACTCGATGACGACACGAGGCATCGCTTACGCCTCCACGCCGAGCGCGAAGGTGGTTCCGCCGGCTCCGCAACGGACATTGGCCTGCGTCTTCGTCGCGAGGTCAATTGAGTACAGAAACGCCCGATTCGCGACGGCCGAAGGTGCCGCGGTGATCTCATCGAGTGCGATGTAGCCATTCGCGATCACGATGTTCATTCCCGCGGTCATGCTGATATTTCCGCCGACCTGGAACAGCGTTCCATTGTTCTGGAGGTGGTTCAGGCTCGTAACAGCCGACGTCGAAAGATCGATCTGCGCCGTGCCGCCCACAGCAATACGGAGCTGATCCGCCGCGACGCGGAAAACGCCGATATTCGTGTCACCGCTCCAGTTGTAGGCGGGCGTCGTCGCGTCTCCGTCAATCGACGACGAAAACCCGGCGCTGGTCGTGCGCCCGCCGACGGTGACGGCGCCGCTCGTCGTGAGACTCGTCGCCGTGATCGCCGTGAGGCCGCGGACGTAGCTCTTGAGCGGGGTGCGAACGTAGCTCCCCATCTCAGTTGCTCCCCGACGGCGTCGACGGCAGACGGATGTTCACATTGATGGCAGTCGCGGTCCCTCCGATGGCGACGATCTCCGCGTACAGTCGATCCCAGTCGAAGAGGTTGTCCAGGATCTCGACGTACCGGATCACGTCGGTCCCGGTCTCCGCGATCGCGCTGCCGGCATTGAGGCGACCGAGATTGAACCAGACCGCCTCGATGGAGTCGTAACCCCAGATGTCGACGGTGACCGTCATCGTTGCCGAGCCAGCGGTCGACACGACCTCCACCGGAACCGAAACGGCCTCGTACTTTCCGCCGAAGTCGGCGGCGGGGAGATCGGTAATGGGGCGGCCCGCGCTCGCGCCTGACGGCGGAGAATTGGTAGCCGTCGCGCCCTCGAGGATCCGCCAGTTACGGCGGCGCTCGGCGGTGCCCTGTCCTGCTTGGATTCCTACAGCCATTGTGACCTCCGGTCGATCATGAAAATAGAGATGTCGCCTCTCCCTACAAGGCGGGTTGTGGTCAGTGACGAATACGGAACACCACCCCGCGCCGCTCCCAGATCCGGCCGTCGGTCTCCTTGACCGCGACCGCGCCGGACCCCGAGCAGTGAATGACTCGGATCTCGCGCCAGGTCTTGCCTCGCTTGCTGATGATGCCGACGTGGCCGATGAGATCGCGTGCGCCGTCGCCGTCCGTGTCGACGCTCTTGTAAACGACAAGGTCACCCTCTGCGCACTGGTCGATCGTGACGGCGTAGCCGAGATCGCCAGGGACGTCCTTCAACGCGTCGCGCACGAACGCGTCGCAGTAGCGCCAGCCGTACTTCGGATCGTTGCGGCTCCACCCGTAACACCAGTCGACGAAGCCGGAACAATCCGAGAAGACGCGGCCCCTGTGATGCGCGTGCCGCGGATGCTCGGGCTTCGCGCACGACGACCACGGATCGGCGGCCTTGGGATCCTTGCCGCCAGCGCCGAGACAATAGAGACCATGGCCGATGAAGCGTCGGGCTCGTGCAACCGCCTCGGGTTCGTCAGGCTCGAGCTCCATCGCGAGCTCGATGGCGGCCAGGTCGTCGGACGTTGACGGGGCCGGTGGCGTGAAGAGCCGCGCAACCGGGCCCCATAGCTTCGCGAACCAATTCATGATCGGTCCCTTTCCCGACGGGAAACCGTCGGAAACCCGCCGGGTTGCGGGCTCACCCAGATGGGGTGGTGACACGGGCCCAGACCGGAATTACGCTGGGGCCCATGACGAAACTGATGGCCCTGGTCGCATTCCTTGGCGGTTGTTCCCTCTACACCACCGGTGATGACGCCGTGGAGCTCGACGCGGGCCCGGTTGACGTCGACGCTGCGCCGCAGACCATCGCGGGCGCCTACCGCGCATCGTTCACGTGCACGAGCTCCGACTGCGTGAGCCCACTCGCCACGATGGATCAGGCGTCGATCTATGTCGGCGATTTTGTCGACGTGGCCTGGTCGCGGAACGGTGACCCGGGCCCATCCTTTCGACACGCGGGTGCACTCATCGCCGGCTGCGCGGCCTTCGCGAGCGGGTTCGACGGCTCGCTGGAACGTCGGCCGTACAGCCTCTGCGTGAACCACGCCTCGCCGGCCCCCGCGCTCGAGGCCATGATGACCTGGGGCGCGAGCACCTGGCGCGCCGATCTCACGCGGCTCTGAGCTCACGGGCCCGTCTCCCATTCGGTGAGAGACACCGCGTTCACGGTCACCGTGTTCACGCCGTCCGAGTAGTACTGGACAGCGAAGAACGTCGAGGCCGTCGGCAGGCTGAGCGTGGTCGTGTACCAACCCGCCGCGCCGTTGATGGTCAGTGGCCCATACGTGATGCCACCTGAATCCATCAAGCGAACGGAGCCGGCCCCAGCGCCGATCGAGCCATAGGCCGCAAGCTCAAATGGCACCGTCGTACGACTCGCAGTGTTCCGATACTGCGGGTTCAAGTAGAACCCGTAGTCAGAGGTTGCTGGCGCGGTCGTCGTGGAGTTATCGAAGATGTTGATCGGCGTCCCGCTCGACCGCGTCCGCGTGCCGCCGTTGTTCAGGTGCCAGTTGACCGACGCGGCACCCTGCCGATACATGTTCGACAGGCCCTGGACGATGAGCTGCCGGTCGGCGTCATAGATCGGGTACCCGGCGATCGGGTTCTGAGTGTTGTAGTAGAGAACACTCTCGCTGTGGTTTAGCGACGTTTGCTCCCAGACACAGCACGCGATCGGCCGCGCGTAGCCAACCGACTTGACCGCGCATTCATAGATCGTCGACGGCGTGACCGTGATGGTCTTCGTCAGCAGGCTCATATCGTCGGGGCCGTCGACCGCCAGGCCGTCATTGCCCTGGCCGTAGTAGAAGGTCTCGGTGCTGGTCGCGCCGCCGCTGATCGTGGCGTCGAATTCCATCCGAGCCGCAGCGATCTCGGCGCCAGCGCCGCCGGAATTGTGCGCGAGCCCCATCAGCATCAGCACCTTGATCGACGTCGCGCTCCGGTTCGTGCGAAACCGAAACCGTCCGAGCGTCACCGTGCCAGCGCCAGAGACGTTGGCGATCCCGAGCTCCCACTGGTACGAGTAGACCTCCCGCATCGTGCCGTACGCGGTCAGGTGGTTCTCGGCGTCGATGAGCCGACGCCAAAGATAGGCGCTCGGATACATCGCGTTGCGCGCGTTCGTGTTGACGTGGATCAAACCCGGCGAGACCGCAAAGCTGTTGCTCACTCGAGTACCCCCTGAGCACAACGAGCCATCCCGGTGTACTCACACTTCGAGTTGATCTCGACGTAGAGGTACGCGACGCCACCGATCCCGCCGTGGAGCGCATCCTCCATCTTGCAGTGCTTGGTGTTCAGGTCGGCGGCGGACGGGATCGAGAACGTCGTGCTGGTCGTAGTGAAGACGTTTGACTCGTAAGGCTCGAGGCGGTTGATGTCGTCGCGCGTTGCGCCGGTTGGCATCCGACGCGCCAGGGTCACGCGGCAGTTAGCCGTGTTGCCGTCGGTCGAGCGAATGCGAGGCGCGACTCGCAGGTACCGAGTCCGGCCCGCGGTGAACGTTTGGATGCCGAGGAAGATCGGGCGAACCTCGACGAGCTGGTACGTGCCCGAGCCGGTGTAGTTGCGGAGCTCGGCGCTCGCGTACGCCGTCGGCACCTGGCGGCCATACTTCAGATTGACCAGGCTGTTTGCGAGCCGGCACGCGTCGCGCTCGTACCCCGTGTCCAGCGGCTTGCCGTCGCCGTACGCCAGCGTCGAGTGACGGCTCGGCGTGTCGGTCTCGTCGGACAGCGTAACCGTCGTGCTCTGCGACGAGCCGAAGAAGCCGAGCCCGAAGGCTTGCGTCGTGTCGACGATCAACCCGTCGGCGTCATCCGCCTGGAAACACTTCGCCTGCTGAGCCGCCGTGCACGTCGCGTACGCGTCGTAAATCACCCGGTACTTCTTCGCCGTGTCGAACCCGGCGAGGCCGGTCGTCAGCGTGATCGTGTTGCCGGTCTGCGAGGCGACCGTGTCCGACCAGGAGAGGTGCGACGCCGGATCGTCGGGGTCGAGCTCGATGACCTTCACCTTGTCCGTGGCCACGAACCGGGCAGCGTCGGCGGTCTCGCTCGACTCGCTGTGCTCGTGCGCGTAGCACGTCAGCACCTTGGTTCCGGCGTTGTACCCAGACCCAGCAGCCGTGTCGTCGACCTGGGCGCAAGGCACGTACACCGCCTGCGTGCGGATCGGCGAGATCATGATCTCGAGCTCGCCGACGGCATCGCGGACGACGGGCTTCTGGCTGTCGTGCGACGACTCGGAGCCGCCCCAGTCGAACCGCTGGCCCACGACCATCCCCGGGAACCCCGAGAGCCCGCCCGTTGCCGTGAGGTTGCTGTAGCGCAGCCCGGTCGCTGGGTTCCGCAGATAAGTATCGGTGACCGTCAGGATGGTCCCGGGGATCGTGGTCTCAAACTTGTTGAAGTCGATGCTCCGCTTGATGACCAGCAACGGCTTCGAGGTCATCTGGAAAAACGAGGTGAACGTCGCGAGCAGCGCCTCGATCGGCGCGGGGCTTCCCTGGCCGAACGTGTTGCGCGCCTTGATCGTGAAGATGCGCTCGCCGTGGCTGCGGACGCTGGCCGCGTCGATGATCTTCAGCGAGCTCTCGTAACTGCCGTCGGAGCGGAGGTTGTATTGAATCTTGACGATGTTGTAAAAGTCATCGTCCTCGTGGATCGAGGCCCGGTTCGTGTCGAGCGTCGCGAACGGCGTCGCCTTCGTGGTCTCGGTCAGCGTCGTCGACGCGTAGCCGCTCACGGGCGTTGCCCAGGTCTTGATCTGGAGACGGCCGGCACCCCAAACGAAGAAGCAGCGACGCAGGATGAAGTCGGCCTCGAACAACTCGCCGAACCGAGTCGGCTTGTCGATGACCGTCATCAGTTGCTCGTTGGCCTCGGCCAGGTTCGTGACGTCGGTGATGAGGCCAGCGCCGCCGATCGAGTACGGGATGCCGCACCCGAGCTGCTCGCCGAGCGTGTCGTAACTGCCGTGGTTGAAGCCGCTCGTGCCGGTCGACAGAAGGATCTGGAGCAAGAGCCCGCCGAACGTGCTCGAGAGAACCAGCACCTGAGAGACCTCGACGGAGGCCGCGTCGTCGACGGTGAGGTATCGGAGATCCGAGAGCCGGCCCTGCGTGAAGAGCTGGTCCATGCCGGTCGTGCCGATCGTCCAGTTGAAGGACGTGTCCGACACCCGCTTCACGCGGAGGTATCCGTAGTCGCCGATCTTGAGGATGCCGTCGATCCCGTTGCCCGGCCAGCCCCAGCCGATGGGCAAGAGCGACGACTGGCTGACCCAGGTGCCCTGGGCATCTTCGAGCGTCAGACCCTCGTAGATCGTTCCCGTGTTGCCGCTCAGCGAGAAGTCGGCGAACAGCGACGGGGCACGCGGACTGACGACCGCACCCGCGCTGGCGTCACCATCGAAGGCCACGGTCCCGCCGCCACCCTCCCAGCCCCCGTTCTCGAGCGCGGCACGGCACGAGCCGGTCGACGTGAGCCGCACGAGTCGAAGGAGGTTTGCGGTCGTCGTCGGATCGCTGTAGGACATGCGGGCCCGCGTGCCGCTGCTCGACGAAAACATCCCGTCATAACGAAGGTTGAAGATGATCCGTGCCGCGCCACGCTCGCCTTGCAGCCAGACGTTCAAACGCTCCGCGAGCTCGGCCGACGTGTAACGGCCAGCCTGGATCTCGTTGGAGCTCGCGGGTGCACCCGAGACCACCAGCAGATCGTTGCCGTTGCCGACCGTCAGGCCGCCGCCGCTGACCTGGCGCGTGGTCTTGATCGAGAACCTGTCACCCGTCTGGAGTCGGTAGCCCTCGGCGAGTCGCGCCCGGAACGGGTCGCGCATCAGCACCGTCTCGTAAATGCGACGCCGTACGTCCTCGCACGTGAACACCGTCGCGCCGTCGACATCCTCGACGCCGACGATCCTCCCGGCGAAGGCGAGGTGAGCTCCAGACCCATCGATCGCGGGCGAGTCGAGGCCGCCGTTCTCGTTGACCTTGTGGAGATAGATCGCGACCCAGCGACCGACCCAGGTGCGCGGCTCGGTGCCAATGAGCGGGGGGAGCGAGTATTCCGACGCAGTCGCCGGCTTGTGCGTGCGCGCGAAATTGGCGCCAGAGCTCGTCGAAAACACCGACGCGTGCCCGCGCTGGTCAACCGTGAACGTGTCCGCGCCGGTGTCCCGACTGCTATAGGTCATCGCCTCCGGGCCCGCGTACAGGTATCCAGACGCAGCGAAGTCGTCGACACGCTGGCACGTGACCGTCGTGTCATTGCAGTCGAGATCAGCGGTGATATGGGTTTCGGTGCCGCCGGTGCGCTTGAACACCGCCGCGCCGATCACATCCGCGGTCGCGCCTTCCGCCGTTCCCGCCGGCACGACCGAGAAGCGAACCGTCATCGGCTCCGTCATCGGCTTCCAAGGCGAGATCCGCTGCTGCATGTCCCAATGGACAGAGAGACCCCCGACGGCGCCAAGAGCAGCACACCCTCGGAAGCACGCATCGCTCGCGCCGTCGTATGCGTTGAACGCCGCGTCTGGATCGCCGTCCGTAGCGACGGTCTGCCATCCCTCGATCGCAACCGTGGTCTGGATACGAACGCCGCTGCTGCCGGTGAGGAAGTCGAGGGTCGTACCCATCAGGTTCCCGGCACGCGCACGAGTCGCGGGATCTCGATGCGGAAGAGGCCGTTCCACTCATCAACGACGCGAGTCATCTCGGTCGACGTGAGGCCCGGCAGTCGATAGGTCTTGTACGTGCTCGGCGAGTCCGCGTTCCAGACGAGACGGACGGGCGCCGCAGGTTCGAAGTAGGAGAGCTCGCCGCCCTGCGTGTTGCGCCACCATCGCTCAAAGCTCGCGTTGGTAGTCGTCTCCGCGGCGGCGCGAGCGAACGCCTTCTGTACGTGGCTCCACGTCGCCGACGGCAGAACCTGCCGCGTGTTGTACACGAGCCGCTTCACATCGCCGCGGGGACTGATCGTGCTCGAGGCGTCGGTCTCGGTGTGTCCCTCGTCGCCGTTGCCGTAGTAGAAGGCAGCCTCGGCATTGGGAAGCCACACCGCCTCGCACGCTTCGGTCCCGGTGAACGTCAACGCGGCCGGCGTTAGCGTCCCGGTGAACCCGAGCACATCGCGCAGCGCGGTGCTGGTCCACGTGACGGTGATGGTCTGGGTCGCGTGCGCGATCGTGACGAAGCCGGTCCCGGCCTCGCCCCAGGACGCTGAGACGGTAAAGGCACCATCCGCGCCGCTGGCCGCGTCGAGCTGGGTCTGGAACGTCGACAGCAGATCGACCGGGTAGTACGTGCCCGCGGCGATCGTGACCGTGAACGGGGAACCGCCGATCGCTGTGATCGCCACGGACACGGACCACCCACCGGTCGGGACCGTGATCTGCGCGTCGATGCGTCCCCGACTCATCCGCTCTGTCCCCCGTCGTAAGGCGCGTAGCGAGAAGCCAGATCGATGGCCCGACGGGTGCGCCGCGCGACGTAGCGAGGCGACGAGTCCGAGAACCCGTCACCCTGCACGATCGTCAGGTTCGTCCCGCCACCGGCGGAGCCCCGAGCTCCCCCGCCGATGCCAGCCGCCGAGTAACCGCCGGCGCTCGGCGCAGTGATCTTGCCGACGCCAGCAGCGATCGCCGCGACGCCCGCCCACTTCAAGGCGGCCAGGCCGTGCTTGCCAGCCGCGGGAACATCGCCGAACGCGAGCGACCCCAGCGCATACGCGCCGTGGCGCAGAGCCTGGAGCAACGCCTCGCCGGCCAGCTGCTTGGCAAACCCGTGAAGGGCTTCCTTCATCGCCTCCCCGACCGACTTGGATCCGGTGATCCATGCATCGAGTCCAGCGGTCACGACCGACTCAAGGCCCTGCCACGCGGTCTGGTAGAGATCGAATTCCTCGACGGGGCCGAAGATCTTCTCGAGCATCGACTCGCGCTGCTCGAAGCGTGCAGTGATCTGCTTGGCGGCAGCCATACTCGCGTCGAGAGACTTCAGCGTGGTTGGCTCGTAATCGCCAAACTGCGAAAAGTCGCCACCCGTCGCGTCACCCGCTGACAATCCGAGGAGCTCCGCGTCGGTCAGGTCGGTCCGACTGCTCAGGTCGGACAGATTGCCGTTGCCGAGGGCATCTCCGCTCGTGCCGCCAATCTGATCGGCGAGCTTCAGCCACGCGGCGTCATAGATGCCGCGTTGCTTGGCGCCTGCTAGCCCTGCCTTCTTGCGCTTGGCCTTTTCAGCGTCAGTGGGTGGGCGCCAGAAGCCGCCCTCGGGGCTCGTGACGTAGACCCACCCCAGGGCCTTCGCCACGCGAGGATGGATTGTTTCCATCCCGCCGTCGCCGTACTCCGCTCCCTGCCGCTCGTTGAAGTCGGGTGCGTTCGCGGCGTACTCAGCGTCCGTATTGACGGACGTGTCCGCCATCGACTGTTCAGGAAAGTACTTGTTGATCTGATCAGCGCCCCACGAGAGCCCGTAGCGCGACCAGTTGACCGGGTTCGTCTTCTGGAGAAAGCTCAGCCCCTTGCCGACGTATCCGCCGCCGAGTTGTCCCGCCATCTGCACGATGCGCGAGATGCCACCAGCGATGTTGCCGAGCTCCTGCGCCATCTGCGCGAACGCCTCCACGACGGGGAGCGCCGCGACGACGATTCGCCCGAGCGCGATCTGGAGGCTCTCCTGCGCCTTGGTGGCCGCCTCGGACGCGCGCTGGATGCGCGCGAATTCCTCGCCGCCCGTGTTGCCGATCTCCTTGAGGTGCTCTTGGTACTTCTTCACGCTCGCGATCGCGATCGCGATACCGGCGCTGACGCCGGCAACCATCAGCGCGTGCTGCTTCAGGCTCCGATCCCAGGACGCGTTGACCGCATCCTGGGCCTTGATCCGTTCCTCTGCCGCCGCCTTCTCGACGCCCTTCAGACTCTGGGCTTCCGCCTTCGCCTGGCTGGCATCCATCTTGACGACGATCAGCGCCTTGCCGAGGATCTCGTTGATCACGCCGTCACCGCCACTTCAACGAGACGGAGGATCTCGAGCGCGACCTTGGCCTTGTTGATGGCCTCCTTGTGCGAGGCACCCATGCGGGCCTTGCTCACGACGTCGGCCCAGGTGTCGTTGAACGCGTTGCGGATCGGAACGTCCGCCGACGGGTCCTGCAACACAGGGACACGCGCGACCCAGCCCTCAAACGCGATCTGCATCTTTCCGAGGTCGCCCCACATCGCGGGGTTCCAACGGTTCGCCGCGAAGTTGATCTTCCATTCCTTCGTGGAGTCCACGTAGGCCGCGACGATCGACTGAGAGAGCCGACCGGAATGGTTGTACTTGCGGTCTTCACCGACGCGCGGCGGGGTGACGCCGGTGCGCCCGCCGTCGAATTGCTTCCACGCGTGCGGCTTGCCCGAGTAGAAAGCCTTCTCAAGGTTCCGCCGAGCCTGAGCTGTCGACGGCTTCACATGCTCCGTGATCTGCTCGGTCTGCTCGCGGATGCGTTGCGCGAAGACTTCCGCGATCCGCTTGGCCGCCACGCCAGGATCGAGGTTGAAGGTGATCGGCTCGGACGTGACCGTAACGGACGTGTGTTGACGGGTGCTCGTCGTCGTCGCCCCGGACGGGATGGAACCGCCGATCGCGACGAGGGACGCCGCGCGATCGGCGACGGCTCGCGTGGTCGTGGTCGTGCGCATCGTCAGGGCCGCCGCGCCCTGTCGCGCGATCTCCTGCACGTTGATCACCACGATGTCCGAGTCATCGGCCACGGCGCTTGGCCTCCTCGTTCCGCTCGCGAATGTCCGCCGCGTGGTGCTCGTTGACCGCACCCTCGAGCACGTTCTGAGCCTCGATGAATTGCTCGGACGGTGGCTCGCCCAGGTGCTCGGTCAGGTAGCCCTTGAGGTACGACGGCCGGAAGCGAACCACCTCGTTGACCTCGGGCAGAGAGATCGAGTAACCGGGGCACACCGTCGGCTCCACGTCGCACGCGATCGGCAACGCGTGGCGCAGGTTCGCCGCGGGGTCCGGCGGCAGGAAGCCGCAACCCCGACGAGACCTCTCGATGTGACTCGACGCCTGCATGTTTGTTTTCTTGTCGCCGTGCTGGCACGCGTGGCAGTGAAACGTTGGATTGGCTGCGACGAAGGGAAGGAGCCGAAGCCCCTCTAGGACAAAGGGCCGGGCTGGTTCTGTCTTTCCGCGACGAAGTCCGCGAGCTCGAGAACGATGCCGGCCGAGTAGGAGTCGAGAACGTCGACGACCTTCTGCTTGGCGCATGGGCCGAAGCCGCTGATGTCGGCAAACTCGACGACGATCGCGCGACCCTCGGCGTCGGTGAGATCGGCGACGCTGCGAAGGGCCAGCCGCACGGACATCGCCGCGATCGACGACGGCCCGATCTTGCCGGCCGCAAACGAGTCGAGCAGCGCCCGCCAGTGCGTGCCTGGGATGATGCGGACCGAGAACCGGGTTGGCTTCTCGCCTGGCTTGATCACGCCATCCCATTGGTTCGTGTCTCGCGCGACCTTGAGCCGCAAGGCCCATGCCTCCTGCGCCGCTTCGGGCGCGTCGGCAGGCGGTGCGTCGAGCGCGGGGTCCTGGCTCCAGATCCAGGTGGTCTCTCGAGTGAGCGAACGCGGCTTGATCACGTCTTCGGTTCCTTCTTTGGCTTGATGCGCCCGATGTCGAACAGCGGGACGCGGAGCGGTTGCGGAGCGGTCTGAGGCGGTTCCTTCTTGGGAGGCCGTGGATCAGGCGCGGTCATGCGAGCGCCAACAGCACAGGCGACAGAGTGAGATCGGTCGTCGTGGTCGCGCCGATCTCGCACTGGAAGTTGAGCGGGATCGTGTTGCGGTCGCTCGTGCTCGTCTGCGACGGACGCGGGCCCATCCAGTGCAGGCGACGAAACCCGAAGCCGACCGCGGTTCCGTCGGCAGAGTGGAGCGAGTAGCAACCCTGCTGATCGGTGTTCGCGAGCCACGAGTCCCACCACTGCGGGGTCGTGTCGACGCCCTGACCATCGAGCACGACTGACAGCGTGCAGGTGTCCTTGGTGCGCGTTGCACCGGTGATCGTCTGATACTGGTTCACGCCCATCCCGCCCATCACCGCCGACATGCCCAGCGAGTAGCTCAGCGAGAAGTTGCGCACCCCGTACGTCGCGCGGGTCGTGGTGCCGTAATCCTGAAGGAAGAACGAACCGCCGGCCGACGGTGGCTGCCAGTTGTATTCATCAGCGTCGGGCGTCGCCGTCGGGCTTGCGCTCAAGGGCTGAGCCCACGAGCCGCGCCATCCGATCGAGATCTGGGGGTGACCCCCAGGCTCGAGGCCGGTGAAGCCGAACGTCGTCGGAAACACGCCGTGCACCGCAAACTGAAGATCGCCAGTCAGGAACCGGTGGCGCATCCCGGTCATCGAGCATCCCGAGTCCGCGGGGTACACGAGCTCGGGCGAGTACACGACCGCGCCGTTGACGGGCGCCCCGTTCATTGCGAAGAGCAGATTCAGCGCGCTCGCGGCGTGCGTCGAATACATGTAAAATTGGCCGTCGCCGTCGCCGTCACCGAGAGCGCCGAGCCGCAGCATTCCGCCAGCCGCGTAGCCGCTCGCAGTCGTGATCGTAGGGACGGTCGCGGTGCCGCCGGTCAGCGTGGTGCCCGCCGCCAGCGTCGTGTCACGTCCGCCCCAGACGTGGCCAATCAGGCGAGCCAGCGCAGTCGCCGACACGGCACCAGCGCACGTCGAGCCGTGGCCGGTCAGGTTGTGAGTCGTGGTGTAGTTGATGTTCCACGGACCGAGAACACCCTTGCTGTACGCGAGGCGGTTCGCGGTCACGCGCGACGGATCGAGCATGTCCTGTGAGATGCCCGAGATCTCGACGGGGGCCGCGAGCGGCATTCCGTACGTGAACGTCGTGACGTTCTCGGCCCAGGACGATTCAACATCGAAGGCAGCCTTCTGCTGTCCGGCAAAGCAAGCAACCATGGTCAGTGCTCCTTCCCGGTCACGCGAGGCTCCGGGCGTACTCGACGCGATAACGGATCGTCAGGAACACGACAGCGCCGGATGGGTCGCGCTCCGTCTCGCCAGGCCGGAACACGGTCGCGAGACCCTTCAGGGTTGAGTCCGCTGACGGCACGCCGATGGCGGTCTCGATCTTCACGGCGTCGGACGCGATGACATCGTCGAGGCCGAGGAGCTGCGTTCCGCCGTGCCGCCAGTCGGCCGGGTACGCAACCTCGACGATCATGTCGTCCTCGACCCGCTCGAGAGTCGTGCTCGTGACCAGCGCCTGCGTCGTCGATCCGCCGTTGCGCACCGAGAACCGCCGCAGACACTGGGCGGGGTTCGCTTCGCAGTAGTCGCGAAACGCGAGCTCCTCGCGATGGGGCATGAACTTCTGCGCCGCGTGCAACGCTGGCGTGATTCCCTTGACGAGGGTGACCATTCGGTCACGGATGGCGCCCGGGGTCGTGGCCATTAGAGCCTCACCCACAGCGGCAGCGGTTCATTCGTCGACGCGCCGCCGCCGCCGGTCTCGTCGATCGCGGCGATGGGGGCGCGGAACGTCTGATCGTAGATCTGGCGCCATCGCTTCTCTGCGACGTCGACGGCCGCGGTCACGTTGGCCCCGCGGTTCAGGTTGTCGTACAGAGCCTCAAGCGGGCATCGCATGACGACGAGCCGCGCTAGGAGCTCGGGATTGCGCACGGCCTGGTCCGCCTTCCCGTCGCCGTACAGCTCAAACTTGACCGACTGGTAAGCCGCCTCGATGAGCGCGCGACCCTGATCGATCTGGTGATCCGGCGGGAGCCGATCCAGCCAGCCGCGGTGCGCCGCCTCCACGTGGAGTCCGGTAACCCCGTGGTTCACGGGGTAGCGGACGACGTCGAACCCGGTCTGGTAGACCGTCGAATTGCCGTTGACGGTGGCGGACCAGCGAAGCCGATACGTCGGGTTGGGCGAGAACGTCGGCGAGAGGTTCGAGACGTCGGCGATCCAGGTCGTGTCGACCGCGATTGACCAGCGTGTCGTCTGCACCGTCGAGCCGACCGAGTAATCGTTCTTCAGCGGGTGCTTCGCCTTGATCGTCGTGCCGTTGACCGACACCACCTCGAAGAATTCATTGGCGCCCGTGTTGTCTTCGGTGATCAGGTACTGACGACCGACGACGACCCCGGTCCCCGAGCTGACTACCATCGCCGTCGGGTCGCTCTGGGCTGGCCCGACGGCAGCGGTTGCGATCGTCGTGCTGGGGTTCGTTTCAACCGCGGCGACGCCGGTAGTGCACGCCTCCTCGTTCGACGTGTCATCGGCGCTCGCGGCCCACGCCTGCACGTCGGCGACGGCCGACGGCCGACGGTCCTCGCAATCGAGATGCAAGTATTGCTGCGCCGAGGGCACGCCGCTGACCACGAGGATCAGCTCTTGAGTCGCGCGCCAAGTCATGGGTCAGGCCTCATCGGACCAGTCGACGTGAACATCAACGGTCGCGGCATCGGCGGTGATGACGCGGATCCGGTCCGCTGTGGAGGATGTGGGCTGGAGGTGCATAGTGCAGTCCTTGTCAGGTGGTCACTTCGGCACGAGCCACGGACCGAGGCGGCCAGTGCTCAGGTCGCAGATGTCCTCGACCTTGCGAACGAGGAGCCGCCCCTTGTCAGTGAGCGAGAGACCGAAGAAGTCGTTCGGCTCGTCGCCGGGTCGCGGGCGCCAGAAGAACGCGGCGGTAAAGTCGGCCTTCACGCGATAGAGCGCGTACGCGAGATGCGGGACCTCGCACGTCGAGAACGCGATCGCCGGGTCCGAGTGACTCGTCGCGCCACGGGTGATCTGGGCAACGCGGCCGTTGCGGAGCTCGGCGCGCTCGGAGTCGGGCCGAGTGTGGTAGCCGTCGACGGCGATCTTCCTCGTCTCGGTCGCCGTGTCGACCAGGCGGGCCCCGTGCGCGGCCAGATCATTCTCGACCTTGGCGCGGTGCACGTTCGGGTCTGGCTTTGACCGCGGAGCCTGCACCGGGTGCGCTCGATGGAACGCGTCCGCCATCTGGCAGTCGGCCAGCGCCTGGCGCTCGAGCTCGCGGCGATCGACGCGCAGACCCGCACGGGCCGCCGCCGCGATGTAGTCGCGGACGGTGGCCTCGCGGAGCTCGTGCGGCGTGAGCCGTCGACCGAGACCGGCAACCTGGACGGTGACGGAATCGGTCACCGCTTGTCGCCCTTCGTGGCGTTCGCCGCCAGAGCTTCAGAGAGCTTGGCCTGCTTCTCGGCAAGACCCTGGAGCGCCTCGGTCTGCTTCTCCGACGCGATCACCTCGGGCGTCTTCGCCTTGAGCTCGCGTGCGGCGGTCTCGTCCGCACGGATGCGACGGCGCTCGGTGCGCTCGGCGATGATGTGAATGCACGGACCGTGCTGGCCGCCGAACGTGCCGGGCTGGCAGGGCTTGCCCCACCAGTTTGGGCCGGGGACCTTGGCCACTCCCTTCCAGGCGGCGGCCTCGGCTGACTCGGCGGCCTTCTCCGCGTCGGTCACGGCGGGGCCCTTGTTGCAGCGTGCGAGGAGTACTTCGGGGCGGAGCTCGTCGACGGCCGCGAGCGCGCACGGGCAGCGATTCGGCCACTCGATCCAGCCGAAGTACTTGCCCTTGGCGACGCGGTCGCGCTGATACGACGTGTCCTCGTCGGGCACGTGCGCCGCCGCGTTCGTCATCGCGATCGGAACGGTGTGGCCGTCGTCGCGCAGGTAGTCACTGAACCGCTTGACGCCGCGCAGCGGGGTCATGTGTCGGATGTCGGATCCCTCGTGGCCGATGGCCGGGACGCGTTCGCGCACGAGCTGACCGCGGCGATCGCGCGGGGACTCCTTGAGCGAACCGTCGTCGTTCCAGTCGCGGGGCTTGCGAAACGCACCCGAGTACGGACCGACCTGGCCCTTTCCGAGCTTGATCCAGTGAACAGCAGGCATTGACGACCCTCGTTGAAAAAATGAAACGGGGCGGAACCGCCGCCCCAGCGGTTCACTCGCAGAACATGTAGCGGAAGATGTAGATCTTCGTACTCACCGGCAGGACGCTGAAGGTCAGCGTCGCGGCCGTCGTCGTGGTCGTGACCACGACGTGTCCCTCGTCGATCGCCGAGTTGCTGGTCACGTTGACCAGACCGAACGGCGCCGCCGACCACGCACCATCGGGGAACGTGAAGACGACCGTTGCGGTCGCCTGCGCGTACGACGAGCCCGACGCGGTGAGCGTCAGGACACCACGCTGGGCGTTCGAACCGGTCAGCACTGTCGCCGATCCGGTCGAACCCCATCCGGCTCCGAGTGCGAAGTCGCCGGCAACCGCAGCGGTTCCCTGCGATCCATTCAGTCGCTTGTTGCTACGGCCAGACTGGAACGGCATGGCTCACCCGCCCTGCTTCGCCGGGGTCGGCGACGGTGGAGCCGTGGCGGCAGCAGCGATGGCGGCAGCCTCGGCGAGCTTGAGATCGGTCGCCACCTTGGCGGCAGCCGCCGCAGCGACGTCGAGCTCGGTCGCGACGCGCCATCCAGTCTTGAGCTGGAGGTGACGCGGCGCCTTGACCACGCGGCCATCGGGACCGACGTGGAACACGTTCTTCTCGGGGATGGGATTCGGCGTCGACATTGCTTCCGATCCCTTCTTCACGGCGCGTCCGTGATGATTGCGGTGCCCGAGCCGTCCTGAAGCTCGGCGCAACCCCAGCGAGCGGTCGTGCAGAGCAGGGTCGACCGACCGATCACGATGCGATCGGTCTCGAGCCGCGGGAGGCGCTTCCAGACGTGACCGAAGGTGGTCGCGCCGGTCGCGTCATTCTCCGAGCTCGTCGGAGCGAAGTAGGCGCCGACAACGTCGGCAGCCGCGTTCGCGGTGTCGGTGAGACCCGAGGTGTAGGTCGGGGAGTTGCGGAACCACATCGTATTCCGCATCGAGCCCATGCCGTTGTCCGGGGTCGGCGCGTAACCGATCATTCGGTCCGCCGAGAGCGCGTAGATCGCGGCAGCCGCGTTCGTCGCGATCAGCGCCGTGTCGAGGTTGAGCTGCTGCTCGTTATCGATCACGTACACACCGGGCCCGCCGCCGCGGACACGAGCGCCCTGCTGGGCCGCGATCATCTGGGCGATCGTCAGGTCCGAGCCCGACGAGCCGACGCTGTTCGAGAGCGACGCGAACAGCGCGAGGAAGTCATCCTCCATCGCGAGACCGATGGCGTGAAGGTGACGACCCTCCAGCCAGTTGAAGATGTCGACGCCGCGGACGGAGTCCTCGATCACGTTATCCGTGATTTCCATCGCCACGCCGTATTCCGCGGCGGTGATGGTGATGCTGCCTGTGCTGGCTTGCGTGTTTCCGAGGTCTGTACCTTCTGTCCCGTTCAGCTCGAGGTCCACGGACGCGCCGTCATCGTCAGGAGTGCCCCACCAGGAGGTCTCCTTCGGAATCTTGGCCGCGCTCGTCGCCTGATCGGCGATCGAGTTGAATTCGCGGGTCAGCTTCCAGAGGTGCGGCATCTCCGACAGAGCGGCGATGACGACGGGCTGCACCAGCGAGGTGTGAGTCAGATCGTCAAACGTTGTGGTGGTGGTTTCCTGGGCCATACGGCGGCCCTCGCTTTCTTCAGCGCAGCGGCACCCTCCGCGGGTCGGCCTTCAGCTCGGTACGCAGGCGATCGCGGAATGCCTTCTCACCGACGCGATCCGCGAGAGCGTCTCGATCGGCGGGGGACATATCCACGATGCGCGTATCTGCGGTGACCACCCGCGAGGGTGGTGCCGAGCCAGGCATCGACGGCGGCGGTGCAGCTGCCAGGGGTGCGGGCCCCGATCCGCCAGGGGGCGAACCGTTGCCAGCGGGGTTGACGGTTTGCGCGTGAGCACCAGGCTTCCACCCGAACGCGTCCGCTCGCTGCGAGACCCACGAGGCGGGATCCGTAGGATTCGCCCTGTTGAAATCGTCCTCGAGAATCGACAGCGCGGCGTCCGTCAGGCCGTAGCGGTTCGCGGCGCGCTCGAAGGCGCGTACGCGAGCCATTTCGGCCCGAACGTCGACGGTCTGCGATTGAGGTGCAGGTGGCGGGTTGTCGTTGCGTGGAGGCTGTGGCGTTTCGCCGGGTGGCCGAGCCGGACGCCCTTCGAGTGCCCGTCGCGTTGCAGCGGCCCCGGCGTCTCGCGCCTTCGCCTTCTCGGACTCGATGTACGCCAGTTGCTCTGGCGTGAACGGGTTCGAGGCCGGCGGAGCGGGTGCCGGCGGGTTCGCTGCTGGTGATGGGTTCCCGCCTTCGGGCGCAGGGTCGCCTTCGATCCAGCACGTGAGTGCCGAGCTCGGAGCGATCCCGTTCAGGAAGGTAGAGAGTCGGTGCAGTCTCATCGGCGTTCCTCAGTCACGACCCGATCAGCGGGCGGTCGTCCCCGTGCCCCGGCAATGCGCCGCCGGGTGGCGAAATCGATCGAGGTCATGGCGCGACCTCCACGGCGGGGGCCGCAGCCGCTCCGCCACTCTCGTGCTTGCGCTGCCACACACCGCACGGCAGGCCGTCGTCGGGAAACGCCTCGGTCAGACCGAGACGCTTGCGGAGCTCGCGCACGAGCACGAACGGCAGATGTCCGATGAGCAGCGGCGCGGGCTCGCTCGAGCTCGGCGCGGGGTCTCCGCTGGAGCTCGCGGCCTTGTCGGGCGGAGCGGCGCTAAGACGCTCGGCCTCGGCAAGCGCAGCCTCGGCGTCGATGCCGCGCTTGTTTGCCTCGGCTCGGATGCGCTGGGCGGTCATCTCATCAAGCGGCACGGAGCACCCCCGAGACCCACGAGAGATCGGCCGCCGGCTTCGGCGCGGAGCTCTGCGTGTTGTCCGTGCCGGCGTCGGGCACGTCGGCGCCGAGCGAGCCACTGATCTGCTGGAGCGGGCGCATCGCAACGTTGCGCTCGGTCTCCTTCTCGATGTTGAACAAGACCTCGTCGACCGCCTGGTCGAAGGAGAGGTCCGGGTTCTCGCGCTGCTTGAAGCTGAACGTGTTGTCCAACCCCATCTGGCGCTCGGTCGCGAAGATCTCGAGCCGTTCCTTCTTCGAGAGAAGAACCTGGGGCTCGCCGAAGTCGATCCCCCAGTCGACGGGGTCGAACGCGAGCGCAGGGGCGGCCACGGCGAGAACGGCGGCCATGACGACGGCGAGCTCACGCTCGAAGCGGCGGAATTGCTTCACCTGCTTGCGGCGCCGCTCGCGAACGGGCGCAAGCATCAGCTCGCGTGCCTCGGCGGACTGCACACCCTGGTGCGTCAGGTTGGCGAGCGAGAGCCCGTAGTTGTTGCCGGCCCGCTCGAGAGCGTGATCGGCGGCCTTCATGAAGACCTCGATGTCGGTACCGATCTCGACGGTCGTGATCGACACACCCTCGGGCGCGACGAACGCTGACGCCGAATCGAGATCCTGACCACGCGGCATCGCCGACGTGTCACCGGAAACGACGGGCACGCGGGAGGCCGTGTTCGTCTCCTTGAACATCAGCGCCTCGACGATGAGATTGATGACCGACGCCGAGACCAGGTCTTCGCCGTCATCGCCGGGCCAGAAGTCGGGCTGGCTCTTGGGCGCGCTCGAGATCGGGACCCATCGATTGACGCCCCAGCCGTGCTCCGTGTACGTGGCCGGGATGGGCCGGAAGTCCTTCGTGAGGAATTGCCACTCATGCGCCGTGGTCAGCAGCCACTCGGCGGGCGTCTCGTACGAGCCGCGGACCGTGCGGAGCTGGCAACGGGTCAGCCAACCGACAACCAGCGTGTTGTCGTTCGGGTGCATTACCGCTCGAGCCGTCGCGGCGGAATGAACGTCGAGCACAACCTCCTGCGCGTCGCCCGTGCCGCGAACGCGCGGCGCGACGATGACCGCGCGATGGCGGTTGAAGGCTTCGTTCACGTGCGCCATTTCCTCGTCGAAGCACATCTGCTCGACGAGCGCGGCGTACTTCTCCTGGTTCGCGTCGGGGCCGCCGACGGTGCGCCCAGCGGGCTCGGCGTAGACCGTCGACATCTCGCCGACGATTCGCTTCATCGGATTCGAGAACCGCGCGATGGGCAGCATCTTCTTGATGCGGTCCCGGACAACTTCGCTCTTGAAGAGGCGGTCGACGATCGCCGACACCTCCTCGATGCCGCCGTCCTGATACAGCGCGTCGCGGAGGAGGTGTTCCTTCTCGCGCTTGCGGTCCGCCTCGCGGTCGCAATGCTTCTTCAGGTACGCCTGGAGCTCGTCGTCCTTGAGCGTCTGCCCGAGCTCGCCGCTCGGCAGGGCCGCCAGCACGTCGCGGAGCGGGGTCGTCACGACGCCCTCCGGTGAACGTTCTCGCGTTCAACCTGCCAGAGCGCGTAGCCGATCGCGGCGGTCCAGTGGCTCTTGTCGTGGCGGTCCTTGTTTTCCCACTCGGCCTCGCCAGCCTCGTTGCGCTCCATCGCCTCGAACGCGTCGACGACGTGCTCGGCCTGGCCGGGGTTCTTCGTGAGCGGCTGGCCGTTCTCGTTGCACGCCACGAACAGGCGGCGGGTGCCGTCCTCGGAATCGCTCACCGCGCACAGCAGCGTGTTGACGAGGTTGATCCGCGACTCGACCTTGATCTGGGCGGGACGGTCCCCGTCGTAATTCGCGGCTCGAGCCACGATGCCGAACGACCGCCAGATCGAGTAGTAGTCGCGGCCCGGGTGCTCGTCACCGGTCTTGCTGTGCGGATCGATGCGCACCAGCACCTGGCGCGGCGGCGGCGCGATGGAAGGCTTGCCGTCGGGGCCGCGCTGGATCTCGTTGCAGCGCCATTCGACGCGCAGGCGCTTGAGCACCTCGGCGACGTGCGCCTCGATCGTCGAGTCCGGGGACGTCGTCTCGCCGACGACGAACCAGCGGGGCCGGCGGTCACCGCGTCGGACGTCCGCCGCGAATCGAAACGCCTTGAGGTAGATCGTGACGTGCTGACGCTTGCCCGGGTCGTTGCCAGCGAGAACGTGGAGGTTGACGCCGGGCGGCGCGTACGGCCGAAGAATCTCGGCGGTGACGTCTTCAACGTGCAGCGATAGGTCGAGCGACGGAAGGACGCGGAGGTTGCCGCTACCGTTCTCGCCGCGCAGCCAGCAGTGGTAGAGCTGGGCCTCGGGACCGAGCTCCTCGGCGAGCACACGGCGGCGGTACTCGCGCGGCGTCATCGTGCCGCCGTTGCGCAGGCGCTCCCAGTGCAGCGGCGAGATGAACGGCGACTCGAGACCGAAGAGCTTGGTCACGTGCCAGGCACGCTTGCTCTCGTCGTCCTCGTTCGAATTGGCGACGCACGCCGAGCGGAACGTCCGCCACGCCGAGGAATCCTTGAACGTCGACGTATTCAGCCGCGGGTACCAGCCACGGGGGGCCGAGCGACCGCGGGCCTCGATGTCGCCTTCGCGTTCGAAATGATCTTGCAGCTCGTCGCCCGCGTGCGCGACCCAGTTTGCTCCCTGGATCGGCGAGCCGGCTTCCTCGCTCCGCTGGACGGCGGACACGAGCTGAACCGTCGGGCCCGCGTGGAACGTGAACTTCTGGTATCGCTCGCTGAAGCGGTACCAGGACGGCCGCCACCACCGCTTGATCTCGCGCTTGACGTGAGATAGGCGGTTGAACGTCGGCGCGGTGACTCCGATCTCGCGTTCGTGACCGAGGTGATTCACGGCCTCGATCGCAACGAACATGCAGAGCACGGTCGTTTTTCCGGAGCCTTCCGACCCCTGGACCAGCACCCATGGCGCGGGCCCGTCGTGGAGAATCAGATCGCACTGGGCCTGCGAGACAAACCAGACGACCGGATTCTTGCTCGGCGCCACGATGCGCGCGGTCCGGTTTCCGTTCTCGTCGAGGCTGATCTTCACGATGCCGCCGCGCCGGATCGGCTCACCGACCACGCGCATCGGCTCGCTGTTACCGGGCACAAGCGGAACGCCGCTGGGATCGCGCTCGACGACGCGGAGCTCGATCCCCATGTCGATGTATTCCGCCGACGACCGACGGACGATCTCGGTCAGCTGGCGGCGCTCGGCGCGGGCGATGTCAGACAGCATGACCACACCGAGGAGCGCGATTGCGACGACGACGGAACGGCGGCACATCAACGCGCCTCCGACGGAGCCGGCGGAGGGAGTCGAACCCCCGACCACCCCGTTACAACCGGGGCGCTCTGCCGCTGAGTTACACCGGCGAGAAACTCGAGGCTCCGCCGTGTGTAGTGCGCCGCCTTCTCGAGCGAGATCAGCAGGCGAATCTTGTCCGCCTGCGGCCGGCCATCGTCGCGGCCGAGCCCTTCGATGCGGCGGCCGAGGCTGCGTAGGTCACGGCGCAACACGCCGATCACCTGGTGGCGGAGCTCGGGGCCCATCAGTGGACCTCGGGCTGGCCGGGGACCTTGAGCGCGCGAGCTCGACGATCGAGGCCCGCCAGGCGCTCGCGTTCGGTGACTGAACCGCTCGCGATCTTGCCGGCCTTTGTGGACGAGTCGGCCCACTTGGCGGCGGCGGCCTCGAGCCGGATCGCTCGGTCGATGTCGTCCGGGTTCGACGACTCGTAGAGGTCATCCGCTCGACGCGCACAAGCCTCGGCGCGCTTGGTCTGGAAGGCCCACGCACTCCAGAAACGGTCCTCGACCATCATGGAGTCGGGCAGCCCGCGGCGGTCGGCTTCGAGGCAGAGCCGCTCGCCCAGGCCGAGCTCGTGCTCGGGGTCTACCGGGCTCGTGGGATGCGCCGCGCACGCCGGACACTCGCCGCGGGCCGCGTTGAAGCGGGGCACGTCCGGGTGACGCGGACAGCCCTGGAGGCCCTCCGCGTCAGGCGCGTCGTACTCGACTCCACCAGTGCGCACGCCACACAACTGGCACGAGCACATTGCGCCCGTAAGAGCCATCGTGACCGCGAGCGCCAGTTAGTTGTCGAGTATGACCGTTAGTGACCATTAGCGGACAACGGCTGTCGCAACTGAACTTGTCGGTATGACCGTTAGAGGCCAGTTTGACCATCAATGGCCATCAAGAGCACGATGAGCTACACCGGCCTCGCGGTGCGTACCGGTTTGAACGTGCGCACGCTCCGCCGGCTCGTGGCTACGGGCAAGGTGCCGCACATTCGCTACAGCGCACGCGTCGTGCGGTTCGATCGCGACGCCATCGAGGCGTGGCTGAAGACCCGCATGGTCGCTCACGTGGAAACCAGCGCCCCGAGCTCGCCGATCGCCGACCAGGTTTCCACGCCGGCCGACATCCGCTGAAACGGAGGCCGAGGCGGGGCATCCGCTCGTGCGGCACCTGAACACGTCCGCTTGAACGGCTGCCGCGGCGCGTCAATCGGCGCGCGAACGTCAATGGTTCCGCGAGGTTCTACGGGTAACGCCGTGCGTTATAGAGCGGACGCC